>ERZ1090880.356-NODE-356-length-25799-cov-5.258546_pt1 | contig 25799 bp, 25 predicted proteins | sample MGYA00478471_ERZ1090880 | MGnify/ENA primary metagenome ERZ1090880 (study PRJEB33644, sample SAMEA5815734) | chicken gut metagenome | biome: Chicken; feature: Gastrointestinal Tract; material: Caecum | place: Ireland | collected 2019-01-01 | study: A study of the... | reverse complement strand
CCGTCGGTGGGATATATACCGCAGAATACCATCGGCGAAACTTCTTTGAATCCTTCGAGAGGCTCGCTCGCTCCGCCTTCTGCAAGCGTGATCGTGTCGCCGACCTTGGTATCCGCGACGTTTTTTATGCTGGCGCAGAGATAACCGACGTCGCCCGCGCCGAGGCTGTCGCACGGCGTGGATCTCGGCGTAAAAACGCCCACTTCGGTGACGTCGAACACCTTGCCCGTGGAAAACATCTTTATCCTGTCGCCGACCTTGACGCTGCCGTCGAACACGCGAATAAAAGATATCGCACCCTTATAACTGTCGTAATAACTGTCAAATATGAGAGCTTTAAGCGGCGCGCCGTAATCTCCGCTCGGAGGCGGCAGCAACTCCACGACCTGTTTCAGCACTTCGTCTATCCCTATCCCCTCTTTTGCCGAAACGAGCGGCGCGTTCTCCGCGTCGAGCCCTATGACGTCCTCTATCTCTTTTTTTATCTCGTCGGGGCGGGCGGACGGCAGATCTATCTTGTTGATAACGGGTATTATTTCCAGATCGTTGTCCAAAGCGAGATAGACGTTGGTCAGAGTCTGAGCCTCTATGCCCTGCGAAGCGTCAACTATGAGTATCGCGCCTTCGCACGCTTTGAGCGAACGCGAAACTTCGTAAGTAAAGTCCACGTGTCCCGGGGTGGCGATAAGGTTAAGTTCGTAATTCTCGCCTTTGTAAACGTAGTTCATTCTCACGGGGGTGAGTTTGATGGTTATACCCCGCTCGCGTTCCAGATCCATGCTGTCGAGTAGCTGTTCCTTCGCGTCGCGTTTCGCCACGGTCCCCGTAAGATCCATGATACGGTCGGCAAGAGTGCTCTTGCCGTGGTCGATGTGTGCGACTATACAAAAATTTCTTATCTTGCTCTGATCTTTGGGCATCTGTCCCCTCATTCTCCTTTATGCGTTTTATCGACACCTGCACGTTTTTTTATTCCGTATTCCTCCGCCAGCTCCGCAAATGCGGCGGCGCTTGAAGAGATCCTTTCCGGCGATACGCAATAAGCCGCGCGCGCATATCCTTTTACGCCGAAACTCGAAGACGGCACTATGAGTATCCCTTTGTCTTTCGCTCTCTGACAGAAGAGAAGATCGTCGCCGTCGGGAGCCTTTACGAACAGGTAGAACGCGCCTTGCGGCTTTACGTATTCCAGTCCCGCGTCGTCGAGAGCCTTTTCGAAAGCGACCCTGTTGGAATCGTAAAAAGCGACGTCGGGCGGTACGTCTATGCAATCCGCGGCGACTCTCTGCATAAGCGACGGCGCGTTGACGAATCCCAATATCCTCGTCGCGACCGAACACGCCGAGCAAAGTTCGTCGTATCCGTCGGCGTCGGGCGAGACTGCTATGTATCCTATCCTCTCTCCCGCGAGCGAAAGCGACTTGCTGAAAGAATAGCACGACAGAGTATTGCGGTAATACCCGGCGACATACGGCTGCGTCACGCCTCCGTAGACAAGTTCGCGGTAAGGCTCGTCCGATATCAGATATATCGGCGCGCCGTATTTGCTCTGAGCTTCTTCGAGCACGCGGGCTATGGCTTTGAGAGCGTTTTCTCCGTAGACCGCACCCGTGGGATTGTTGGGGGTGTTGATTATCAACGCGCGGGTTTTCGGGGACAGCGCCTTTTCGATCGCGGCGGGATCCGGCATGAAATCCTTGTCCGCCGCCGCCTCGACGAGCTTGCCTCCGAAGTTGGAAACATAACAGCGGTATTCACCGAAATACGGCGATATCACCGCGACTTCGTCGCCGGGATCGAGAAGAGATTTAAGCACTACGTTGAGTCCGCCTGCGGCGCCGACGGTCATTACGATACCGTCTTTGCCGTAGTTCATGCCGAAACGCGCGTTGAGCGAAGAAGCTATTTTTTCGCGCACGTCGTCGTAACCCGCGTTGCTCATATATCCGTGCAGGAATACGCCTTTGCACTCCCTCAGCTCCTTCTCCGCCGCCTCGGTTACCTGCGCGGGCGGCGCGATATTGGGGTTGCCCAGACTGAAATCGTATACCTTGTCCGCGCCGCGTTCGGCGGCGAGGCGTTTACCCTCTTCGAACATCGCCCTTATTGCGGACGACGAACCTATCATCTGCTTCATCTTTTCGGAAATCATGATATACTCCCGCGCGCAAGTGCCGCGCCGTACGATAATCGAATATATTATATATAATCGCGCGCGTTTTCGCAAGTCTTTTGAAAGCGTAGCGGCTCCGCCGCGCCGAACGCGCCCGCTTCGACCGGGCACCGCCGCAAAATCGTTGACGGAATGCTCGCGCGATAGTAAAATATAGACCGTACAGGGAGATATGACAGTTATGGAAGACAAAACCGAACTCACGGCAAAAAATCTGAAAAAACGCGGCTTTGTGCCGCACATAGCCGACAAGGCGGAAGTCAACGGCCTCGTGTCGAAGATCATAGGGGACGTTCCCTGCGTCATCGGCTCGGGCGGAAGCATGACTCTGAAGGAACTGAAAACGCTGTTCCGTCTGCAGGACGCAGGACACAAGGTGTACAGCTACGACACGGTGTCAGACGAAGAACGCGACACGATGTATCAACGGGCGGCGCAGGCGGATTGGTACGTTTCTTCGGCGAACGCCGTCACGACTTCGGGCGACATCGTCAACATCGACGGGACAGCCAACCGCGTCGCGCCGCTGATATTCGGCGTACCCAACGTCGTATATGTGATAGGCTCCAACAAAATAGTGTCCGACCTTACCGAAGCGGAGGACCGTATCCGTAACTACACCTGCCATCTCAACGCAGTGCGGCTCGGCAAAAAGACGCCCTGCGCCGTGACGGGCAAATGCTCTTACTGCAATTCGCCCGACTGTATGTGCAACGTCACGACGGTGGTCCACCACCCCACCCGTCTGCAAAAGCAAGTCCACGTGATACTCGTGCGGGACGCTCTCGGATACTGATACTGAGGATAAGCTTATGGCAATAGCGAAAGACGATTTTCTCATGACGCACAGGATCGCGCACCGCGGTCTGCACGACAACAAGACGATGCCCGAAAATTCGCTCGCGGCATTCCGCAACGCCGTGGAACACGGCTACGGCATCGAACTGGATGTTTATCTTACGGACGACGGCACGTTGATCGTCCATCACGATCCTTCGCTGAAACGCACCTGCGGGATCAAGATACACCCCGAGAAGATAGACTCCTCTCACCTTGAAAAATACCGTTTGATGAACACGAACGAGCATATTCCGAAACTGAGCGACGTTCTCTCTCTCGTGAACGGCAGGGTCGGTCTGCTTATCGAAATAAAGGTCACGAAAAAGTACGAACAGACCTGTGCCGCCGTTTGGGAAATGCTCAAAGACTACAAGGGGCACTATTGGATAGAATCCTTCGATCCGCGTACCGTGCGCTGGTGGCACGAACATCATCCCGAAGTCATATTGGGACAGCTGTACGACATCTACGCATGGCAGCGCGCGTTCTGCCGCAGGATGCGCACGCACGATTACGTCGATTTTCTGGCGGCAAGCGTCATGATAGTAAAAAAGCGTTTCTTTGCAAAAGTGACCGCCGCCCGCCCCGAAGTCGCTTTCGTGGCATGGACTGTCCGCACTCCTTCGCAGAAACAGCTTGCCGAAACGGTCAACGACAACTTCATTTTCGAGTGCGATATCAAAAATCCCGCGTATATCGAAATGCCTTGAGCACACACTAACCGCGGAGGTGACGATATGAAGATGTCTATGCTTGTCGGCTTCGGTCTCGGAGCAGTGACAGCCGCGGTCGCGGCAAAAAAACTGGACGGCGCCGCTCACAGCGCGCGCAAAAGAGCGCTCAAAAAGAAGATCGTACGGATATTCGACTGACGGTGTCCTTTCCGCGGATACATAAACGCTGCGGACGAAGAACGCCGCCCGATTTCGGGCGGCGTTCTTCTCATTGTTTGGCGATCAGACGTATTTTACCGTACCGTCTCCCGCGGGCTTTTTCCCGCTTCTCTCGTAATAATTTTCTATTGCGGCTTTTATCGCCTCTTCCGCAAGCACGCTGCAATGTATTTTCTGCGGAGGAAGCCCTTCGAGATACTCGACGACTTTGGCGTTGGTCAGTTTGAGCGCCTCTTCGACGGTCATTCCTATGACCATACCGGTTGCGACGGAACTGGTCGCTATCGCCGCCGCGCAGCCGAAAGTACGGAATTTGGCGTCGGTTATCACGTCGTCCTTTATTTTCAGAGATATCTCCATTATATCGCCGCAGGCGGCGTTGCCTACCTTGCCCACTCCGTCGTTGTCCTCTATAAAGCCCATATGCTGAGGATTGGCGAAAATATCCATCACTTTCTGATTATACATACTTCTGTTCTCCTTGTACGAATTTGAAGAGCGGCGACAGCTCGCGCAGGAACCTGACCGTTTCTTCGAGTTTGTCCACGGTGTAATTCACCTCTTCCATTGTGTTGTTTTTGCCGAAGCTGAATCTTATCGACCCGTGCGCAAGTTCGATCGGCACGCCGAGCGAAAGCAGCACGTAACTGGGCTCGAGCGAACCGCTCGAACACGCCGAGCCACTCGATACCGCTATCCCCGCCAGATCGAGGCGCATGAGAATGGATTCGCCCTCTATATATTTGAAGCTGAAATTGGCATTGGAAGCGAGTCTTTTGGAGAAATCCTTCGCGCCGTTGAGCTTCACTTCGGGGATACGCTCCGTGACCTGCCGCACGAATTCGTCGCGCAGGCTCGCTATATGAGCGTTGTGCTTGTCCATATCGGCGACAGCCATTTCTATCGCCTTGCCCAGTCCTACGATACCGGGAGTATTGAGCGTGGAGGCGCGCATATTGCGTTCCTGCTCTCCTCCGTCCATGAATCTGTCTATCTTTATGCCGTTGCGCTTGTACAGCACCCCGACCCCTTTGGGGCCGTAGAATTTGTGCGCGCTCATCGAGAGCATATCGATATTGTCCGCGACCACGTCGATCGGCACGTTGCCTATCGCCTGGACCGCGTCGGTATGGAACGGTATCCTGTGCGCCTTGGCGATCGCGCCTATCTCGCGGATAGGCTGTATCGTGCCCATTTCGTTGTTGGCGGTCATTATGCTGATGAGTATCGTATCTTCTCTTATCGCCGCCTCGATATCCGCAGGCGACACGAACCCTTCGCCGTCCACCTTGACGTACGTCACCTCGAACCCCTCGCGTTCCAACGCCTCGCAAGTCTTTATCACGGCGGGATGCTCGATCACCGACGTGATTATGTGCTTGCCCTTTTTGCGATGCGCGCGGGCAATGCCCTTGATCGCCCAGTTGTCGCTCTCCGTGCCTCCCGACGTGAAATATATCTCGTTGGGCTTGCAGTTTATCGCCCTTGCGACCTTTTCGCGGGCGTTATCTATGGCTTTGAGCGCGTCCCTGCCGAAAAAGTGCTGGGACGAACCGTTGCCGTAAACCTCCGTAAAATACGGAAGCATTTCCTCCAACACTTCGGGATCGGTAAAAGTCGTCGCCGAGTTGTCGAGATAAATTCTCATATCATACCTCCGTCAGTTCGTCGAGCGTCATCGAATCAAGACACTCGTTTATCGCCTTGTAAAGTTTTTCCCACACGACGTGCGTACAGCAGCCGTTCTTGTTGCAGCAATCGCCGTTGATGCAATCGACGATCTCGAGCCCGTTTTCCAGGCAGCGCAGCACGCTGCCGACGGTGATCTCGGACGGCGGCGCCGTAAGAAAATATCCGCCGCTCGCTCCTCTCGCCGCACCGACAAGACCTTCCTTGCGCAGAGCGGTCAGAAGCTGCTCGAGATACTTCTCGCTGAGCCCCGTCGAAGCCGCGATCTGCGGCAGCGACAGCGAACCTTCGCCGTAATGAGCGGCGAGTTCGCACATGGCTTTGAGTCCGTACCTGCCTTTGGAAGAAAGTTTCATCGTCAATCCCTATCAATTTACTATGGTATATCTTACAACTTATCGTGCGCGTTGTCAACGGTTTAGATACGCTTATTCGCGATTTTTCGGCATTTGCGGCACGATCCGAAAACGTATATGCGAAAATGCCGACAGCAAGCGTCGCCGGCGGCGCGAAGCACCTCTCGAAAACCCCGTTTTGTTCCTAAAAAGCGCGAATACGGTCATTGTGTGCGACCGCGGGTCTCGCACAGATACCTGATCTCGCACGAACTGAGCGAATACTACGATATGCCTTATTACGGTCTGTATGCGGACAAAGTCGAGGGGCTGACCGTAAACGGTTTTTCGGTCGTTCCCCGCGACGGCGAAACGCGCCCCCTGCACAATCTGCCGTAAAACGCGCGTCCTTTCGAAAAATAAGAACGCCGTCCGCGCAAAACGTGCGGACGGCTTCGTTTTCGGACAAAATACGGGAATTTATCCCAAAGCCACGTCCAAAGTCATCATGATCACAAATCCTATTATGACGCCCCATGTGCCGAGGTGGGGATGATCTGCGAGTTTGGAGTCGGGAATAAGATCGTCGGCGACTACGAATATCATCGCGCCCGCCGCGAATGCGAGAAGCCAGGGCTGTACAGACGTCAGATATGCCGAGAGGAAGTACCCTATCACGGCAAAGACAGGCTCGACCGCACCGCTTCCCACGCCGTAACCGAACGCCTTTGCGCGGCTGCCGAGAGCGTTTTTCATGGGCAGAGCGACGGCGGCGCCCTCGGGCAGATTCTGGATCGCAAGACCTATCGCGAGCCCGAACGCCGACACGTACATTGCGTCGTCGCCCGCCGAAGCCGCCGCACCGAACGCAAAGCCTACGGCAAGTCCTTCGGGGATATTGTGCAAAGTGACCGCGAGGAACATCTTGGTGTACTTGTGCAGTTCGCTGGGCGGTCCTTCCTCTTTTTCCGCGCCGCTGTGGAAGTGCGGGACGACCTTGTCGAGGATCGCCAATACAAGTCCGCCTATAAGCATACCGACCGCCGCGGGAACGAACGCCCAATCTCCCATGTAAGACGCGCCGTCTATCGACGGTATCAATAGCGACCATATCGAAGCCGCAGTCATGACGCCCGCCGCGAATCCGAGGAATACGGTATTTACTTTTTCGGATATCTTGTTCTTGAAAAAGAACACGAACGACGCCCCGAGCGACGTCGCCGCAAATATGATGCAGAAACCGACGACTATCATTGCAGTATTGCTCATATACTCACCTACCGTATGATAATCTAATCCCGCGCGATCGATTTGTCAACCATAGCTAACAACTTTTTCGTAAATATTTTCACGATATTTTATATGCCGCTGCGATGCCGAAAAATACGCGGAGAAACAAAAGCGGATGCTATCCTCTCTTCACATAATCAAAGAATAAGTATGTAATTATGATCGGAGAATATCGAGAACAAACACGGAGGCTTAAAATAAGTATGTTAGACCATAAAACGATTTTGCTTTCAAGAAATAATCCGATTGTATCTGATAAGCCTTAATGATACAGAGTCCTCTTTTTGTAGAATTGGCTCTGCTTCGCAGTATATGATTTTACAGCAAGACTGACCGCCGCATATGCGGCGGTCATATTCAGCCTTTTTTCGGATGATCCTACTGTTTTTCAGCAAACACCAGGTTTCCAATAATCATTCCGTTTTCTTCAATTTGTGTCAGGATCACATTTTCTCCGACAACGCTCACCGTTAAAAAACGAAACATCGGAATGTCGTCAATAACGGAAATCTCTCCGCCGTTTTGCTCATATCTGCAATAGAGTTCGTAATCCTCCTCGCTTTCGCTTGGAAAATTTTCTCTAAAATTTTCACCGTAAACGAAATGCATCACACCGTCATCAAAACTGATTTCCGTGCCTTCTAAAAAAAGATTCATCTGCTTTTTGGCTCTTTCAATATCATTAAGCACCGATCCCGTTTGTTCAAAAAATTCTTCCTCATCGCATGTAAGCTCTATCTCGACGGAATCATACACAAAAGTTTTTCCGTCTACGATCATAGGCTCGCCGCTCTCAGGATCGGTACACCCCGCAAAAGCGGCGAAGGTCGATATAAGTAAAGCCGCCAAGAGCAATATCAAAACTGTTTTTCTTTTCATGATCTGTACTCCTTCTCCGATTTTCAGGATATCGTCAGTCGATTTCCTCATCTATTTCCACAACACCCCAAAATCCATATATTTTGCCGTATACGGGATGTTCGCTCCGCACAGCACAAAGACGTTCTCCGATAACCGTAAAATATTCACGTCCGCCGACAATAATTTTATCCGCATTTTGTACATAATCCATAACAGCGTCCCCCATATACAACTTACCGTCGGAAAATTTTATAAATGTTCGTCCATGTCCTACATCATCATGGTCAGCGGTCAATTCTTCGGTCAGTTCCTTACTATATTCTTCCGAAGTTTTACCAAATTCCTTTTCTCCGGCATCTGTCAATTCCGCTTTTATTTCGACAACCATGAAAGCTTTTCCTTCGACATCTATTGGAGCTGCTTTCGTCGTATCCTTATCAGTACATGCCGCAAACGAAGCAATAGCCACAATAACCAAAGCCGCCAAGAGCAATACCAAAACTGTTTTTCTTTTCATATAGACTTCTCCTCTTATACAAAATTACAGATCCCGCCTACGTAACGCAGAACGGGATCCGTTGCAGAGATTTTTACTTCTGAACGAAGATAACGCGACTTGTGATTCCCTCATCGGAATATTCCATTATGAGTTTGTTTCCTTTCACTGTCGCAACCACCTCGCCGTCAACAATGATGTCGCCGCCGTCCTGCGTATATTCGGTTACACCGTCTATTTTCCCGTCGGCGAAAGACATCTCCGCGCCTTCGTATTCTTCCGCAGCCATCTCTTTCATGTCGTCAATGGTCATTCCCATCGACTCCATCATCTCTTTACCTTCATCGGTAAGTTCGATCTCCACGGAATCGAACACGTAAGTTTTTCCGTCCACATCGGGCGTACACGCCGCAAACGCCGTCATACACAGCACGAGCGCCGCGACAAGCGCGAACACAGATAAGATCTTTTTCATATGCTTCTTCTCCTTTTTCGGCTTTCGCCGTTATTCACCTGTTTACTCTCTGCTGTTTTGATTATAATTGCATATTATGCAAATTGTCAAGCGGATTTTTGCATAATGTGCAAATTTTCGTATAACATTTGCACAACGTGCTATATTTTGGAATATGATCGAGATCAAAGACATTCAGTCGCGTCTGCGCGAAGCCATAAACACGAGCCACATATCACAAAAAGAACTTGCAAAGCAGCTCGGGGTAAATCCCTCGACGATCACGAGATATATGCGCAACGACATCTACCCCTCTATCGATACGTTCGCCAACATCTGCCGCATACTGGACATATCTTCGGACGATATTCTCGGGTTGAAGTGATCGCGCAGGTCAGAGGGATGGATCTCGATAAACTGTCTTTGAAAGAATTGTGGGAGCTTTTTCCGATCGAATTGACCGCGCACCGCAACGAATGGAAAAATTCTTTTGCACGCGAAGCGGAAAATCTGAAAGTTTTGCTTCCGAATGTCGAACCTTATCATATAGGGTCTACTGCCATTCCCGAAATAATGGCGAAAAACACGGTAGATATTCTCATATCTTTCCCCGACCGAACAGCCGAAACTGACGCCGCCGCCGTTCTGTCCGCAAACGGATGGACGGAAATGGCGCGCAACGACAGACGGATATCTTTGAACAAGGGGTATACTCCGAGCGGATACGCCGACGAAGTTTTTCATCTGCACCTCAGACTTGCCGACGATAAAGACGAAATTTATTTCTGCCGATATCTCGCCGTCCGCCCGAATATCGCAAAAGAGTACGAAAAATTAAAGTTTTCGCTCGCCGAGAAGTTCCGCTTCGACAGGGACGCCTACACCGACGGCAAAACCGATTTCGTACAAAAGTACACGGCGGAAGCAATAGAATATTTTTCGCGCAACAGTAAAAAGCCGCCCCGCATTTGAGGGACGGCTTTTTGTTGCGTTATTTTCAGTTTATATCGGCAAGACCGCTTCTTATCTCATCACGTCCTGCTCGTACAGAGGATACTTTTTGCAAAGCTGAGCGACCTTGGCGGCGCATGCGTCGATGGCGGCTTCGCCGTTCTTGATTATGTCGGAAATGCACTCCGCAATGACGACCATATCCGCTTCTTTCATGCCCCTGGAAGTGACTGCGGGCGTGCCAAGGCGCAGACCGCTGGTGATAAACGGAGATTGCTTGTCGAACGGGATAGCGTTCTTGTTCGCGGTGATGTGCGCTTTGTCAAGCAACGCTTCCACTTCTTTACCCGTTCTGCCGCTCTCGGAGAGATCCACAAGCATCAGGTGATTGTCGGTGCCGCCGGAAACGAGCCTGACTCCCCTCTCGACCAATTCGTTGGCGAGCTTCTTCGCATTCTTCACTATCTGAGTCTGATACTGTTTGAACTCATCGGTCATCGCCTCTTTGAGCGCGACCGCCTTGGAAGCGATGATATGCATGAGCGGACCGCCCTGCGTGCCGGGGAAGATCGCCTTATCTATCTGCTTGGCATACTGCTCCTTGCACAGAATGAGACCGCCGCGGGGACCGCGCAGCGTCTTGTGCGTGGTCGTCGTAACGACGTCGGCATAAGGAACGGGGCTGGGGTGAACGCCTGCGGCGACCAATCCCGCGATATGCGCCATATCGACCATGAGGTACGCGCCGACGCTGTCGGCTATCTCTCTGAATCTCTTGAAATCGAGTATCCTCGGATATGCGCTCGCGCCTGCGAGTATAAGGCGCGGCTTGTGTTCCTTGGCAAGTTCAGCCACCTTGTCGTAGTCGATAAGGCAGGTATTCTCGTCCACGGTGTACGGCACGATGTGGAAGTATTTGCCCGAAATATTGACGGGGCTGCCGTGGGACAGGTGTCCGCCGTGCGCGAGGCTCATGCTGAGTACGGTATCGCCGGGCTGCAACAAAGCAAAGAACACCGCAAGATTGGCATTTGCGCCGCTGTGAGCCTGCACGTTGGCGTGCTCGGCGCCGAAGAGCTCTTTCGCTCTCTCGATAGCGAGCCTTTCGACCACGTCTACGTATTCGCAGCCGCCGTAATATCTCTTCGCAGGATATCCTTCGGCGTATTTGTTGGTCAGATGAGTGCCCATGGCAGCCATGACCGCGGGCGAAACTATGTTCTCGCTGGCGATCAACTCGATGTTGTTCTGCTGTCTTTTCAGCTCGTCTTCGAGCGCCGCGTAGAGTTCCTCGTCCTCTTGTCTTATCGTCTTTAAGTCTATCATATCCTCTCCTTTGCGGGTAGAAAGTGTTTTTTATGTATTCATTATACAGTATAATCTCTTCTTTGGCAATCGTATCGAAGGCAGTTACCTCCGCTCTTCGTCACATTTTCCGCGCTTTTGCGCCGCCGTACGACGCATTTCGCACACTCCGCGAGGTATCTCGCACTGCACCATGTAATTACCGCAAATTCGGTCGCCGACCCTCTGCCGAACCGTTCAGACACGTCGGAACTGCTTAGCTCCCGCGGCACGCTCCGCCGAAAAGCGCGAATATGCGCGGCTCTGTTGCAAAATCGGAAAAACGTGGTATAATAATGATAAATAAATATAAGGAGGTATCGATATGAGCGAATTCGTAAAAGAGATAAACGGACAACAGCTCGCCGAAACGATAGAACAGAACGACAAAGTCTTCGTGGACTTTTTCGCCACCTGGTGCGGCCCTTGCAAAATGCTTGCGCCCATACTGGACGAGGTAGCGGAAAAACACCCCGATGTGACCTTCGTCAAAGTTGACGTAGACCGCAATCTCGACGCGACGCGCAAATTCCGCGTTTCCGCGATGCCTACCCTCGTGTATATCGAAAACGGAACGGAGAAACGCCGCAACGTCGGATATATGCCTGCGGAAGAGATCGAAGAGATGATGGACTGAGAAAGAAAAACGAAACGGCGGATATCCGCCGTTTTTTCATGCCTTTTTGCCTTGTTCGTTCAGCAAGATCTTTTTGCGAGCAGTCTTTCCGCTATATAAGCCGCCATCCTTATGCCGCACGCCGCGGGAGTATACGAAACGCTCGCTACTCCGCTCCCCGTATATGACGGAGGGACCGGCGTATAACATACGTCCAGTTTCTTCACTCCCCGCTCCTTCATCATGCGGCGGAACTTTTTCGCAAGAGGATCGTATTGCGTTTTATATATATCCGTCACGGAAAACTCGCAGTATCCCGCCCGATTGCCCGCGCCCATCGCGCTGACTATCGGCAGACCGCGTTCGGCGCAGAACTGCGCCAGGTCCGCCTTTGCGGAGAGCTGATCTATCGCGTCGGCAACGTAATCGACCCCGTCCAAAAGCCTCGCGCAATTCGAACCGTCGAGCATGACCGGGTACGCCTCCGCGCGGCAATCGGGATTTATATCTTCTATCCTGTCGCGCATGATCTCGGCTTTGTTGAGTCCCAACGTACTCGTCAAAGCGACGATCTGTCGGTTGAGATTGCTCTTTTCGACGACGTCCCCGTCTATCAGAACGATCTCTCCCACGCCGCATCTGGCAAGCTGTTCGGCGACGTGACCTCCCACGCCGCCCACGCCTACGACCGCGACGCGGCTTTCGGCGAGCCTTGCCAGTCCGTCCGCGCCTATAAGCGGAAGAGCGCGCTCGAAACTCACTTCTTCTCTATCTCCAGAGCGAGTTCGGCAAGCTGCTTTTCGTCGACCTCGGACGGAGCGCCCGTCATAAGGCAGGAAGCGTTCTGCACCTTGGGGAACGCGATGACGTCCTTGATGTTGTCGGTGCCGGTGATTATCATGACCAGACGGTCAAGCCCGAACGCCAATCCTCCGTGAGGCGGCGCGCCGTACTTGAACGCGTCGACGAAGAAACCGAACTTTTCGGATATCTGCTCATCGGTAAGACCGAGCAGAGAGAATATCTTGCTCTGCATCTTGCAGTCGTGTATCCTAATGCTTCCGCCGCCGGCTTCCTGACCGTTGATGACCATATCGTAAGCGTTGGCGCGCACTTTGAGAGGATCGGAATCGAGCAAAGGTATATCCTCCACCTTAGCGCTCGTGAAAGGATGATGTACCGCAACGTACCGTCCTTCCTCCTTGTCGTATTCCAACAGCGGGAAATCCACCACCCAGAGGAAATCGAACTTGCTCTTGTCGTAAAGCGAATATTTGTCCGCCAGATACACGCGGAGCGACCCGAGCACCGTCTTGACGAGCATATCGTCGGCGTCTGCGACGAAGAACAACACGTCTCCCGCTTTTGCGCCGAGTTTTTCTTTCAGCGCGGCGATCTTTTCTTCGGAAAGGAACTTGAAGAAAGACGAAGTGACGGAGCCGTCCTCTTTGAGCATGGCGTATGCCAGTCCCTTTGCTCCGCAGCTCTTCGCGAAATCGGCGCAGGCGTCTACGTCCTTGCGGGTCATCGAAGAACACAGCCCCTGAGCGTTGATGCCTCGCACGCTTCCGCCGCCCGCAACGGCGCCCTCGAATACCGAGAATCCGCTGCCTGCCGCTATATCCGAAACGTCGCACAATTCCAGCCCGTAACGCGTGTCGGGTTTATCGCTGCCCCAGCGCTCCATCGCCTCGGCGTACGGAATGCGGCGGAACTTTTCTTTAAGATCCATGTTCAGGCAGTCGCGGAACAGCTTTTTGACCAGTCCCTCGGCGACTTCCATGACGTCCTCGGAATCCTCGACATAGGACATCTCCATATCTATCTGAGAAAATTCCGGCTGACGGTTGGCGCGTAGATCTTCGTCGCGGAAACAACGCGCTATCTGATAATATCTGTCCATACCCGCGATCATGAGCAACTGTTTGTAAAGCTGCGGCGATTGCGGCAGCGCGTAAAATTCACCGTGATGTATGCGGCTGGGAACGAGATAGTCGCGCGCTCCCTCGGGAGTGGACTTGCCCAAAAACGGCGTTTCTATCTCCAAAAAACCGTTGTCCGCCATATAATTGCGTACGGTACGCGTGATCTTGTCGCGCATGACCAGTATGTCCTGCAACGGTTTACGGCGCAGATCGAGATATCTGTATCTGAGCCGCAGAGTTTCGCTCGCCTTGACGTCGTCGGCGATAACGAACGGAGTCGTTTCCGCCTCGGACAATATCTTTATGTCGTCGGCGAGTATCTCTATCTCGCCCGTCGGCATCGCGGCGTTCACGTTGGAGCCGCGGCTCCTCACGACGCCCGTGCAGCACACCACGTATTCTCCTCTGACCGTCGCCGCCTTGGCGAAAACGTCCTCGGCGCAGCTATCGTCGAACGCTACCTGTACCACGCCCGTTCTGTCGCGCACGTCGAGGAACAGAAGATTGCCCAGATTGCGGTACTTGGCGACAAAGCCCATCACCGTTATCCTCTTTCCCGTATCGGTCCCGCGCGGCTCGCCGCACATCATGCTTCTCTTTGCTCCGTTCAAAAAATCCGTCATACGTTCTTCTCCGTTCTGTTTGCGAAGTATTCCGAAAGCGCGTCCGCGGTCACAGCCTCGGTCGTGCCTTCGTCCATGTTTTTCACTTGATATACGCCGCTTGCGCGCTCGCTCTCGCCTACCGCGACAAGGTAACGCGCGGCGATCTTGTTGGCGTACTTCATCTGCGCCTTGAAACCTCTGTCGGTAAGATCGGTCTCGCAAGACACTCCCGCCGAGCGCAGCTTTGCCGCTATACGCGTCGCCTCGGTCTTGTCGTCCTCGCCTACGGGCGCGACGTACACACAAGGACGGGGTCTTTCGCCGAACGGCACCCCGAGAGCCTCCATCGTCATGATGATGCGCTCTATACCCGACCCGAATCCGACCGCGGGGCAATACTTGCCGCCGATCTCTTCGAGCAGATGATCGTATCTTCCTCCGCCGCCGACCGTGCCCTGAGCGCCGATATCTTCGGATATGAATTCGAACACCGTACGCGTATAGTAGTCGAGCCCGCGGACTATGCGCGGATCGACGGAATACTCTATCCCGATCGCGTCCAATCCCGCGCACACCTCTTCGTGATGTCTGCGGCAGTCGTCGCACAGATAGTCCAGCACGACGGGAGCGTCCGCTATGATCTTGCGACAGCCGCTCTCCTTGCAGTCGAGGATGCGCAGCGGATTTTTGTCCAGCCTTTCGCGGCAGGTGTCGCACATCTCGCCGATATGAGCGCCGAAATACGCTTTGAGAGCGTCGTTATACGTCTTGCGGCACTCCCTGCATCCGATACTGTTGATATGCAGTTTGAGTCCCGTGATGCCCAGCCTCTTATAGACCGCGTCGAGCAGAGATATCACCTCCACGTCGGCGCGCGGACTTGCGCTGCCGTAAAACTCGACGCCGAACTGATGATGCTCGCGCAATCTGCCCGACTGAGGTTTCTCGTACCTGAACACGGGAGTGATATAGTACATCTTGGTGGGCTGAGCGTCCGCGTACAGGGATCTCTCGATAAACGCCCTCGCCACGCCCGCCGTGCCTTCGGGCTTCAGGGTCATGGACCTGCCGCCCTTGTCGTCGAATGTATACATCTCCTTGTTGACTATGTCCGTGGTGCCGCCGACGCCGCGCAAAAACAATTCGGTATGCTCGAAAGTCGGGGTACGGATCTCGCTCGCGCAATACGCCGCCGCGACTTCGCGCACGGTCTTTTCGACATAGTGCCACTTGTACGCCTCGGCGGGAAGTACGTCCTTTGTTCCTTTGGGTATATTGATCATCTTGCTCCTCTTCTCCGCGTCGTAAATCCTGTTTTACAGACACGGGCAGGTAAATTTACAGTATATATTTGTGCAGATTGAGCGTGCGTATCGTCTTGTCGAGATGGGTCAGCACGTACTGTTTGTCCACAGTCACTTCCACGCGGTCGGTGAGGTTTCCCGCATTGAAAGAAATATCGTCGAGCAGCGTTTCCATGATCGTATGAAGTCTGCGCGCGCCGATGTTCTCGCTGTTCTCGTTCTCCGCCGCGGCTATCGACGCTATCTGCGCGATCGCCTCGTCCGTAAAACGCAGAACGACGTTGTCCACTTTGAGCAGTTCGGTATACTGCATCAGTATGGCGTTGTCGGGCTTGGTCAGTATCTCGACGAAATCTTTTTCGCTCAGACTGTCCAGTCTTACGTTGATCGGGAATCTGCCCTGCAATTCGGGTATCAGATCGGACACGGACGAAATGTGGAACGCGCCCGCCGCTATGAACAGGATATAATCGGTCTTGATCGGTCCGTATTTGGTGTTTACGGTACAGCCTTCGACTATCGGCAGGATATCTCTCTGCACGCCTTCTCTCGACACGTCGGGCCCCGAAGTGTTGCCCTTCGCGGCGATCTTGTCCATCTCGTCGATGAAGATTATCCCCTCGTTCTCGGCGCGGCGTATCGCTTCGGCGTTTATCGCCTCGGCGTCGACCAGCTTTTCGCATTCCGCTTCGAGCAAAGTCTTGTAAGCCTGTCGCACCGTTACCTTTTTCATCTTGGTGCGCTTGGGAAGAAGCCCTCCCATCATATCCATGATGTTGATCTCCATTCCCCCCGGCAGCTGCTGCGACTTGGGTTTTTCGGGAAGCTCGATCTCTATGACCACGTCGTCGACGGCGCCGTCGGCTATCTCCTTTCTGACCGCCGCCAACAGTTCTTTGTCCGAAAGATCGGGATACGCGCTCTTGCGCTGAGGCGCGGCGGCTTTCGCTATCTTGTCTATCACGTTCTTGCGGGCGGATGCCTCCACGTCTTTGCTGCGCTCTTCCCTGACCATGCGTACCGCGACTTCGACAAGATCCCTTATCATCGATTCGACGTCGCGTCCGACGTAGCCGACCTCGGTAAATTTGGTCGCTTCGACCTTGACGAACGGCGCGTTGACTATCTTGGCGAGCCTGCGCGCTATCTCCGTCTTGCCCACGCCGGTAGGTCCCTGCATGATGATGTTCTTGGGAGTGATCTCCTCTTTCAATTCTTCGGGAAGCCTGGAACGGCGGTATCTGTTGCGAAGCGCGATCGCGACCGCCTTTTTCGCCGAATTTTGCCCGATTATGAACCTGTCGAGTTCCTTTACTATCTGTTTGGGAGTAAACTGCTCCATATCACACCTCCTCGACGACTATGTTGTCGTTGGTGAACACGCACAGTTCGCTCGCTATTTTGAGCGCCTTGTACGCGATATCTTTGGCGGGAAGATCCGTCTCTTTGAGCAGAGCTCTCGCCGCCGCGAGCGCGTAATTGCCTCCGCTGCCGATGGCGCACGCATCGCCGTCGGGCTCTATCACGTCGCCGCTGCCCGATACGAGATAAAGACCGTCCTTGTCGGCTACGATCAGCATCGCTTCCAACTTGCGCACGACTTTGTCGTTGCGCCACAGTTCCGCAAGCTCGACCGCGCTGCGCATCAGATTGCCGGAATACTTTTGCAGCATCTTTTCGAATTTCTCGCTGAGCGTGAACGCGTCGGAGACCGATCCCGCAAAGCCTATCACGACCTTGTCGTCATAGATCCTCTTTACCTTTCTGGCGTTGCCTTTGAGTATCACGCTTTCGCCCATAGTGACCTGTCCGTCGCCGGCAACGGCTATCTTGCCGTCCCTGCGCACGGCGCATATGGTCGTACCTTTCAATTCCATATTTCCTCCTTTCGGGCGTCTTCGAGAAACCGCCCGATCGCCTGCATACCGCGTGTGTAAAACGCGAGTTTGCGTTGTTTTTTGTCTTTTATCTCCTCTCTTACGGGAGGAAGCAGCCCGAAGTTGGCGTTCATGGGCTGATAGTTGTCGCTCTCTCGGCTCACGTGCCTCTGCAACTGTCCCGCCACCGTCTCCGACGGAAGGACGAGTCTGCCTTTTCCGCGCGCGGCGAGCCTGAGATTTTCCGCGGCGAGCAGTCCGCTGCATATGCTCTCCACATATCCTTCCACGCCCGTCAACTGACCCGCGAACGCCACGAGCGTTCCGTCCTTGGACATGAAGCCCGCGTCCATCACGCGCGGCGCGTTGAGATACGTATTGCGGTGCATCACTCCGTAGCGGAGGAATTCCGCATGAGCGAGCGCCGGGATCATCCCGAACACCCGCTTCTGTTCGCCGAAAGTCAGATTGGTCTGAAATCCGACTATATTGTACGCCGTGCCCGCAACGTTCTCCCTGCGGAGCTGTACCGCCGCATACGGCATCCTGCCGTCGGGAGTTTTGAGCCCCGCCGCTTTGAGCGGACCGAAACGCAGGGTATCCGCGCCTCTGCGCGCCATCTCTTCCACCGGCATACACGCCTCGAACAGTTCTCTCTTGTCGAAGTCGCGGAGCCGCGCCGTCTTGGCAGACACGAGCTCGCGCCAGAAGGCGTAATATTCGTCCTTGGTGAGAGGACAGTTGATATAATCGTCTTCGCCCTTGCCGTATCTGCTCGCGGCGAACGAACATTCGGTATCCACGCTCTCGCCGTCCACTATCGGCGCCACGGCGTCGTAAAAGCCTATGTATCTTGCGCCGTATCTGTCGGCAAGCGCGCCTGCGAGCGCGTCCGAGGTCAAAGGCCCGCTGGCTATCACTACGGGCTCGTACGGCGCGGGATCGGTCACCTCTTCGCGCACGAGCGAAAACCCGTCGTACGACCTCAGCCTGCGCTCGACTTCGCGGGAAAAAGCCTCTCTGTCCACGGCAAGCGCGCCGCCTGCGGGCACGCGGCACTTGTCGGCTACGTCCAGCAGCATACAGTCCATGGCTTTGAGTTCCGCCTTCAGAAGTCCGCTCGCCGTATCCTCGGCTTCGCTTTTCAGGCTGTTGCTGCACACAAGCTCCGCCAACCCGTCCGTGGAGTGACACGGCGTAGGTCTGACGCCTCTCATCTCGTGCATCACGACCTCGTCGCCGCCGCGAAGAAGTCTGTATGCCGCTTCGCAGCCCGCAAGTCCGCCGCCTATCACGTGGAATCTCATTTTTCGCCGCTCTCTCCGCCCGCGATCGTTTCGGTATGCCTGCACTCCTGGTTGGAACAGGTATACTTGACGTCGCCGTTTTTGGACTTGGTCATCTTCATGTACGAGCCGCAGTCGGGGCAAAGTTTCGGCGCGGGCACGTCCCACGAGAAGAAGCCGCAGTCGCGGTTCTCGCACGAGTAGTACGTCTTGCCCTTTTTGGATACTTTTTTATAAACCCCCGCTCCGCATTTTGGGCACTTTGCGACCGGCTCTCCGTACGGCTTGGTATTGCGGCACTTGGGGAAGTTGGGGCACGCGAGGAACTTTCCGTAACGGCTGTCCTTGACGACCATTCTCGCGCCGCATTTTTCGCATATGACGTCGCTCTCTTCCTCTTTGGGTTTTATCCTCGCGCTCCTGTCCCCTCGAGCGGCGTCCAGTTTCTTTTTGAAATCGGGATAAAAATCCTCGATTATCTTCTGCCAGCGCACTCCTCCGTCCTCTATCGTGTCGAGTTTGCTCTCCATGTCGGAGGTGAACTTGACGTTCATGATGTTGGGGAAATACTTGACCAGACTGTCGCAGACGATCTCGCCCAATTCGGTCGGCTTGATGTATTTGCCCTCTTTGTCCGTATACGTGCGCTTTGCCAGCACCGATATCGTCGCAGCGTAAGTGGACGGGCGGCCGATGCCGTTTTCTTCCATCGCCTTGACCAACGTGGAATCGGTGAAGCGAAGCGGCGGTTTGGTGAACTTCTGCTCGCTCTGCATCTCTTTGAGTTCCAGCTCCTGCCCTTCCGTGAAATCGGGCAGGGTCTTCGCATCCTTTTCCTCGCTGTCCGTCATCGGAGTGTACGCCGCGAGCCATCCGTTGAATTTGAGCGTGCGCCCTTTCAGCGTGTACCCGCAGGTGTGATCGTCCTTTTCGGAAACTATGTGCACGTTGAGAGTATCGTAACTCGCGCTCTGCATCTGCGAAGCGACGAAACGGTCGAATATCAGCTTGTACAGCCTGTACACGTTGCGCTGGACTTTGTCCTTGATCGAATCGGGCGTGACGGCAAGGGATATCGGTCTGATCGCTTCGTGCGCGTCCTGCGCGTTCTGTTTGGTCGCGTAGACGTTGGGGCGCTTGGGCGCGTACTTCTCGCCGTAATTATCCTTGATGTAAGCCAAAGCCTCGTTCTGCGCTTCGACCGCCACGCGCACGCTGTCGGTACGGATATATGTCACCAAAGCGACCTGTCCTTCCGCGCCCAGATCCACGCCTTCGTACAGCTGCTGAGCGATCTGCATGACCTGAGCCGCAGTCAGAGAGAGTTTGCCCGACGCGTCCTGCTGCATGGTAGACGTCGTGAACGGCGGCTGAGGCTTGGAGACCGACGTACTGCGTTTTACGCTGTCCACGCGCCACTGCCCTTCCTTGCTGCGGGCGACGATCTTGTCCGCCGTCTCCTTGGTCCTGACCTTGTATTTTTTCCCGTCGACGTCGGCGAATTCGCATTTGAAAGCGGCGCTGCGCTTGTCTTTGAGCAGAAACGCGTATATGTTCCAGTATTCCTCGGGCTTGAAATCCCTTATCTCCCGTTCGCGGTCCACGATCATTTTGAGCGCGACCGACTGCACTCTGCCCGCCGACTGCCCGCTCTTTATCTTGCGCGAAAGTATCGGGGATATCTGATATCCCACCAATCTGTCCAGTACGCGGCGCGCCTGCTGTGCGTCGACGAGATTCATGTTGATGCTGCGCGGATTTTCCAAAGCGCTCAGCACCGCTTTCTTGGATATCTCGTTGAACACTATGCGCACGTTGCCGTCGTGTATCCCGCACACGTTGGCGAGATGCCACGATATCGCCTCTCCCTCGCGGTCGGGGTCGGTCGCGAGATAGACTTTGTCCGCCTTGGCAAGTTCGCTCTTGATACGCTTTATCGTTTCCTCCTTGGACGGAGTGATGACGTACTGCGGCGCAAAATCGTGATCGATGTCTATGCCCAGGCTTTTCTGCGGAAGATCGCTCACGTGTCCGCCCGAGGCGAGTACGTGATAGCCGCTTCCCAGATACTTTGCTATCGTCTTTGCTTTGTGAGGCGATTCGACTATTACAAGTTTCATTATATCTCCTTAAAGCTCGCGGACAGCCGAATAATAGTTGCCCGACAGCTTGTTTACCATTCCGTATATTTCCATTTCCGACAACAGAGCGCTCAGTTCGCCCGTCGAGAGCCCGCTCTTTTGCAGCAGGTCGGAAAAGTGTACGCTCTCTTCTTCCGCCAACACTTCCAATATCCTCGTTTGCTCGATGGATAACTGCACTCCAAGCTCTTTAGCGCTCTTTTTGCGCTTATCTCCGAGTATATCCGACGGAGTCGTGACCGCCGCGCCCTGACACTCCTTTATTTTGAGGTTGCACCCTTCGCTCGCTCCGGAAAACACGTTGCCCGGCACGACGTACAGTTCCTTTCCCTGTTCTATCGCGCAGTCCGCGGTGATCAGCGAACCGCTCTTTGCTCCCGCTTCGGTGACGAGCACTCCGAAACTCAGCGCGCTTATGATCCTGTTCCTCTCCGGAAAACGGTATCCGTGCGGCGGAGTTCCGGGAGGATATTCGCTGACGACCAGCCCCTTTTCGGCGATCTCTTTGAGCAGCCCCGCGTTCTCGGGCGGATAAGGCACGTCCGCGCCGCATCCGAGCACCGCGACCGTATCCGCTCCGCAATCGAGCGCCGTGCGGTGCGCGAGCGTATCCACTCCTCGCGCCATTCCGCTGACCACGCAAAGTCCGCTCTCGGCGAACGCCCTGACGAAGCACGCGGTGACGTCCTTGCCGTATCTGGTGATCCTGCGCGTACCGACGACTGCGATATTGCGCGACATATCGGACAGAAGCGCCGTATTGCCCCGACAGTACAGGACCGCGGGCGGATCGTACAGATCGCGCAACGCCTCCGGATAGCCTTCGCTGCAATACGTGACCGCGGTCATGCCGCGCCTTGACATATACTCTATCACGGTATCTGCGTGAGCGTAGTTTCCGTAAAGATCGCGCGGTCTTTTCACGGACGCGAGGCAGGAAGTGCGCTTTTGCACCGAGCTCTCGTGCGAGAGCATTATCAATGCCTTTTCGTCGTCGCTGTATCTCATTCCCAATATTTGCGGTCGAGCGACCTGTATTGCACCGCTTCGGTGATATGCGGCGGAAGGATGCGTTCGCTCCCTTCGAGGTCCGCGATCGTGCGCGCGACTTTCAGCACTCTCGTGCTTGCGCGGGCGGTCAGTCCCAGCCTGGAAAACGCCGCTTCGAGTATCCGCTCGCTTTCGGGAGAAAGCCCGCACCAACGTCTGAGCTGCGCGTTGGTCATACGCGCGTTGGTCGTGAGAGAGCTGCCGTATCGCGAGCGTTGCATGGCGCGCGCCTTTTCCACTCTCTTTTTTATATCCGCGCTGCTTTCCGCGTCGGGAGAGAAACGCAGCTCTTCGTATCCCACGCCGTCCACCTCGACCTGCAGATCGATCCTGTCGAGCAAAGGTCCGGACAACCTGGATACGTATCTGTGTATCTCCGACGGAGAACAGCGGCATTGTCTTGTCTTTGAGCCGAAATTGCCGCACGGGCACGGATTCATGCTCGCGACCAACATGAATTCGGCGGGATACTCCAACGTCTGTTTGGAGCGCGATACCGTGACCGAGCCGTCTTCGAGAGGCTGGCGCAGTCCTTCCAGCGTTCTGCGCTGATATTCCGGCATTTCGTCCAGAAACAGCACTCCGTTGTGGGCGAGGCTCACTTCCCCCGGACGTGCTTTCGCTCCGCCGCCCATAAGCGCGGGAGCGGTCACCGTATGATGCGGAGTACGGAACGGTCTTTGGGTAACTATGCCCTTTTCCGCGTCCAGTATTCCGGCTACCGAATGTATTTTCGTGACCTCGATCGCCTCTTCGAAGGTCATGTCCGGCATGATCGTGGGCACGCACTTCGCCATAAGCGTCTTCCCTGCGCCGGGAGGTCCGATCATCAGTATGTTGTGTCCGCCGGCTACGGCGATCTCCAACGCTCTTCTTGCGACCTGCTGTCCCTTGACTTCGGAAAAATCCACGTTGTACCTGTTCTCCGTGCCGACAGCTCCGAATACCGCGGCGGGTACGGGATCCTTGACGACGGCGCCGTTCAGAAACGCCGCCGCCTCGTCCAACCCCGAAAAGCCGTAGACTTCGACTCCGGGAATATAAGCCGCCTCTTTGGCGTTGCCCTCGGGAAGCATGAATTTGCGGAAGCCCTTCTGCACCGCCGACAGCACGAGCGGCATCACGCCGTTCACCCGTCTTACCGAACCGTCCAGTCCCAGCTCGCCTATCACGACGAAATCCTTATACGAACCTTTCGGTATCTGCTCGCTCGCGGCAAGAATTCCGACGGCGATCGGCAGGTCGTAAAGACTTCCCTCCTTGCGGCTGTCGGCGGGAGCGAGGTTGACGACTATCTTCCTGATCGGATAGTCGAGCAGCGAATTTTTTATCGCCGCGCGCACCCTTTCCCGCGATTCCTTGACCGCCGTATCGCCCATGCCGACGATCTCGTATGCGGGAAGTCCGGCATTGACGTCGACCTCCACCGACACCTCGAAACCGTCGAGCCCGTTAAGGGAAAAACTCCTTACTTTTGCAAGCATGTCCCCCTCCCTTATACGTCAGCCGTTGCGTCTGAATCTTGCGCCGAAAGAAGCGAACGATCCCTTCAATTCGGCGAAAAGGGAGTCGTATCTCCTCTCTATCGTCGAATATCTGTCATAGCGCACTATATCCACCGTCACGTAGACGTAATACGCGGCGACCAACACCGCCATGACCGAAAATACGATTATGAACGGACTGTGCGACCAGAACGAAAGATATCCGGCATTGTCGGCGCCCGTGATAAAGCCGCTCCGCGATATCAGCTCCGCGATATTGAGGAAAGACAGCGTGCACAGAGCTCCGTAGACGGAATACAGCCTTTTGTCGGGAAGCATCGTCATATAGATCAGCAACAGCACCGCCGCCGCGGGAAGTATCACCACGGTCGACTGGGCGCCGAACACCGAATACAGCGTAAGCGCCAAACTGGAATACAGGAACAGGTCTGCGTTGTTGTTCTGCTTGTAGTAAGCGAACGCGACCGCGCCGCCCATCGCCGCGACGAACAGCCAGTTGCAGACCGTCAGCAAAGTGTTGCGGACCGTGGAGTTGGCGGCTCCGAACATCGCGTACATATTGAACGCATCGGTCGAAAGGAACGCCGACGTCTCGAAATACGCGTTGATCATGCTGAATACGTAGAAGACGTTGCCCGTACGTATCTGCGACAGACACATCGGCAGAGAGATCAGGTAATACAGCACGAAGCTTCCGACCATGGTCAGGATGATCGGCAGTCTTACTTGCTTGTTCCTGATCGCGGTGACGACCTGCGCCGCCGCGTATATCGGCATGACGACGAGCACATAGTGGCTGAACAACAGCGAGAACGTAAAGAATATCCCGCTTGCGATATAGCTCTTGTCGTAAAACGCTATGAGCGCGTAAACGAGGAAAGCTATCGCTATCGTTTCGTAACTGCCGTACATCGCTCCGAACACGAAGAAGACCGGCATCAGCGCGTACAGCCATCCGAATGCGACCGCGGGGCGCTTATCCGTATATTTTGAGAACGCAAACGAGAATACCGCCCAAAGCACGAACATATCCGCGATTATCGCCGGTATCCTGACGAGCATCGCCATACCCATGGAGCCGCTCTCCACTCCTATCGCGTTGCCTATAAGTCCGAATATCCACAACACGTACATAACGCCTACGGGTTCGTTGGACAGCGACGTGTTGGTGAACGCGGTCGTCAGTCCCGAATTCGCGAGAGACGACGCTATGGACGAAAGCGAATCTATCTCGCTGCCCATGCCGTAACACAGCAGCGTTATCACAAACCGCACGGCGAAAGCCGCGACGACCGCTCCGATAAGAGCTATGAACGTCTTATTGCTCATCTCGCGCGCTGCCGTTCCGCCTTCGGGATCGGGAGCGCTTCCATTATCCTCGGGCATCGTCCTGCGCAGTACGACATATATCGCGATCACGAGCGCTACCGAGAACAGCGCGATAACCGTAACGAAAGCGATCGATCCGCCGTCGCTGTGGGAATAATCGGAACTGTCCTGCAACACGCCTACCGTCGTGCCGTCGGGAACGGTATCGACGGATTGCAGACTTACGTTGTCGAACGACACCGTACCGTACGGAGAAGTGCCTTCTATGCCCATACCGACGATGAGCGTCGCCTCGCCGCCTATCGCGCTGGTGAAATAGCATTCGTAGGTCGTGAAACCGTCGCCGCTCTCGGTCACGTTGATCCCGTTGTGATTGAGATCCTCCGCGAAGCCGACGTAAAAACCGTAACCTCCCGCGGCGGTCACCGAAGAAACGTCGGCATACACGGACAAGCGGTAAGTTTTGTTTTTCTCGAGCGTCACTTTCTGATAGATATAGGCGTGAGCGGCGGTCGAAGACGTGGTGGAAATCGTACCGTAACGCGCTCCGAGCGCTGCGTCATACTGGTCCGAACCCGCTCCCGGCGACGCCGTGAACGATATCAGATCGCCCGTGCCCGCCGCCTTGGTCCAATTCTGTACGTTGGAAGCGTCGGAGACCGTTTCGAAACCGTTGTTGACCACGATCTCGACGTAATCTTCCGTCCCGCTGCAACCTGCGAACACGAATACCGCCAGCACGATCACGACCACAGCCGCAAGCGCGAATACTCTTCTCTTCATAACTCTTCTCCTGATGCGGATTTGTCCGATGTCTTTTCGGATAGTCATAAAT
>ERZ1090880.354-NODE-354-length-25901-cov-74.062292_pt1 | contig 25901 bp, 26 predicted proteins | sample MGYA00478471_ERZ1090880 | MGnify/ENA primary metagenome ERZ1090880 (study PRJEB33644, sample SAMEA5815734) | chicken gut metagenome | biome: Chicken; feature: Gastrointestinal Tract; material: Caecum | place: Ireland | collected 2019-01-01 | study: A study of the... | reverse complement strand
CGGGCGACAACATTGTCATCACGGCAGGAGTGCCTTTGGGCAAAAACGTCGGCACAAACCTCATCAAGGTGGGCAGCGTGGAAGAATTCTGAATTTTACGAAAAGACAGCCTTGCAAAAGCAAGGTTGTCTTTTTTGCAAAACGTGGTATTTTCGATACGTCAAGAGTTTACCTCGGTTATGCTACAACGGTAGCGTAATGTCGGTGTTAAAAAACAGGACCTGTGTTGCCGTGGTAACAAGGTGGTTTCAAACATGTGAAAGCGAAAAGTTGTTCAAATGTAAAGAAGGCAATTGGCAAAAACTTCATGCATGTAAAGACAAAACCTTTTCACAGCGGTCGAAATACTTTTGCATTTTTTGAAAACATAAATTTTTGTTTTTTAAATCAGATGCATAAAAACTTTGCAAACAAACTAAAACAGTTCAAAACAAAAAGGCACAATCCTGTGCCTTTTTTGTTTTAAGTTGTGATTATTAAAAATTCAAACTGTCCGTGTTTTGTTCGTCCGACTGTGGTGGAACAATGCCGTGGCAATCGAGCAGTTCGGCGTAAAATTCCGCCACGGTGGCTTCAACGTAGGGGGCAAGGAAAATTGCGCCTATTCCAAACGTCAGCGAACTCAGCAAATACCATCCGAAAAAGGACAACCCCAAACGGAAAAGTTTTGCTTTGTAGCCTTTCATCAGTTCGACGCTCTTGGAAATTGCCTTTCTGCCGGAAAGGTTGAAATCCACCATTACGTAAAATGTCATGCGGTAGGAAAGACTTTTGACAATCGGCAACCAGCACATTATCAGCATAATTGCACAGCAAGTCAATGCCAATATGGAAGGAACGATTGTCTGTGCCATGTCCATTCTTATCCAAACAAGACAAACGGAGAAAATTATCTGTGGCACAATTATCACCAGCGACCACAAAAACATGAACAGCATAAGAGCCAATCCCGTGAGAAAGGTTTTTCCGTACCTGTTAAAGCCGTCGCCCAGCATTTCAAAGTTGGCGTCTTGGTTTCTTTGCGTACAAAGGAAAAATTTTGACGAACCGTATGCCAGCGGACCGGACGTAAAAACGCCTGCCACGCCGTTAGCTATGGATACGGCCAGCGTAACCAGCACGCTAGTCCAATAGTTGCCGTGGGAAAGTTTTTCCCAAGCACGTTTGCGCAATTCTTTGCAGGAAACTTGCATATTGTACCTCCTCTGCACAATCAACCGCAGTTACACGTTGCACTTTTTTTGCTAAACAAACTTATTTTGCCTACAGTTGCCGTCCGACATGCGAAAAATTTTGCCTGAAATTCCGTTGTCTTTTGCCATTAAATCGAAACTAACGTTGCAAAGGTCGGCAATGTTTTTTGCACGTTCCGCTGTCGTGGTGCTACTGTCTAACATAATGTTACAACTATTTTTTCGCATTGTCAATATGCAATTTTCAATTGTACAGTACAACAAATAAAATCAAGCCTTTTGCAAGAAAAAAATTAAACACTGCTTGCCTAAGAGGTGGGGCGGAATCACGGTAAAGTTTCCGTTGTTAAAGGTTTGTTGAATGTATTTTCATTTTAATTTGCAATTTGACGTTTTTTTGTACGATATATAGAAAGAGTCGTCTTATTGGGGACAAAAATTTTTTTGTAGCGTCGGCTTTGGGCAAAAACGTCGGCACAAACCTCATCAAGGTGGGCAGCGTGGAAGAAATCTGACACCGAAACAAACAAAAAGCAGTTCCTTTCGGGACTGCTTTTATTTTGCTTTTTGTAATCAAAATTTCAAATTGTCGTCGTTGTCGGGACAACACATTGGTGTTTTTCTTCAGACCCTTTCTGCTTGTAAATTAGTGTGTTGACTTTTGATTTTTTTGTGTTATACTGTTTTTATGAAAACATTTTTGAAACGCAATAAAATATTTTTTTTCTTGTGGGGTAGCATCATTGTTGCTCTTGTGGTATTTTGGTTTTTCCCAGTGGATACTTGGGACAGAAAATGCTTAGTCATTCATAACGGGGAAATAATTAGTTATTATTTTGGAAGTGCTACTTTACAGGAAGCATTATCGTCCCCATTTACTGCTTACGGTTTTGAAGATGTCTTATTTTTCCAAACGATTGTATTTGCGCTACTGATTTTAGCCCTAATTGTTTCCGTTGTGTTGTTCATCGTACGTTGGAAAAAAGAGCACCCGACGAAGATGCAACGCATGCAATCGCAAATCGATGAACTGCAAAAGCAGGTGGACGATTTGGCAAGTACCAAATAATTGAATACGTACTACAAAAAATACAACATTTTGTTGTTTTTTTGTGCGTTATTTTGTATGTGAGAACACGTCAAAAGTATGGTTGCAGTGGCTCTTGTGTCTTAAATTTATGTAACTTGTCTGAACTATTCGTCTATTGGCGTAACAAATTTTGCGTAATCAACTGAGAATGCAAATTTGTTTATATGGTTTCGTGTTAAAAAACTTATAAGTGTAGTATTAAAAATATAATTTATGCATCAAAAAAAGGCACAATCCTGTGCCTTTTTTTGTTTTAAGTTGAGATTATTAAAAGTTCAAACTGTCCGTGTTTTGTTCGTCCGACTGTGGTGGAACAATGCCGTGGCAATCGAGCAGTTCGGCGTAAAATTCCGCCACGGTGGCTTCAACGTAGGGGGCAAGGAAAATTGCGCCTATTCCAAACGTCAGCGAACTCAGCAAATACCATCCGAAAAAGGACAACCCCAAACGGAAAAGTTTTGCTTTGTAGCCTTTCATCAGTTCGACGCTCTTGGAAATTGCCTTTCTGCCGGAAAGGTTGAAATCCACCATTACGTAAAATGTCATGCTGTAAGAAAAACTTTTTATCAACGGAATCCAAACGGTAATTGCCGACAAAAAGCCGAACACAAGCATAAGTTGAAAGGGCAAATTTGTTTGTTCCACGCCCGACCTTACAATGCTCGCACTCACGGAAAAAATTATTAGAGGAATGTATACGACCAACGACCACAAAAAGATAAACACCACAAGCAGCAATCCCGTCAGAAAAGTTTTGCCGTAACTAGTGAATCCGTCGCCAATCATATCGATATCAACTTTTTTTCCACGTTGTGCGTAAAGGAAAAATTTTGCCGAGCCGTAGTTCATCGGTCCGAAGGTGAAAATGCCTGCCACGCCGTTGGCAACGGAAACAATAAACGTAACCAAAACGCTCCGCCAGTAGTTGCCGTTGGCAAGTTTTTCCCATGCACGTCTGCGCAATTCTTTGCAAGAAGCTTGCATATTGTACCTCCCCTGTAACCCTTATTTTTGTTGTGTTTATGAAGTACTATCAATTCAGCCGTTAAAAAATTTTGAAACATAGCAGGCATTTTTCGAAGAGAAGCGGTGCGTCTGCCGAAAACGTCCTTTGCAAAGCCGCAACACAGCACTTTTCAACAATGTTTCGGCAACAAGCGTTTGTCGGTTTTGCCGAAGGCAACAGTCTGAAAAACAGCAATAGCCGTTGCTTTTTTTCATCGGTAATGATGTAATGTTACAACTTTTTGTCTGCAATGTCAATGTGCAAATTTTCCGTTTATTGCAAGTAAAGGTTCCAAAAGCAATTTTCACAGTAAAAGCCTTGTGAGAAAAGTGCTTTTGCAGTTTTTTACGACGTTTCCTAAATAGCGGTTGTAAAGTTGAAATCTTTTAATCAGTCCACGTTGTGCATTTAAATTTATTTCAAAATTTACGCAATTAAAACTACGGCACGGCAAATGGTGCGCCGTGAAAATGTTTTGTTGCAGGTGTTTATTTCCAACATTGGTTTGCGTGTTAAATGGTGCAACTACTGCCTGTTTTTATCTTTAAGTACAAAAAACCGCAACAAATACCACAAAATTATCAGCAACTGTACCGCAGCGCCTATTATGTAAATTAGCCAAGCGTTGCTGAAATTCAAAAAGATGTGAATAAGCAGGCACAGCGACCACATGAGAAGGGACGCAACAACGCATCTTTCCCACAGTTTACACCACAGGCAACTGAACACCAGAAGTACCGTCAGTGAAACAGGCAGGGCGCAAATGTAGGCGTATTTGGCGACGGGAACGGTTTTGTCCACAAAAAGCCACACGACTGTTACCACCGTTGCCACCAGCCACACAAGCCCCGCCGAAAGCAACGCCACCAGCCACCGTTTTGCAATAAGCGTTTTAAGGGAAGATTTGCCCAAAGGCTGTTCCTTGTGCTCCACCAAAAAATCGTTCACGGTAACTCCGTACATGTCGGCAAGCGTTTTAAGCACAACGACGTCGGGGATTCCTTCCCCACGTTCCCACTTGCTCACAGCCTTGTCGGAGTAGTTTATTTGTTGCGCAAGTTGTTGCTGTGTAATCCCTGCGGCTTTGCGAAAACGGCTCAGATTTTTGGCGATGATGCCTTTCAGTTGGTCGGCATTCACAATTTTGTTGTCGTTTTGATTTTCCATGCCGTTATTGTAGCAGTTTTCCCCGTCAAATGCAACCCATTTGCTCAACAAAAGGACAATTCTACTGTGAGGAGAGTTGCTTTTTTGCAATTCTACTGCACCGAAACAGCAGTGTAGAATGTAAAAAGCCACTAGTGGGTAAACACTTTTCCCTTTGTGATTTATAATAGGCAGGAAAACAGCCTCTTCAACACGCAGTCGGAATTGTGCCGCCGTTCCGGAGCAAGAATATTTGCGAGTGTTGAAGGTACGATATTTGTTTAAGGAAGTAAGGAAAAATGTTCAACGTAACTTGCGAATCCATTTGCGATTTGACGTACGATTATCTGCAATCTCGCAACTGCCCCGTGTTGTTTTACACCTACAGCATCGACGGTGAAGAGTTCGAAGACAATATGGGCAGAGACGAAAACGCCCTTGCCGTGCTGTACGAGGCGCTGAAAACAAAGCGTCCCACAACTTCACAGATAAACACGGAAAAGTACGCCGACTTTTTCCGTGAGCAGTTGCAAAAGGGGGACGTGTTGCACCTGACTTTCAGTTCGGGGCTTACGCAATCCATTTCCAACTGTTACAAAGCGGCGGAGGAAGTGCTCCGTGAGTTTCCCTCTCGCAAGTTGGTGGTGGTGGATTCTTTAAGCGGTGGCGGCGGATTGGGACTAATCATCGAACACGCCCTGGACATGCGTGACAACGGCGCCACTTTGGAAGAAATTGCAACTTGGGTAGAACAAAACAAACTGAATGCCCAACATTACTTTTTCACCACCGACCTTTCCTACCTGCGCCGAAGCGGCAGGGTATCGGGACCGGCAATGCTGATAGGCAATCTGTTTCATTTGTGTCCCCTGATGCGTGTTACCTCTTCGGGCAGAATTGTTGCGTACAACAAAACCATTACGGCACGCAAAGCCATTGCCAAGTTGGTGGAAGAAATGGGAAACGTCGCTTTGGAAGGGTACAACTACAACGGTACGCTGTTTTTGGAACATTCCAACTGCTTGCAAACTGCTTTGCAAACAAAACAGGCGATACAGGCTGTATTTCCCAACCTCACGGACATCCGTCTTGTGGACATAGGCACAATTTTGGCGTGTCACTGCGGTCCCAACACCGTTGCGCTGTTCTTTTGGGGAAACGGACGTTTCAACTGAAAATCAAAACAAAAAAAACGCCTCACACAGGCGTTTTTTTTGTGTTAAAGCTCAAACGGACAATTGCAACTTGTGTGCGTGCTTTTTGCCAAAGCAAGCGGTGCGGTTTTCACGTCCCAACAAATTTTTTTCGCTACTCAACCTTTGTTTTAAGAATTCCAAACGTCAGCGCAACCGTTGTTTACTTTCACGATGCAATCACGGTGGAGAAATTTCCGACAATTTTGCCTTGAAAAATTTTGTGCCACGTCTTTTTTGTAATGTGTTTCCCAAAGGGCGTATCGTATGCAAAAGGTTGGGTTCCCGTTAAAGTTTTTCCAAATGTAATTGTTTTGTCGCAACGGCATTGCAAAAAGCACTGTCGTGTTCCACAAAAATCATGGTAATGTTGCTGTCGGCAAGCAACTGTTCTATTTGCAATCTCGAGTACAAATATATGTAATTCAGCGGTTCGTCCCACAGATACAAGTGCGCCTTTTGGCACAGACTTCTTGCCAAAACAACCTTTTTCTTTTGCCCGAGAGAGTAGTTTTCCATTTTTTTGTCAAACTGTTGTCTGTCGAAATCCATTTTGCGAAGAATTGTAAGGAAAAGCGTTTTGTCTATGTTGCTGTCGGAAATAAAGTCGTTCAAACTTCCTTTAAGAAAAGAGGTGTTTTGCGGGACGCAAGACATGGTAAGGTCGGGGCGTATGTTGACAATACCGCAGTAATCACTGTGTTTTCCTGCAATCAACCGAAGCAACGTGCTTTTGCCGCTGCCGTTGATTCCGTTTATTGCAATTTTGTCGCCGTTGTTTATTTCAAAGGATATTTCCTTGCACACTTGTTTTTCGCCGTAGAAAAGCGCAACGTTTTTGAATTCTGCCAGCCTGTCTAAGCGGTAACGCAATGCGCTGAGTTTAAGTTGAGGCGTTTCTTCGACGTCCTTCAACAAAGCGGACTTTTCTTCTATTGCACGTTGTCTTCGGCTTTCGGACGCCTTGGCTCTTTTTGCCATGCGAGCCGACATGTGTCCGATGTAACCTCTGTCGCCCTGATGTTCGCCAATCTTGGACGATTCTATTTTGTTTGCCCACTGCTGTTTTCGCAATGCGTCTTGCTTCATCTTTTCTATTTCTTTGGTCAGTTTTTCATTCGCCGTCTGCTCGTGGGATTGTCTGTAACGGAAATTGCGTTCCCAAGACGTGTAATTGCCCTTTTGCACTTCCAGCGTGTTTCTGTTGAGCGCAAGAATATGGTCTGTGCAAATGTCCAGAAAAGTTCTGTCGTGCGAAACGACAATAAAACCCTTTTTGTTTTTCAGATAGTTTGCTACCGTTTGTCTTGAAAAAGCGTCAAGGTGATTTGTGGGCTCGTCAATCAGATGAAAGTAGCCCTCTTTAAGAAAAAATCCCACCAACAAAACTTTTGTTTGTTCTCCCTCCGAAAGACTGCAAAATTTTTGTTGCAGAATATCTTTGTTAGTTTGCAACAAAGACAATTCCTTTTCGAATTGCCAGGTTTGTGCGTTGACGGCTATTTTTTGCAGCACGGTTTCTGTCGTTGCTTCTGCGTTTTCAATTTTGCTTGGGAAGTAATCGAATTTGACGGAGTAAACAATGCGCCCGTCAAAAGGATATTCTCCTTGCAACAGTTTCAAAAAAGTTGTTTTTCCCTTACCGTTTCTGCCAATAAAACCCAACTTCCAGTCGGTATCCAGCACAAAGGAAGTGTTTTCAAAAATATTGTTGTAAGTGTTGGGGTAATGAAAGGTGAGATTTTCCACTTTAATAATTGACATATCCTATCCTCCTGTAATCATTGCTTCAAACAACAAAAAATCACAAGAACAACCTTGTGATACGCAACAAAAACAGCGCAATAGAAACGCTGTATCTATTAAAGGGCATAGTAAGGGCTTTCTTGCAAAATTCACGCTGCTTGAAGGCAGAGCGTTATTAAATTATCTGCAAGAAATGCTGTTCATTGACTACCTCCTACTTTTTACTAATGGTATCATATCCGTTGAAGTTTTGTCAATACCCAATTTATCGATTGAAAGATTTGTCTGCCTGTTTGTCGCAACCTTTGCAAACGTCCTTTAATCTGCAACAAAGATTTTAATGTTTGTAAAAAAATTTTTAAGAGGTTTTGAAAAAAAACGTATCAAACAGTGTTTTTTCAAAAAAGACAACAGGCAATTTTCAATTTAATAGTGGCAACTGTCGTGAAACGCAACATATTTTTGCAGTAAATCATTTGGATACTTTGCAGTTTTGAGCAATAGGTTCATGGTCGGCAGTCTGCTTGTGTTGGGGTAACGTTTTGAAACATGGCAAGCACGCACTTCCCTACAAGTAGCGAAAAAATGTCGGCAATCATTGAGGTATCGTAGAAGTGTCGCATTACAGTTACAAAACTAGTTGCATCGTTTTGAGGTGCGTAACACGGGTTGTAAAGGCAAAAAAACGGTGTTTCGCACAGGAAACGTAAGTAGGATGAAGAGAAGCAACGACAAATTGTATTTTGTTTCGGTAAACACGCAGGGCTCGTCCGTCCTTGGACGGTAAGCGGAACGAAGTGGAGCGCTACGTTATTTCGATTTCCTGTACTGTGAAACGAAAAGGCAACGAAGCCTCGAAAGAAAAAGAAAAAAGAGTTGCGTTTTGTTTCAACTCTTTTCTTTTGCGACTTTGGCGAAGTCGCCGCTTGTGGTGGGGAGTTGTTGTTGAAACATAGTAAAAACACTGTTTTCTAACAAGAAGCTAATGTGTATCGGTATTTATTAAGTAGCGAAAGGCTTTTCCCGCAGTCAAACGCAGGGCTCGTCCGTCCTTGGACGGTAAGCGGAACGAAGTGGAGCGCTACGTTATTTCGATTTCCTGTACTGTTAAACAAAAAGGCGACAAAGCCTCGAAAGAAAAAGAAAAAAGAGTTGCGTTTTGTTGCAACTCTTTTCTTTTGCGACTTTGGCGAAGTCGCCGCTTGTGGTGGGGAGTACAGGGCTCGAACCTGTGACCCCCTGCTTGTAAGGCAGATGCTCTCCCAACTGAGCTAACTCCCCATGGTGACTCCTACGAGATTCGAACTCGTGTTACCGCCGTGAAAGGGCGATGTCTTAGGCCTCTTGACCAAGGAGCCGTGTTTTGGTAGCGGCGGTCGGATTCGAACCAACGACCTGCCGGGTATGAACCGGCCGCTATAACCATCTAAGCTACGCCGCCACATTGCTTTCCCGACATTGGTAGGCAAAAATCGCCCTGCTACTGTCAAAAGCCTACTTATTGTAGCAGATAAATTTTTCTTTGTCAACAAAAATTTCCTATTTTCACAACTATTTGAACAACGCTTTTGCCTGATTTTTTCAAAACGTTACCTTTGCAGGCAATTTGGCGTGAAAGTTTTTGTTTGTTTAGGCAAATGTTTGTTGTTAAGTTGCTCTTTGGACAGCAGGCTCACGGCTTTTTTGGCTTTATTCCAAGTAGTGTTGGCGTATTGTGCCTTTTTTACAGATAGCAGAAAATTACGTTGAAAACGCCCGTCCTGTCGCAAATCTGGTTTACCGTGAAACGTCCCGTTCCTCTCATAATCGTACATATTTTTGTCGTCTCGTTTTTCTAACAAAAATTTGTATGGTGCAGTTGCGGTCAATTTGTGGGCGGTAATGACGGTTGCCCAAGGGTGTTTTCTCTATCTACAATTTTCTAATTTATTAAACTTGCATTTTGTTTACTTGGTTTGTGGTGCTTTACCGTATATAGAACATTTTGTTCATTATCTCACAGATAGCGTAAAATTACGTTGAAAACGCCCGTCTTGTCGGCAATAGGGTTTGCCGTGAAACGTCCCGTTCCTCTAACAAATGCGTATGTTTTCCACGTACTTTTCCTTGCCTGAAATATTGCTTTTCAAAGTCACGCTCTTGTTCCGTTTCTGCTTGTTTGTGTAGACAAAAACTTTGTACGGAAGTGTTTATCTAACCATGCTTGTTTTGCAATGCGTATAGAACTTTCAAGACAACAAACGTTGTTTCAGAGGAGTAATTTTCAATTCAAAATACTATATCGAAAAACGCCGAACATTTGTTCAAAAGTAAAAAAAACTCTTGAAAACACTCGCAAAACATCAAAAAAAATGTAAAAAAGTGTCGTAACAAGTAAAATATTTGTTCAAAAGTATTGCGTTACAAAAAAGTTTGTTATATAATGTTTGTGCAACAAAGGAGAATAGAAAATGAAAACGTTTACAGACTGGGAAGTTACAAAGGCGGTGGAATATGTCAAAAGTCATGACATCGAAAGCGTCGCTGAAATGCTGTTGTTCGTGTTGGGTTTCAAGTACAATTTGTGCGGAACAAAATATCTCAAGCAGGGTATTGTAATAAGATACGGCGAAGAAAACTCGCTGTGTAAAGATTTGTACAACAAAATTGCATTGCATTTTTGCACAACGGCGTGCCGAGTGGAGCGAAGCATTCGGCACAGCATTTGCGAGTGCTACAAGGCAGGTCATCTTGCGCAAATCAACAATCTTTTTCGTTGTCATGTGTTTGACGAAAACTACGCTCCCACAAACAGTCAGTTTATTTCGGCGGTTTGCACATGGATACATCTGGAAAAGTTGCGTGCGGAAGGGTAGTTGCTTAAAATGCGGTTGGTCAAAAGCAGTTGTGACGTTTTCGCTTTTGCAAGTTACACAAAGTCTTGCCAAAGTCGTTTTTTTGTGGTACAATCTGCAAAAACACAAAGGACATAAATATGAAAAACTTTTTCGGAGAATTCAAAAAATTTATTTCCCGTGGCAACGTTATGGACATGGCAGTCGGTACCATTATCGGGGCGGCATTCACTGCAATAGTAACGGCGTTGTCCAACGGCATTCTCAAACCAATCATAAACACCGTAATTTTTTACATTTGTGGCGGAGATACAGACGCTCTCAGCAAAATGTACACACCGCTTGTCAAAGTGTGGGAATTGGACGCAAACGGCAACGCTACTGCAACGTTGGACATGACAAAGTCCATTTTCATCGATTGGGGCGCATTTATCAGCGCAATAATCAACTTTTTGTTGGTAGCGATAGTGCTGTTTCTCATTGTGCGCATGTTCAACAAAATTAAGGACGCCAGCCATGAAGTGAAGGGCGCAGTCTACAAGCAATCGCCTTTTTCCAAACAGCAACTGAAAGAATTTCGCAAACAGGGCAAAACACGTCGGGAAATTCGTGCTTTGGAAGAACAACGCCGTGCGCAACTTCTTGAAGAGCAGCGTCTTGCCGAAGAACAAGCCAAGCAAAATGCGCCCAAAACGCAGGAACAACTGTTGCAGGAAATCGTCACTATTCTTTCGGAAAAGAAGTAACGGTTTGATGCAGACACGAAACGCAGGTTTTGCAGCCTGCGTTTTTTTGTTGCGATTTTTTCGTACCGTTTGTAAAAATTTTGTATTTTACAGTGTTTTTACAGTGTAAAACAAAGTTTTTGCCGTTTTTCTTGTTTTCAAAAGGTCAAAACCGCTTTTGCCTGCATGCGATACGTCTTTTGAAAATTACTTCGCCGATATTTTTGCCGTTGCTTTTTTGCCTGCAAATTTTTGTGTTTTCTTGCAAAACAAAAAGTTTATGACTTCAAACGGCGTGTGCCGATAAAAAAGCGTCTGTTTGTTTTGAGTTTTTGTCGCAGTACTTTGTGCCGTTGGCAGATTTTGTGTCTTTTGTGTGTTTCAATGATGTGCTTTCAAGTGTTTCCACCGTGTAAAACAAAGTTTTTGCCGTTTTTCTTGTTTTCAAAAGGTCAAAACCGCTTTTGCCTGCATGCGATACGTCTTTTGAAAATTACTTTCGCTATTTTTTCGCCGTTGCTTTTTTCAGTTTTTTGTTAGAACAATTTTTCTGGTTCAACACGCTTAGGGAAAATTTGGGGCAGCATCAAAAATGCGTAGGGTGCAATTTGTTGACATATTGCAACTTTTTGTTATAATTAACTTTCAAATTTACAAGAATATTAAATACAATTTGCAATGGCAAACGTGAACTGTTGCACAAATGCGGGAAATCTACATAAATCAACCTGCTGATGCGTCGGTTTGTGTTTGCAATGTTTTTGTTTGCGTAATGTTTAACTTATTTTAAGCAATGCATGGTACAAATAAAGCACAATACAAATTGTATTCGGAGAATTATGAAACAAAACGTACAACTATCCAAAAAGAAAATTGCTCTTTGGTTTGTAGGCTTGCTTGTTGCCTACATGCTTATTGCCACTGCGCTGTATTTTCTTATGGGACAGCAACTGTATTATCGCCCTTCCGACGGCGAATTTTCCCTGGAACAGGAATTCAACTGCGTTCAAGCCCCCTACGAACAAAGGGATGTGCTTTACCAGCGTTTCACCACAACCGTTCAGCGTGTGCAAAAAATTTGTTTAGGGTGGAAAAGCGCCCAACTTACGCAAACAGCCACCGTTACCATGACTCTTTCCCGTGCGGACAACGGGCAAGTGCTTGCCCAACAACAGACAACGCTTGGCAACGGCAATTTCGTAAGTCAAATTGACTTTGACCAACCTTTGCAGGAAGCAAACACGCAACTGCTTCTCACCGTGCAATGCGACGGCTGGACGCCCCTCTACCGTGTTGCTCCTCACGAAGGATTTTTCCTTTCCGACGGCGTAACGGAAACAAACGTTGCCCTCAACCTTTCCGTTCAGGGACAGGATTTCGTTTGGTTGGGCGCAAATTACTGGTGGATTGTGCTTGCAGGTTTTGCGGTAGTTGCCACAGGGCTTGTCGTTGCCGTTGTGCGCTACCGCAGAAACGGCACAAATTTTGTTATGAATTGCTTTGCCGACATGACAAAGTACCGTTTTCTGATAAATCAACTTGTAGCACGAGATTTCAAAACCAAGTACAAGCGTTCTGTGTTGGGCGTTTTGTGGAGTTTTCTCAACCCGTTGCTTACCACATTTGTGCTTTACTTTGTGTTTTCCAATGTATTTCGCAGTTCGGGGCAGATAGAAAATTACACCGCCTACCTTGTGATAGGCGTAACAATGTTCAACTACTTCACGGAGTGTTGCAACATGTGCCTCACGTCCATTGTGGGCAACTCTCACATGATAACGAAAGTGTTTGTGCCAAAGTACATCTATCCGCTGACACGCACGGTGTCTTCTTCCATCAACTTTGCTTTGGCGTTGATTCCGCTGTTTCTGATAGTGTTCATCAACGGACTTTTCCCCACCGTATCGTGGATTCTGATACTTTTCGCCTTTGCGTGCATGGCAATTTTCTGCTACGGTTTGGGACTGTTGTTGGCTTCGGCAATGGTGTTTTTCCGTGATACGCAGTTTTTGTGGGGAGTGGTGTGCATGCTGTGGATGTACATCACGCCGGTGTTTTATCCTGCGGATATCATTCCCGTGCAGTTTTCGTGGGTGCAAACGGCAAACCCCCTGTTTCACTTCATCGATTTTGTGCGTACCTGCATTATGCAGGGCGTTTCTCCCGACCCTTCACGGTTTGTTTGGTGTCTGGCAAGCGCAATAATAATGCTTCTTGTGGGGGGATTCGTGTTCCGCAAGACGCAAAACAATTTTGTAATGTACATCTGAGGTGCAAAAATGAATTCTCAACTTAAAGTAAACGCTTTGCCGAAGGTAAAAAAACACCTCGACGTACAGTTGTCTGCCGACCAAGCCATCAAGGTAGACAACGTTTCCATGAAGTTTCGGCTGATGGACAACCGTGCATTTTCCCTTAAGGAATTTGTAACTCGCAAGGTCAAGGGGGACATCAACTACAAGGAATTCTGGGCGTTGTCCGACGTGTCTTTTTCCGTCAAAAAGGGCGAAGTGCTGGGCATCGTGGGACGCAACGGTTCGGGGAAAAGCACTTTGTTGAAGGTCATTTCCGGCATACTTACCCCCACCAAGGGCGACGTGGTGTGCAACGGCACAATAGCCCCCATGCTGGAATTGGGGTCCGGTTTCGACAACGAACTGACGGGACGGGAAAATGTCTTTCTCAACGGCGCAATTTTGGGGTTTGATAAAAAGTTTTTGCAGGAAAAGTACGACGAGATAGTTAGTTTTGCCGAGTTGGAAAGGTTCATGAACGTGCCTGTGCGCAACTACTCGTCAGGAATGATGATGAGGCTGGCGTTTTCCGTGGCTACGCTTGTCAATCCCGACATACTGATTGTGGACGAAATTCTGGCTGTGGGGGACGCAAACTTTCAGGAAAAGTGCAAGCAGCGTATGCGCCAACTTATGGGAGGAGGAACAACGGTGCTGTTTGTGTCCCACTCCATGGAACAGATACGGGAAATGTGCAACCGTGTTTTGTGGTTGGACAACGGCAAGGTGAAAATGCTGGGCGACACGCAAACGGTGTGCGACGCCTACAATATCTGAGGTGAAAGGTGAAAAATTTTTTGCGTGTGGCGCAGGTTATCGGCAGTGCGCAGGGCGGCGTGATGAGTTGTGTGATGAATTACTACCGACACATCGACCGCACCAAGGTGCAGTTTGACTTTTTCACCTATGAGGCGGGACCTTACGATGAGGAAATAGCCTCTTTGGGTGGAAGAGTCTTTCACTTTCCCAACATTTTCAAGCCGAGTGCAGTCAAAACTCTGGAAAAGTATTTCCGACAAAACAACTACGACATTGTGCATGCCCACATGACGACACGTTCGGTTTTTGCGTTGAAAGCGGCAAAACGTGCAGGCGTTGCAGTGAGGGTGTGCCACGCCCATTCCACAACGCATCCGCAGGAAGGGGTGGCTTTTGTGGCAAAAAGCATTTTGAAACATTTCAGCACGCTGTACGCCACCAATCTTGCAGGTTGCAGTCAAAAAAGTATTCAATGGTTGTACGGAAAGCATGCCGAAAGTGCTTTTCTGCTCAAAAACGCCATCGACACGCAAAAATTCCGCTACGTCAAACGTCCCGGCAACAGTGTGCCAACGGTGGGATTTGTTGGAAGATTTGTCTTTCAGAAGAATTTGTTTTTTCTGCTGGACGTGTTCAAACAACTGCTTAAACGGCGCTCTGACGTGCAACTTGTGCTGGTGGGCGAGGGCAGGGACAAAAAGGCATTGCAAAAATATGCGCAAAAAATTGCCCCCGAAAAAATATTGTTTTTTCCCGAAAGGCAGGATGTGGAAAAGTGCTACGCCCATTTCGACGTGTTTGTGCTGACTTCACGCTTCGAAGGCTTGCCCCTTGTGGCGGTAGAGGCACAGTCCTGCGGAAACAAATGTCTGCTTGCCGACACGGTAACGCAGGAAGTGGACGTGGGCGGATACGTCAGATTTTTGCCTTTGGGCAACGCTTCTCTTTGGGCGGCGCAGTTGGATGAAATGTTGCGCCAACCTCAACCTGAACCTGCCGAAACGGCGTTGTACGGCTACGACATTGCGTTGGAAGCGCACAAATTGCAGGACTACTACTTTGCAATAACCGACAAGTAAACACCTTCAAACAAAAACAGCCCCGTGCCATTGCACGGAACCGTTGCTGTTTTTATTGATGTAAAGAATTTTGCACAAAGAAAAAGTCGCTTTCGTCAAAGTAGCATTGCTAGGCAAAACGACTGTGTGCCTTGGACAGGACAAAAAGTAGTTTGCAAATGCAGAACATTTTTTCACACCTTTGGGTGGCTAATCCCTCAAAGGTGCCGAACGTGGTTACGAAAACGCAAAAGCGGCAGGGCGTTGCTGTCAGTCATTGCTTGTTTTGAGTTGCTTTTGCATTTGTTGCCACTGCGCTCTGTTTACAATTTCCAACTTGTATCGGCAGTGGGAAACCTTTATTTCCGTTTTGCCTTCCACCGTGATTTTTTCGCCGTCCACGTTAAAGTCTGTCCTTTCCACATTCAACGGCACGCTTTTGACGGGGCAAAAAATGATGTTTTTGGAAAAGTGCGGTTTATTAAACCCTACAAAAAAGGTTCTAAACAGGGGAAAGAACAGTTGCACCGCACCTAAAAAACCGTTTTTGGACGGCGCTTTTATGGCAAGAAAGTGCAACAAACCGTCGTTTTGTCGGTACATTTTGTTAAACTTGAAGCCAAAACAGCGTTGGGAATCTATTGCCATCAGCAAAGCGTATTCCCCCTCGAAAGATTTTCCGTCCAAGGAAAACTGCGCCTTTATGCGGTGGACACGGTATTCTTTCAGAATTTTGCTGAAATACGCCCACCTTTTGTAACGTTTTTTCTTCTCCGGCGACACGGTGTACCCAAGAGGCGTGAAAATTCCCGCAGCACACACGTAGGAAAAGTAGCGTTTGCCTATTTTTCCCAATTCCGTCAGTCGGGGGGACTGTGTGGCATTGTGCTGACTTTCGTTGAATGTGCCGTAGGGCAGGTAAAACAACTGCGCCGAAGGGGAAAGTTTGCAGTTTATCACGGAATTGAGTGTGCCGTCGCCACCGCATGCCACTATTCTTTGGTAGGCGGAAAGGTCTTTCAGCACGGTGTCTTCCTTTATGTAGATGATGTCGGCGTCTTTTCCGAAAACTTCCGTCAAACCTTTCACATCTACCAGCATGCTGTTGCCGGAAAGGCTGTTGACGATGATTACACACTTCATTTTTCTGCACCCTGTGTTTAATGTGATGTAATTATACTAAATCAACTACCTTTTGCCAACCTTAAAGACAAAAAAGAGGCAACTTGACGGAAAAACGCTGTCGGTTTTTGTCGAATTTGACAAACTATTATCAAACCGTTTTATCCCGCAAAATTTTTTGCCAAAATTTGTGCGAGGGGAGTCGTTTTAACACCGCCGTCAAATGCGGCAGCGGTAAAAACAGAGGAAACGCTCACGGGTAAAATGCAACGGTACGTAAAGGATAATCAAAATTTTTTGTACGGCGACGCCTTGGTTGCCGATACTTCGCAAGAAAGGCAAATACAGTGCTTTTTGTCGGCAACAGATGTCTGCAAACAAGCCGTTTGCCTCAATGTTTCCCCGTTGTCGGGCAACTTACAAAGGAAAAAACATGCCGAAAACGGCAGGGAGAAAAACATGGTTCAACAGGAAGAGATAGTGGTCAAGGGAGGAAAAGTCTACGCATTTTTCAAACGGTGTTTCGACATCGTGTCTTCCTTTGTGATGATAATTTTGCTTTCATGGCTGTTTGCCGTGCTGGCGTTGGCTGTGGCGTTTTCTTCCAAAGGCAAAGTGGTGTTTTGCGACAAACGTGTTGGGAAAAAAGGCAAAAGCATTTTTGTGTACAAATTTCGCACAATGGTTGCCGATGCCGAAAGCAACATCGACAAGTACCTCACACCACAGCAGAAACAGCAGTGGGAAAGGGAACGCAAGTTGGACAACGACCCCCGAATAACCAAAGTGGGCAGATTTTTGCGGAAAACTTCCCTCGACGAATTGCCACAACTTTTCAACATACTTTTCGGCACATTGAGCGTAGTGGGACCCCGTCCGATAACGGAGGCGGAACTGGACAACTTCACCCCCTATCAACAGGAAAAATTGCTTTCGGTGAAACCCGGACTGACGGGCTACTGGCAGGTGTACGGCAGGAGCAACGCCACCTACGAAACGGGGGAAAGACAACGGCAGGAACTTGCCTACCTGTCCAAACGGGGATTTTTCTTCGACCTAAAATTGATTTTTCTTACAATACCGGCAGTTTTGCGCAGGGATGGCGCAAAGTGAAATTTCTTTGCGTCAAAATTCATCAGGTAGCAAAAACTTTGTTACGGTAGCGTATTTTTGCGACAAAGCAACGGAAAAACACCGTGTTTTCACTGCGTTGTCGCTTTTTTTCAAGTTGCCTGCGGAATATGCCGTACCTTTCCCGTGCGTCTTGTTTCGGGTTGTTGGTCTTGTTAAAGACACGTTGACGCTTTCAGATTTGCTCTATTTTTCAATTTGTTTTGTAAATCGGCGATTTTTCACATTTTTTTTGGCGAATCTGTTTGCCGTTGCAATACTTTCAGACACCCTGTGTTTTGTAAGAGAGGCTACTTGCCACGGTACAGCAGAATTCTGTACGCAGAAAACCTTTTTGCAGATTCGGCAGGGAAAAAGGCGTTTTTGCGTCTTTTGCGGAAAAAAATTCCTTCGCCGTCGGCTGGTGTTGACAATTATCTTACAAGTGGGTATAATCTTACTATGAACAAGAAAGTTACAATAAAAGACATAGCCCGTGAAGCGGGGCTTTCCATCGCTACCGTTTCCTACGTGCTAAACAACCGTGACGACAAGCGTATAAGCGAGGCAACAAAGAAAAAGGTGTTGCAGGTAGTAAACATGTTCAACTACACCTGCAATTTTTCCGCACGGCACATTGCAACGGGAAAAACCAACATTGTGGCGTTGTACGTCAACAACAACGATTTTGTGTTGAGCCTTGCCGACAAGTATATGTTTGTATCCCGCTTGTTGCAGGAGTTGACAAAACACGGCTACTCGTTGCGTATTGTAAGCGGCAGTTGCCTTGACAAGTTGGACAACGTGGACGCCATTTTATGCTACGACACCACCGAAGAACTTTTCCGTGCCGTGGGCAACAACAATTTCGTGCCGTTGTTGTCCTACAACAACGTGATAGGCGACAGTTTGTTTTATCAGGTAAACACCGACTACGACAAAGCCAAAAGTTGCGCCGACAATTATTTTCACCAAGAATACGCCGTTGCGTCGCTTGTGGTGGGCAATTTCGCCCGTCAGCAGGAGTTACTGAAAGTGTTTCCCGAAACGCAGTTTGTGGACAGTTTCGATTCCGCAATAGAGTTGGCAATGCAACACACCGACACGCCTTTGTTGGTGTTTGAAAATTCTTTGTACGAGTTTTTGTCCTCGAAGTGCCAAAAGATATTCTTGTACGACCCCTGCGAGGAAAAAATTGCCACGCTGGTGGAAAAAATGAAACAAGTCATCGACCGTGGCGACGTTGTAAACTACGACCTGAAATTCTGACAAAAAATGCAGGCTTTCCTGCTTTCTTCGGCGACAAAAGCGTTTTGTCGCCTGTATTGTAATGTAATGGAGAAGATATGAAAACTAAAATCGGAGGACAAGCCGTAATAGAAGGCGTCATGATGCGTGGCGAAAGCAGTATGGCTTTGTCCGTAAGGGACGAATCGGGACAAATCCGTGTGGAAACCAAACGTTTGTCCGCCAAAAAACCGTGGTACAGAAAGGTACCTTTTTTGCGTGGCGTCGTCAATCTGGTAATTTCCATGGTGGAAGGGTTCAGAATAATAGGCAAATCCGCCGAAGTAATGGCGGAGGAGGAAGTGGACACATCCGACGGTAAAATGGGCGGCATGATGGTGTTTTCCTTTCTGTTGGGATTGTTGCTGGCAATAGCGTTGTTCATTTTGCTTCCCACAGGCGTTACCACGGGTATTTTTGCCCTCACCAAGTTGGATGAAACGCAGTACGCCTGGCTAAAATCGCTCATCGAGGGCGTGTGCAAGATGGCTGTTCTCATCGCCTACATGGCTTCCATTTCCCGCATAAGGGAAATAAAACGTGTGTTTATGTACCACGGTGCCGAACACAAGACCATTGCCTGCTACGAAGCGGAAATGCCTCTGACCGTGGAAAACGTACAAAAGTGCAGCAGATACCACGACCGTTGTGGCACAAGTTTCATTGTGTTTGTGGTGGTGCTTTCGGTGGTGCTCATGATGGTGCTGGACGTGGTGTGCGTACTGTGCGGTTTCACCGCCTTTGTGGAAAAGGAAAACTGGTGGTTGCGTGCTTTGCTCAAAATTGTCCTTTTGCCCGTCACTGCAGGCGTCAGTTACGAAATGCTGATGTTGCTTGCACGAAGCAACTTTGTGCTTTTCCGTCCCCTCAAATGGTTGGGCAAACAGTTTCAGAAACTCACCACCCGTGAGCCCGACGACAGCATGTGCGAAGTGGCGATATGTTCTTTCAACAAGGTGCTGGAAATGGACGCCGACCCCACGATACCGGAAGTGCATTTTCCCGAGGCAATAACTTTGCAACAGTTTCGTGAACAACTGCAACAAAGCGGCATTGCTCAGAAAATGGAAAAATCCGACATGGACTGGTTGGTTTGTTCGGTACTCAACATCAAACGCAGCGACTTGCAAAAGGATTTGAAAATTCCCTTCGGTTGGACGCTTCGCCTGCAAAAGTACGCACAGCGCATTGCCCAAGGCGAACCGTTGCAGTATGTTTTGGGCAACACGGAATTTTACGGACGGACTTTTGCCGTCAATCCCGACGTGCTTATTCCTCGTCCGGAAACGGAATTGGTAACGGAACAGGCAATCAAACTTGCCGCAAACAACAGCAAAGTGCTGGATATGTGTTGCGGAAGCGGCGCAATAGGCATCACCGTCGCTTTGGAAAAGGGGTGCAGCGTTACGCTTTCCGACGTAAGCCTTGCGGCTTTGAAGGTGGCAAAAGCCAACGCCAAAAATCTCAAAGCCAAGGTGGAACTTGTGCAGGGGGACATGTTTGAAAACATCGTCGGTAAATTTGACATTATCGTAAGCAATCCGCCCTATGTGGAAAGAAACGTTATTCCCACTTTGGAAAACAACGTCAAAAATCACGAACCGCACCTTGCGCTGGACGGCGGCGAGGACGGATTGGATTTCTACCGTGTTCTGGCAAAGGACGCCCCCGCACATCTCTGCAAGGGTGGCGCTATCGTGCTGGAAATAGGCTACAATCAGGCTCAGGAAGTAACGCAACTGCTTTCGGAGGCTTTTTGCAACATCAAAGTTATCAAGGATTACGGCAACTGCGACAGGATAGTTGTCGCCAACGTGAAATAACGAGGTAAAAAATGACGGAAAAACTGGAAAAAATCGTGGAGAGGTACAACTTTCTTACGGAAGAGATAGTCAAACCGGAGGTAATTGCCAACAACAACAGTTGGAAAAAACTCGTCAAGGAGCACAGTAGCCTTACCCCCATTGTGGAGTGTTACGAGCAGTACAGGAAGGTGGAAAGCAATCTTTCGGAGGCATTGCAACTTGCCGAAACGGAAAATGACAAGGAAATGCTGGAAATGTTGCGTGAAGAAATATCTTCCGACAAAAAACGCCGTGAGGAGTTGCAGGAACAACTGAAAGTGTTGTTGCTTCCCAAGGACCCCAACGACGACAAAAACGTAATAGTGGAAATAAGGGCAGGCGCAGGCGGAGAAGAAGCGGCGTTGTTTGCCAACGAAATACGTCGCATGTACTACATGTTTGCGGAAAAAAACCACTGGAAGGTGGAAGAGATAAACATCGAAGAAAACGAACTTGGCGGGCTGAAAGAAGGTTCATTCATGGTAGTGGGGGAAGGCGCATACAGCAAGTTTAAGTTTGAAAGCGGCGTACACCGTGTGCAGCGTGTGCCGGACACGGAAAGTCAGGGACGAATACACACCAGCACCATCACCGTTGCGGTGTTGCCCGAAGCCCCCGACGTGGACATTGAAATTGCCGACAAGGACGTCAAGGTGGACACCTACCGTTCTTCCGGCGCAGGAGGACAGCACGTCAACAAGACGGAAAGCGCAATAAGGCTGACGCATCTTCCCACGGGAATAGTGGTAAACTGTCAGGACGAAAGAAGCCAAATCAAAAACAGAGAAAAGGCGTTTGCCATTCTCAAAAGCAAACTGTACGACTACTATCAGACGCAAGCCAATGCCGAATACGCCGCCGCCCGCAGAAGTCAGGTAGGCACGGGGGACAGAAGCGAACGTATACGCACCTACAACTTCCCGCAGGGACGTGTAACCGACCATCGCATAGGGCTGACGCTGTATTCCATCGACAGTTTCATGAACGGAAACATCGACGAAATGGTGGAGGCGTTGCGCCTTGCCGACCAAACGGCGAAATTGCAATCGGCGGAATGATTCTTGCCGCTACCCTTGCGTTGATGCGCTGACGTCGGGTAAAGGCAAAAAAAGCCACTTTTTCACGGTGTATTTGTACAAAAAGCCTTGAAATTTGCAGGGATATGGTATAGAATAATAGAAACTCGAGAGTTTTCTCTTGTACTAAAACATTTTGGAGGACAAAACATTGATTCAGGTAATTTACGGCGAAAAAGGCGCCGGCAAAACAAAGCAGATTGTGGATCTTGCCAACCGGACGGCACAAACGGCAAAGGGAGTTGTGGTGTATCTTGACAGAAGTAACAACCGTATTCACGACCTGGCAAGAAACATCCGTCTTGTGGACGCCTCACACTACGGACTGAACAGCCAAAAAGACATCGTTTCCTTCATTAAGGGAATGCTCGCCGCAAACTTCGACATAGAAAAAGTTTTCATAGACGGCATCACCAGACTGTTGGATTGCAACGTAAGCGAGTTGGGCGTTTTGTACGACGGTCTGGAACAAATAGGCAAAGAATTTGACGTGCAATTTGTCATCACGGCAAGTTCCTCCAAGGAAAATCTTCCTCCTTTCATTGCCAAGCACGTCAAGTAATTTTCGCAAAACGGCAGGCGACAGTTTTCTGTCGCCTTTTTCTTTTGTAAGTAACAAAAGAAAGCGTTTCCGAACACATAAGTGCGTTGGACTGTAGTGTCAACTTGATTTCACAAACGTCGCTGTTGTTGACAGGCAGTGGCGCAAGTGTTACAATAAAAATTAAGAAATTTGTTTTCAACAGAGGTAAATTTATGGAAGAACAGGCAAAAAAGACGGTATTCAGTGCCGTTCAACCAACAGGAAAAATAACATTAGGCAACTACTTGGGAACAATACGCAACTGGGAGCAACTGCAAAAGGATTACAACTGCATCTACTGCGTTGCCGATTTGCACTCTCTCACGGTAACGCAGGTGCCTGCGGAACTGCGCAAAAACACGCTGGATTTGCTTGCGCTGTATCTGGCTTGCGGCGTAGACGCACAAAAAAGCGTACTTTTCGTGCAGTCGCACGTTCACGAACATGCCGAACTTGCGTGGATTCTGGACACCATGTCCTACATAGGCGAACTCAACAGAATGACGCAGTTTAAGGAAAAATCAAGGAAACATGCCGATAATATAAATATGGGACTTATGAACTATCCCGTGCTTATGGCAAGCGACATTTTGCTGTATCAGACGGACTTTGTGCCCGTGGGCAAGGACCAGGTGCAGCATCTGGAACTGACACGCAACCTTGCCGAGCGTTTCAACGCAAGGTATTCGCCGACGTTCACCGTGCCGGAAGGACTTGTCCCCAAAAACGGCAGCAGTATCAAGAGTTTGCAGGACCCAACAGTCAAAATGTCCAAGTCCGACCCCAACGAAAACGCCTACATAACTTTGACGGACGACGCCGACACAATACGTCGCAAGTTGCGCCGTGCGGTAACGGATTGTGAAGGATGCGTGAAAATGCGTGCGGAACAACCGGCAATTTCCAACCTCATCACCATTTACAGTCTGTGCAGCGGCGAAAGCGTCGCCTCCTGCGAACAGCGTTTCGAAGGCAAGGGCTACGGCGAATTCAAGGACGCCGTTGCCGATGCGGTAATTGCGGCGTTACAACCCATTCAGCAACGTCATGCACAGTTGTTGAAAGACAAGGCGTACTTGGAGGAGATTTTGGCAAAGGGTGCCGCAACAGCGTCGCACATTGCTTCAAAAACTCTTTCCAAAGTGTATCGTAAGATAGGCTTGGTACCCAAAATTCAGTAAACGGTAGTACAAAAAACGTACCAAATGCGTTTGACGACATTGGAGAAAAATGTTTGGATATGTAAACATCAACAAGCAAATCGAGGACGGACAGTGTGGACTGTGGCAGGCATTCATGTGCGGGCTGTGTCTTTCCACCAAAAAACTTTTCGGCGATTTGCCAAGGGTATTCATCACAAACGACATCAATTTTTTCAACGTGCTGTTTCACGGCGCATTGAATGAGGACGTCGTGTTGCAGGACATCAGGTGCGTTTCTCATCCGGTAACCAAACGCCCTTCGGTAACTCCCACGGAACTGACGGACAAAATGTCCGTTGCCAACGTCATTCTCAACTATTGGAACATCTACGACGACGTTTTGGACAACGGCAGACGCAAAACCGTACTTAAAGCCTACGGCAGGGCGTACAAGCGTGCACGCACAATGTGGCCTCAACTTGACGAAGCGGTGGCTGAAAACTATTGCGAGTTGCGCCGTATGGAAAAGGAAAACAGCGGCAATCCCGACATGGTGGCACATTCCTTTGCCTGTCTGTCGAGAGATTTCTGTTCCCTCGCTTTGGGGGAAAAGGCAACTGCGGATTTGCAGGACCTTTGCTACAACATCGGCAAGTGGATTTATCTTGTGGACGCTTTGGACGATGCGGAAAAGGATTTGAAAAAATGCAACTACAACGTTTTCGTCAGTTGTTACGGGGTGAAAAGCGTAGCGGAACTGATTCCTCATTTGCAGGAAATAACTTTTTTAATGTTTGCCGTGCTTAACCGTGCGGCACAGTGCTTCAACGACAGCAACATTACAAAATATTCCTGCGTACTCAAAAACGTAATTTATGACAGCCTGCGGGAAAAAACCAGGCAAATTTTGGCAAAAATAAAACAATCGGAGAAAAAAGGCTGATATGGACTACAACTACAATGCTTATGAAATTTTGGGATTAGACACCAACGCCACAAGGGAAGAGGTGGAACAGCGTTACAAACAACTGCGTGAAAAGTACCAGAAGGACAGATTTCTTCCCGGCGAAGCGGGAGAGGACGCATCGGAAAATTTGCAACGTATCGAAGTGGCGTACAGAGATATTCTGGCTTCCATGGAGGAATCCACTCAAACGGAGGATTTGCGTCAGGAAGACGACTACACGGAAATTCAACAACTCATCAAGGAAAACAAACTGGATGAAGCGCAAACAAGTTTGGACAACCGAGTAAGCCGAGACGCCGAGTGGCACTACGTTCAGTCAATTTTGTTTTACAAACGCAACTGGTTTTTGGAAAGCAAAAAACAACTTGAACTTGCCTGCCAGATGGAGCCTGACAATCAAAGGTACCGTCAAAGCCTGGAAAAACTCACCAAAATTCTTGCTTCCAACACCATCAGTCCCGATCAGTTGCGCACAACGTCCCGTCCCGTGGACAACGGAGTCAACATGGGAGCAGGAAACGGTACTTGCACGGGTAGCGCATGTGCCGACTGTCTGCTTTGCAACGCTTGCTGCAACTGCGCAAGTTGTATGGGCGGTGGTAGATAGTGAGTAAAGCCAAACGCATCGCAATAAGCGCAATGTGCTGCGCCGTTGCGTCGGTGTGTATGTTTTTGTCGGGGTTGCCCGGTTTGAAATGGATTGTGCTTGTTTTGGGCGTAATTTCTTCCGTTGCCGTGGTAATCCCTCTTATGCTGGATGCCAAAAATTTGGTGTACACCCTGCTTACATACATCGTGTCTTCCATTTTAGGTGTGTTTTTGGGTTTGGCAAACATAGTGTACGTGCTTCCGATAGTTGTTTTTTGCATGCCTGTTGCCATTGTCAAGGTGTGCGGCGAAATGGTTAAAATAACAGCCACCGTCAAAGACACGCAGGTGATGGAAGACCCTTTCGGCAACGGCGACGACAGAAAGGTGGTAAACCTCAACGTGGAGCGTAAACCACGGTTACCCAAAGTTGTAAAGTGGGTGCTGTATTACGTTTTGTTGGAAGTGGGCATTGCGCTTACTCTTCTTGCTTGCTACCTGTTCACGCCGGCAGTTTTCAACACCATTGTGCAGTCCAAGTGGTTTGCAATAGTTCTTGTTGCGGCGCAATTTGCCGTTGTGGCCTACGACTTTTTGTTGAGAGGCGCGCTAATTGCCGTGGCAAAAATTTTGCGTTTTGCGGTGAAACCGTGAAAGCACGGGAAAATGACAAAAACAGCCCCAAAGGGCGTTTTGAGTCCTTTGCAAAAAACTTTTGCGTGAAGTTTGCTGTTTTTTTGACACAAAACTCTTGACAAAAGCACAAAATTGTAGTAAAGTAAAAAGGCTCACTTGAAGAGCACATATATCGCGGGGTAGAGCAGTCTGGTAGCTCATCGGGCTCATAACCCGAAGGTCGTATGGTTCAAATCCTGCCCCCGCAACCAATAAGGTACCTGTTTATGCAGGTACCTTTCTTTTTACCTTCGGGGTATGGAGTTGCCGAAGGCAACGGGGCGACAGCCCCAAGCCCGATGAAAGGGCTCCTCAGCGGAGCGAAGCGACAGCCACGAAGTATAACCCGAAGGTTTGAAAAAAAAGGTGCTGCCCCACGCGATTTGTGGCAAATCGCTGGGCTACGCACGCAACCAATAAGGTACCTGTTTATGCAGGTACCTTTCTTTTTACCTTCGGGGTA
>ERZ1090880.353-NODE-353-length-25962-cov-13.074266_pt1 | contig 25962 bp, 27 predicted proteins | sample MGYA00478471_ERZ1090880 | MGnify/ENA primary metagenome ERZ1090880 (study PRJEB33644, sample SAMEA5815734) | chicken gut metagenome | biome: Chicken; feature: Gastrointestinal Tract; material: Caecum | place: Ireland | collected 2019-01-01 | study: A study of the... | reverse complement strand
GCGATGCCCGCCTCGCGCAGGGACTGCACGAGCAGGTTGCCGGGGTCGGAGATGACGGGGGTGCCCGCGTCCGTCACCACGGCGACGTTTTTGCCCTCCCTTGCCAGCGCGACGAGTTTTTCCGCGGCGGAGAGTTCATTGAATTTATGGCAGGAAACGAGCGGCTTTTTTATCTCGTAATAGTTGAGAAGTTTGAGGGAATGGCGGGTATCCTCGCAGAAAACGACGTCTGCCTCCCGCAGGGTATCCAGCGCGCGCAGGGAGATATCCCCTAAATTTCCTATCGGCGTTGCCACAAAACTGACCATACGTTCCTCCTTTTTTGTGCCGTTCCGTTAAAAATGATCGCCGCGCGCGTTGACGAGCGCGGGCAGGATCTCCATGCCCTCCTTCGCGCCCTTCGTGCCCTCGGCGAGCAGCAGGTAGGGCTTTGCCCCCTCCCTGCCGCAGACGAATTGCAGGCGCTTGGGCTCGATGCCGCGCGACTTCATCGCATACAGCACCTCGGCGAGCCTGTCTGCCCGGTAGACGAGGGCGAGCCGCCCGCCGAACTTGAGGGCGCGCCGCGCGGCGTCGACGATGTCTGCGAGGGTGACGGTGATCTCCTTGCGGCAGACCGCCTTTTTATAGTCGGCGTTTTCGAATCCGCCGCGCTCGTAGGGCGGGTTGCACAGCACGAGGGAAAACGCCTCGTTGTATTCTCTGCCGATATCCTGCACCCGCGAACAGACGGCGGTAAAATTTTCAAGGCCGTTGAGGGCGACGGAGCGCGCGCTCATTTCGGAGAGTTCGGGCTGCATTTCAAAGAGGGTGACGGAGGAGACGGCTTCGGGCGCGAGGGCGTAGAAGTGCAGCCCGACGATGCCGCTGCCCGCACAGAAATCGGCGACGCGCTCTCCCCGCTTTGCGCGGACGAAGCGCGTGAGCAGCACCGAATCGCTGGTGAAGCGGTAATAATTTTTATTCTGAATGATTTTAAGCCCGCCCTCGAACAGCTCTTCGAGGCTTTCCCCGGGGCGGAGGCAGTTTTCTTCCATGCAATAAGTTTACCACATGCGCGGGCAAAAAGGCAAACGCTTTTTGCCCGCGCAGACAGCCCGCAAATACGCTTGACAATAAATTTTTATTCTGCTACCCTTTGAAAAAAGGAGGGCACGGCAATGTATCACGCACGGTTCAGCGGCACGCACTACGAGGCGGGGCTGCGCTGGGGCAGGGCGCTCGCACTGCGGGGAAAGTTCATCGCGAGGCAGCCGACCTTTGCCGTATCGGAAGAGCGGAGGGCTTTCGCGCGCGGGTGCCTGCCCGCCTATCGGGAATACTTCCCCGAGATCCTGGAAGAGATACGCGGCATCGCGGAGGGACAGGGCGCCGATTCCGACGATTTTGCCGCCTTCCTTTTCAGTATGTATGCGTACGGCTTCGGGCACTGCACCTGTTTTGCGTACGCCGACGAAAACACCGCGATGCCGGGGAGGAACAGCGACTTCCTCACCTCGCTGGAAGGGCTGTACATGAATTGCCTGTACGCCGTGGACGGGAGCCGCGCTTTCAACGCAAACACCACCGCCTTCGCAGAAGTGGAAGACGGCATGAACGAGTGCGGGCTCGCCGCGGGGCTGACCTTCGTTTACCCCGAAGAACGCGGGTTCGGGCTGAACGCGGGGATGCTCGTGCGGCTGATCCTGGAAAAATGCGCGACCGCGCGGGAGGCGCTCGGGCTGCTCTGCGCCGTGCCCTCCGCCTCGCAGCATACGATAACGGTCGCGGACGGTTCGGGGGACATCTTCGTCGCCGAATGCGGCCCGCGGAAGATCAGTATCGTGCGGGCGGAGGAAGGGAAACGCTTCGTCGTTGCGGCAAACAATTTTTTCTCCGAGGAGATGCGCGGGCACGGAAGCCCCGCGGGGTTCGACGATTGGAACGCCGCCGGCAGATACGGCGCCGCTGGCGAACTCTTAACGGGCAAAACGCTCTCCCCCGCCGATGGGCGGGGCGTGCTTGCGGACAGACGGCTGTGCGGCTACGACCGCAGAACGGGCGCCGATACGGTATGGGCCGTTCTGTACGATACAAAAAACGGGCGCGTTTTCCGCGCCGAGGGGAATCCTTCGCGCAGGGCGTTCGCCGAGGATGACAGGCTGTTCTCCTTCGCCGCAAAAAAACGCGGCGGGGTTGACAGACGGGAACGTTCCGCGGTATAATAAAAGAAAAAGGAGGAAACGCTATGGACTGTTCGGAAGCGATACGCGCGCGCAGGAGCGTGCGGAAGTATAAAAAGGGGGAAAAGATACCCGCGGAGCATATCCGCATGATGCTGGAGGCGGCGATGTCGGCGCCCAGCGCGGTGAACAGCAGGCCGTGGGAGTTTTACGTTACGGAAAGCGACGAGATAAAGGAGCGGCTGATGCAGGCGCACCCCGCGAGCAGGATGCTGGAGACCGCGTCCGCCGCCATCATTGTCTGCGGCAGGCCCGACCTGCAGCCCGGGCACGGTTTCTGGCCGCAGGACTGCGGCGCCGCCATCGAAAACATCCTTTTGCAGGCGACGGCGCTCGGCTACGGCACCTGCTGGTGCGGGTGCTACCCCACCGAGCCGCGCACTTCGCAGGTGCAGGAGGTGCTCGGCTGCGAGAGCATACCCGTCGCCGTCGTGGCGGTGGGCGTGCCCGACGATTCCCCCGCGCGGAAGGGATTTTACGACGAAACGCGCGTGAAATTTATCTGACATAAAACAATGCGGGGCGCCCGTTCGGAGAACGGGCGCCCCGCTGTATCTGCTTACGCCAAAAGTAAGGTACAGGAAACAAATGCCGATACAAGTATCACCCCGAGCACATATACGATCAGCCCGCCGATGAACCCGCGGAAACAGGATCCGGCACGATAATGATAATCTTCCCGCCAGACGAGGTATAGAATAATTCCGAGGACGGGGATCAGAAAGGAAAGAAGTCCCCACCAAAAGCTCGGATAATCGGGGCTGCGCCCCGCCCTGCCGCGCACTCCCGCCGTATAAAGCTGATAGCATTGGCGGCAATACAGACCCGCCACCGTGCGGGCGGCATTTCCTTTATAGACGGCTTTGCCGCAGGATACGCAGTGCCCGAGCGGCTTCCTCTCCGCCGGCACGGAAGAAGGCGGCGCCTTCTCCTCCGCGGAGCCTGCCCTGCCCGCAGGCGCGGCGCTTTCCGCCTGCGGCGCGCGCTCTGCCGACGCGCTCTCCTCGTCGAACAGGTCGTCCATCTTTATCTTATAGATGAGGCAGAGCCGCCGCAGCATCTGAAGATCCGGCTCTGCCTGGTCGTTTTCCCACTTGGAAACCGCCTGCGCGCTCACGTTCAGGAGGTCGCCCAGCTGCTGCTGGGTATACCCCGCATCGCGGCGGTATCCGGATAACTTTTTCCCTAAAGACATACTTCTCTCCTCTCCTTCTTTTGAAAGTATTATAGCACAAATATTCCTCCGTTTCCACGTTTTTTCTCTCAAACAAAAGTGGAATCGCTCCACCTTTCGTTGCAGAGCGCCTCCACTGCAGGTTGTAACGGCAAAAGACGCGGAACGTTCAGACAAAACGGAACTCGTTTTTGTGATAATCGAGGACGCCCTTCGCTTTCAGTTTGAAGAGCACGGCAGAGAGGGCGCTGCGGTCGCAGCCCGGATAATCGGCAAGCTCCTGCCTGCCGAAGGGCACGGAAAAGGTGCGCTTCCCCTCCGCCTTGCAGGCGGCGCGCAGGTAAGAGAGCACCTTCTCCTCGATGCTGCGGCGGCATCGAAAACGCGGCAAAGCGCGCCATGCAGGCGAGCGGAAAGTCTATCCCCCGGCAGATCGTAACGGTGAACATCGACGGTACCCTGCACGGATAACCCGAACAGCGTTCCGCAAAAAGCGGGGAGCAGACCGTTCCGTCTGCTCCCCGCTTTCTTTTATCCGTTTACGGGATATCCCGCGCATTTATCTTCCCTTCAAAGAGCCGCTCGAAGGCGTCGAGCGTGCCGCGTTTGAGCAGCTGCCGCTCGCAGACAAAGGCATTGGCGATATCGTTGAACACGATGAGATAGCAGTATTTGGTTTTGACGACGCGTTTTACGTCGTTGAATTTTTTTACCTTGCGCACTTCTTTGCCCGGAAGATATTGGACGAAAGTGACGTCCTCCTCCCCTATCGTGACGCGGAACAGCCAGCGCTCCTTTTCCATGCTCTTTTTCAGCGGCGAAAAGGCGAGCCATGCGGCTACCGCCGCGAGCAGCCCCGCGAAGATGAGCAGAAGCAGCACCGAACTGCTGAAAAAGGCGGCGATGACGGCGGCAAGCGCGAGCACCGCGGCAAGCGTACCGATCCACTTGGCAAAATAGCGCTTGCGGATCTTGTCGATGCGCACCTTCGTGTATTCAGAAACTTCTCCGTAAAATTCGATCGTCATGCCTATATTGTACCACGGCGCGCACAAAAAGGAAAGCGTTTTTCCGCACTTTATCCGCAGGCGGCGCAAAAGGGGCGGCCCGCGCCTTGTCGGTGCGGGCCGCCCCTTCCTGCGGTTTATGCCGCGTTTCGGTTTTCCTGCGTATCGGGGCGCCTTCCTTCGCCCTGCGGCACGCGGGCGAATACAGCGCGTACGGTGGCGTCGTACGTCACTTCACCGGAAGGCGAAACGCTGCGCGACATACAGCAGAACATCTCTTCCGCGCGCACGAGCTGCCCTTCCGCGCCCAGCTGCGTCGCCTTGCTTTTTGCGTCTTCGACGGCGAGGCGCAGCGCCTCCGTGCGGTGGGCGGCGTCATCTTTGCAGAAGGGAACGGCGCCGTCGAGCGAGGTCATGCCCGCGGCGGAAAGCGCGGCGCGCATCTCCTCTGCCTTCTCCGCCTGCTCGCTGTAAAAGCGCAGGCAGCGCGTCGCCGTATAGCCCTGCCCGCACATCGGGTACACGGAAAAATGCTCTTCCTCCACCCTGCCGTACTGTTCGAAGGCGGAGCGCACGGCCGCAAACACCTCGCCGCTGCGCACGGACGCCGCTTCGAGATCGTCGCCGACCGTTTCGATGACGCCGCTGAACGTGCATCCGTCTGCGGCGGCGCTGACGCTCGCCGTCCCCGTGACCACGAGCACGGCGCCTCCCACGCCTTCGGATGCGAAGGCGCACGTTCCGCCCGCCGCGACGCCGCAGGCGAGCACCGCCGCGAGGGCGGCAGCAAGAATACCTCTCTTCATATGGGAAAACCTCCTTGCATTCCTTTCGGAATTTTCCCATATTTTGCCGCACTTCCCGCCTTTTATGCACCGCGCAGGAAAAATTTTCCGTACTGCAAGAAAAAAGTTCCGCCCTCGCCGGGCGGAACTTTTTATGTCGCTGTACTTTGCCGTCTTGCTCATTCCAGCTCCGTTACGTCCTTTATCGGGCGGAGGAGCCACTTGCCGCGCGTGAAATCGGGGACGGCGACGGGCGCGCCCCCCGCCGCGACGGACGCCTCCGACAGCGGCGTGACGCTCATCCAGAGCGCGGCGTCGTACACGTCGAGGGGCATCTCCCCGCCCGCGCGCACGGCACGGAAAAAGTCTTTGAACATCAGAAAGTCCATGCCGCCGTGTCCCGCTTCGATCTCCTCCGCGGTAATGCCCCGCCAACACGGGGGGATATTCTCCGTATACGTTTCGGCATTACCGAGATATTTTTTCAACGTGAGATCGGGGTCGAAAAATTCGTGCATGTTCTGCTGCCCGTCGATGAGCACGAGGTTCGCGTCCTGCATGCACATCCCCTTCGTGCCGCGCACGGTGAACTCGCGCGAATAAAAGCGCGGGAGCGTCGTGTCCAGCCGCAGGGAGACCGTTTCCCCGCCCGCGCAGGTGATGACGGTCTGCACGATGTCGCCCTGCGCAAAGCGCGCGCCGCGCAGCGCGGGGTCGGGGTTCTTGTCCGTATACGAAAAATCGGTCAGCCCCTCCGCCTTCGACGCGACGGAATTGAGTTTGAGCGCGCGGTTGCCGCGGTTCAGCCCGAGAAGCACGGCGATCGGCCCCAGCTCGTGCGTGGGATAATTTTCGCAGTTGCGGTGCAGATAATTGCGCAGGCGGTAATGGCGGTTGACCCTCCCAGCACTTCGTCGCGCAGGTCGTGGCCGTACGCGCCGTGGCAGTGAACGACGGTCCCGAGCTTCCCCTGCCGCGCAAGCGAGGTGGAAAGCAGCTCGAATTTGCCCCAGCAGCAGTTTTCCATGAACATGAAGGGCGTGCGCGTCTGTTCCCAGGTATCGACGAGTTCCCAGCATTCGGAAAGGTCGCAGGCGCCGCCCACTTCGAGGGCGGTGATCTTGCCGGCGCGCATGGCGTCGCAGGCGATGCGGGCATGATCTTCCCACGATGCCGCGATATATACGACGTCGCACTCCTTGCCCGCGAGCAGCTGTCTGTAATCGGTATACCCCTTCGGCGCAGGTTCGCCCTTATCGGTCAGCTTTTTCTCCGCCGCGGCGATGCGGTCTTCGTACACGTCGCATACGGCGGTCACCTGCGCGTCGCCGGTGGCGAGGATGGTGCCGAGAAGCGTACTTCCTCTGCTCCCCAGCCCTATCACGCCGAGCCTGATCTTTTTCATAAACGTTCTCCTTCTGCGGCCGCGCCGCACGATCGTGTGTACTTTATTATAGCACATTTTCCCGTATAAGCGTATCGTTTTTTTATCTGTTCGTAACATTCTTTGCGCAATTTTTGCAAACGCCTTGCTTTTTGCGCGCGTATGCGTTAAAATATAAGCATTGAAATCTCAACAAAAAGGAGCTTTACTCTCTATGGTTTTCGACTTGCTTTCTCTCGACGAAGAACTGCGCGGCCCCGCGGAAGAGCTCGCCGCGGAATGCGGCGCCCGCCTCGGAAAAGGCACGAAAATTTACGCCGAAAAGGCGGACAGGCTCTTCGTGAAAAAGAAGAGGAGCGCCTATACCGTCGGCTATTCGCAGAAACACGAATTTTTCCGCGGACTGTGCAGGGCGTTCGCCGGACAGGAATGCGACGCGCGCTCCGCATATTCGCACCTGACGCTGATGCACGACTGCTCGCGCAACGCCGTGCCCACCGTGGAGACGGTGAAAAAGATGGTGCGCGTGCTCGCCGCCTCCGGTTACGACAGGCTGCAGCTGTATACCGAGGATACCTACCGCATCGACGGGTGGCCCAAATTCGGCTATATGCGCGGCGCGTATTCCGCAGAAGAGCTGAAGGAGATGGACGCCTACGCGCAGACCTTCGGCATCGAACTGGTGCCCTGCATACAGACGCTGGCGCACCTCGGCTGCATCTTCCGCTGGGGCGAATTCGGCCCGCTGAACGACTGCAACGACATCCTGCTGTGCGGCGACGAACAGGTATACAAACTCATCGACGATATGTTCTCCCAGCTCGAACGCTGCTTCACCACGCGCGTCGCGCACATCGGCATGGACGAGGCGCACATGGTCGGCCTCGGCAAATACCTCGACCAACACGGCTACGAGAATCGCTTCGACATCATCAACCGCCACCTCGCGCGCGTGCTCGAGATCGCCAAAAAACACGGCTTCACCTGCTATATGTGGGGCGATATGTTCTTCCGCCTCGCCTTCAACGGCGAATATTACCGCTTCGACAAAGACATCCCCGCGGAAGTCGCCGCCGCCATCCCCAAAGACGTCAACCTCATCTATTGGGATTACTATCAGACGGACAAGAGCATCTACGACGGCATGATCAAAAGCTATAAAAAGCTGGGCAACCCCATCTCCTTTGCAGGCGGCGCCTGGAAATGGGCAGGATTTTCCACCGCGAACAGGTTCTCCCTGCTCGCCTCCCGCCTCGCTTTGGACAGCTGCGCGGAATACGGCGTCGACGACGTCATGGTCACGTCGTGGGGCGACAACGGCGCGGAGGCTTCCGCCTTCTCCGTCCTCCCCAATATCGTCTACTACGGCGAACGCCGCTACGGCGACGCGGAGGGCAGCACCTTCCGCGCGGTGACGGGCTGCGATTTTGAAGACTTCCTCGCGCTCGACCTCACCGAACACGTCCGCGCGGACCTGCCCGACATCTTCAAGGCGGACATCAGCAAGATCTTCCTGTACAGCGACCCGCTGCTCGGCATGAACGACGACCTCGCCGCACAGGCGGAACGCGACACGATGAAGCAAAACCTCAAAACGCTGCGCGCCGCGGCAAAGCGGGTACGCAGCGATTACAGGTACATATTCGAAAACGCCGCGGCGCTCGTGGAGGCGGTGATCGGCAAATACAATATCGGCAACGAGATCCGCACGGCATATCTGGGCAAAGACAGCGAGGCGCTCGCCGATGCCTGCAAGGCGCTCAAAGAGGCGGAAAAGAAGGTGGAAGCCTTCCATAAGACCTTTACGGCGCAGTGGTACCGCGAAAACAAGGCGGAAGGCATGGAAGTGCACGATATCCGCATGGGCGGGCTGGAAGCGCGCATGCGCGCGTGCAGGAAGCGCATCGAAAAATACCTCGACGGAAAGATCTCTTCCCTCCCCGAGCTGGAAACGCCGCGGGCGGAGCCGCGCAGCGGCTTCAACCCGAACGGGATCTTCATAAATTGGGAATATATCTCGTCCGCCTGCCCGTTTTAAGGCGATATCCGCATGAGCGACTTCATCAACCTCGAAAAAAACTTTACGCTGCAGGTGGGAGACCCGAAAGATTTTGAGATGATCTGCAAGGTCGGCAAGGCGCTCGCAAACCCCGAGCGCCTGCTCATCCTGCGCAGCATCCTCGGGCATCCGAAATATCTTTCCGACATCTCGCGGGAACTGAACATCCCCATTTCCAGCGTTTCGCGGCACATCGACGCGCTTGCGGACGCGCAGCTCATCTGCATCAATTATCAGCCGGGGCTGAAGGGGCACACAAAGTTCTGCACGCAGATCGCCGTCAGCTTTACCGTACAGCTGTGCAAAGAGGAAGCGCTGGAAACGTCGGAGCCGGAATATACCGTGGAGATGCCGCTGGGTATGTTCACGCACTGCGACATCACCGCGCCCTGCGGCATGACGGGGAAAGACGACAACATCGAATATTTCGACGACCCGAGCGTGTTCTTTTCCCCCGAGCGGCGCAAGGCGGAATGCCTGTGGTTCAATACGGGGTTCATCACCTATTCCTTCCCTACCACGGCGCTCTCCCGCCGCGCCTGTTCGGAGATCTCCTTCTCCTTCGAGGTCTGCTCGGAAACTTCTTACTACAACAACGTGTGGCCGAGCGACATCACGGTGTTCATCAACGGAAAGGAGATCGTGACCTTTACCTCTCCCGGGGATTTCGGCGGGCGGCGCGGGAAATACACGCCCGAACGCTGGGCGATCACCAGCACGCAGTTCGGGCTGCTGAAAAAGGTGACGGTGAACGGGCAGGGCGTGTTCGTGGACAACCGTCTCGAAAACAAAAAGATCACCTTTGCCGACCTCGGGCTGTACGACGCGCCCGCCATAGAATTCAGGATAGGCGTAAAGGATGACGCCGTACACCGCGGCGGCATCAATCTCTTCGGCAAAGACTTCGGCGACTATCCGCAGTCCATCATCATGACGCTGAAATAAAATTTTTCATATAGGCAAGAGCCGCCGGATCGGGCGAAAAGTGCACAAAAAAAGCAGGGCAAATATGCCCTGCCTTTGTTTTGCGGCTTTATTTTTCGATGGCGGCGGGAGCCTCGTTCGCCGCACGGATGCGGCGCATCCCCTCTTCGGAGAACTTCGGCTTCCTGCCGTAGGTATACAACCCGTTCTGCTCCTGCTCCACGTCGTACAGCTGCGTGTAGCAGAACCCGGAGAGCTGCCCGCAGCTCAAAAGGTAACGGACGGTGCGCTCGTAATCGGCGACGAACTGTTCCTCGCTGCCCGCCGTTTCATATCCCCAGCCGTCTCCGCCGACGCTCACGCCGCCGAACTCGCTGAGGTTGAGCGGCTCTCCCTTGTAACCGATCCCCTCTCCCTCGCGGTACATCTGCATGAAATCGAACTGCCCGCGGAAGGCGCCTTCCATGCGCTCCTTCAATTTTTCGAACACGTCGTAGCAGTGAAAATCTGCAACGTCCGTCCTGTTTCCGTGCGTGCCCCCGCTCACGTCCACGCAGGGACGGGTCGGGTCGAGCGCCTTCGTAAAGGAATAGACCGCGTCGACGAAGCGGACGTCGCGCCCGAGGCGGGCGTCGTCGAGATCGTCCCAGACCTCGTTGAGCGGGCACCATGTAATAATGGAAGGGCGGTTGAAATCGCGCTCCATCGCCTCGCGCCATTCGCCGAGGAAGGCGCCCAGCCCCGCGAGGTCATGATATTCCATGCCCCAGCTCGGATATTCGCCCCAAACGATAAAGCCGGTGCGGTCGCACTCGAAGAGATAGCGGGGGTCGAACAGCTTCTGATGCAGGCGGGCGCCGTTGAAGCCCGCCTCTCTGGCAAGGCGGATATCTTCCGCAAAGCATTCTTCCTTTTCGGGCGTATAGATGCCCTTTTCGTAATAGCCCTGGTCGAGCACCAGCCGCTGGAAGAGCGGTTTGCCGTTGAGCAGGAAGGTCTTGCCTTCATAGCGGACATCGCGCAGGCCGAAATAGCTGTAAACGGTATCTCCCTCAAATTGCAGGCGCACGCCGTACAGGCGGCCTTTGCCGGCTTCCCAGAGATGCTTTTCGGAAAGTTCCGCCTCGAACAGGCGTTTATGTACCACTTTGCCCGCGCAGCCGCCGACCGCTTTGCCGCCGTATTCGATCTCGGCGGAAAACTCGCCCTCGGTGCGGACGGTAACTTCTATGCCCACTTTCCCCGCAGACGCATCGGGGAAAAAGCGCACGGCGCACAAATATTGCTCGGGGACGGCTTCGAGCCATACGCTCTGCCAGATCCCCGTGGTGCGGGTATAGAAGCAGCCGTAAGATGCGTCGCGTTTGGTCTGTTTGCCGCTGGGGAAGTTCTCGCGCACGTCGTCGTGCACGCGCACCTCGAGGGCGTTTTCGCCGTCGCGCAAAAAATCCGTAACGTCGAACGCGAAGGGGGTATAGCCGCCGGAATGCCTGCCTGCGGGCGACCCGTTGACGAACACTTCGGCGGTGTGGTCGACCGCGCCGAAATGCAGGAACACCCTGCCGCCGCGCATGGCTTCGGGCAGGCGGAAGGTGCGGGTATATACAAGGTCGGTGATCAGCGCCTTTTCCCCTATGCCGGACAATTCCGACTCGATGCAGTACGGCACGCGCACCGTGCGGGGCGCGCCGCCGTTCAGGGCGACTCGCCATTCACCGTCCAACGATACAAAGTTCTCTCTCGCAAACTGCGGTTCGGGGTGCGCAGACACCGCGTTGACATAATTCATAGCTGTCCTCGCTCGTGTTATTTTTCTGTAATTATAATAACCCGCGCGGCGCATTTTGTCAATACCCTCCGCCCTGCCGTTTTTCAGAAATCTGAACGGCATCTTCTTTCCGATTTTCGGAAAACATTCCTCACGGCGGAAAGAGCCCCTTACGGGAGGGCGTACGCCGCCGTTGCGGGGCGGAAAGAGGAAGACTGCTCACGCGCGTTTTTTCAGGCGCGCGGCCAGCTTTTTCCCTCCCGCGAGCAGAAGGGAACACACAAAGGCAAAGGCGACCCATGCCCGGAGGCATATCGCCCAGAACAAGCCGAGTGCGCCGACGCAGACGGCGAAAACAATTTTTAATGCGCGTGCGAACTTTCCTTTTCCGCGCGTCCTCGCGCGGGCGGGAACGCCCGCCTTTTCCGCAGGAACTGCCTCCGCATCCGCTGCGGGAACAAATTCTTCTTCGCCCACCGGAACGTACCTCCTTTCGCAATGTGTGCAAGAAGTATACCCTGCCGGCGTTTATAAATTGCAAGCGTTTTGTTAAAAAAAGTTAAACCCCGCCTTTTTTTGTCAGATGCCCCGCAAACGCGGGCCCCCAATACTCTTCTGAAACGAGGAAAGGCTTTGCCGCACGGAAGCTCTCCGCCGCAGCGGCGTATTCCCTCTTCAGACGGCGGTGCACGGCAAAAAAGCGGCGCACGCTCCCTTCGCTTTTATCGGGTGCGGAGGAAAAAAGCACCGCGTTCAGTTGTTCCGCGTCCGACCGGGCAAAGGCCTCCGCTCCGTTCAGAAAATCCTCATAGGCGCGAAGGACGTAAGCGCGCGCCTCCGCATTGCGCAGCAAAAGATTTTTCGCAAAGGAATACAGCAGCCTTTTCTTTGCGAAGTGCTGTCCCCTGCGGCAGCCGGTAACGGCGTTCAGGATAAGCTCGTTGCGCTTGATATAGTAATTGAGCGGCGGACGGAACTTCCCTCCGAAGTCGGCATGCCAGACGCCGATGCCGTTCATCGTGAGGATGGGCGTACGGATGCGCAGGGAATATTCGATGTCGTCGCTCTTGATAAACATGGGCATGGGCAGCCCCTCCCGCCGCACGGTATCCAGCGGGATCGCCATGTACCACCACGCCTGATAGTTCGCGCCGGAGGCGCGCGCGTTGCGCTCCAGCCCGCGCAAGGAAGACACGTCCGCGCCCGCGGCGCGGGCGCGCAGGCGGAAACCGTCCCAATGCCCGCCCGTTTCGCGCACGGCGGTACGTTCCGCAAGCGAGAGCATACTGCCCCCGATGTTGGCGGACGGGTCTTTGCAGAGGGCGAGGAGCGCGGCCGTCTTTTTCAGCACGGCGGGATGCACCTCGATATCGTCGTCCATGAGCAGAACGTGCGTGGCGTCCGCATCTTTCATCGCCTCCGCCATTCCGCGGGCATATCCGCCGCTTCCTCCGAGATTGCGGTTCGGAATAAGCGTAACGTATGCGGGAAAATCGTTTCCGAGCGTTTTTCCGTTGTCGACGACGAAGACCTGCATGTCCTCGCCGAGCACGGGCGCGATGCGCCCGATGTTGGCGCGCAGCTCGCGTTCGCGGCGGTAGGTACAGAACACGAGGCGGAGCGATACCCGCCGCCCCGGCATGTCCGTACGGCATCCTCCGCCCAGAACGCACACCTCGCCCTCCGCCTCGAAATACAGCACGCTGTGCGGCGGGAGATCGCGCATCTCCGCGCGGCAAGAGAGCACCGTTTCTTTTCCGGAGGAAAATGTCTGCCGCGCGAGCACCTGCCTGCGCCTGCCCGAGCGCAGCATCCAGCGCAGCGTCCCGCTGCCCGAAAGGCGTACGGACGCCTCGCAGAAAGACATCCCGCACCGTTCCGCATACACGGAGAGCGGGACGCCGTTGAAATAGGTATCCGAACTGACCCGCCCGCCGCGGGCGCAGGAAGAAGATACCTCGTCAGCCCGGAAAAACAGCCCGTTTGCGGCATCATCCGCGCAAAACGGAAAAGAAAATTCAAAAAAGAGCATTCCACACCCCCGGACCCCCGCGATCCGGCGGGCCGTCCCGCCGTTATTGTATCATATCCGCGCGGCAAAAGCAACCGCATGAACATTTTATCCGCTTTTCACAAAAGGTTTACGCATTTTCCCTACTCGTGCGGCATAATAACGGAAGCGACGCGGGGCGGATCTCTGACGAAAAATAACAAAAAATGCAATTTTTTTGAATTTTTCCCGCAGACATCCGCAACGAACGCACGGGAACGGCGGTTTTCCGCCGGAAAATACGCAAAAACGGACAGTTTTTCCTTTATAATGCGGGCGCGCGAGGCTTCAAAAGGCACGGAGCGTGACATTTATTTTTTCCCAATTTTCATTTTTATCCGCATTTTGTTTGCGCGAATTGTATTTATATGCTATAATGCACACAATACAGTTTGAGAAGACAACGAAAAGTTGTCGTTTTTGTAAGGAAAAGAGGACAAGGCATGAACAGGACTTACATACGCATCAAGTACGCGGCAGACTTTCTGGTCGCACTGATCGCGGTGATCGTGTTTTCTCCGCTGATGGCGGGGGTGGCGATCGCAATAAAGGCCGAAGACGGCGGTTCCGTGATATTTTCGCAGCGGAGGACGGGCGTCGGCGGCAAGAAATTCAACTGCTACAAATTCCGTTCCATGAAGAGCACGGACGTTCATTTCGACAAAACACAGCCCGTCATCGGCGACAGGAACGCGAACCTGACCAAAGTGGGCAGGTTCATCCGCAAATTCAAAATAGACGAGCTTCCGCAGCTGTTCAACGTGCTCAAGGGGGATATGTGCCTGATCGCACCCCGCCCCCTGCTGCCCGTATACGACACCGATTACGAAGATTGGGAACTCGTGAAATTCGAGATGCGCCCCGGGATGACGGGGCTGGGGCAGGTCTGCGGGAACGGCTACCTGCAGATCAAAGAGCGCAAGTATTACGACGTGTACTATGTGATGCACGTTTCGCTCTGGCTCGATTTCAAGATCCTCGTCAAGACCGTCGGGGTGGTGCTGCTCGGCGAAGAGCGCTTCCTGCGGCCGGTCTCCGAACAGGAATCGCGCAAGCTGCGCAGGGAAGTCAAGCGCAACTACACCGTTCAGCCGGACACCGTGGCGCAGCTGCGCCCCTCCGTTTTGCGCTGATGGGCGCCTTTACGGCGGGACGCACCGCAGACGGGCGCATCCGCACGGCACAGATCATAGGCAACGCCGCGCTCGGCGGCGTCGCCGCCTGCGCGCTCAACTATTACCGCCACGCGGACAGAAGTTTCTTCTGCTCCGATTTTTTTACCTACGGGCCTTCCCGGCTCGAGGAGGAGCTGCGCGCCGTCGACCCCGACGCGCGCGTGTTTTATCTTCCGCCGCTCGACCGCCGTTTCTGGCAGGCGGTGCCGCGGCTCACGAAGCTGCTGAAAGAGGGCGGATACGCGCTCGTGCATTCGCACATGACCACGCTCTCCGCCTTTGCGCTGTATGCGGCAAAGCGGGCGGGCGCGCCCGTGCGCATCTGCCACGCGCACAGCACTTTCGACAAAGATTCCGACCACTACCGCATAAAGGCGCTGCTGCGCCCCTTTGCGGCGAAATATGCGACCGGGCTGATGGCGTGCGGAAAGGCCGCGGCGGAAAACCTCTACCGCGGGCGCGCGGAGGAGGCGTACATCCTTCCCAACGCGATAGACCTCGCCCGCTTTTCTCCCCCGCGGGACATAAAAGGCGAAGCGGCCCCGCCGCGCGAGGTGCTGTTCGTGGGCAGGTTCGTCTATCAGAAAAACCTGCCTTTTCTCCTGCGCGCCTTTGCGCGCGCAAGGCAGCAGCGCGAAATGCGCCTTACCCTCGCGGGCGACGGCGCCGACAGGGAGGCTCTGCTCGCCCTTTCAAAGGAGCTGAAAACAGAAAGCAGCGTGCGCATCCTGCCGCCCTGCGACCCCGCCCCCCTGTACCGCGAGGCAGACCTGTTCGTGCTGCCCTCCCGCTACGAGGGCCTGCCGGTGGTCGCGCTCGAAGCGCAGGCGGCGGGGCTGCCCTGCCTGTTTTCGGATAAGATCGACCGCGACGTCGACGTGTGCGGGAACGGAGAATTTTTGCCCCTCGACGAAGAGGCGTGGGCGCAGGCGCTGAACGCGCCGCGCAGAAAGAGCGCGGACGGTGCGGAAAAACTGCGCGCCGCGCATTACGACATACGCACGGAGGGAAGGAGGCTTTCCGACTATTACCGGGAAGCGCTCGCCGGAGCGGGGATAAAATGATCCCCTCCGGCAACGGAGAGATTTCATGAAGAGTGAGAGCAAGGCGAAAAAAATAGGGCAACAGGCTTACCTCCTGACCCTTTTGGTGCGCCGCAACATCAAAAACCAATATTACCGCTCCTTTATCGGCGTGCTGTGGACGGTACTCAACCCCCTGCTGAATATGCTGGTGATGGCGTTCGTGTTCTCCCGCCTGTTCGGCGGCGACACGGAGCTCGATTACCCCCTGTATATCCTTTCGGGCAACATCATCTTCAACATCATGCGCACCTCCACCAGCGGCTCGCTCCCCTGCCTCGTGCACCAGCGCGACATGCTGCAGAAGACGCGCGTATCCATCGCGCTGTTCCCCACGTCGAACGTGCTCTCTTCCCTCGTCACTTTCGGGTTTTCCTTCATAGCGCTGCTCGTCGTGGCGCTCGTGCGCTTTTTCACGGGAGCCTACGCCTTTCACTGGACGATTCTTCTGGTCGTCGTCCTCATCCCCGCCGTAACGCTCTTCTCGCTGGGCATCTCGTACTTTCTGAGCGCCCTGTACGTCTTTTTCCGCGACATCGAACACATCTACTCGGTCATCCTCACACTGTGGACGTACCTCACCCCGCTCTTTTACACCATCGACCGGCTGAACAGCGATCTCGTCGAACGGGTGATGGTGTTCAACCCCATGTTCCATTATGTGGAATACTTCCGCGACCTTCTGATGGGCGTCGTCCCGGGCGGGACGGAACTGCTCGTCTGCTACGGCTTTGCGCTCATCTCCTTCGCGATCGGCTATGCCTTCATGCACGCGGTGCGCAACCACATCGCGGCGAACCTGTAAGGAGGGGCGGAAGATGGCAAAGCAAAAGATCATTCCCGACAAAAACTGCCTGCTCGAAGTGCACGACGTGACCATGAAGTTCACAAAATACGACGTAGGCGTCGACTCGCTGAAAGAGCTGGTCGTGCGCGCCTTCCGCGGCGACCTGCGGCGGGAAAAGTTCGTATGCCTGAAAAACGTGAGCTTCAAGATACATAAAGGGGAAGCCGTGGCGGTGATCGGCAGGAACGGCGTCGGAAAAAGCACCCTCCTGAAAATCGTTTCCGGCATCCTCAAACCGACGTCCGGCTGGGCGCGCTGCAACGGGCGCATTTCTCCCCTGCTGCAGCTGGGCGCGGGGTTCGACGGCAACGCCACGGGCATCGAAAACATTTACCTCAACGCCGCCATCATGGGCTATACGAAGAAGGAGATCGACGCGAAGATGCCCGACATCCTTTCCTTCGCCGAGCTGGGCGACTTTATCTATTCCCCCGTAAAGACATACTCCTCCGGTATGCTCGCCCGCCTCGGTTTTTCCATCGCCATCAGCATGGAGGCGGAGATCATGCTCATCGACGAGATCCTCGCCGTCGGCGACGTGGCGTTCCAGCAGAAATGTTACGACCGCCTCGCCGAGCTGCGCGAAAAAGGGCTCACCTTCCTCATCGTGTCGCACAGCGACTCGGTGAAAACGCTGTGCGACCGCGCCATCTGGATAGAGCGCGGGCGGGTGATCGCGGACGGCCCCGCGGAAGAGATCTTCGACCGCTACACCGACGCGATGATGAACCCCGAAAAACAATAAAGGAGCACCTATGCATTACGATTATCTGCTCGTCGGCGCGGGCCTGTTCAACGCCGTGTTCTGCGAACACGCGCGCCGCGCGGGAAAGAGCTGCCTCGTCGTCGAACGCAGGGGCCACATCGCCGGCAACATTTATACCGAAAAGCGCGAGGGCATCGACGTTCACGTCTACGGCGCGCACATCTTCCACACCTCCGACGAAGAAGTATGGAACTATGTGCAGAAATTCGCAACGTTCAACGGTTTTATAAACCGCGTGAAGGCGAATTACAAGGGCAAACTGTACAGTATGCCCTTCAATATGTACACCTTCGGCCAGCTCTGGGGGGTAAAAACCGCGGAAGAGGCGAAGGCGATCATAGACGGGCAGCGCGCCGTGCTCGGCGGAAAGACGCCCGAAAACCTCGAAGAACAGGCGATCAGCCTCGTGGGCACGGACGTATACAACACCCTCGTAAAGGGCTATACGGAAAAGCAGTGGGGCAGGCGGTGCAAAGACCTCCCCGCCTTCATCATAAAGCGGCTGCCCCTGCGCTTTACTTACGACGACAACTACTTCAACGACCCGCATCAGGGCATCCCCGAAGAGGGCTACACCGCGATGGCGGAAAAGATGTTCGCGGGAACGAAGATCCTGCTGAACACCGATTATTTCGACTTCATCAAAAACACGGCGGACACCTTCGGCAAGACGGTGTTCACGGGCATGCCCGACGAATTTTTCGGCTTCCGCTTCGGCAGGCTGGAATACCGCACCCTGCGCTTTGAAACGGAGGTGCTGGATATGCCCGATTATCAGGGCAACGCCGTCGTCAATTACACCGAATACGAGGTGCCCTACACCCGCATCATCGAGCACAAGCACTTCAACTTCGGCAAACAGCCGAAAACCGTCATCTCCCGCGAATACCCCGCGGAATACGCGGAGGGCATGGAGGCGTACTACCCCGTCAACGACGCCAAAAACGGCGCTCTGATGGAAAAGTACGAGGCGCTCAAAGCGGAGCGGCCGGACGTGATCTTCGGCGGCAGACTGGGCGAGTATAAGTATTATGACATGGACAAAGTGATCGCGAGCGCCTTCCGCCTCTGTAAGCGGGAGGGCCTGCGCTGAAAACGCACAAACGCTGCGCGCCCGCCGCTTCCCTTTCGGAAAGCGGCGGGCGCGCCTTTTGTTTTGCGGCGGACATCTCCCTGCCCCGCGCATGATTTTCTTTCCCCTGCGCATACTGCAAACGGCGGCAAACCCGCAGGGAGGCAACATGGAAGGAAAGAAGGCGAGCGAGCTGCTCGCGGAGATCTACCGCAACACGCACTACGCGCTGCAATCCATCTCGGACATCCTGCCCGAAACGCAGGAAGGCGAACTGAAAGAAGAGCTGAAAAAGATGCACGACGGCTACGAAAAGATTTCCGGCAAGGCGGCGCTCTGCGCCCGCAGCCGCGGCATGGAGCTGAAAGAGCCCAATCCCCTGAAAAAGGCGATGATGTGGGGTTCCATCAGGATGAGCACGCTCAAAGACGGGAGCGAAGAGCACATCGCCGAGATGCTGACGCAGGGCACGGTGACGGGCATCACGGCGCTGGCGCGCTCCATAGGCGAAGCGGAGAGCGCGGAAGGCGACGGCGAAGTCATCTCCCTCGCGCACGAACTTCTGGAAATGGAACAAAGCTACGAACAGACGCTGAAAAATTATCTGCGCTGAATACAAAGCAGGCGCCGCCTCGCATGAGGCGGCGCCTGCTTTGTTCAGATACTTTTTCTGCGCCGTACAAGCGCAAGCCCGCCGCCCCGGAAGGAGCTGCGGGCGGATCGCCGGGGTTCAATTACATTGCCGGAGCGGTCGCCGCGGGCGCGGCATAGACGCGCGCCGCAAGCTCCTGATCGAGCAGGTACAGTCCCTTCGCGTCGCCGCCGAACAGCTTCATCTTTTTGATGAGGTCTTCGGCGTTCTTTTCCTCCTCGCCCTGCTCCTTTACGAACCAGTCGAGGAACTGCATCGTCCTGAAATCTTTCGCCTCGTACGCCGCGGCGTAAATGTCCGCGATGAGCGACGTGACGTAGCGCTCGTGCTCCAGCCCCGCGGCGAGGGGCGCGGCGTTGTTTTCAAACGTTTTATCGGGTTTTGCGACGGCATCGAAGGTGACGCGCTCGCCGCTGTCGAGCAGGTAACGGCGCATCATCATGGCGTGGTCGCGCTCTTCCTGCGCCTGCACGGCATACCAGTTGGCAAAGCCGGAAAGCCCCGCCTCTTCGTAATAATTCGCAAAATCGAGGTACAGGTAAGCGGAATAAAATTCCTTGTTGACCTGTTCGTTCAGAAGTTTTGCGATCTTTTCGTTCAGCATAAAAATTACCTCCTTGTTTTCCGCGCGGTGCGCGGGTGATTTATGATTTTCTGCGGGTATCGCAAGGCTGCCGAACCGCCCTTTCATGCCCCCTACCTCGCGATGTAAAAGACGCGGCGCAGGGAGCCCGCCACGGTGCGCCAGTGCGCCGCGAGGTCGGCGTTGGTGAAGCGGCTGCAATGCGCCGCCTCCTCTTTGAGCGGAACGATGCGCCCGAAATCCTGCCAGGTGTCCACATAATGCGCGCAGAGGCGTTCGGGGTTGTCGAACAGCATGGCGAGGTTGTCGTACAGGTACGGCCGCACGAGGGAAATATAGTCCGTGTGCGCGGCGGCGTCCTCGAACCCGTCTATCAGCCGCTCGAACGCCTTCCTGTCCTTCTTTTCGATATGCACGAGATAGGAAAAGATGAGTTCGTCCCCGCGCACGTTGTAGTTGCCGTCCACCGAATAAAACGTGAAACCGTTATCGCCGAAATAGCGGAAAAAGGTGGCGTCTAGCCCGTCGAACAGGCCGCTGCGCAGCCAATGCGCCGCCATTTTCAGCCCGAAGGACGCCCTTTCGACGTGGTATGTGACGAGTGCCTGCATCTCCCTGCCGCGGCCGACGCGGTTGAACTCGCGCGTGACCTGCTCCTCTTCGCGCGGGGGCGGGAGCCTGTTCGTTTTCAGCGGTATGCTGCCGAACGCGTCGACGACGGCGCGCACGTCCTCCTCCGAAAAGGCGCCGGCGAGGAAGAGGCACATATCCTTCGAATACAGTTTTTCTCTTTCGACGGCGATCTCTTCGAGCGTCAGCCCTTCGAGCACGGACGCGCTGCCGAGCACGGGGTTGATGAAGCGCGAATCGAACCACAGTTCGCGCAAAATGTCCCCCGCCCTGCCGTCATAGAAGTCGTATTCGAAGATCTCGTTGCGGATGACGGGCAGCACCTTTTCCAGCTCTTCCTGCCCGTACTCGCGCTGGGTGAGCATATCGCGCAGCAGGTGCAGCTGCGGAACGAACACCTCTTTGCGGCAGCAGAAGTTGAAACACATATAATTGATGGAGGTGTAGCCGTTGATCTCGCTGCCGCGGGAGGTCATCTCCGCGTTGATCTCTTCGGCGCGGCGCGCACCCGCGCGCTCGAAAAACATATGCTCGATGAGGTGATACACGCCCGGCGTGCCGTCCGGCAAAAAGGGAAGCACGACGGAGAAGGCGACGGAATGCAGCTGCGGAGCGGAAAAGGTGATCAGCGACGCGCCGTTTTCCAGTTTTCCGCTGCGCTCGCCCGAAAAATCGAAGTCCATACCGCTCTCCTCTTTTTTTATTCCTTATTATTATAGCAGATATGCGCGGAAAATTCAATCGGGCGGAGGCAGCTTTCGCTCACTCATTTTCTGCGGCGCCGCGGCGTGCAGCCGTGCCGTGCAACGGAGCAAAGGCATCGCCATCTGCGTCGACGAAGAGGCACCGCAGGGATATCCCGCGGTGCCTCCGCCTTTCTTTCTTGCCCCGCTTCAGGTTTCAGAAAGAAACCCGCGGGAAACGTTTTTTCAGTTGCATTCTGCCGTGAGCGGGCCTTTCAGCTCGGACACGAAGAACAGTTTGCCGGGGATGGCCGGCATATAGGTGGAAGGGATCCACGGCGTTTTGCCGTAGCGGAGAGTCATCCACAGGCTCATCCCCTGCCACTGCATCCCCCTGCCGTAAATGCCGTCCGCGCCGCCGATGGCGTAATCCGCCTGCAAAAACAGCCCCGGCCCGATGGTGTTCGCGCGGCAGGGCACGAGCGAGGTGCGCGATTTGAAGCTCGTCTGCGCGTTCTGCTCGACGGTGAGCGGGTGTATCTTCGCCGCGATGCGGTACGGCTGGCTCGCCCATTCCGATTCGGAGAAAAATTCCGCCGCGAAATGCGGTTCCCAGAAGGCGATATGGCACATACGGCCGATGCCGTAAACGAGCACGAGCTTCGCCCCCGCCGCCTTGAGGGCGGCGATCTTGGCGGGATACTGCGGCAGATTGTCTTTGGTGGCGAAATTGCGCTGTGCGGGCGGCACCGTCAGTTCCCCCAGCGGGTCGAACAGCGCCCGCTCCATCGAATAGCGGAAGGAGGCGGGGTCGTCCGCAGACAGCGTGTTCCCCTCCGCGTCTGCCCATTCGTCCATATTGAAGGTGTGAACGTGCCCGCAGCTCACCTTCCACTCGCGCAGGAAATAGACGGCCCAGCGGTACATCCCCATCGGGCCCACGGGCAGGATCATCGCGAGCTGCTGCCCGCGCTCCGCCGCGGCGCGGATCTGCATGGCGATCTCGTGCCCCATCATGACCTCGAAATCGGCAAGCGTCGCGCACTCGACGGGGCTGAACCCCTTGTTCCATTCTTTCTGCCGCCTGGTTATCTCCTCGGGCGGCTGCGCGCAGCACCTGTCTATCTTCTCAAAATCCCAGCCCGCGGGGTAAAACCCTTCCAGCAGGCTCCCTTTTACCGTATCCGAAAAATTCATCTCCGTGATCCTCCTTTTTTATTCCGGTTTTTCTGCTTATGGCAGCAGACGGTAGGTGCGCATCCTTCCCCAGCCCGGAAACGGGCGGAACCCTTCCGCATACTGCGCCCCGCATTGCAGGCCGCGCGTGCGCGAAAACGCGCGCACCGTTTCGCTGAAATCAATGCCGTCGTGCTCGCGCATCCAGTCGAGCTGGCTTGCATGGCAGCGCAGCATCTTCATCTTCAGTTCCATATGCGCGGTGATGTCGACGTACTCCGTCGGCTCGAAGGCGAACCCGCCGAGGTTGTCCATGTAATAGATGGGGCAGATGTCCGCGACGCCCTCCGCGCTCATCTTATAGTGCGGCAGGCTGGCGCAGAACGACGCCGAAAAGGCGAGGCGGCTCGCCGCAACGTGGTCGACCATGTAATCGTCGGGCGTGTGCGCGATGATGAGATCGGGCTTTACGCCGCGGATGACGTCGGCGAGCTTTGCGCGCGTCCTGTCGTCGTCATAGACGTGCAGATCGTGCGCCCCGATGCAGACGTGCTCGGCGCCGAGCAGCGCGGCGGACTTTCTGCTCTCTTCCAGGCGGATCTTCGCGAGCTCCTCGGGCAGGATCTCCACATGTCCGAGATCGCCGTTGCTGACGTTGCACATGGTCACGTTATCCCCCCGCGCGACGCAGGCGGCGAGGGTGCCCGCGCAGTTGATCTCGATGTCGTCGGGATGCGCGGATATAGCCAAAATATTCATTCTGTATTCCTCCCGTTTATTGCAGTTCTTTCAGCACAAAGCGGACGGATGCGGCGGCGTCTGCCAGCGTGGCTTTTTCGGGCCGCCTGCCCTCCGCGATACATGAAATGAAGTATTCGAGCTCATTGTAATAGCCCCCGAGGCTGGAAATATTCCCGCCCTGCTCGCTCTCCGACACCGCGTTCTGCCTGCGTATCTCCGGAGAATACGGTTCCCCGTCCTCCGGGTATACCGTCAGCCCGCGCCGGGAAGAAAATTCGACGGCGGCGCGCTCGAACACGGCGCTGTATGCCATCTCGAAGGGATAGTTCGCGGGGAGATCCCATCCCCCTTCCGCCGTGACGGAGAAGCCGTCGTAAAACGCCAGCGTCGTGACGTATCCGTTCTTTTCGCCGCGCACGTTCACCGCCGAAACCGAGGAAGCCGGCTGCCCGAACAGCGACAGCATATAATCGCTGTCGTGTATATGCAGATCGAAGCCCGCGCCGCCGCTCCTTGCGGGGTCGTGCAGCCAGTTTTCCCAGCCCCAGTCGGGCGAGGGGCTCCTGCGCAGGAAATGCGCGCCCTTCACCGCGCCGAACCGGCCGTCCCCGACGGCGCCGCGCAGATATTCGTATTCGTCCCAGAAGCGGATGACCTGCCCCACCTGTACGGATACGCCCGTCTTTTTCTGCATATCGAGCAGCTCGTCTGCCTCCCGCTCCGTGAGGCAGAGGGGTTTTTCGATAAAGACGTGCCGCCCCTTTTTCATCGCCGCGACGGCATGGCGCGCGTGCAGAAAGGTGGGCAGGCATACGTCTATGACGTCGACGTCCGCCTCTTCGATGAGCTTTGCGGCATCGGAAAAGGCGGGCGCGCCCGTCCGTCCGGCGGCAGTTTTCAGGTACGCCTCCCGCACGTCGGCGACGGCGGCGACCCGCACGTTTTCCATCGCGGAATAGCAGGCGAGGTGCATCCCTCCCATATATCCGCAGCCCAGCAGGCCGACTCTGATCTCCTTCATCTCTTCCTCCCGAGGATCCTGTCCATCGCGTTTGAAGCGTTCTCCAACGTCGTCAGCGGGTACTGTTTCGCGGGGGGAATGATCTCCGCCGTGACCCAGCCGTCATATCCGATCTCGCGGAACGCCTCCGTCACCGCAGGATAATCGACGTCGCCCGTCAGCAGCTCGACGAAACCGTCCGGCGTCCCGACGCTGCGCCTGAAATCCTTGAAATGCACCTTCCGTATGCGCTTGCCGAGTATCCTGATCCACTGCTCCGGATACCCGAAGGGCAGGGTGTTGCCCACATCGAAATACGAGCCGACGTATTCGCTGCCGACCTTGTCAAGAAAATCGCGCATCTCCAGCGGGGAAAGCAAAAATCCGTTCCACACGTTTTCCAGCCCGATGCACACCTTTTTCTTTTCGGCATACCCCGCCAGCCGCCTGACCGCTTCGAGCGAACGCGCATAGGCGGCGTCATAGGGCACGACGCCCAGTTCGGGCGCAAAGGAGACCGCCACCGCACCGGGCACGACCAGAACGGTGTCGCATCCGAGCGCGGCCGCCGCGTCGATCTGCTTTTTTACGATCTCTTCCGCCTTTTCCCTCTGTGCGGGGTCGGGCGACGTGAGCGAATATTTCCAGTACAGGCCGCTCGCCACGCTGTACAGCGAGATGCCCGCCGCTTCCGCGCTCCTGCGGACGGCGATAAGATCGGCCTCCCGCGAGGAGAGCGATATTTTGCCCTCTTCCGCAAGCTCCACCTCCACGCCGTCAAAGCCGTACTGCTTTGCCGCCGCAAACGCCTCTTCCGGCGTACTGCCGCCGAAAGACCAGATACTGATCCCTTTTTTCATCACTGCCTCCTTTCCGCATTCCATTATACAGCGCCGCGGCAAAAAAACAAGGCGCGTCTTTCCTCAAAAAGGGTAATTTCGTAAAACAGTAGCTTTTTGTTGCTTTTTTTACCTCTTTATGATATGATACGAACGGAGGCGGCTTATGCGGAAACAATATGTAAAGCACAGGATCGAGAACCTCGTCAATATAGCGAAGATCGTGACCATCCACTATTACGAACTCGACAAAAACTTTTCTTACCCGGGCGAATCGCACGATTTCTGGGAATTGGTCTATGCCGACAAAAACGACATACGCGCCCTGCGCGGCGACGAATGGATAACGCTGCGCGAGGGGGAACTGCTCTTCCACAAGCCGATGGAATACCATACGATCGCCTCGGACGGGAAAAAGGCGCCGAACGTTCTCATCCTTTCCTTTGAATGCCGTTCGCCCGCCATGTCCTTCTTTGAGGGGAAGCGTATGCGCGTGCCTGACGGGCTGCGGCATCACCTCGCTGCCGTCATCACCGAGGCGCGCGGCACCTTCGACCTCCCCTTTTTCGACCCGGCGCTGAAAAAACTGCGCCTGCTGCCGCGGCCCAACCTCGGCGGGCAGCAGATCATCCGCACGAACATCGAACAGCTGCTCATCTACCTGATGCGCGCGGAGATGAAAGAAGAAGAGCGCCCCGCCGTTTTTACCGGCGGGACGCTCGGGAAAGATATGCAGAATGAAATTCTCGCCGCCCTGGAAGAAAACGTATGCGGGCAGCTGACGCTCTCCGCGCTCTGCGCGCGGTTCGGGTACAGCAAAACGTATCTGTGCGCCGCTTTCAGGCGCGAAACGGGGCGCGGCATCATGCAGTATTATACGCTTTTGAAAATAGACCGCGCGAAACAGCTGCTGCGCGAGGGAAATTACAACGTATCGCAGATAGCGCAGCAGCTGTGCTTCGACACGCCCAATTATTTCACCAAAGTTTTCCGCCGCGTCACGGGCATGACCCCGCTGCAATACCGCCGCTCCGTCGGCGGAAAATGATCCCGCCCCACAGCCCGTCCGCGCCTTGCGAAACGGGGTCACCACGAAAAAGGAGAGGCGCGACGAGAATCGGCCGAAACCCCTGAAGGGGTCCCCTCGGCCGAGCTTCGCTTCGTTTTGCCGTTTCCCTTCGGGAGCCTCGGCAAAGTATCGCGGCACAGCCGCTCACGCGCGCGAACAGCCCGCGTTGCGGCCCGTTCGCTTCCTGCGAAACGGGGTCACCACGAAAAAGGAGAGGCTGCGACGAGAATCGGCCGAAACCCCTGAAGGGGTCCCCTCGGCCGAGCTTCGCTTC
>ERZ1090880.348-NODE-348-length-26100-cov-13.228182_pt1 | contig 26100 bp, 15 predicted proteins | sample MGYA00478471_ERZ1090880 | MGnify/ENA primary metagenome ERZ1090880 (study PRJEB33644, sample SAMEA5815734) | chicken gut metagenome | biome: Chicken; feature: Gastrointestinal Tract; material: Caecum | place: Ireland | collected 2019-01-01 | study: A study of the... | reverse complement strand
GCCTCTCCGAACTCACATTCGGAGGAGAGCGGCGTATTGCCCACAGCCCAAATTTGGAGCCAACAAATCAACCATAAAGCCTAAGGCTGATTTATTGACTCCGAGCGTGTCCGTTCCGGCGAACGGCGCACACAAGTTTTTATTGAATTGCCTGTCTATCATATCAAATAATAATAGGCATGTCAACTGTTTTTACGGAGGAATATTTTACAAGTGCTTCTCGCTTGAAAGTGCGATGCCTATTAAATTTAATTTTACTGCTTATTGGAACTGTATTTATCTGTTTTACATTGAATCGGCTGCTTTGATTGTAATTTAGATTTGTTGTGTCCATTTGAACGCTTAAACCCTTCCAAAAGGCTTTCAAGGAGAATGCCTTCGGGAGTTTCGGGTATGTTTTCCATAGCGGATAAAATTTTGATTCCGTTGTCTTTCAGCCGTTTACGATGGATTGCCATTTCATACTTGTTACGGGAGAAACGATCAAGTTTATAAACGAGGACATAATCCCAGGCTTTTTTGTCGCTGTCCTTGAGCATACGCTGAAAATCATCGCGGTTATCGTTCGTACCTGTCATAGCACGGTCGATATAGGTACCGACAATAACGAGATTATTTCTTTCGGCGTAATCATTGCAGACGTGAAGCTGACCTTCGATAGATTGTTCAGTTTGCCTGTCGCTTGAATAGCGGGCATAGATCACAGCAGTTTTCATAAATTATTCAAACACTCCTTTTTTTTTCCGAAATGGTAAAACGTAAATACGACAGTTTTTTACGTATTTGAAAGAAAAAGTTTAATTTGATTTTGTAACTTGTCTTTCTGCACCCAAAAAAAATCGGAAAAAGCCAAAGCCGTCAAGGACGGCAGAGGTGAAACCTGAAAAAATATTGCGTTGAAATAAAAAAAGTACCGAGTCTGAAAAGACTCGGTGTTCGTGTTTTGGGTAATATTTTTTCTCCTTGACGGCAAGGGATTTTTCTGATACCAACCGAACAGAAAGACAAGAAATGTCTGAAATGAAACGGTTTTTGACGGTTCAGGTGATGAAATAATCGGAAAGTAACGAAGAACCTGCTCACGCTTCATGGAAAAAAGGATGTAGAATAAAAATCGAGGAGGTGCTTCGATGAAACGAGAGCGAAAAGATCCTGCGGTCTATGTAAACGGAACATTGCATATTGACAAGATTCCGAAAGACATTTGGAAGATGTTTTTGGTTGTAGCGGAAGATATTGTACAGGAGCTGTATGAAAAAAACAGACAGGATAATGCGATGAAAGAATTAAAAAAAGATCAGCAATAAAATAATAATTTGTGAGGTGCAAATGAAATACGAAGAATGGGCGCAAAATTGGTTGCAATATAAAATCAAACCAACGACAAAGCAGTGGACGTATGAGCGGTATGAAATTTTGATGAGAAGGCATATTTTACCGAAACTTGGTGCTTCGGAATTGGAAGATTTGACCGCTTTTGAACTTCAAAAATTTACGGTGGGATTGACTGAAAGAGGTTTATCGGCAAATACGGTTAACGGAATTCTATCTGTTTTGAAAAACTCGCTTCGTTCTGCAGTTGTGTTTGGCGTTGCGGATAAACAATATTCCGATCATATTGTACGTCCGAGGATTGTTGAGAAAAAGGTTACGTGTTTCAGTAAAGAGGAACAGTGTAAAATTGAAAATACATACTGGAAAAGCGCACGGCAAAATTGTTTGGAATTTTACTGTGTTTGTATTCCGGGGTGCGGATCGGAGAGTTGCTCGCTTTGACGTGGGAAGATCTGGATTTATCCAAAGGTTTGCTATCGGTATCAAAATCCTGTCATGATAGTTGGGAAAACGGCGTTTATCATAAAGTGATTGATACGCCGAAAACGCAAAGTTCGATTCGGTTGATTCCATTGCCTAAACAAATTCTGCCGTATCTGAAAGAGATGAAGAAGAAATCGAAAAGCAATTACATTGTCAGTAAGGTGTCGGAACGTGGGGAACAGGTACGGACATATCAGAAAATGTTTGAAAATTTGTTAAAACGGCTGAAAATAGAGCATAAAGGTTTTCATTCTTTGAGACATACCTTTGCGACGCGCGCTTTGGAAAGTGACACATTTTTATGGATACTTCATGTCATATGACTGGAGTATATTGATCTGTTTAATAATGGAACTTATTTGGGATTTTTTGCTTTGTTCGGCTTGGTCGGCGGAGTGGGCATAGAGTATCTGGGCGGTTGTTCGCCGTCGAATTGGATGTACGTCATTATATAGGTTTTGCGGTAAATGGACGGTGAAACCGAAAAACGTTTATGAAACGACTGGTTGAACTGAGACAAGCTTTTGTAGCCTATTTCTTCGGCAATATCTATGATTTTCAGTTGAGACTGTTCCAATCGAATGCGCGCATAGTCGAGTTTCGCTTCGGTAAAATAGTCCAAAAGCGACGTTTTCATATGCTGTTTGAATAGGCGGCTGATATGCGGATAGGAATAGTTTTCTTCTTTCAATATGTCTTGGAGATTGCGCGAAAAATTGTTTTTATCATTCAGCAGCGATATAACTTTCAATATTACGATCGGGATGTCGCGCTGCATTTCTTCTTTTTCAGTCAGCACAAAAAGAGTGTATATATCGGTCATAAAATGCAGAAATATTTTGGGCAAAAGCTGATCGAGACCGAGCGTTTGATCTTCCAAAGCGAATTGTATATACAGATCGGTCTGTCTGTCCGATATCTTGACCACGGGGAGCTGCCCGTACAGTAATTTATTGTACAATGGGACGTAAAGGCTGTTGAGCATAAGCCGCATTTGATCGTCGGACACGGCAAAATTGATGTGCGTCGATCGGGGCTCGTTGGTGATTATAGAGTGAACGTCGGTCGGACGGATCAAGCACAGCGTGTTCTTTCCTATGATATCCGTAGCGCCGTTGATATTATGAACGTACGAGCCCGAAGTCACGAGCATAAACTCCCAATATTTATGCTCGTGCGTTTGCGGATAATCGTAATGATTGAAACGCAACGTAAAGAAATGCTCGTCGGCGTCGACGCAAGACATATCAACCTCCTTTTGCGCGGCGGCGACCTCGGTCAAACGTCGGGGGCAAGCCGCGCGGCATATAATAATGCCTCATAAGTATATCAAATAGTTTTTCACAAGTCAACTTACTGTCGCGTTTTCATGCTTTCACGCATAATTGTGATCAAAAACCGATAATTTACGGTGATTTTTTATATAGATACTCGACCGTTTATATGCTATCATATTGACCATGTCAAATACGATTAAACAAAGGGTCGATGATTTATTCGATACTATACATAACTTTGTTGCTAACGACGGTCTATGTGAAGCATGCCGACTCGGTAACGGCTGTTACATTCTGGACGATCGTACTGTTTTGAGCCGAAAGAGCAATTACGGAAAAATCAGATATCCGTATTCGTGCGACGGGCTCATACTGTGGGCGCACGATTCGGGCGACATTTGCGCACAAGAAAGCTTGCTCACCGTGCTTATAGATAATTCGGGAGGTAAAGAGCCGAGCGTGGCTTTTTTTGTGGGGAAAAAAACCGCCGATGGATACGATCCGATATCCGTTACGGGTATTGCGCGTCAGCCGAAAGAGAACGTGCGCCGATATACCGTGTTTTCGCCGACGGAGGCGTACTATCTGACCGAGTGCGATGGCTTTTCGTCCGCCGTCAGAGTGTACGTCGACGAGAGCAAGCGAATGCGGTTTACCCTTTTTCTTCAAAATGACGCGCAAACCGATTTCGACGGATATCTTTCGGCATATTTCGATTTATTCATGTTTCACGAGCAAACGGAGGGTTTCGAAAACAAGTGGTATAAGAGCTGTTCGGCAGACCCTTTCGGATATATTTACCGCACGCGCGAATGCACTCGGTCGGGGGTCGTAAATAATTATGCCCGAATTTTGCGCACCGAATCGCATTCGCCCGTATTATCCACGACTTCGCGTCTCGAATTTTCGGGCGGCAGCAACAGACAGTTGTATTGCGCCGAGGCGTTGTTCACGGGGAACTTACCCGAACGCCGCAGCTATACAGAGTTTACCGAATCGGCTATATCCGCCGACATAATGCCTGTTAAGTTAGCCGTGGGAGAGTGCGCGACACTCTCTTACGCCGTTTCGGTTTGCTCCGATCAAAGCGGTGCGTGCAAGACAAACGCCGACACGTCTATAAAAGATGAAGAAAACGATTACGATCGTCTTGTCCGTTATGTGACCGACCGCGCGGCGTTGCCGCAGATAGAGTTTTCCGATCTGCCCGAGTACGGGCTGTCGGGCGAAAAGTTTACATGGTTTATCCGCAACGTCATGCGACAGACCGAATTTTGCGCGCGCGCAAAGAATTACGCCGGACCGTATATCGGCATACGCGATATCTATCAGCAACTCGAAAGCACGTGCATGTGGATGCCGAAATACACGCGCTCTAAAATGCTCGAAGCGTTGAACTTTATAGGCGAGGACGGGCGTGCGCCGCGACAATATTCCTATCCGAGGACGCCCGAAACGCCGCCCGACATGGATCTACGTATGTTTGTCGATCAGGGCTTGTGGATAATTCATGCGTTTTACGTTTATTTGTGCTTTACGGGCGATTTTTCGGCGCTCGAAGAACAATGCGGATATTATAAACTGGGCAAAACAAGCGTCGGCATAAGCGATAAGCGAGACAGTGCGCTCGACCACCTGTTGCGCATTGCAGACTTTTTGATAGACTGTGTCGATCCGCGTACGCACTGCTTGCGTGCGCTCTACGGCGATTGGAACGACGCGCTTGACGGCTTGGGCAAGACGTCGGCGCGTGATAAGGAATACGGCGACGGCGTTTCGGTAATGGCGTCGTTACAGCTTTGCGCGTACTTAAAAGAGTTGGCGAAAATTGCGGAGCGCTGCGATTTACCCGAAAGACAGCGCAAATATTTGGCGGCGGCAGACGAGATTGAAAACGGGCTTATAGCCAATGCCGTGACGACGGACGGTTGGGGCAATCGCAAGATATTGCACGGTTGGGGCGAGGGCAAAAGTTTTCTTGTGGGGAGCTTCGACGACTTTGACGGAGCTTCGCGCGACAGCCTCACGTCCAATGCGTTTTGGATCATTTCGGGCATGCTCGAACGCGACAAAACCCTCAAAAAAGAAATACTCGACGCATATCGTAGACTCGATTCCAAATACGGGTTAAAGACGTTCGAACCCTGTTTTTCGGAAGAATATCCGCAAGCGGGGCGTATCGCGTATTTGCCCGAGGGTACCGCCGAGAACAGCGCGGTTTATATTCATGCGGCGATGTTTGCGATCCAATCGCTATTTATTGCGGACGAACCGCAGTTCGCATGGGAACAGCTTGTCAAAATATTGCCGATCACCCACGATCGAATATCGGTTACGCCCTTTGTCATGCCCAATTCGTACGCATTCAACGAGAAAAAGGGGTTTGACGGCGAGTCGATGAACGACTGGTTTACGGGTAGCGCGTGCGTGCTTATTAAAATAATCGTACGCAATGTTTTCGGTGTGGATCCGGACTTAAACGGATTGCACATATCGCCCGCGAGAAAAATGCCCTTTGAAAAGGCGTCGCTCAAATTGAACTATAAGAAAAGACCGCTTACCGTAGAATATATAAATAAGGGCGTAGGAGTTCGCTCCGTCGCGGTGAACGGCGTGCCTCAAAAGGGCGACACATACTTGACCGACGAAGAACTCCCTTCAGAGCTGTATGTTTCTATAACCGATTAGCGCAACAGGGCGTAATGCTCCGTTGATTTATTATTGAATTTGTCGGATTTTTGATCAAAAACCGATAATTTGTGCGGTTATTTGATATAGATTTATTTGTTTTTGCTGTGGTAAACTATAATTACAGATAATAGCACTATCGTTATAGGGTGAATGTGACGGCGCAAGCTCTATAACGCAAAACAGATGGCTAAAAAGGAGTTTATATGAAAAAAATCATTTCGAAGTTACTGACTTGCATTATGGTCGCAACGGCTTTCAGCGGACTCGTCGGTTGCAGCGGCGAAACTGTGGACGGAACGGAAAAAATAGACGTGACCCGCACGCAGCTGTACGTTTACAATCATTTCGGCGGATACGGATCCGATTGGCTCAACGCTGTGAAAGCGCGCTACGAAAAGCTTCACGAAAACGACGTTTACGAGGAAGGCAAAAAAGGCATTCAGATATACGTCAACAACCAAAAAGAAAGCTTGATGACCAATTCGAGCAAGATCTTATCCAACCGTGACGAGGTTTATTTTACCGAGGACGCGTACTACTACATACTCAAAGCGGAAGGGTGTTTGGGCGATATAACCGAAGCCGTTACGGGCAAACTCGATAAGTTCGGTGAGGACGGAACGGTCGAAGAAAAGCTCTCTAAGGAACAGGCGGACTTCTACGGTGTGAAGGAGAGCGACGGTACTCATTATTACGGATTGCCCCATTATGCGGGTTTTAACGGGTTTATTTACGACGAGGAGCTGTTTGAAGAAAACGGTTATTATTTTGCAAAGACCGCTACGGGGAGCGGTCTCGACGATCTGTTCGTCACTCCCGACAATCCCAAAAAGAGCGCCGGTCCCGACGGCGTGGAGGGCACGTTCGACGACGGTCTGCCCGCCACGTACGACGAGTTCTTTAAGCTGTGCGATTTTATGAAATCCGACGGCACCACGCCGTTTGTTTGGAACGGCATAGCTTACGGTCATTACATGGGCAAGCTCACCGAAGCGTTGCAAGCCGATTACGAGGGCGTGGAGCAGATGATGCTCAACTTTACGCTCAACGGCGAGGCAAAGACCTTGGCGACCGTCTCTAACGGGAACGTGGTAATAGACAAACAGTCCACGAAAGTGACGTCCGCCGACGCGCCCAAGGTGTTGGCTCGGCAAGCGGGCAAATATTACGCCGTCGACTTTATAGAGCGCATGGTGCGCGGCAAGGATTATTACGACTCGCTTGTTTTCAGCGGAGCGTACTCGCACATGGACGCGCAGGATGATTTTATAAACTCGGGCAAGGACGGCGGACACACCGCGCCTATCGGAATGCTGTACGACGGCGTTTGGTGGGAGTCGGAAGCAAAGAACGCCTTTGACAATATGGTGGCGGCGAGAGGGGATAAATACAGCAGCAAAAACAGAAAATTCGCATTTATGCCCTTCCCCAAGGCTACACAGGCGGAGGTCGAAAAGGCAAAAAAAGCGCCCGATAACGCCAAATATACGCTGTGCGACACGATATTCTCGCTGTGCTTTATGAAGAGCAACATCGCCGATTGGAAAAAGCCGATCGCAATAGACTTTATCAAATTCTGTAATACCGACGAATCGCTACGCGAATTCACGCGCGTCACCAATACGCTCAAAGCGCTCAATTACGAGATGACCGACGACGATCTGAAAGAAATGAACAACTACGGCAAATCGCTCGTTCGGCTCAGAAAAGCGTCGCAGGTGGTATATCCTTTGTCTACCGATCCCAATTATGTGAACAAACAGTCGCACTTTATTGCCGACAACCTTTACCGTTCGACGGTAAGCAACAGGGATCATCAAAACCCGGCGAGCGCGTTCAAGGACTTTACCGTGACTGCGGAACAGTATTTCAAAGGACTTGCCGATTATCAAGCTAAAACGTGGAGCGTATAGAAATGGTGTTCTCGTTGCGTAAAAGGCGAAAAGACAAGCTTTTCAAATATACCAAACGCGACATAATATTCTATATCGCGCTTATGGCTTTTCCGATCGCGCAGTTCGTTATATTTTATATTGTCGTCAACGGCAATTCGCTGCTTTTGGCGTTTCAAAATTACGACGTGTTGACAAATATAACGACCTACGTCGGCTTCGATAACTTTAAGGAAGCGTTCAGGATACTTACGACGTCGTCGGACATGATCGACGCGACTAAATACTCGCTGTTGGCGTTCGTGTTGAGCACGGTCATAACAACGCCGCTCGCATTGCTTTTTTCGTACTATATATACAAGAAAATGCAGATGTCGGGATTTTTCAGGGTGTTGCTGTTTTTGCCGAGCATAATATCCGCCATAATAATGGTCACGATATTTAGGTTCTTTGTGGAGCGCGGCGTGCCCGAGATAGCGAACAAGCTATTCGGCGTCGAGGACGTGCGCGGACTGCTCGAAAATCCCGATACCCGTTTCGGAATGGTCATGTTTTACAATATATGGGTCGGGTTCGGTATAAACGTATTGATGTACTCGAATACGATGAGCGGCATATCGCCCGACGTTATCGAGGCGGGGAGAGTGGACGGAGTTTCGGGATTTAAGGAATTTTGGTACTTGATATTTCCTCACGTTTATTCTACTTTCACGACGTTCTTGATCGTCGGGGTCTCGGGGATATTCATAAACCAGCTCAACCTGTACAGCTTTTACGGCGGGTCCTCGCCCATACAGACCTATGGCTATTGGATATACGTGCAAACGGCAAACGCCAAGAGCAAGGCGGAATATCCCGTGATATCCGCTTTCGGCATAATATTTACCGTTATTATCGTGCCCGTTACGTTTGCGGTAAGAAAAGCGCTCGTCAAGTTCGGACCGCGAGAGGAGTAGCGATGAAAAACATATTTTTAGCGTCGATGACAGATCGCAAAAATCGCGGACGAGGCAAGGGGACGCGGACGGGAGCGACAAAGACGGCTTTTTCGCCCCTTACCGTCGTTTTGCTGATAGTGTTGATATTATACGCCTTGACCCTTATAGGATTGCTGTTTTGGGCGGTCATAACGTCGTTCAAATCGCAAGCGGAGTTTCGTATAAACATACTCGGCTTTCCCGATAAATGGGTGTGGAATTACGGCGAAGTGTTCAGATCCTTTCAAGTCCCGGTGATGGCGGAGGACGGAACGCGATATGTGAGCATGGGTGGCATGATCTTAAATTCGGTGATTTATTCGTTCGGATGCGCGATCGCCTCGACGATGACGCCGTGCATAACCGCATATCTATGCGCCAAATTTCCGTTTAGGTTCAGTAAGGTCGTTTACTTCATCGTGATAGTGACGATGGCGCTTCCCATAGTCGGCAGCTTGCCGAGCGAATTGCTTGTTGCGCGCACATTCGGCATATATGATCGGATATGGTTGCTGTGGATAATGAAAGCCAACTTTTTGGGCATATATTTTCTTGTGTTTCACGCCGAGTTCAAGAGCATACCCAAAGAGTATACCGAGGCGGCAAAGATAGACGGAGCGGGCAATTTCACGATACTTTTTCGCATAATGCTCCCACTCGTGCGCAATACGATATTTGTTATCATGCTCATAAAATTCATCGAATTTTGGAACGATTATCAGACCCCGCTCGTATTTTTGCCGAGCTATCCCACGCTTGCGTACGGGGTGTTCACCCTCGCCACCACGTCGGTAAACAATATGAGCACGGTGCCTATGCGCATGGCAAGCGCCGTCATGATGTTAATACCCATATTGGTAGTGTTTTTGATATTCCAAAAGAAGATAATGAGCAATGTATCGGTTGGCGGCATAAAAGGCTGACCGATATTCGAATAATTCGGAGGACAGTATGAAGAATAAACTTCTACGATATATATTGATATTGACGGTCTGCGCCGCGGCGATTCTCGCGGGCGCGGGCACAATAGCCCTATCCCTCCCCGATGCCGTAGCATATGGCGAGGAGTGGCACGAAATAACGCTCGCCGCCGAATACGAGCGGGGAGCGGAGTTTACCGTTCCGGCGCGCTCGTTAAGCGCCGACGGTAAATCGGCGGAGGCTACCGCCAAGCTCGTTTTTCCCGACGGAACGACTACACTTAAAAAGGACGTTTCGCTCGATATGATGGGCAATTACACGATAGTGTATACCGCAGTTTTGGACGGCAAAGTGTATCGGACGGAGGAGAAGTTCGAAGTATACGAACCGTTGATCGGAATAGGCGAGGATTCTTCCGTAAAGTATGAGAAGCACGCTCATTCCGCTTCGACGGAGGGCTTGAGCGTGAGGCTTGCCGAATTCGACACGTTGCGTTTTGCTCAGATCATAGACATTGCCGAGTGCGATCTGTCCGAACCGCTTGCGGAGTTCTTCGTCACGCCCGACGTGATAGGCGCGCATGACTTCGGGCTTATCGAATTCAGGTTGACCGACATAGAAAATCCCGATCGCTATCTGCGCATCGTCGGCAATCGCTCCGCCGACGGCGTAAATTCGCCGTACACATACTTTTTGACGGGTGGAGAAAACCAGGTGATATCGGGCTGGCAGGGCGGTTATTGGAACATCCTGCATGTCGATAACGGCTGGGGCACGGACGTTAATCACAGCTTTTACGGGCGTTACGATGGCACGACATCCCTCGACGACTTCAAAGTCGAGCTGTATTACGACTACGCGAACAACGCGGTGTATGTGGGCGACCGTTACGGAAAATACATCGTCGCCGATCTCGACAACGGCGAATATTTTCGCAAGCTTTGGTACGGCTTCGACAGCGGCAAGGTCCATCTGTCGGTGACCGCCGGCGGCTATACGGGTACGTCGGCGAATTTCGTCGTCACCAAGGTCAAGGGTATGGACCTTACTCAAAAGAAAATAAACGATCAAGTTCCGCCGACTATATCCGTCGACGGTCCGTCCGTCATACCGACCGCGCAGACGGGCGTCGGATACGCCCTTCCGCAAGCGACGGCTTTCGACGATTACTCGGGCGAGGTGTCTGTCAAAACGCGCGTATACTATAATTACACGTCATCCGATCCCGTGGACGTCGCCGTTGTCGACGGCAAATTCGTGCCGACTTACGGCGGAACGTACGCCGCGGTGTACTCCGCGACCGATAATTTCGGCAATTCGAGCAAGCGGATAGTGTGGATAGAGGCTTCGAATAAGCTCGACGATCTGACCGTTACGGTCGACGCGAATAAAGTGACGTCGGCTACGGCGGGAGATCTCGTCACTTTGCCGAACGCCGAAGTCACGGGCGGCAGCGGCGATTACACGGTGTCCGTTGCGGTGACCGCGAACGGCAAAGCGGTGGAAGTTACCGATAACGCCTTCCGAGTAGAGGAGCTCGCCGCGCATACGATCACGTTTACTGCGACCGACTATATAGGTCAAACGGCTTCGGCAAGCTACGAAATAGCCGTGGACAAGGGAAGCGGTCCCGTGTTTACGGACGAACCGCAACTGCCGCTCTACTTTATATCGGGCAGCGAATACGCGCTGCCGCCGCTAAACGCTTACGACTACACGTCGGGCGAGCGCGCGGTGAAAACTGCGACGCTAAACGTCACCGACGGCGCGGGCACGCGGACGGTCGCCGATAAGTTTGTGCCTACTGTGGAGCACAACGGCGACGAGGTTAAGCTCGAATACGACTGCGACGGCGTAAAGCTCGTCAAAAAAGTGGTGTGCATAATTCCCAAGGAAGTAGGTCAAGACGAGGTGCGTCGGCTCAAGATAGCCAATTATTTCGTAACAAACGGCGTGACCGTCGAAACGGGCACCGACTCGGCGACGGTGACGGCGCAAAAGGCGGACGGCGAGTGGACTTTCGCCAATCCTCAGCTCGCGGCGGATTTTCAAATGACGGTAGCCGCCGTCGACGGCAAGTCGAAGTTCGGCGGCATCAAGATAAAGCTTACGGACAGCGTCGACCGTAGCGCGGCGGTGGAAGCGCGGTTGTTGTACGGCAGCGGCAAGACGACGGCGGTGGTCGGTACCGAATCGGCGGTGTGCCTGTCGGGCTTCCAGTCGTCGGCGAGCAAACATTCGTTTATAGTGAGCTATTACAACGGCATGATAACCGTCGACGGAAACGGTTTCGACGTTACCGAGACGGCGGACGGTAAACCGTTCGTCGGCTTTAAGTCGAACAAGATATACGTTTCGGTCTCGTTTATAGGTGCAAAGGTCGGCGCGGCTTACGCGGTGGAGAACATAAACGGTCAGCCTATAACGGATACCGCGGCCGACCGCATAAGACCGAAAATAGTGGTCGTGAACGAGCCCGACAGATACGTGCCGATCGGGGCGGAGGCCAGGGTGGGCGCAGCCGTCTCGGCGGACGTGCTCGATCCAAACGTCGAATTTTCGGTCACGCTTACCGATCCCGACGGCAATACGGTCACGAGCAAGGACGGCGTCGTTTTGGACGGCGTGAGCGCCGAAGTCGACTATATGTTTATCGGCGACAAGTTCGGCAGGTATACAATATTATACAGCTCTAAAGACGGGTTCAGCGGCAGAACGCAACAGCTCGAGTATTCGATAACGGTCGAGGACAGGGACGCGCCCGAAATATCGATGAAGCAAACTCCCGTAACGACGGTAAAAGCGGGCGACGTGTTCGTTATTCCCGAGTTCACCGTCACCGACAATTGCGCGTCGGCGGAAGAGACGATCGTTATTAAGTTCATTCACACGGCGTCGGGCGCTTACGAGCATTTGCCCGCGGAGTCGAACTCCTTCCGTCCCACGCAAGCGGGCGAGTATCGTTTGGTCATATACGCCGTCGACCCGTCGGGTAACCTCGGTTCGCATATTATCGAGTTCACCGTCACCGAGTAAGGAGAATACGAAATGAAAAAGAAAACTAAGATAATAGCCATAGTTCTAGCCGCGGTATTGGCGGCGACGGGCATAGGTTTCGGCGTGTGCGGCTGTTCCGGCCGAGGGAGCGAGGGCGAAAAACTGCCCGTTCCCTCGCAAACGGTTACGCAGGGCGACGACCACAAGATAACGAACGGTCTGCACAAGATAAACGTCACGCCGACCGATAGGGATTATATAGTCGACGGCGCGACCGAATACAAATACGTTTTGCCCGAAAACGCGACCGCAAAGGAGCAAAACGCGGCGCGGCTGTTGGTCAAATGGACGGAAAGCTCGAGCGGCGCGCGCCTTACCGAAAACGATACTCCCATGTGGAGCGAAACGGCAAAGCTCATAGTTTTGAACAACGAAGTGCTTTTCGGCGCGGCGGGACTTTCTATGCCGAGCGACGATATAGGCGCGACGGGCTATTACATCACGACTAAGGGCGACAGCGTGTTTATAATGGCGAACGCCGAACAGGGCGTGCTCAACGGTACGCTCGAATTTCTATATCACACCGTGGGCTATGAGATGTTCGCCGACGATACGGTGTCGCTAAACCGTCAGGACTCTGTCAAGCTGCCCGCTTTCGACGTCGTCGATAAGCCCGATTTCGAATATTTCGTGCCGAGCAATCAGATGTCGAGCACGGGTCGCACGGGGATGCGGTATATGAGTATCGACGAGGTAATGATGCCGGTAGGCGGTCGTGTGATCCACAACTCGTTCTCCTATCTCAACCCCAACGACTATCCCGATCACCCCGAGTGGTTCGCGTTGAACAAAGAGCAGCTTTGCTATACGGCGCGCGGCGGGCTGTATTGGGAAGAGATGTTCGACGAGTTCATGAAAAAAATGATAAAAGCGGTAGAAGACTCGCCCAATATCGATTGCATTTCGATAACTATTCAGGACGAGTCCAAGCATTGCGAGTGCGATGGATGTTTGGCGGAGAAAGAAAAATACGGCACCGACGCCGCCGCTATAATCAAGTTCGTTAACGAGGCGTCGAGGCGGCTCGACGAGTATCTCAAGCAAAAGGCGGAAGCGGAGGGCACCAAGCCTCGCACGGTATACGTGCTGTTCTTTGCGTACGCGTTTGCTATAAACGCGCCCGTCAAACTCGTCGACGGCAAGTACGTGCCCATCGACGACAGCGTTAAATGCGGCGAGCACGTTTGCGTATACTATGCGGACCTCCACGCGCACTATACCAAATCCATATATGACGACGCGAACAACAGTCTTGCCGATCAGATCGAAAAGTGGTCCGCTCTGTCCGACAGGCTGTATATATGGTTGTACGAAACCAACTACGCGCTCTATCTGTACCCGTACAACACCTTCGAATCGATGCTCGACAGCTTTAGATTTTGCAAGCGTTACAACACCGTTTATATGTATCCCGAGGGGCAGTATAACCAACCCAACGTCACCGCTTTCGGCAAATTCAAGGAATACTTCGACTCCAAAGCGATGTGGAACGTAAATATCGATTTGGACGAAATAATAGATAAATTCTTCGCCAACTACTTTGGACCGGCGGCGGAGCCTATGCTCGAATACTTCGAGCAGCTAAGAGCGTACCTCGACTATCTTACCGACACTTATTCCGACCTGTCGGGATCTGTATACATGCAGATAGCTCAGGCGCGCTATTGGCCCAAGCGGCTGTTGGAGAGCTGGATAGACCTTATAGACAAGGGCTACGAACTCATCGAGCCGCTCAAAGAGTCCGATCTCGAACGTTACGAGGTCATCGCCAAGCATTTGAAACTCGAAAGCATATTCCCTCGCTTTGCGCAGTTGCATTTGTATTCGGGCGCATACACCAATGCGGAACTCAAAATTATGCGCGAGTCGTTCAAAGTCGACGCGCTGGAACTGAATATTACCAAATTCAATGAAACGCAATCTCTCGAGGACGCCATATACGGCAGCTGGGATATGTAATTCCGATTAATTTTCACATCCGATACCGATAGGAGGAAAATATGAGCATAAAAAAGAAATTGGCGGTGTTGATCGCCGCTGTGTGCATAGCGACGGCGCCTACGGCTATATTCATAGGTTGCGGCGACAAGCCGTTGCCGCCCGATTCCGGTCTCGTCACGCCCGACGTAACGCTCACTCTCGATAAAAAGAGCGTTACGATCGACCCGCACGAGACTGTCGCGCTCGACGCCACGCTTATAGGCTCGACCGAGCCGATAGTGTGGACCAGCTCTGACGAGTCCGTGGCGACCGTGACGGACGGCAAGGTCACGGGCATAAAGGTCGGCTCGGCGGTCATAATCGCCAAGGTCGGCGACGTTACGGCAGAGTGCGAGGTGACGGTAGCCGAAAGCGGCGCATCGCCCGAACTTAATATCGACGCGGCGGGCGGCGTGATAAACGTCGGCAAAAACGGCGAGATCACGGTTAATTCGAGCTTTACGTTTAAGGGCGCGCCGATCGCCGACGACATAGCGGTAAGCTGGTCGCTTAAGAGCGGCGAGCCGCAGGACGTAGCTTCGATCACGCCGAGCGCCGGCGGAAAGTCGGCTGTCGTAAAAGGGTTAAAGTACGGGCGCACCGCCGTCGAGGTTTCGGCGGTCGTGTGGGGCGTGCCCATTCTCGAAACCTACGTAATAAACGTCATAAACGTAGACATCACGTTCGAGGTCGCCGATACGACTCCCGAAGAGGGCGGTTATGCCGCGCGCGTATCGGTCATCGATATCGACGGGCATAAGTCGGAGCGCATTATCGACGTAAGCGTTTTCAACAAGGGCGAAAAGGTGCAAAACCCCGTATTCGAATGGTCGTCGAGCAACGATAATATAGTCGCCGTCGACTCGACGGGAAAGCTCAAGGGCATAAGCGCGGGCACGGCGACCGTCACAGGCATTTACGACGACGGCATCACGCTCACTCTATTCGTTACCGTTTACCGTCCCGAAGTAGCGGTAGATACGCCTCTCGAATTCGAGACATATACGGGCGGTGAATTTGTGTTCGACGACGCGTATATCGGCACGCCGCAAAAGGTCATGATCGCGGGCAAGGACGCCCTGGCGAGCTATGACGGCGCAACGCGCACCGTCGTGCTCGACAAAACCAAGCTGCCCGTTTCGGCTAAGGACCTCGGCAAAACGAAGTTGACAGTCGTCACCGACAAAATAGAATACGTATACGAAAACGTCGAACTGTATACCAAAAAGATAGGCACCAAGGAGGAGCTCGCGAAGTTTTCGACCTACCTCACCAAAACGGTTGCCGGCTCCAATAGTAATGAAGAGAGCTCGAAGTTCTATTGGTGGGACGGCTACATCGTTCTCGACGACGATATCGACTTTGGTGGCGATACTCTCGATTCGTTTATTTATTGGGCGACGAACAACACGCAGGACGGCACGCGCAGCGGGTTCCGCGGCGTGTTCGACGGGCGCGGGCATATCATAGACAATATGCGCATCGACGGCAAGAACGAGCGCATCGGCGGATTTATCGGGCTTTTGGCGACCGAAGGCGTTATTCAAAACGTTGCCTTTACCAATGCCGTGCATACGGGCTATTGCGGCTATGTTTGTTCCGCGGGTAACGGCACGGTTAAAAATGTATACGTGTCGTACAGCTCGTTCGGCAAGGGCGAGGTGAGCGGCAACGAGCGCGCGGGCACGTTCTTTGCCTACTCGTCGGGCGCGAACGCCAATTTGACCGATTGCTTTGTGGAAGTAAAAGGGTACGAGGCGGAAAAGGGCGCTTATTCGATAGGCTCCGCTTGCGCGGGCAACCTGTCGCGCGTATTCGGCGTGGGGTTCGACCGCGGGTTCTTCGACACCGCCGACGCTCCCGACGACAACGCGGGCTCGTTCTCCACCTATGCCGAAATGGGGCGCGCCGACATCGATTTCGCGGCAATGGACGACTCGTTCTGGAAGGTCGTGGACGGCATACCCTATCCCAAGACCCTGGAGACTATCCCCGCACGGGAGAAAGCCAACCTGTCGGCGACCGTTGTCGGCATAAACGCATTAACGGGCAAGTCGGTTGACGTAAAGAACAAGAAATTCAAGCTGGTGGGGCTTTACGATTCGTACGACGTGCAATTGGGCGACAGCGCCGCCCTGTCGATAGAGAACGTGTTCAAGGGCTCGTACAAGGTGGTTGCGGGCGACGCGTACAAAACGTCATTCGTTACCTTCGACGGCGACGCGCTCGAGATCCCGCTGCGCTATCTCGGCGAGGTGAGCGCTCCGAACGATATTAATTCTACTTCGTTCAGCCACAGCGCAACTATCGACGACGAAACGGTCGGGCAGTTCATTATCGAGGAATTCGGCAACGGTCGTAACTTCACATATCTGTTATCCAAAAAGTCTTATAACGCGCTCGACGTTACGGCGCATTTCACCGGAACCAACTTCACGGGCTGGAATAACCACCGCGGCATAGAACTCGTGTTCGAAAACGGCAAGGGCGTATATCTGGAATTCAATTCGCAGGGCGGCAACAAGCTGTCTTTCGTCAGCTCGTTCTTGGACAGCGACAAGAGCAAGGAAAGCTCTTATGCGATAACCAACGGGCTTATAAACGACAGCGAAATAGAGGTCGTGCCGTCCATTGCTCAAGCCTTGGTTGACAAACTCAATTCGGAGGATGGGTTGAATTTGCGCGTAGTACGCAACGGCAATATGCTGTCCGTTTATTTGGATAATGAATTCGTAAAGACAGTAGCCCTCCCCGAGGAGTACGCCGAGCAGACCGTTCGCTATGCGTTCTGCGGCATTTGGTCGAGCGTGGAGAATTTCGCGTTTTCCGTTTCCGACGAGATCCCGAACGGCGCAGGCGTTTCGGTCACCGGCATTGCGGAAAGCTACAACGGCGGCACGGTGAGCTACACCGAAAAGCAGTATAAGATCGGCGAGGCGATAACGCTCGATATAACGCCGTCCGACGGATATATCGTGGGCGCGATCACCGTAAACGGCGAAAATCGCACCGCACAGTGGAAAGACAATAAGCTCGTTTTGGGGTACGCGTCCGATATCGAACAGACTTTCGAGGTGTCCGTGGTGTTTACGGACAGTTCCGAGCACGAGCTAAATTGCACCGTTTCGGCGACAAACGCTTTGGACGGTGGGACTGTGGATCTCGTCGGCAAAACTATATCGTTCGTCGGCGCAGACGGCACGGAGCATCAGACGACCGTCGGCGCGGGTGGCGCGGTGTCGTTTGCCAAGATGCTCAAAGGTCAATACACGGTGCGCTTCGGCGACGGGTTCGACGAAAAGCAGGTGATGTTCGAAGGCACGGCGCTCGGTTCGTTGCAATTTACGTATTTCGGCACGACCGTAAATCCGCCGAAAGCGGACGGCGGCGAATGGGTGTGGGTCGGATATATTCCCGAGAACTGCGACGCAGGACAATATCGCTTGACGCTCAATAGAGATCACGAAAAATTCAACTACGCGATATCCGCAAAGAATTACCACGACTTTACGCTCACCGCAAAGTACAAGAATTTCGGCGCCTGGAATAACCACATGGGCATAGAACTTGTATTCGACGACGGCAACGGCAGCTTTATAAACGGCATATATCTGGAATTCGATACGTGGAGCGACAAGCTTTCGTTTGTCAACGGTTTTATCGACAGCGACCAAACAGGCTCGCATTACGCGATACAAAATCTTATCAATACGGAAGAGACTGTCGTTAAGAGCGGTTACGGCTTTGCCGACAGGCTAAACGGCGACGGAGTCATTTTGACGGTCGTGCGCAGCGGCAATAAGGTGAGCGTGATAGTGGACGGCAAATATGCCGCGACGCTAACTCTTCCCGAGGAGTATGCAGACAGAAAGGCGATATACGCATTCTGCGGATTAAATGCGCGCTATAACGGGTTTATTTACAGCGTAGATACAAACGCGATTCCCGCCGGCGCGATTAACGTGACGGGCATAGATCAAAGTTACACGGGCGGCACGGTGAGCTACACGCAAAAGACGTACGCTTTGGGCGACGAGATTTTTGTCGAGATTGCGCCGTCGGAAAACTACACCGTCGGGTCGGTAAAAGTCAACAACGTCGACGTAACCGACAAATTATACGGCAACAAGCTCGTTTTGGGCTGCGCCACCGACAAAGCGCAGACGTTCGATATCGAAGTGTCGTTTGTGAGCGCAACGGCGGATTTGTCCGCGACCGTCACCGCCGCGAGCGTGATATCGGGCGAACCGGTAGATATCGCGGGTAAAAAGATAACGTTTACCGCGAAAGACGGTACAACGCATGAAGCCGACGTCGGTCAAAACGGCAGCGTCACCGCGTCGGGCGTCGTAAAGGGCACATTTACCGCGACCCTCGAAGGTGAATTCGCACCTATCGAAAACATCGAGTTCGACGGGGGCGCGCTCAATCTCGAATTTAAGTATTTGGGCACGCGTATCACCGTTTCGGGTGCTGTTCCCGCCGAAAACGAAGTCGGGCAGTTCGTGACGAGCTTCGGCGGCAGCAGTTATGAAAATACCGTATTCGTAAAGTCCTCCGCCGAATACGACGCGCTTAATGTGGCGGCGGTGTTTAAACCCGCATACTCGGACGCAGGGTGTCAGCGCATGGGAATACAGCTTGTGTTTGACGACGGCAAGGGCGTATATTTTGCGATTACGGGTGTGTTTAACGATAATAAGTACTACAATTTAAGTCTTGTAGATCAATTCGCGGATAGTGGCAATGAAAAATTTGCGCTTACGGGCGGACTGCTTGCTTCTAATACGAGTTTGACCGATTGCAATCCGCTAAAAGCGGAGTGGTTGAACAAGTTCAACGGCGAGGGCTTAAAGCTTTCTCTCATGCGCAACGGCACTAACGTTACGGCATACGTGGAAGCCGTCGCCGTAGGCTCGGTCACGCTTCCCGACGAGTACGCAACAAAAACGGTCAAGTACGCGTTCTGCGGGCGGTGGGCAATGTTCCCGAACTTCGCGTTCGGCGTATCGACCGACGTTTCGGCTCTGCCCGCCGCGGGCACGGTCACCGTTACGGGCATTGCGGACAGTTACACGGGCGGCAATGTGAGCTACACCGCCAAGCAATACAAGGTAGGCGACGAGATCGCAGTCGTAATAACCGCCGCACAAGACTATGCGATAAAATCGGTAACTGTGGGCGGCAAGGACGTAACGGCAAACATAAAAGGCAACAAGCTCGTTTTGGGCTATGCCTCCGACGTCGCGCAAACGTTTGATATAGCTGTGACGTTTATCGATACGCGCGAAGCCGATCTGTCGGCGACGGTGACTGCGACGGGTAAGCTCGTCGGCAACCCCGTAAGCTTGGTCAGCAAAACAATAACGTTTACCGCGGAAGACGGTACCGTTTATACAACGGAGATAAAAGCGGACGGCGCGGTGTCTATCCCCGGTATGAAAAAGGGCAAATATACCGCAAGCATAGCAGACAACTTCGATACGGTTTCCGTTATATTCGACGGCAGCGCGCTCGACATAAAGTTCATAGACTCAGGCTTTACGGATATAGTCGTGAGCGACGGCAAAATTCCCGCGGAAAGCAATGTCGGTCAATTCAAAACGAGCTTCGGCGGCAGTAATTACGATAATTCCGTGTTCGTGACGTCGGGAGCCGAATACGACGCGCTCAATGTCGCGGCGATATTCAAGCCCGAATATTCCGATACCGGTTGCCAACGCATGGGCATGCAACTTGTGTTCGGCGATAACAAGGGCGTGTATTTTGCAATAACTGGTAAATACGTCGACGGCAAATGGGCATACGACATCGATTTGGCAGACGCGTTCCAAGACAACGGAAACGAATACTTTGCGCTTTCGGGCGGACTACTGGCGTCCGATACGAACCTTATCGATTGCAAGCCGCTAAAGAACGAGTGGCTTAATAAGTTTAACAACGAAGGACTTAAACTTTCGCTCGTGCGCTACGGAAAATACGTAGCGGCTTATGTGGAGGACCGACAGGTCGGTATGGTCGTTCTGCCGAATGAATACGCGTCGCAAAAAGTCAAGTATGCGTTCTGCGGACGTTGGGCGAAATTCCCCGATTTTGCGTTCGGCGCAGGGACGAATCCGCCGTCCGATACCGCCGAGACCGCGACGCTTACCGCCGACGTCGGCGGCACGGGCGCTTTGACAGTTGCGATAAACGACATGAACGGCAGTACCGTCACTTTGACCGACATTTACGGCAACACAAAGTCGGCAGTTGTCACAAACGGCAAGATCGAGATTGCCGATTTGAAAAAAGGCGGGTATATCGCAAGCACGGATAAAGCGGGCTTCGATCCGGTATTCGTTTTGTTCGACGGAGGCGCGCTCGATATCAGATTTGCGTATCACACCGTGTCGATATATCCCGGCAAAGCCGACGGCGGCGAATGGGTGTATGCAAGTTATATATCGGATGCGTATGCTACCGGTCAGTACAGCATGACGCTCGCAAGACAAAATGAGAAGTTCAATTACGCGATATCCGGCGCAAGCTACGACGCGCTCACGCTATCGGCTAAATACAGAAATTTCGGCGCGTGGAATAACCATATGGGCATAGAACTCGTATTCGACGACGGCGCGGGCAACTTTACAAACGGCGTGTACTTGGAATTCGACACGGGCAGCGACAAGCTTTCGTTTGTAAACACCTTTGTCGACGGCACACAAGACGGTTCGCATTACGCGATCAAAAATCTTATCAACACCGAAGAAACGATCGTCAAGAGCGGCTACGGTTTTGCGGATAAGCTTAACGGCGATGGCGTATTGCTTACCGTCGTGCGCGAAGGCAGCAATATAACGGTGTTCGTAGACGGCGATATGGCCGCCACGCTGACGTTGCCGGGGGAGTACGCGACGAGAAAGGTAAAATATGCGTTCTGCGGACTCAACGCGCACTATGAAGATTTTATGTTCGGAGTGCAATAGACGTGTATGCGAATAATATACGTCGAATCGATAGAAAAACTTGCGATAACTATAATAATATGTTAAACATTACTACCGTGCCGCATGGCACGGTAGTATGCAGTAAATTAAAGCGAGGTAACATTATGAATGATCCTTTTGCCGTAAAGGCATTCGACTTTCCCAAGGGGTTTATATTCGGCAGTTCTACCGCAGGGCATCAGATCGAGGGCGATAACGTTCGGTCCGATCGCTACGCCTACGAACTCGAACGCGTAAAGACAGAACCGCATTTCGAGCTGTCCGGCAAGGCGTGCAATTCGTACGAAATGTGGAAAAACGATATTGATATATTGTCCGAGTTGCATCACAAAATGTATCGCATGAGCATGGAGTGGGCGCGTATCGAGCCGGAGGAGGGAGTGTTTGTCGAAAGCGAATTGGATCACTATATACGCATATTCGAGGAACTCAAAAAGCGGAATATCAAGCTTTGCCTCACTCTCGTTCACTTTTCCGTGCCGCTGTGGTTTCACAAAAAGGGCGGGCTTGCAGACGCAGACAATCTGCCCTGTTTCGAGCGGTATTTGGAGTACGTTTTGCCCAAGGTGTCGCCCTACGTCGATATGTGGTGCGTGCTCAACGAGATCAATCTGAACGGCGCCGACTTCAAATTCAACGCGTTCAAATTCCACGCGCGAGGTTATCATCTTATAAAAAAGTATTCGGATAAGCCGATAAGCACGGCGCACGCCTTTGTGCAACAGAGCAGCAGGCGCATGGGCGACAGGTTTGACGACGCTCTCGCCGCATACGACGACGTTATCAAAAACGAGTTTTTCTTTCACGCCGTGCGTACGGGCGAGCTGGTCGTAATAGGCAAGGACGGCGAGTATAACGGCGAGTTCAAAAACACCTGCGATTATTGGGCGGTCAACACGTATATCCGCGACATAATAGACGCCCGCCGCGCAAACGGATATATCGAGGGCGGGCGATACTCCTTCGAAAAGCTCGACATGCTTTCTCGCGACTTTTATCTCAACGGTATGAACGCCGAATGCGTTATACATAACGTCATGCGCCTTACCGACAAGCCGATTTATATAACCGAAAACGGTTGTTGTTGCGACGACGACGACTTCCGACTTGTTTTTATAGTCGAGTATCTTGCCGCGCTCGCGGAGTGCATACGCATGGGCGCGGACGTGAGAGGGTATCTTTACTGGTCGCTTCTCGACAATTACGAGTGGGGTTCGTATATGCCTAAGTTCGGACTCGTCGACGTCGACAGGGCGCATGGGTTCAAGCGCACAATCAAAAACAGCGGGTATCTTTACCGCGACATTATCGACGGCAACGGCTATAAGCCCGAAATGCTCGAAAAATATCTCAAGGCTTTGCCTCGAGTGAAATATCGCAAATAATCTTTAACGAGGGTAATATGATAAAAAAAATCAAGTTACAAGGCGCGGAGCATTTTTTCGGCGGCGCGGCTAACGACGGCATTTTTATGCCGTACAAAAGCGGGTTCAAGCGCGATCTGCGCGTTTATCACGGTCAAAACCAGGCTGCCGCGGCGTTATTGTCCGATCGAGGCGCGTACATCTATTCGGATAAGCCGTTCGAATTTTCGTTTTCCGATGATGAGATTTCGGTCGACGGCGAGGATATAGTATGCGGTCGGGCGGGCGATACGCTCAAGTCCGCTTATCTCGCGGTGCGCGCGGCGCTTGCCCCCGACGTTTCTGGGCATCCCGACGCGTCGATGTTCGTTAGCCCGCAATACAATACCTGGATAGAAATGGGTTTCGACTGCGCGCAGGATAAGATAATTCGTTATGCCGAAGATATTTTATCGCACGGTTTTCCCGCAGGCGTTTTTATGATAGATGATTGTTGGTGTCGTTCGTATGGCGATTGGGAGTTCGACGCCGCGCGCTTCCCCGACCCCGAAAAAATGGTGAAAGAACTGCACGCTATGGGCTTTAAGGTCATGCTGTGGTGCGTTCCCTTCGTAAGCCCCGATACCAAAAATTTCAGATATCTGGACGTGAAAAAAGCTTTTGTCGAAAACGGCAACGGCGAGCCGATAATCACGCACTGGTGGAACGGCTACAGCGCGGCGCTCGATCTCAATAAGCCCGTCGCCGTCGATTGGTTCGTGGCGCAAACAAAGTCGCTTATCGATAAGTACGGCATAGACGGGTTCAAGCTCGATGCCGGCGACCCCGAATATTACCCGACGGACGGTAATTACCGACAGACGAATAATTGGGCGGCGCTCGGCGGCGAGTATAAATTCAACGAAATGCGCGTCGGGTTTAACAGCGGCAAGTATCCTACCGCCAACCGCCTGCGGGACAAAAACCATTCGTGGACGGACGACGGGCTGAATACGCTAGTGCCAGACGGGATCGCCATGGGACTGTGCGGCTATCCCTTCGTCTGCCCCGATATGATAGGCGGCGGATTGTTAACGAGCTTCGACGGCGACGGGTTTGTTTTCGATACGGAATTGTTTGTAAGATATTGTCAGGTCGCGGCGTACTTCCCCATGATGCAGTTTTCGCGCATGCCGTGGCGCGTTTTGTCGGAGAGCGAGACCGCGATCTGTCGCGACGCGGTCGACCGTCACGTTAAGCTCGCCGATTATATCATGAGCGAAGTTGAAAAAAGTTCGGAAACGGGCGAGCCGATCCTGCGTTGCTTGGAATACGAATATCCGCACAACGGCTATGCGCAAATTACCAACGAATTTTTGTTGGGGAGCGATATCTTGGTCGCGCCGCAGCTCAAAAAGGGCGAAAAAAGCCGCAAGGTCGTTATTCCGGGCGGTGAGTGGGCGGACGAGCGCGGCAAGGTATACGCTCAAGGCGAATATTCCGTACCAACTCCCATCGACGTTATCCCCGTGTTTTATAAAAAAACCGAGAAATAAAAGGACCATTTATGAACAAGGAACGCAAACGCTTTCTCGAATGGAACGTTTATCAGATATACCCGCGTAGCTTTATGGATAGTAACGGCGACGGCATAGGGGATATCAAGGGGATAACGAGCAAGTTCGATTACCTCAAAGATCTCGGCATAAACGCCGTGTGGCTTTCGCCGTGCTACAAAAGCCCCAACTGCGACAACGGTTACGACATAAGCGACTACCGCGACATAATGGACGAGTTCGGCACGCTGGACGATTGGAAAAAGATGCAAACCTGTTACAGCAATGTAATAAGGCGGCATTTACCTACTCTACACGACGCTGATCACAGATATGATTTTGTCGCAGGAAGTGATGTTCCGGCAAAAGGCTTTAGAAATTTTGCAGCGAAATGATATGAAATTTCCGTACTTTCCCTGGATCAGCCTGGAAGACGGGTTGCGCGAGGCAATGGACGGCAGCAGGGTATATAATCTTGCAACGGTCAAAGAATGGGTGCGGCAACAGCAGGAATTGTTTGAACAGACAGGCGAGGTGTTCGGGTACGATCACGAGCGGTACGGGGCTATGTTCGATGATGCTCTGCGGGTGAATGAGCTTTTCGACGTGTTGGAAACGTATGCCTTAGCGTATTTCATTTATGTGATCGAAAGCAGCCTGATCGTGTCGAATTATTCCATCCGCACAAACAACGAACGAATCGATCGGGGCAATTTTCCGTTCTGGCAGACGGATTTCTTTTCTTCGCAAGAGCGGGATAGCAGGCATTCGCACATACTCGACTTCGATGTGTTAAGGCTTGGAAAAAAGGTGATAGAGAACAATCCGAAAGCGGGCAGTTTTGAGTTCGGGATCATCGGCATCACGGAGATCGGGAAAGAACGCGGCAACAATCTGGAACTGAAAGAAGTCAGAAAAGGCACGGAAGAAACGAATCAGAAAAACGATCTTTTCAATGCCTGGATGAAAATGTGCCGTCATTCCGCCACGGTAGACAATTTCCCGTTCATCAAGGTATTTACCGATGAACAGCGTCCCGAAAGCTGGGGCGCGGATGCAAGGGATCTTGCGGATATTTTACATATCATTTCGTCCGGGGATATGAAATTGGCGTTGCCTTTCTATACGATAGAGGAGATGCTGTCTGATTGGGCGTTTCATCGGTTTCTGCGCCTGTACGAGGACTTCCGTTTCCGCAGAGGGGATAACACTCTTTTTGTGCATATTCTCAAAAGTATCACGGCGTGGCTTTGGCGCAGGAATCTTCGCATCTATAATCTTTACGGTTATTCCGTTCTCAAAATAGAGAAAGAGCGCGGTACGATGGACGGCAAGATCGAAAACAAAAAGTATTTTCTGATGAATGCAAAGATCTACGCAAACCGCTTTTCGACAGATTGCTTTTCGGACTATTTCAACGATCTGGCAGGCAGAAGTCATATGGGTATCAACGACTATCTCGAATATGCAACGGAAAAGGCATCTGTGGACGAGCTCAGGGCGCAGAACAGCTATTTTATCCGTGCGCTGTACAAAGACGACGGCGCATAAAAAAAGCCCGCAGAGCCTAGCTCTGCGGGCCTGAAACGAATAGAGGGG
>ERZ1090880.341-NODE-341-length-26426-cov-5.961928_pt1 | contig 26426 bp, 20 predicted proteins | sample MGYA00478471_ERZ1090880 | MGnify/ENA primary metagenome ERZ1090880 (study PRJEB33644, sample SAMEA5815734) | chicken gut metagenome | biome: Chicken; feature: Gastrointestinal Tract; material: Caecum | place: Ireland | collected 2019-01-01 | study: A study of the... | reverse complement strand
GTGTGAGTGTGTCAAGATCAACTGCCGCAACCGCTTCGCGCAACGGATTTTCCTGCTGAACGGAAAATAAGCCAAGCTGCTGCGGCTCTTCTTGCTTGTCCGCTGAAGACGGCGCGACAGCAGGAACAACGGACAATTCCTGCAAAAAGATTTTTGCCGCATCTACAACAGAATCCGGCACACCGGCAAGTTTTGCAACCTCTATCCCGTAGCTTTCATCTGCACCGCCTCTTACGATTTTACGAAGAAACGTAATATCATCACCGCGTTTTTTCACAGCAATATTATAGTTGCGCACGCCCGGATAGGTCCCTTCCATATCCGTAAGCTCATGATAATGTGTCGCAAACAGCGTTTTACAGCCAAGCTTTTTATTGTTGACCAGTTCCGCCACTACCGCCTTTGCAATACTCATACCATCAAACGTCGACGTACCGCGACCGATTTCATCTAAAATCACAAGGCTTTTTGGCGTAGCACGTTTTAAAATATGTGCAACCTCACTCATCTCAACCATAAACGTCGATTGTCCGGCCGCCAGATCATCAGATGCACCAACGCGCGTGAATACCTGATCACAAATTGAGATAGAAGCGCTGTCCGCAGGTACAAAACTGCCGATCTGCGCCATTATCACAATCAAAGCTACCTGCCGCATATATGTAGATTTTCCCGCCATATTAGGGCCTGTGATAATCATCATTCGATTTTCCGCTGTATCCAAAAGCGTGTCATTGGGAACGAACAAGGCGTCCTTAAGCATCTGTTCCACTACAGGATGCCTTCCATTTTTTATCTGTATCCGCCCATCCATCGTAATTTCCGGACATACGTAGCGGTTTTCAGCCGCCGTTTCACTTAAAGCGGCAATGAAATCAAGCATGGAAATGGCATCTGCAGTTTGTTGGATTTGTGGTGTTTTCGTTGCTACAAAGCGCCGCACCTCATTAAAAATTTCCGCTTCCAATGCAACGCTTTTTTCAGTTGCTGTAAGCACTTTTGTTTCCAGATCTTTTAATTCCTGTGTAATATATCGCTCACAATTCGCAAGCGTTTGCTTTCGGATATACGTCTGTGGTACAAGGTTTTGGTAGGAGCGCGTCACTTCGATGTAATAGCCGAATACGCGATTATAACCGATTTTCAAATTTTTTATACCTGTCGCTTCACGCTCACGCTCTTCAATAGCTGCAATATATTCTTTAGAATGATCCCGCACGTTATGATAGTCATCGAGCTCTTGATTAAATCCGGCGCGAATCACGCCGCCTTCTTTCAACGTTACGGGCGGTTCCTCACAGATTGCATTCTCAATCAGTGCGCAGACATCTTCAAGCGGTTCGATCCGCTCATGAATTCTCGACAAATAATCAGAGGAAAACGTTTCCGTCAAAGCCTTCAGCGTCGGAAGTTCTGCAAGCGTATAAGCAAGCGAGCGCAGCTCCCGCGGATTTACCGTACCATAAATTACACGGGTCATCAGCCGTTCAAGATCATAAACATGCGATAAAGCCGTCCGGATCTCCTCTCGTTTTGCGCCATCTTCCAAAAGCGCGCGAATTGCTGTCTGCCGTTTGGTAATCTCAGCTGCATTCATAAGAGGTTGTTCTACGGCCTTACGGATATATCGTTTTCCCATTGCCGTTTTTGTCCGATCCAGTACCCAAAGCAACGTACCGCGTTTTTCTTTTGCACGCATTGTCTCCGTCAATTCAAGATTCCGCCGAGCCGTGAGATCAAGCCCCATATATTCGTCTTCACGATAAAGCTTCACCGTACTCAAGCGCTTGGCCCCATCTTTCTGTGTCGAGCCAATATACCGGATCAGTGCCCCAAGAGCCTGGACTGCAAGCGGCTTGTCCCCAATACCAAGCTGTTCAAGCGTCTGTCCCGCAAAATGAGAAAGGATGATTTTGGCACAATCTGCATAGCGCATTTCTTCCTGCGTATACATCTCGCACACACAGGAAAGTTTATCCTTAATAAAGGTACCGACTTCTTTATAAGAGACCATTGCCTCATTAAATAAAATTTCACTCGGAGAAAACCGGGAAAGCTCGCCTATTAGTTCCGCCGAGAGATCCTTTGCCTTTTGCTGTGTCAGATAAACATCCCCAGTAGAAATATCCGCAAAACAGACGGAAAACGAACGCTTTTCCACTACAATTGATGCAATATAATTGTTGCGTTCCTCGTTCAAAAAGCTATTTTCAATAACCGTACCGGGTGTGATCAGCCGTACGACATCACGTTTGACTAACCCTTTTGCCAAAGCAGGATTTTCAAGCTGCTCGCAAATTGCCACCTTATAGCCGCGCTCGATTAACTTTTTGATATATGTTTCTGCGGAATGGTAAGGTATCCCACACATCGGCGCCCGTTCAGGCAGACCGCAATCCCGCCCGGTCAGCGTCAGTTCCAGCTCTTTTGAAATTTTAACCGCATCGTCAAAAAACATTTCATAAAAATCGCCGAGGCGAAAAAAGAGAACGTGGTCTTTATGCGCTGCTTTAATGTCAAGATATTGCTGCATCATCGGGGACAAATTTGCCAAAATGCTTTCCTCCTTACATGATATCGTTTCGACATTCGGATACACAACAATGTCACACTGTTGTGTATCCGAATGTCCCCAAGCTGAATAGAACAGCTTGGGGACGGACTTTAGTTTAATGGCAGCCGCCGCAGGTCGAACAGCTTCCGCTGCATTCCTGCGGAGTCGGATCACAAGTTTCCGGATCTTCGCCGTTCACACAAAGCATCAGAATTCCGCTGATACGCTGCATCATATCATCAACTTCCTGTTTGGCAATATTAAATGCCATCATATTCGGATTTCTCATAACCGTAGCATAGGTATCTTTCAGTTCTTGATCAAGCGTCTTAATCTTTTCTGAATCCTGTGTTTCATTCTGCATTTCATTTGACAGCTTAATGCGGATCATATTAAATTTTTCAATCAATTCCTGCAACTGCATATCTGCATCATTTGCAGCTTTTGCCGCCGCTAAAGCTTTGTATTGATCGCTTTCCTGAATTGCTTTCCCCATGTCCCTTGCCATTTTTTCTAAATCCATTTGTTTTTCCTCCTGTTTATTTATCTGGCACACGCTCTCCCAAGAGCGCCCAGTTTAAAGATTTTGTAACCTTTACTGTAACAAATTTCCCGATATCTTCCGGTTTGCCGTTATAGTCAACAATCATATAGCCATCATTTCGACCGGAATAATAAGCCGGACCTGACCTGCCCGGCCCGTCGACCAAAATGCGGTATGTTTTTCCAACGAAATTGCGATATCGCGCTGCGCCAATTTCTTTTTCAAGTGCGATCAGACGGTTAAATCGTTCCGATTTTTCTTCCTGCGAAGTAGGGTCTTCCATTGAGGCCGCCTTTGTCCCTATGCGTTTAGAATAAATAAAAGAAAAAAGAGAATCAAACTGCACTTCTTTTAACAACTGGAGCGTCCCTTCAAAGTCCTCTTCCGTTTCGCCTGGAAACCCCACAATAATATCGCTTGTAAAGGAAATGTCCGGGATCTTTTCTTTAGCATACTGGACAAGTTTCATATAATCCGCGACGGTATACCCACGATTCATCAATTTTAGAATGCGGTCACTTCCACACTGCACAGGCAGATGGAAATGTTTGCATACTTTATCACACGCCGCAATCGTATCAATTAACTCCAAAGTTGCGTCTTTTGGATGGGAAGACATGAATCGAATTCGGAAATCTCCCGGCACAGCATTCAGCATCCGCAGAAGCTTTGCAAAATTGATATCTTCCTCTAAACCCTTTCCATAAGAATTTACATTTTGGCCAAGCAAAGTAATTTCCTTGTATCCATCATCAACAAGCGAACGGAACTCCGCCAGAATATCTGCACTTTTTCTGCTCTTCTCACGCCCGCGTACATAAGGCACAATACAGTAAGAACAGAAATTGTTGCAGCCACTCATGATCGGCAGCCAAGCTTTAAAAGCTTGGTCCCGCCGGACAGGCAATCCCTCTGCAACACCTTCCCCAGTTTCCGAAATATTCTGGATATGCCTTTTTTCTGCTAAAACTGCATATAGCATCTCAGGCAGTTTGTTCAGCACATGCGGACCAAATAATAAATCCACATACGGATAGCTTTTCCTAATCTTTTCTGCAATATGCGGCTGCTGAACCATACATCCACATACACATAACACCAATTCGTCATCCCGCATACGCTGGTGCTTCATTGCGCCAATTGCGCCCAATACCCGATCTTCCGCATTCTCACGCACAGCACAGGTATTCAATAAAATCAAATTGGCATTTCGCACATCATCAGTAAAGCCATAGCCCATCTCTGCCAGCATACCCTTGATTTTTTCCCCGTCGCTTACATTCTGTTGGCATCCATATGTATGTACATATGCGAGTGGTATATTTTCCTGATAGCGCCGTTCTAAAAAGGAACGAACTAAGTCTACCGCTTCGCCGTAAGAGACATTGGCCGTCGTTTGATTTTGTTTTATTTCTTTTTTCAATATAAAAAACGCTCCTGATTACATATTTAAGAGATTGGCCTTGTAAATGCGACGATCCTATGGGACAATCAATCGTTGTTGTCTGTCGCGGCCTTCAGAGCCAATTCACCAAACATTTATATTATACCACATTCGTGGGATTTTGAAAACAAAAAATCGACATGTTTAAAAATCACATTCCTCTCTGCATCTGCGAAGTCAAAAAGCTCTCAACCTCTTTCCGCCCGGGGATAGAAACAGATGCCCCTTTAACCGATACCGCAAGGGCTGAAGCGGCAGATGCCTCTTTTAATGCCCATCCGAGCTCCTTTCCAGCAGAGATCGCTGCTAAAAAGAAACCGGTAAAGGTATCTCCTGCAGCAGTCGTATCGACTATCTCCGTATCAAAAATGCCATGGAAAGCACGTACTTTCCCGTCGTCTGCCATCGCGCCGTCTTTACCGAGCGTCAAAACAATTTTCGCATGGGGATATCGTATATGGATTTCATTTAAAATCCTGTCCGGCTCTTTCTCTTCTGAGAGGGCTGCCCCTTCAATTTCATTCACAAAAAACCAATCCACCAAATGCAGCGGCAGCTTTAACACTTCATTGTTAAACGGAGAAGGGTTAAATACCACCGTCATCCCCTTTTGCCGCCCCATTTCAATCAGTTCCCGCGTACAATTCAGTTCATTTTGCAAAAGCAGCCAATCCCCGCTGCTAAAACAGGAAAACACCTTTTCCAAATGTTCTTGTGTTACCTGCCGGTTTGTGCCGCCATAGAGTATGATGCAATTTTGTCCAGAAGGATCTACCTGAATAATAGCGCGGCCATTTGGCGCATTCTGCCGCATCAAAAATTCAGTACGGACGCCGGATGAGATAAGCAAATCGCTTAAAAACAAACCATCCGCGCCGACAAGTCCGGCATGATAGACTTCTGCCCCCGCCCGAGCCAGCGCAATCGACTGATTCAATCCTTTCCCACCGGGAAACTGTTCATATGAAATCGGCGATACCGTTTCACCCGGACGAACAAAATGTTCGACTGTATAGACATCATCGATATTTAAAGAACCAAAGTTTAAAATACGCACGGCTTACAAACTCCTTTCTTATGAAAAATCGCCGGAGAAGACATTCCCCCGGCGAATATTTTTCCACGAAACAGGCGTTGATACTCCTATATCCTCTTTTTCTATGATACAGTTTTCCTAAGCGCAGCTCACTCTATTTCTTGTGAAGAAAAATAGAGGTTGTCGCACTTATCATAGAAAAGATCAATCAGAACCTTAATCAGAGAAGCGAGCGCACCTGCCAATACAACAACACTGATGATTTTTGCAAATGTCTTCATAGAAAAAACACTCCTTTTTTCAATACTTCCCGATTTCTGTTTCTATCATATCAAAGATCAGCTGAAAATGCAAGTAGAGATACCGGCCTTTTTGTAAAACAAGCCCTTTTGTTTCAGCGAAAAATTTTTTGATACAAATTGTTTCGCTCCAAAATATACATGAGCAAAAGCCCTAAAACATAGCATACAACCAATTCGCCGACTCCTACAAGAGCAGCATTGATAGCAAAAAGCTCCCAGGTAAATGCACCTTCAAAAAAAATACAGATTTCAAGTCCTACAATCAAAGCATTTGCAAGAACCGGCGGCAGCGGGGCAAATACATAACGCACCCATCTTTTTTCACTTTTTCCAATACAGTACGTCATCACAGCAGCGATCAGTGTAGCCGCTGTTCCGAAAACGGCATCCAATCCTCCCGCAGGATTGATCCCCATAAAAAAACCAATCAGATTGGCTAAAGCACAGCCGACAGAAAGGCCTGGGACAGCAGAAGCAGTAAATACAGGAAGTATTGTAAGCGCTTCGCTTACACGGTACTGCACCGCGCCAAAAGACATAAAAAAGGTTGCAAACGTAATAGCGGCGTACAAACCTGCAATCATAGCGGCCTGCGTAAGTTTTCTGGTATTGTTCTTCATTTCAAAATTCCTCTCGTAGTTTTATTTTAAGTCAGGAGTTTGCGACTGACTACAGGAAAACTGCGAGAGACAGCATAACACAAAACAATGAAAAAATCCAGCAAAACGGCAAAATTTGTTTTCACCAATCCGCTGTCGCATTTTGCATACTTCGGTCATTCTTTTCGATCATATAGCCGAAACCATATTTTGAAATATTATTTTGCCATTTTCAAAGGAAAGCGCAACCTTTCCGGGCATAAGTGTGCCTTCGGCAAGACGAATCATCAATTCCCCTTCTAATTCTTGCCGGATGAAGCGCCGGATTGGCCGGGCTCCAAAGCTATTGCAATCCGAAAGCGAGGAGAGCTGATTTATGACATTTTCAGAAACCGCTATTTCAATGCCGCTTCGTTCCATCCGGCCCACAAATTCCTTTATTAGCTTTTTGGTAATGGAGCGTTTTCCCTCCGAATCAAGCTCCTTAAACGGAATAACATAATCAATCCGATTTAATAATTCAGACGGGAAATGCTTTGACAGTATTTTTCGAATGTCAGGATAAGATGCTGGGGTTAGAAAACCAGTCTGCGGCACCCGCTCATACAGGTTCGCCGTCAATACAACCATCACATTCGAAAAATCTGCGGTATGCCCTGCAGAATCCGTCAATTTCCCGTCCTCTAATATTTGAAGAAGCAGCCGCAAAACATTTGGATGCGCTTTATCCGCTTCGTCAAATAGCAGCAAGGAATACGGCCGGCTTCGGATCTTATTTACCAAAAAACCGTTTTCTTCAAACCCAACATAGCCAGGAGGCGCCCCTATCAGCCGTGACACCGTGTGCGGTTCTCCATACTCTGAAAGATCGATCCGAATAAAGCTATCCGGACTAAATAAAGCTTTTGCGGTAAGTTGTGCTGCAAATGTCTTCCCCACTCCGGTTGGGCCGTAAAATAAGAAAGAGGCAGCGGCTCCGGTTGTTTCTTCCGGATCATTCTGATACTGTAAAACCGCACGGAACAACGCCTTTTTTGCTTCCGGTTGCCCAAATAGGTTTTGATCCAAATAGGTCAGAAGTTTCTTTGCTTTTTCATATGGTGTACATTCCGGCGATATGGGGATTCCGGTTTTCTTTTCAAGTAAAAAAGAAATTTCTCTGTCGGAGACGACGATCTCTTCCTTTGTTTGAAGTCCTTTTGCATACAAATCAGCCGCTTCTGAAAGGTTCCCATCCTTTATAAGCCGTATCAAGGTATCTTCTGTCGTTTTCTGCAAAGACTGGGCGTTAGATTGCGTCACAGCCCTGCCGCATGCCTCATCGAGCAGGTCAATCGCTTTGTCAGGGAGACGGCGTTCAGGAAGATAGCGTTCAGACAGTGTCACTGCCTGACATACCGCAGCATCCGTGATGTGGACCCGATGATATTTTTCCAATGCGGGACGCAGGCCAAATAAAATTTTACTGGCAGCATCCCTTCCGGGTTCTTTTACTATAACCGGCTGGAACCGGCGCGCCAACGCCGCATCCGGTTCCATATATTTACGATACTCTGTTTCTGTTGTCGCGCCTATAATCTGTACGTTTCCGCGCGCTAAAACGGGCTTCAGCAAGTTAGCACAATCTGCACTTCCTTCTGAGGAACCTGCTCCCACAATCGTATGCACTTCATCGATAAACAGTACGGCTTGTTCTGCCTCGGCTTGCCGAAGGACACGTGTCAGCCTTTCTTCGAAATCCCCTCGATATTTTGCCCCTGCAAGCATACTGCCTAAATCGAGAGAAAGGAGCCGCCTTCCGCAGAAGCGTCCAACTCCCCCTTCACACAGCCGTTGTGCGATACCTTCTGCAATCGCAGTTTTTCCTACTCCCGGTTCTCCAAGAAGGCAAGGGTTATTCTTGCTCCGTCTAGCCAGTATTGCCAATACGGAAGCAATCTCCTCCTCTCTTCCGATTAAAGGATCCAGTTTTCCCGCCCGGGCTTGTGCCGTCAAATCGGTTGTATAAAGCGAAAGTTCCTTAGACACACGCGAAGAGGCTGTTTTTTTTCCGGCAAACGCTGCTTGCAGTGCACGGATTTCCGCTGCACAAGCATCTTTGACCTCAAGTGGATCTGTGCCGCAGTCCTGAATCAAAGATCCAGCTGTTTTCCCATTTTCAAGCAAAGCAAAAAGAAGATGAGCTGTTCCGGCGACCCCGCCGCTTCTTTCCGCCAATGAAAGGGTGTTTTGCAGGATATACTCCAGATCTGCACACTTTGCCTGTACGTTTTTTTCTGCCAGATCTTTTAACCGCTTTATAAGCTCTTCTGAACAAATGCCGTATTTTAAAAGCACGGCTGCTCCCACGCTGATATCTTCTGCAGCAATACCACATAGAATACATGCATCGAACATCGTATTGCACTGATAAGTTTGCGCGAGTACCTGTGCTTTTTTCAGTGCGTTTCGCGCAGGGACTGTAAATTGTTTTTCTTCATACAAAGCTATCAGCTCCTTTTTCCTTACTCAAGTATGGACTGAAAAGACGCTTTTCAATCACAGTAACACCCCTGCCTCCTCATACATAGTATGGGATGTAAAAACCCAAAGGAGGATTTGATACTATGTGTGGTAACAATGGTTTTGGCGGCAACTGCAGCTGGATTCTGATCATCATTCTGCTTCTCGTCTGCTGCGGCGGATGCGGCGGATATGGTGCCTATAACAACAACGGCTGTGGCTGCAACAACGGCTGCAATAGCACCTGCTGCTGATCGCTGAGATCGGAGTCTTGCAGCTTCATCAAAAGCTGTAGGAAATCATGATAACATAAGCGAAAGCTTATGCGGATGCTCCGAAGACCGGAGCAGATTCCCGGAGAGCGGCTTTTTAGCCGTTCTCCTTTTTTATATGCAGAACAAAAGCTTAATTTGCCAATGCCAAGCCTATACGATATAATAGAAAAAAGATAATTTGCAAAGGAAGTTATTGCATGCGGATCGCACATACTGCAGACTGGCATATTGGTAAAATGCTGTGTGAATACTCCCTGCTCAAAGATCAGGAAGCGTGTTTATTCGAATTTTCCAATCGCCTTCATACACTTAAAGTAGATGCGCTGATCATCTCAGGCGACCTTTACGACCGCTCTATCCCGTCTGCCGAAGCAGTTTCACTGCTGGACAGGCTATTTTACCATTTAACTGAAGAATGCGGGATAGAAGTGTTCGCCATTGCTGGAAACCATGACTCGAGAGAGCGGATTGATTTTGGAAGCCGCTTAATGCATTCTGCCGGACTTCACCTTGTTGGTTCTGTCCGTCTGCCTGCTTGCTCGTTTGATTTAAAGAAAAACGATGAGCTTCTTACATTCTGGATGCTTCCTTACTTCGAGCTGCATCATATCCGTGCGTTGTTTCCTGAGGTGCAGCTTAACAGTCTGCAAGATGCATTTACATTTTACATTGCGCAAATCCGGCAGCAGATGGATCGCTCCCATCCGCATATCCTCGTCGCACACGGCTTTTTTACTGCCGGGTATGCTGAACATGAAAAAGCTGTAGGAGGAAGCGAACATCTTGTTTTGTACGATAATCCTTTTGACTATGTTGCGCTTGGACACTTACATGCACCTCAAACCGCCGGCGGAAAAACAATACGGTATGCCGGTTCCCCCCTTAAATATTCGATTGACGAGGCCGCACAAAAAAAGCAGTTCCTTGTTGTCGATTTTCAAGACGGCGTATTGCGGGAAATCCGGCAGGAACCTTTTTCTGCATCCAAGGACGTGCAAATCATCCGAGGCTCGCTCGATTCCCTCTGTGATAATAACGCTCATACGAACTGTCAGGATTATGTTTTTGCAGAGCTTACCGACGATCATATCCGTGTGGGGGCTATTCAGCGGCTCAAATCCGTCTACCCCAATGCTCTTGGCCTAAAATATATCAATCTTCAAAACCGCGTCCCAGCCCCCGTTGCCGCAGCCCCTACGGCTTTAAAAACAAAAACGCAGGATTTGTTCGCCGCTTTTTTTCAATCGGTTATGAACCGCAGTCTTTCCGCTGAAGAACGTGCTTATCTCAATAAAGCGGCAAGCAATACAGAAGGGATGAAAATACATGATACCGGTTCGGCTTGAGTTTTCTGCTTTTGGTCCGTTTCCTGAAAAGCAGGTAGTAGATTTTACAAAATTTGATGACGACCGTCTTTTTCTTATTACAGGGCCGACAGGAAGCGGTAAAACGACCATTTTTGACGCGCTGACCTTTAGTTTATATGGAGAAGCCAGCGGCAGCCTTCGTGAAAAAACAACGCTGAAAAGCGATTTTGTCGGTGAAAATGGTCTTTGTTATGCATCCTTTACTTTTTTGATACACGGAACGCAATATACCGTTCGCCGGATGCCGCAGCAGCGCTGCCCTAAGCAGCGCGGGCAAGGTTATAAAGATCAGCCGGCCGACGCAGTGCTCTCAGATGAAAACGGCGTTATTTGTACTCATATTGGCCCTGTTAACCAAAAAATTGAAGAACTGATTGGTCTGAATTCGGAACAATTCCATAAGATTGTCTTACTCCCGCAAGGAGAATTCCGACGTTTCCTTTCGGATAAATCTGATGCAAAACAAGAAATTCTGCGTCACATTTTTTCGACAGACACACTTCGCATTTTTACAGAACATTTAAAGGAAAATGTCTCTTCTCTTACGGCCGAATATCAGGATATCCTTTCCCAATGCTCTGCTTTCCTCCATACAATTCAAGCCGATTCAGACTGTATGCTTTCCCGCCTCACAGCCTCTGACACACCCGATTTTCGCGCCATCCTTACTGCATTGACAGAACAAAACGAAAAAGATGCGCAGCATCTGAAACAAACGAAAAATCAGTTTATGCAGGCATCAGCAGCCTATGATTCGATTAATCTGGATCTTGCCAAAACAGAAAACACTCTTCTGGCGCAGTGTCGGAAAGCAAGAGATGAATTTAAAGAAATGGAGCGTCATAATGCAGAATGGGCGGAACGCCGAAAACTGCTGGAAGCTTTAGAAAAAGCAGAACCTGTGGCACAAAAAGAACAAGAATATAAAGAATTAGAGCATGAAATCATATCGTTAACGCAGTCGATTGAAAAAGCAAAATGTGCACTTGCATTAAAAAACAATGCGTTTATTTCAGCGCACGCAGAATATGAAGACGCGAAAAAAAATGCGGATAGTGCCGCTGAAAAGAACAAACAGATCCCGATTTTGGAAGCACAGCTAAAAAAATACAAAGAGCTGGAAATGAAAGAAAAAGAGTGCGCCGACTTAAAAGAACAGTTAAAAAAGCAAGAGAGAATTCAAAAAACTTTATCATCTGCCATGCTGTGGTTCACTGCAAAAGAGGCTCTGGACGCAGTCTTGAAAAAAAAGCAGACGTCTGAACGCTTTTTTGATACCCTCCATGCTTACCAGTCTGCTTGCGTTGCCGCGGCTGCCTCTGCAAACGATGCCGCTGCGGCGCTTTCCCACTATATTGCAGCACAAGCGCCCTTCTTAGCGGAAAAACTCCGCGACCACGAACCTTGCCCTGTCTGCGGGTCAACCATCCATCCCGCTCCGGCTCGGCATGGATCTGCTTTAGGTAGTAAAGTACAATATGAACGGCTCAAGCAAGCAGAGACAGAAGCTGTAAGAAAGCGGGAACGGCTTTTTCAAGAACTCTCGCAATACCTTTCGGATGAAAATGCCGGAAAAGATCCCCTTACCTGTACCGCATCGGAAGAAAAAATATACCGCGCACTTTGCAAGGAATATACAGACCGCCGGCAAGAGCTTTCCTCTTTTCAAATTCCTAAAACTTTGCAAGCGCTTTCCTTCGATGAACTTCGCACACAGGCAGACGGCTGTTCTCAAGAATGCCAGCAGATGCAAGGTAGGCTTTCCGCTGTAATAGAGCAGCAGGCGCTCCTTGCTGCCGAACTTCCTGAGAATATGACCGCACCTGTGCTTGCTGACCGTATTCTTTTGCTAAAGCAGCAAAATGAAAATGCCTTAAAAGATTTACAGAAAGCTGTTGATACTTTGCATGATGCTCGTCTGTCTGTTGTGCGCACACAAGAACAGCTTGAAATTTTTACAAAACAGCTGGAAGAAAAGCGCGTCCTCTTTAAACGGAAAGAATCGGATTTCATGCAGCTTATGCAAGAAGCCGGTATAACGGAAAAGAAGTATCGATCCCTGCTTTCCTTCCTTCCGGAACTTCCGAACCGGCGTGAAGCACTGCAACGTTATAAAATCGAGTATCGAACCAAACGGAACGCCTTACAGCGTCTGGAGGAGCAAACCGCGGATTTGAAAGAGCATGATCTTAATCAAATGACAAAGCGCAAACAAGATGCACAAGACGTCCGGGATGCCCTGCAAAAAGAATACAACCGGAATGCGCAGCGCCTTCATGCAAATCAGGCTGCTGCAGAGTCATTAACGGCTTGCATCAAAGAAGAGGAAACCAAACGGCGTTCTTTGGAGCAGGCACGCTTTCTTTATGAAGTGGCTCGCGGCGACTACAGCGGAAAAGTCAATTTTGAACGGTATGTTCTCGCTTATTATTTTGAAAATGTAATTCGGACAGCCAATCTTCGCCTTGAACAAATTACGAATTCACGCTATACTTTAGTCAGACGTTCTCAATCGAAGGGCAATCGTACTGCGGGTCTGGATTTAGATATTTTTGACGCATACACGGGTATTTCGCGCAATGTGGACACTCTTTCGGGAGGAGAGAGCTTTAAAGTTGCGCTCTCCCTTGCATTAGGACTTGCCGACACGATAAGTGAAAGCTCCGGCGGAATTGAGCTGAATACCATGCTGATCGATGAAGGCTTCGGTTCTCTTGACAGTGAGTCTCTTGATGCAGCCATCAATTGCCTGTACAGCTTGCGTGCAGACGGCAGATATATTGGTATAATCTCACATGTAAACGAGCTAAAAGAGCGGATCCCTCAGCAAATCCGTGTTATACCGAGCATAAACGGCAGTACTATCGAGGAGGATGCCTTATGAATCGGAAGAAAAGTATTTTTCGCCGTATTTTTCAGTCGCCTTTCTTTTGCGCATTCTGCATTTGCTTATTGTCCGTCTGTTTTGCTGCGTTTTTAACTTCCGGCATACTGCCTCAACCAAATGATAATGCATACTATGCCTCTTCCCGCGCAGTTATGGTAAATATTAACGAAGCGGATATCGCAGATCTTACACTGTTAGACGGCATCGGATATGCCCGCGCAGAAGATATTATTCGCTACCGGCAGGTTCACGGCAATTTCCGTCAGCCGGAAGATATCATGGACGTTCCTGGAATCGGCGAAGGCATCTATCGCAGAATCCGGAATCAAATACAAGTATAAAGGAGAGATATCACAATGACGGTCACATTAAAAAACGACAAGCTGACAGCAAAAATTGATTCAAAAGGTGCTGAGCTGTTATCCCTTGAAAAACAACAAACCGAATACATGTGGCAAAAAGATCCGGCTTTTTGGGGGAAAACTTCTCCGGTTTTGTTTCCGATTGTCGGCAATTTACGAAATGACACCGTGACGTTTCATGGCACCCCCTATACCATACCCAAACACGGGCTTTGCCGTACGGCAGAGTTCCATGTCGATTCTGTTTCCCAAACCGATGCTGTTTTTTCCTATTCCTATAACGACGAAACACTCACACATTATCCATATCGTTTTAAACTGATCCTTGCTTACCATTTAAACGAAACTGCACTAACTATTACTTATACAGTTGAAAACCTTGACAGCCAAGAAATCGATTATTGCTTTGGTGCACATCCTGGCTTTAATGTCCCGCTTGAAAAAGACGGCGTTTTTGAAGATTATTGTATTGAATTCAGTTCGTATGAACCGGACGGCTGCCCTGTTTTCGACTTCGAACAGAATCAAATCAATATGGCGAATCGGATAGACTTGATGAACGGTTCCAAAAAACTGATGCTCCGTTACTCTTACTTTGATAACGACGCCCTTATTTTTGACAAGGTGCATTCGGATTCCGTCAAGCTTTACAGCACAAAAAGCGGAAAGGGAGTCGAAGTTTCATTTGGAGATTTCGATTTTATCGCATTTTGGACTCCTATAAAAATGGGAGCACCTTTTTTATGTATTGAGCCGTGGTGTGGTATGGCGGTTTGCTCTGATGAAGGTGAAACGTTCGAAGAGAAACGCGGCGTTAAGCATTTGACGGTTGGGGAAAAGCAGTCTTATCAAATGACGATTCGTCCATTATAACACGCTGCAGACAGAACAAAGAATAGCTGTTCTTCAGCAGCAGTAAGGAGGACTTTTTGTTATGTCGGAAAAACCAATGTATCTTTTAAGCTATGACCATGGCGGATACATTTTATGGGGACCGGATTTTGCGGCTTCTATGAAAAGTGCAATTGAATGGATGGAAAAATACCCGAAATTTAAAACCGGATTGGACAATGAAGCATATTGCTATGATCGATATGCACAAGAGAATCCTGAAATCATTAAAGAAATTCAAAATACTCTGTCCCGCTTTGACGGTCGTTTTTCCATCGGTTCCTCTTCTTATGGACAGCCTTTAGCCGTATTTATTAACGACGAAAGCAACGTTCGACAAATTACAGAAGCAGTACGCGCCGATCTCAGGCATTTGGGTATTCGGCCATTTGTTTATGCCATCAGCGAACATGCGTATCATAGCCAAATCCCGCAGCTTATTTTGCAGGCGGGCTATCGTATGGCGCTAATGCGGACGCATTTTCAAATGTACGGCTATAATCCTACTTATGATTCAGCCTTTGGTATCTGGTATGGAGAAGATGGCTCCGGTATTCCCGCTATTCCTACCTATACCGGGCAAGGGGCACATTTCGGTTCTACAACAATGGATAATTATATTTTGACTCGTTGGCCCCGTGCGTGGGATGAACCGATAGAAGATTTTGAAGAAAAATTCCGTCATATTGAACCCTTGCTTGCTTCCCGGTATGATGACGCTGTCCAACGTTGTGAAGAGATGACGGCGCATGTTGAAAAGATAGAACGATATCATTGGGTCACTCTGGAAGATTTATTTGATATCTATGCTTCCTGCGCAGATTCTGATGATGCGTATCGGCCCCGCGCAAATGAGTTTAAGGTCAGAATGCCGTGGGGATATTGCGGCAATCGTATTTTCAACGACTGCCGGAAAGGAGAGGTGCTGGCAGCACAAGCGGAGCGCCTGAATGCATTGGCAGCGCAGATCGGATTTGTGCCGGAAGAAGAATCCATTTCGAAAATGTGGAAAAATCTCATGATAGCACAACATCATGATGTACAGATCTGCGGCCTCTTGGAAGAGGAAAAAGAATTCATTACTACATGCTGCGCCAATGGGGAAAAAGCCAAAAAGGCTGCGTTGGATTACATCGCTTCCCAGATGAGGGCTACAGATAATCCCTGCGTTTTATCTGTAAATGTGTCGGATAAGGCACAGCGTGAATTGCTTGAAACGAAAATTTCGGTTAAGCATCCCCATAAAACACTTCAATTTTCAGCATATTGCGGTGAAGAAAAGATTCCTTGCGGTTACGACGTTACCGCCAGAACATCTGAAGGCATCCCAACAGCATACAGTATACGTTTTCAGGCAGAAGTCCCTCCTATGACTGCAAAAGTATATGAAATCCGTTCAGAAGAACCGGACGAGCAGCAAAGTGATGATACTGCTACCTACCAAAACAATATTCTCCTGACGGAATATTATGAAATAGAACTTGGAAACGGTGGGATCATCTCAATAAAGGACCGGCATACGAAAAAAACGCTTTTGGACAACCCAGAAGAAGGACTCCTTTTCACCGGTATTATTGCGGATCAGCCTGCATACAGCCATGGATGCTGGTTTGTTTCCTGCAAACCCATGATAACAAAGGCGTTGTTTCAGGGTGAGATCGGCGGAATCCCTTGCCGGTTCTCCTTGATATGCAAGGCTGGGGATTCTTTGCTTTACTGCCGCGCTACATTTGAACATGATGGCGAACATATTGGGGTTGGGCGGACTTTTGATGCGTTCCGTGATAACACAAACGGATTTGTGCATGAAGAAAAGCTTCGCTTTATCATGCGCGTACCTTTCGAAGGGAATATATACGGCTGGCGTGACCGCCCCTTCCTGATTGCCCCGACTGACGACGCTTATATTGAAGGCATCAACTGGGCGGCTGCGGGCAACGATACGTTAGCCATGGCCGTATACAATCGCGGATCTATGTGTCTGACACGTGAAAGCGACAATATCCTATCAATCCCGCTTGCCTATGCCAATGCATACGCATGGGGTGAGAAGCTCCTGTTTGGGACATATACGCATGAATTTGCACTGCGCCCGCTAACCGGTGGCTTTCATGCCGCGCAGCTGCATTCCGAAGCCCTCGCATACACATACCCGCTGATCAGCCAAACAATGCAAGGAAAGCAAGACGGCAAAACGCAGCTTTCTCTTCTTCCAATTGAAACAAGCCATAACGTACGAATGAGTGCCTGTTATACAGAAGACAGAAAGCTGTTACTGCGTGTGTATGAATTGGAAGGCCAGCACGGGACAGTGCAAATTTCCGGATACCGTCTTACTCCCTGCGATTTATTTGGAGAAGCAGCGGGACCTGCTGAAAGTTGTGGACAGCTTTCGCCGTATCAGATTCAGACGTATCTTTTGGAAAGAGAATGCTATTCTTTATAAACAGCATATATTGCAGGATTGGTTTCCTACAAAAACATCGAAAGCTTCTTAAGTCGCTTTTCACTGTATGCTTTGTGCTGAAATCAAGAAAAGCGGCTGTATCAAAAGACGAATAAGAACAAACGAAAAAACAAAACACAGTGCAATGGAAAGCCCTCATTTGGCCTATGTAAAGCAAGAAATAACAGGCGGTTATACTCCTTTTCAGATGAGTATAACCGCCTGTTTTGCAGCAGCCTTTTTAACTTTTTAAATGGTAAAAAGAAAATCAGATTTTGACCGAACGATACGTGTCCTTATTTATAAGCTCTTTGAATAAGCTTGCTAATTTATCCATGTTTAAGTTTGAGAAAACATTTTCTTATACAGCATCGGTAAATTAGGCGATCAAGCCCAATATCTTTTTCTCAAAACACGGCAGGCCTTTTATTCCCGCTCTGCATCACGATGTGCTATATCACACAATACAGTTTCTTTCAATTCTTCAACATTGGAAAACCTCTTCTCAGGACGGCTCATATGCAGGAGCTCTACAGAAGCTGTCTGCCCATAATAGTCCCCCTCTGCACAGAGCATATATGTTTCAGCTAACGGTTCCCGCTGCCCCTCTATTGTCGGTTTTACCCCAATATTGGTAATTGAACGATGCGTTTCTCCGCCAATATGTGTGACACTTGAATACACGCCGAATTTCGGGAGCAGCAGCCCTTTCCACAAACGTTGATTAAGTGTCGGAAACCCGAGCGTCCTTCCCAAACTTCTCCCATGTATAACCGTTCCGTCTATTGTATACCGATAACCCAGCAACGCATTTGCACGCACCATATCTCCAGATAAGATGGCCCGCCGGATTTCACTTGAACTTACGGTAATACCGTAAGCTTCGCAGCGCGGTACAACTATCAGGCGAATACCGCAAGCAGCGCACCACTGCTGAAGCAGCGCAGTATTTCCTTTTGCGCCTTTGCCAAAATGATAATCATATCCGCAGGCCAATACCCGTGCGCACAGTTTCTTGCGTAAAATTTCTTCAAAAAATTCTTCTGCCGTCAACATGCCGATATCAGAAAAAGATGGGGAAAACATTTGTCTGATACCAAGCGCCGCAATACGCCGCCGTTTTTGTTCTTCTGTTGTAAGTAATCCGCTCCCTGCTTTACTTATCGGAAGAGACGTATCCGCAGAAAAAGTCAAAACTGTCGGAATGCATTCTTCTTGTTCCAATACAGCACGGATAACCTGTACGTGTGCCGTATGTACGCCGTCAAAAAAACCGAGCGCTACCGCAGAGGCCTCTGCTTGTTGTGGGATATCACGATAATACTGCAAAAACGCGTTCACCTCATTTTTCTATAAACATTTTCTCAATCCGAAGGGAATCATCCGAATGATCAAGCGAAGCTAAACCCAAAAACGTTTTGTCCGGGCCGTAAACACGGTGCATAGTATCAACAGGTTTATGATTAACACGATGCAAATCCAAACGTACGCCGTTTTTAAATTTCACTGCCTGTACCTCGTTGAGGCAAATGCGCGGCAGATGATAAAATAAATGATCCACCGGTTGCAGCTTAGATTCAAGCTCTCCTTTTTCTGTAAGCTCCTGCGCTTCGCTAAGCGTAATGCATTCATTTAAAGTAAAGCCACATGCCTTTACACGGACGAGACCGGTCATCACCGCACCGCATCCAAGCGCCGTGCCAATATCACTGATGATGCTTCGGATATATGTACCTTTCGAACAGCTGACAGCCAAAACCCCTGTTTGATCTTTTTCATTAAAAGCGGTACATTCCAGTTGTGTGATGCGGACTTTGCGCGGCGGGCGTTCCACCTCTTTTCCCTGCCTAGCAATGTCATAAAGGCGCTGCCCATTTATGCGGACAGCGGAATACATGGGCGGAATCTGTTCAATTTCTCCTGTAAAGCGGGGAAGAATCGCTTGAATCTCCTCAATTCGCACATGGGCTTCCCTGACTTTTTTTATCGTTCCCCAGCAGTCCAGCGTATCCGTCTCTTTTCCCAGTGCAAAAGCTGCCTCATAGCATTTGCTGTCATCCGGCAAGAGATTGCAGGCTTTCGTCGCTGTGCCAAGGAAGATCGGAAGCACACCCGTCGCCATCGGATCAAGCGTTCCGGAATGCCCAACCCTTTTGGTTTTCGACATACCCCGAATACGTGCAACTACATCAAAAGAGGTGTACTCCTGCGGCTTGTTAATGCATAAAATCCCGTTCATCTTCTTTTCCTTTATTTCATCTTATTCCAATTCTTTTTTCGCTGCTGCAATCAGCTTTTCAACTGCCTCTTCATATGGACATGCAGTCCGGCACCCAGCAGCCCTAAGGTGGCCACCGCCGCCAAATACCGCACAAATAGCGGCCGCATCTGCCTTTTGTGCTGTGCGGACAGAAATTTTATACTTTCCATCCTGTTGTTCACGTAAAGTGATGCCAACTTCAACTCCTTCAATCATGCGCGGCAATGCCGCAAGACCCTCTAGCTCAGATTCCTGTGCACCTGTATTGTGCAGCATCTCCTGTGTGATGCAAGCCCACGCAATTCTGCCGTTTTCGGCAAATGAAAGCGTGTCAAGCACCTGTTTTTCAATCTCTATGCGTGCTCTCGATTTCGTATCAAACAGTTCGCGGTTGATTCTTACATAATCTGCACCCGCCTCAATCAAATCGGCAGCAATTTGATGTGTGCGTGCAGTTGTATTGGGATATTTAAAACACCCACTGTCCGTCGCTATCCCAGTATATAAGCACGAGGCAATGCGTCCGGTGATGGGAACATCCATCTCCCGGATCACAGCATATAACAGTTCACATGCCGCAGCCGCCTGATCGTCAACTAAAGTCTCCTTGGCATATCCCTCATTCGTACGATGATGGTCAATACACAAATCCACGCGCAACGCATAATCAGAAAGCGCTTTTCCCAGCAATTCTCTGGAGGCAACATCCACCGCTACGATAAAAGACGGCTCAAAAGATACGTTCTTCTCGCCATCGGACAGATATGCAAATTGCGGAGGGATTGGATCGCCGCATATCACTTGTGCGGTTTTATTTTGGGCATATAGCGCATAAAGGAGCGCATAAGCGCTCCCCAGCGTATCCCCGTCCGGGCTTTTATGTGACAAAATCAAAATGCGGTCCTGCGATAAAAGCCGCTGAGCAGCCTGCTGTATGGTAATCCGCATATGAATTCCTCCTCTTCTCCTTCCGGGTATTTTGATTTTTTAGAACAAATCATCATCTTCTGAATCCAACGCATCGTGAGACGCCCATTCCGGATGCGCACGGTTTTCTTCTTCCAAAATCCGATTTATATTTGCACTGTACGCAATCGAATCATCAGCAACAAAGTGAAATTCCGGTGTTTTCCGCAGATGCAGGCGTCCAGAGATCGTTCGCCGAATAAATCCAGCTGCACTTTTGAGTCCAACTACGGATTCTTTTGTTTTTTCTACCCCTTCAACTGCGCTGACATAAACTTTACAGTGCGATAGGTCGCTTGAAAGATCAATTTTGATGATACTGAGCATTGGCGAGACACGCGGGTCTTTTATCTCCCTAAAAATGCCGACCAGCTCTTTTCGGATATCTTCAGAAATCCGTCCAATTTTTATAGAAGCCATCTTCCGCTCCCTTTCTTTTTACAGCAAGACGAATTAATCCCTATATTCCTCAATAATGAAGGATTCAAAGATATCGCCTTCCTTAATATCGTTGAATTTCTCCAGCCCAATACCGCATTCATAGCCTTGTGACACTTCTTTGGCGTCATCCTTAAACCGTTTAAGTGAAGCAATTTTATCTTCCGCCAGAACGATTCCGTCGCGGACGACGCGCAGCAGCGCATTTCTTGCTACTTTTCCTTCCAGAACATATGCGCCTGCAATAGTGCCGACATTTGAAATTTTATATACGGCACGTACTTCTGCACGTCCCAGTTCAACTTCACGGGTCTTAGGTGCGAGCATTCCTTTCATCGCCTGCTTGACATCGTCAATCGCATCATAAATGATACGGTATAAGCGAATCTCAACGTCATCCTGCTCTGCAGAGTCGCGGACCGTCTGGTCGGTGCGGACATTAAACCCGATAATGATCGCACCGGATGCCTGCGCCAACATAACGTCAGATTTGTTGACTGCACCAACGGCACTGTGTATAACCCGTACACGTACCTCATCATTGGACAGTTTTTCGAGTGACTGTTTCACAGCTTCGGCTGATCCTTGTACATCGGCTTTTACGATAATAGGAAGCTCTTTCATCTCGCCTTCTGCTATCTGGCTAAAGAGATTGTCAAGCGTTACCTTTTGATATTGCTTAAATTGTTCTTCCTTTTGATTGTACTTACGCTGCTCTACCAATTCACGGGCCAGGCGCTCATCCTCAACAGCATTAAAAATATCTCCGGCAGCCGGTACTTCTGCAAGACCTGTGATTTCTACAGGCGTACTTGGGCCTGCCTCCTCTACCGGCTGGCCTTTATCGTTAAGCATAACGCGGACATGCCCTACGCTCATTCCCGCAATAATAACATCCCCAACGTGCAGGGTGCCGTTTTGTACAAGCAGTGTCGCAACCGGGCCGCGGCCTTTGTCAAGCCGCGCTTCCACAACAGTGCCTTTTGCCAAACGGTTCGGGTTTGCTTTTAAATCTGCAACTTCTGCAACAAGATTTACGTTTTCAAGAAGGTCGTCAATCCCTTCACCTGTCAGCGCAGAAACCGGGCAGCAAATTGTATCTCCGCCCCATTGTTCCGGTACAAGGCCGTATTCGGTCAGTTCCTGCATAACCTTATCTGGATTAGCATGCGGCTTGTCGATTTTATTGATGGCTACAATAATAGTAACCCCTGCGGCTTTTGCATGATTAATCGCTTCAACGGTCTGCGGCATGATGCCATCATCCGCCGCAACAACTAAAATAACGATATCCGTAACTGCCGCACCACGTGCACGCATTGCAGTAAACGCCTCATGGCCGGGTGTATCCAGAAATGTTATCCGCTTTCCTCCCGCTACTACGGTGTAGGCGCCAATATGCTGTGTAATGCCGCCTGCTTCGGTGGCAGTAACGGAGGAATGACGGATTTTATCCAGCAATGACGTCTTGCCATGGTCGACGTGCCCCATGACTACCACAACCGGGCTTCTCTCCTCCAACATTTCGTCAGTGTCTGCACTGTCGTCAATCAAACGTTCTTCTATAGTGACGACAACCTCTTTTTCAACTTTAGCGCCCATTTCTTCTGCTACAATCGCAGCAGTGTCGAAATCGATCACCTGATTCTGCGCAGCCATAACGCCCAGTCCCATCAGTTTTTTTATCACGTCAGAAACTGTTGCTTTTAAACGGCTTGCCAATTCAGAGACCACAATCTCATCCGGGATCATCACCTTAAGCTGCTGTTTCCTTGCGCGTTCCAATGCCAAACGCTGTAGCTTTTGCGCTTCTGTCTCCTTCTTCGTAGAATACCGCTGCTTTGCGCGTTGCTGGGACTTTTGATTGATTTTCTGTTTGCGCTGAAAACTGTCGCTGCGTTTGTTCTGCTGCGGCGCAAGCTGGTCATAATGCTCATTATACTTATCTAAATTCACATCAACAGTACGAGTATCCACACGGCGCACCACCTGCTCCGTCGGGCCATCCTGCTTGCGTCCGGATCTCTGCGCCATTTGCTGTGCAGGGCTTAAATGCTGCGGCTTTTGCTGGCGGCTTTGCTGATTCCGCCCGTTTCCTTGTGTTCCACGGCTGTCTTTGCTGTCATTCCGGTCGCCAAAATTTTTGCGTTCTGTACGAGTATCAGAACGGGTTTCGTTTCTTCCATCGGTAAAGTTTTTATGCTCGCTATGGTTCGTATTTCCGCCCTGCTGCATTGTATTGCCCATACGTTCACGGCCGTTATCCCGCCGCTCAGCATGTTCTTCATGCGCTTTTTTCTGATCGGCAGCCTTCGTCTGTACCGTCTGCGGTTTCGGCTCCTCTTGCTTTTTTTCTGCAGCCTTTTCCTGCTTTTCCTCTTCTGTTCTTTCTGGTTTTTTTGCTGATTCTGGTTTCTTTTCCTCTTTTTGAATTGCTTCTTTCTCTATTTTTTTCTCCTGCTGTATAGCAGTTTTGTTCTCTTGAACCGGTTTTTCCTTCGGCTTTTCTGCGGAAGCAAAATATGCATTAAAATCCGAAACTGCATTTTGAGATGTAAAATATTCAAAAATAACGTTCAATTCTTCTTCCGTCAATACCGTATTCGGTTTTTTGGCCCCTTCACTTATTCCTTCCAGTACTGTACTAACTTCTTGAACTGTACTTCTAAAATCTTTTGCCACATCACTTAACTTGTATTTTGGTACCATTCTGTAATCCTCCTAATTCGCCCTGTTCAGCGGACATGTCTTTTATAAACTTTTCACCGAGAGACTGGTCCGTTATACACATAACACCGACCGGTTTTCTGGTAATTTGTCCGATTTGTTCAAAAGAATGCGGGATCAAACAAAATGCTGCACCGAATTTCTCCGACAAAAAGCGCATCTCCTTTTGCGTCTTTTCAGAGAGCTGCGCAGAAAGAACAACGATTACCGCACGACCTGCCTTCAGCGCTTCTTTTGTAGCATCTGTCCCCAAATTCAATGCACCCGCTCGTTTGCAAAGACCGATATCTTGCAGCAACCTATCCATTCTGCATAAGCTCCTGTTCCATCTGATCGTAAACCTCTTCCGGTATTTTGCAGGAAAGTGCCCGTTCAAACCCTCGTGATTTTCTTGCCTTTTGCAGACAGGAAAGCTGAGGGCAAATATATGCGCCCCGTCCGGCCTTTTTTCCAGTTAAATCAAGAGAAACTTCACCGTCTTTATTTTTCACGACACGTACAAGCTCTCGCTTGTTTTTCATTTCTCCGCACCCCATACATTTCCGGAACGGTATCTTTCGATTTTGCATTTGTTTCCCCCTCTAAAAATCATCTGTACTTTGCTTAGACCCTTCTTATTCTATCTCCTGAACCAGCTCATCCTTCTGGGGCAGCACTTCTTCCAAAGCTTCCTCCTCCGGTTCCTCCGGAATATCGCTGCTGACAGGGCGGATATCAATTTTGTATCCGGTAAGCCGCGCCGCAAGCTTAGCATTTTGTCCCTTATTGCCGATCGCAAGCGACAGCTGATCGTCTGGTACTATCGCGCGGCAGGAGCGCTCCTCCGGATTCAAGATATCCACACGGATAACGGAAGACGGAGCCAAAGCGGCCGCAATAAACTCCGCCGGATTCTCACTGTATTTGATGATATCAATCTTTTCCCCGTTCAATTCACGCACAATGCTCGCTACACGGGAATTTCGCTGTCCAATGCATGCGCCTACTGGATCGACATTGGGGTCTTTGCTGTAAACTGCTATTTTGGTCCGTGAACCTGCTTCGCGTGAAATAGATTTTACCTCAACGGTCCCTTCAAAAATTTCCGGAACTTCCATTTCAAACAGCCGTTTGACCAATTCTTTATGTGTACGCGTCACTTTAAGCGAACAGCGCCGATCCCCGTTTATGACATCGCTTACATATACTTTTATATTATCGCCTTCATGTAAAACCTCTCCGGGAATCTGCTCGCTTGCAAAAAGCATTGCTTCGTTTTTATCAATTGATACGGTGATATTTCCTGTCCGAGGTTCAATTTTCTGAACGCGCGCATTCACAATTTCGTGCAGCTTGTTCTGATATTGTTCCATCAGCTGCGCCTTAACTGCATCATTAATCCCTTGGTGGATCAGGTTTTTTCCGGACAAAGCCGCAATACGACCGATCTGCTTCGTATCAAGCTTCGTACTAAGCTTACCGCCTACACGCACGCGCTTATTTTTTTCCAGCGCATCTGCAAGGCTGATTTGTGTGGTTGGATCTTCCACCTCTTCAACGATATCTTTGACAATCGCTACGCGAAATTTGCGCTCTGTGTTGTCAATTTCAACCTCAACATTATCTTCACCGACATTATAATACTTCCGCACCGCTACCGCAATTGCGTTTTTAATACTGTCAATAACAGCCTCCGCTTTGACACCTCTCTCCCGCTCAAGCGCTTCAAGCGCTTCAAACAGATCGTTGTTGTTTACCATTTTAAGCCATTCCTTTCTATACTGCTGGTCAAATTTCATATCCAATGATTAAAAAGCTGCAAACAGCCGTACCACTGCAACATCGCTCAATCGGAACGCATATTCCCCATCTTCTGCCGAAAGATATACTGTCGAATCTTCCATATTGGAAAGGACGCCTGTAAAGTCTTTTCTTCCATTATAAGGGCGAATCAAACGCACTACGATTTGCTGTCCTTTGCAAGCGTCAAAATGCCAATCCTTTGTAAGCTCGCGCTCTATCCCCGCAGAGGAAACTTCCAGACAATAGCTCTGCTCAATAGGATCTGTTTCATCAAGCTTTTTGTCCAGTGGGCGCGACATCGCTTCACAGTCGTCAATTGAGACGCCGCCCTCTTTATCGATGATGACCAAAAGCACCCACATTGCACCTTCTTTTTCAAAGCGGACATCCCATATCGTAAGGCCCAGCTCATCGGCAATCGGTTTGGCAAGCCCATATACAAATTCCGCAGTCTTATTCGTACTTCGTTTCACGCACTATCCTCCTATTAACAAACGAAAGACTGGGAAGCTTCCCAGTCTTTCTACCTTTCTTTATTACTCATTACTGTATCATAGTATATCACAGTCTCATTAAGATTGCAACTGTTTTTTTCAATTCATCCATATTTCAAGATTGCGGAGAAGATCCGTGTTTTGCGGCCCGCCATCATGCGATTTCCCTTATCAAAACCACACACAAGCTATCTAACTGAGCTTTTCCAGCCTTTTCGAAGAAATTCGACGTATCCTGTGAATATTCTATTGACTTTCAATGAAAAACAGGATATATTGATTTTTGTTGTCTAAATGTCAAGCTTATAGAAGAAAAAGTACGTTCAAAGAGCTGTTTTATCCGGTATTTCCGTATTATATGGGCAGGTTATTCTATTATTCGTAGCCCTGCATGCAGCGCATTCGGTTTTGCCGGTTACACATAAAATTGTCTTGCTTTCGGACGTTTAAGCCCACAAAGGAGGAACCTGTATGATCGATGAAAAACTGCTTGAACTTAAAAATATTTCTTTAAGTTATGGTCAGGATTGTATTTTAGACCATATCAATT
>ERZ1090880.340-NODE-340-length-26492-cov-9.153610_pt1 | contig 26492 bp, 20 predicted proteins | sample MGYA00478471_ERZ1090880 | MGnify/ENA primary metagenome ERZ1090880 (study PRJEB33644, sample SAMEA5815734) | chicken gut metagenome | biome: Chicken; feature: Gastrointestinal Tract; material: Caecum | place: Ireland | collected 2019-01-01 | study: A study of the... | reverse complement strand
GAAGCCATCACCCGGTTCTGGGTCAGTTCACGCACCCGCTCTTCATGTACATAGGCAAACAAAATGCCGATAACGTCGTTGCCGCGCATTACTTCTCCACCTCCTCAGCGTCAATCATAGCCTTGGGGGGCACCACAGTGCCGGGGGCCAGCTTGCAGCCCGGGCCAATGACGGCCACGCCCCAGTCTTCTTTGTTTTCCACATCCTCGGGGCGCTGGCCCACAACGGAGTTGGCGCCCACCACGGAATCCTCCGCCACAATGGCGTACTGCACCGTGGCGCCCTCCTCAATGCGGGCGCCGGGCATGATGATGGAATCCCGCACCGTGGCGCCGGGGGCTACGTACACGCCCGCGAACAGCACGGAGAAATCCACTGTGCCGTAAACATTGCAGCCCTCTGCCGCCAGGGAGTTCTGGATGGTAGCGCCCTTGGCCACATAGTGGGGGGGCATAACCGGGTTGCGGGAGTAGATGCGCCACTCGGGGTCGTTGAGCTCCAGGGGCACGTTGGGGTCCAGCAAATCCATGTTGGATTCCCACAGGCTGTCGATGGTGCCCACGTCCTTCCAGTAGCCCTCAAACCGGTAGGCGTACATGGCCTCGCCGGCATTCAGCATGGCGGGCAGCACGTTCTTGCCAAAGTCGTTCTGGCTCTTGGGGTCTTCCTCGTCCTGCTCCAGGTACTTGCGCAGCTTTTCCCAGGTGAAGACGTAGATGCCCATGGAGGCTTTATTGCTCTTGGGCTTCTTGGGCTTCTCGTCGAACTCGTAGATAGAGCCGTCCTCGTTGGTGTTCAAAATGCCAAAGCGGGAGGCCTCTGCCATGGGCACCTCGTACACGGCGATGGTGCAGGCAGCGCCCTTCTCCTTGTGGTAGGCCAGCATCTTGGAGTAATCCATCTTGTAGATGTGGTCGCCGGAGAGCACCACCACGTAATCGGGGTTATAGCGCTCGATAAAGGGGATATTCTGATAAATGGCATTGGCCGTGCCCTTGTACCAGTCGGTCTTTTTCTGCTTCTGGTAAGGGGGCAGCACGTGGACACCGGCGTTGTTGCTGTCCAGGTCCCAGGGCTGCCCGTTGCCGATGTAGTCATTCAGCTCCAGGGGCTGGTACTGGGTGAGCACACCCACCGTCTCGATGCCGGAGTTTACGCAGTTGGAAAGGGGAAAATCGATGATGCGGTATTTCCCACCGAAAGGCACCGCGGGCTTGGCGAGATTCCTCGTCAACACGCCCAGACGGCTGCCCTGGCCGCCGGCAAGCAGCATGGCCACAACCTCTTGTTTGGGTAACATTTTAGCGTCCTCCTAATCTTTCAATGTTTATGTGTGAAAAAGCGGCCCATCCCTGGGGATGCCCCGCCGGGAAGGCGGGCCGCTTCTTTACCCCAGTGTCAGGGGGCTTTCGCCCCGGTCTTTTTCTTGCCGCCCCGGGCAGGCTTTTTCTCTGCCTTGGGCTTGGCTTCCGCGGCGGGTTTCGCCTTGGCCGCAGTTTTGGATGCCGTCTTTTTGGCGGGCGTGCGCCGGACCCGCTTGGGGGTCTTTTTCACGCACTCCAGGAAGAACACCGAGCAGCCCGGCAAGGTCAGCGAGACGCTTTGCTCGCAGCCGTGCATGGGCACGTCCTGGGTCTTAATGGCGCTGCCGTTGGTCACGCCGCCGCCGCCGAACTCCTTGGCGTCCGAGGTGAACACCTCAGCCCAGGTGCCCCGGATGGGCACGCCGATGCAGTAGTTCTCCCGCTGGACGGGCACAAAGTTGCACACCGCCACCAGCTCCCGGCCGTCCTTGGCCTTGCGGCGGAAGGCGATGACGCTTTGCTGGTAGTCGTCGTTGGAAATCCACTCAAAGCCCTCCCAGGAGAAGTCAATCTCCCACAGCTCGGGGCGGGAGAGGTAGAAGTGGTTCACCGCCTTGAAGAAGGCCTGGGCCTGCTGGTGCTCGGGGTACTGGAGCAGGCCCCACTCCAGCTCCTTTTCAAAGTTCCACTCGTTCTTCTGGGCAAACTCCGTGCCCATAAATTGGAGCTTCTTGCCCGGGTGGGCCATCATATAGCTGACGAAAGCCCGCATCTGGTCGGCCTTCATCTTGTCGTCGCCGGGCATCTTATTGATGAGGGACCCCTTCCCGTAGACCACCTCGTCGTGGGAGATGGGCAGGATGAAGTTCTCGGAGAAAGCGTAGAAGAAGGAGAAGGTCAGGGCGTCGTGGTTGCCGCTGCGGAACAGCGGGTCCATGGACATGTAGCGGAGCATGTCGTTCATCCAGCCCATATTCCACTTGTAGTTAAAGCCCAGGCCGCCCATGTAGGTGGGCCGGCTCACCAGAGGCCAAGAGGTGGACTCCTCCGCAATCATCATGCAGTGGGGCGCCTCGGCAAAGGCCGCCTCGTTGAGCGCCTGGAGGAAGGCCACGGCTTCCAGGTTTTCCTTGCCGCCGTCCTTGTTGGGAATCCACTCCCCGTCCCGGCGGTTGTAGTCCAGGTAGAGCATGGAGGCCACGGCGTCCACCCGCAGGCCGTCGATGTGGTACTCCTTCAGCCAATACACCGCACTGGACATGAGGAAGCTTTGCACCTCGGGCTTGCCGTAGTCAAAGACCAGGGTGCCCCACTCCTTGTGCTCACCCTTGCGGGGGTCCTCGTACTCGTAGCAGGGGGTGCCGTCAAAGGAGGCCAGGCCCGCGGCGTCCCGGGGGAAGTGGGCGGGCACCCAGTCCATGATGACGCCGATGCCGGCCTGGTGGCACCTGTCCACAAAGCGCATAAAGTCCTGGGGCTCCCCATAGCGGGAGGTGGGGGCGAAATAGCCCATCACCTGGTAGCCCCAAGAGCCGTCGTAGGGGTACTCGGTCAGGGGCATAAACTCAATGTGGGTAAAGCCCATGTCTTTCACGTAGGGGATGAGCTCATCCCCCAGCTTGTCGTAGGAGAACACGCTGCCGTCGGCGTATTTTCGCCAAGAGCCCGCGTGGACCTCGTAGATGTTCACCGGCCGCTCGTAGTGGGGGTTCTCCTCCTTATAGCGCAGCCAGTCCCCATCGTGCCACTGGTAGCCCTCCAGCTCCACCCAGCGGGAGGCCGTGCCGGGCCGCGTCTCTGTGTGGCGGGCAAAGGGGTCTGCCTTGTAGGTGTCCTTGCCCTGGGCAGTTTTGATGTAGAACTTATACAGCTCGTAGGGCTCAAAGACAAAGTCCGTGTAGCCCTCCCACACCGCGTCGTCAATTTTTTGCAGGGGATACTTGGCTTTATCCCAGTTGCAGAAATTCCCCACCAGAGAGACCTCTCTGGCGTGGGGCGCCCACACCCGGGCCACCATGCACTCTTTGCCCTGGCGGGTGGCCTTGTGCAGGCCCAGATATTCGTAAGAACGGCGGTTTTTGCCGCTGCGGAACAGGTAAAGCGGCGGGTTATCCGGCTGCTTGCCGGGCCCGGTTTTGAGTAGATTCTTCTCACGTTCCATAGTTTGAACGCTCCTTTGTCACCGGTTTCACAGGTTCTTTACTGTTATAATAACATAAACTAAAAAAATTTCAAGTACTTTTTAGTGATTCCTTTTAAATCCTGGGTAAATACTTTGCAAACTTTGTAATTCCTGAACAAATTAGACCTGCGTTTTCTGTATAAGACCACTTGACGTGCCTATTAGGGTACCATATCCGCCCCGCGAAGGCCGTCGGAAACAGGCGCAAAAAAGCGGGGCGCCCACTGGGGACGTCCCGCCAAAGGGTTTATTCTTTTGCCTCTATCCCCCGTACCGTTAGGATATTGCCCTCCACGGTAAAGCGCACCTCCAGCCCGGCAAAGGCCATGCCGTACACACGCTGGGGGTCGTGCTGGTAAGAGGGCCTGGGGTCCTGGGCAAGCACGCCCAACAGGGCCGCCCGCTTTTCCTCCGGCACCTGCTCCAGCAGCGCCGGCGGGAAGTCCACAGAAAGGCCGTCCTCCCGGTGCTGGTCCGAAAAGCCCCCCACCGCCTGGGGACGGCAGTCCGCCAGGGGGACGTAGGGCTTCACGTCGAAGATGGGCGTGCCGTCCAGCAGGTCGGCGCCCCGCACCAGCAGCACAGGGCCGCCCGGCGCGGTGTAGTCCACCTTCTCCAGCTTTACGCAGGAAAGGCCGATGGGGTTGGGCCGGAAGGGTGACCGGGTGGCGAACACCCCCACCCGCTGGTTGCCCCCCAGCCGGGGCGGCCGCACCGTGGGGGACCACCCCTGGCTCTGGGTAAAGTGCCACAGCAGCCACAGGTGGGAGAACCCCTCCAGGCCCCGGAACGCCTCGGGGGCTCGGAACTCCCGCTCAAACTCCACCACGGCCCGCAGCTCCTCCACCAGGCCGCTTTGCCGGGGTATGCCGAATTTCTCCGGGAATTCCGTGCGGATGCGGCCAATGGGGCGCAGGGTCAGGTCTTCGCTCAAAACAGGGTTTCCTGGAGCTCTTCCGCGGACTCAAAGGGCCCGGGCATGGGGTTGATGGCCCGGTGGCGGCCAAAGTAGTCCTGGTTGAACACAATGGGGGTGCCGTCGGGGTTCTCAAACTTCTCTTCGGGCTCAAAGGCGGCGCCCAGCAGCTCGGTGGAAACAGCGGGGGCCTTCACTTCAGGCAGCAGCTCGTAGAGGTTGGTCTCCAAGGTGTACTTGCCATCCTCTTCGCGCAGGTTCAGGGTGACCTTCTCGGGCACCACCTTGGCGTCCTTTTCCTTGTCCCAGGGCTGGGCGCCGCCAAAGTAGACGTTGCCCTCGCTCCACACGGGCAGGTGGCTGTAGTAGCGGTCGCTGGGCTCGGAACCCATGCCGCAGTAGCCCTCAAACTGCTTGTCCCACTCCTCGAAGGTGGGGTAGCCGTTGTACTTAAAGGTGCCCACTTCCACGTTGTTGTCGTCCCACTCGTTGTAGTGCTCCTTGGCAAACTCGCACATCTTCACCAAAGCGGGGTGCACGTCCTGCTGGACGAAGATGTTGTTGTAGAAGCGCATGTCGCCGTGGAGGAAGGTCATAAAGCCCATCACCTCGGTGCGGTGTGCCACATGGTAGGGGGTGTAGCGGGAGGAGGACAGGGTCTTGGCGCCGTTGTCCGTGCCGCGGCCCACGCAGGTGAGGGCGCCGCCGATGAGGTTGTGCACCACGGCAATGCCCTGGGCAGCCAGCTTCAAAGAGCGGGTGGACAGCAGGATGTTGTTGTCAATCAGCGTGGGGCCGTGGGAGACCTCCACAAAGATGTCGTCGCCAATGCCCAGGAACTCCTCCTTGTCGGGGTCCTCGCTGAGGGTGGGCAGGGTGTTGTGGTGGAACAGGTTCTGGGTGACGCGGGTGCCCTGGGCCTGCCAATCCAGCCAGATGCCGCGGGTGCAGTGGTGGATGTGGTTGCGGCGGAAAATCACGTCGATGGCGGCGTGCATCTTAATGCCGCCAATCTCCGCGCCAGAGAGGTTCTGCTTGTTGTTGATGTGGTGGATGTGGTTGTCCTCGATGATGGAGAACACGCCGCCCAAGTGGCCCACAATGCCGGTCTGGCCGCAGTCGTGGATGTTGCAGCGGCGGATGATGTGGTGGCCGATGTTCTCCTTGGTCCAGCCCTGAATCTGGGCCAGGCAGATGCACTCGCGCTCGGTCTGGGTGCCGTCCTTGTACTTGGTCTTCAGCCACTTGTTGTCGTTTTCCGGCTGAAGGAACTTGCCCAGGGAGATGCCGGAGCACTTGGAGTCGGAGACTTCGCAGTCCTCAATAATCCAGCCCTTGGACCAGTGGGGTCCAATCATGCCTTCCTGGTAGGCGGTGGGAGGGGCCCACTGGGTGGCGGCCTGGCGCACCACAAAGCCGGAGAGGGTGATGTAGTTCACGCCGGTCTTGCTGGGGTAGAAGCAGTTGCGGCGCACGTTGATTTCCACGTTTTCCTCGTTGGGGTTGGCGCCGTGGAAGTTGGCGTACAGCACGGTGTTGCCATCCTCCTGGCAGGTGTACCAGCGGTAGATGGTGAAAGCCCTATCCCAAGAGGACTTGTACTCCTGGGGCTGGAGCACGCCTTCCAGGTCCTCGGCCTCGTACATGGACTTGCCGTTGAGGTAGACCTCGCCGGTGTGGAAGGGCTTGGAGGGGATGTACCAGTCGCCCTCAATCAGCGTGGTGTAGGGGTTGTAGTTGCCAAACAGGCCGTTGGGGATGCGGGCCACCCACACGTCGCCCTGGTAGGGCTCCCAAGTCTTCACAACCTCCGAGCCGGTGATGACGGCGCCGCCGGGCACCTGGGAACGGTAGGTGATGCGGCAGTCGTCGGCCGTGCCGCCGTTTTTGGGGTCAACCCACTCCCGGTAATAGCCGGGCAGGACGATGACTTCATCGCCGGCAACGGCCACCTGGGCCGCCTCGTTTATAGTCTGGAAAGGCGCCGCCTGGGAGCCATCGCCGCTGCGCTTTACGCTGGCGGAAACATAAATCTGCAATGCAATTCCTCCTTTGGAACAGTCTCAAATTTTCCGGGCCCACCCTTTTGGGCGGACCATACTATAAAATTGTAGCATCCTGTGATTTTCTTGTCAACTGGCCACGGCATGAAAAAAAGCGCCCCCGCCGCTGGGAGGCGCCTTTGGAGTTTATCCATAGATGTTTGGGGCTGGCTTACCACTCGTTGACCAGCGGCCGGGGCCGGTACCACCACTGCTCAAAGTCCTGGGTGTAGCGGGCCTGGGGCAGGCTGGGGTCCTCCGGAAAGTGCCAGGTGGTCCACCGGAAATAGGCCTGGGAGAAGGCGTCCACGTCCTCGTCCCGCTGGGTGGCCACGGCCCGCCGGCCCAGCTCCACAATGCCCTCTGGCTTGCGGGGGGCGGCCTCCACGGTCTCCTCTAAGCGGCGGTTGCAGGGAAAGAGCATCTCGTTCTCCTGGAGAATCATCCGGTACACGCTGTACACCACCTGGCCCACAGAGAGCAGCCGCAGATACCCCTCCGCCTTGCAGCCCTTAAGGAAATAGCCGCTGTTCAAGCGGTAGTTGCCGTAAAAGGAGAGCATCTTGTCCTCCCGCTCCCACAGGGGGAACACGCCGATTTTGGGGAGAATCTCCGCCACCTCCGGGTCGCTGGAGAAGAGCACCCGGGCCCCCACAAAGGAGTTCCGTGTGGGCTCGCTGCCGTGCTGGGCCGCGGCTTGGATGTAGTCCTTTGTCATGTACTTCACGTCGAAGTAGCCGCCCTCATAGGTGCAGTGGCCAAACACGCACTCTGCCGTGCGGCCCTCTGCCAGCTTTTTGGCGTAGGCCTCTGGGGTGAGGATGACCAGGGCGTCCAAGTCGGAGTCAGGCCGCTCGTTGCCCTTGGCCACCGAGCCGCCCAGTACCAAGGCGATGATGCCCTCTGTGGGGCGGAAGTACTCCTTCATTTTTTCAATGGAATCCAAATGGTGCTGATACATACTGCTCCCCGCTTTCATGCCGCCGGGCGTTTCCCGGCTGTGGTTTTACCGGGATTGTAGCACGGCGTCGCGAAGATGTCAACGGCCTGGGGCGAACAGCGCCGCCATGTCGTACCAAGATTGCCCCGCCAAGGCCGAGGGGGACACCCCGCGGTTTTGAAAGCCGAATTTCTCGTAGTACGAGACCAGCCCCGCCTTGCAGGTGAGCACGCAGCCTCGCCTCCTCTGGGCCCGGGCGTCGGCCAGCACCTGGCGCAGCAGCAAAAACTCCTTGGAAATTCAAGGAAATTCCAAGGAGTTTTACAGAACATAAGAAAAACGCAGACCAAAACTAGAGAAAAAAGGGGCTGCATCTTACTGACCGCCCGAGGTGCGGCAACAAAAAACATCTGAAATAACGCATGAAAGCTATCTTTGCGCTTGAATCATAGTTTCAAGCAGTTTTCCCTTTTCACATGTATAGGATAAAAAGTCAGTCAATTCATACCGTCTATACTGAGCGCTCACATTATATTCGCTCTCAATCGTAATGCTTCCAGTATAGGAAGAGTCGGCAATTTGTTTCGATTTTTGGCGCCAATCAATTTCCCCATCAAAAGGCACCAGATGTGAATCTTTCTCCCCACAATTATCATGTAGATGGATCGCAAATACCCTAGAGCCGTATTCCTTCAACCAATCAAAATTCGGTGTCCAAAAGTGTTCATGCCCACTATCGTAACATAGGCCAACAAAACGGGAAGAATAATGGTTCAACACATATTGAACATGCTCGGGTGTCCGCAGATTTTCAAATGCAATCCGCACCCCGTTTTTCTCAGCGCTAAAAATCAAACGCTCTATTCTGGAAATGCCAATTTTTGAAACAGGGGGCGGAACACTTCCATTCGTCAAATGCACTACCAGGGTACCAATGCCAAAATAGGAACACGCCTCAAGTTCCTGCTCAAGTTCTGCCAGCGTTTGATTTCCTGCTGAATCATTTAGCCAAATCGCATTTAAATTATCTGTAGTGGCATGAACATTCTCAATCCTCAAGCCATACCTTTTAGCCAGGGCAACACGTTCCCCGCGGCTTTCTTTTTCACCGGGGCCCCACCAAAGTAACACAGATTCAAAACCCGCAGCTTTAAATAAAGAAAATCGTTCACTCATTAAGGCAGGAAATCCATTTATTGAGGTAATGCCAACCATATTCGTTCACCTTCTTTTTATAAAAAGAAAAAAGGATTCTGATTATCAGAATCCTTTTTGGTCGAGGTGACAGGATTTGAACCTGCGACTTCTACGTCCCGAACGTAGCGCTCTACCAAACTGAGCCACACCTCGTAAAAAAGCCTCGGATTTTAACAACCGAGGCTTTTGGCAGCGGTACCAGGATTTGAACCCAGACAAACAGAGTCAGAGTCTGCTGTGCTACCCTTACACAATACCGCTTTATTTTGCCGCCCTGTCCGAACGGCAGTATTTATTATAACAGGTTTTTAGAGAAAGTCAATCCCTTTTTTCAAATTTTTTCAAAGGGATTTTCCTCACGCCAGGCGCACCGGCACACCCCGGCCCGCCAGGTACTGTTTCAACTGGGGAATGGCTATCTCCCGGAAGTGGAACAGGCTGGCCGCCAGCACCGCGTCCGCCTTGCCCTGGGTGAAGGCGTCGTAGAAATGCTCCAGCTTCCCCGCCCCGCCAGAGGCTATCACCGGGATGCTCACCGCCTCGGAGATGGCCCGGGTCAGCTCCAAATCGTAGCCGGCCTTGGTGCCGTCGCAGTCCATGCTGGTGAGAAGTATCTCCCCCGCCCCCAGGCGCTCCACCTCGCGGGCCCAGGCCACGGCGTCCTTGCCGGTGTCCACCCGGCCGCCGTTGAGGTACAGGGTCCAGCCCCCCTCGGGACGGCGCTTGGCGTCCATGGCCACCACCACGCACTGGCTGCCGAATTTATAGGCCGCCTCTTGGATGATGGCGGGGTTTTTCAGCGCGGCGGAGTTGACGGAGACCTTGTCCGCCCCGGCCCGGAGGATGCGGGTGAAGTCCTCCACGGTGCGGATACCGCCCCCCACGGTGAAGGGGATGAAGATGCTCTCCGCCACCCGGGTGACAATGTCCACCATGATGTCCCGGGCATCGGAGGAGGCGGTGATGTCCAGCAGCACCAGCTCGTCGGCGCCCTGGCTGTCGTACTCGATGGCACACTCCACCGGGTCCCCGGCGTCCCGCAGGCCCACAAAGTTGGTCCCCTTTACCACCCGGCCGTTTTTCAGGTCCAGGCAGGGGATGATCCGTTTGGCGTACATGCTCACGCCCCCTTTCCCAGCATTGCCGCGAAGTTCTCCAGGATTTGCAGCCCCACCCGGCCGCTTTTCTCCGGGTGGAACTGGCAGGCCATCAAATTGCCCTTGCGCACCGCGGCGTGGATGGTGGCCCCATACGCCGCCGTGGCCGTGACTACGTCCTCCTGGGCCTGCAAATAATAGGAGTGGACAAAGTACACATAGGGCTCTTGGGGCAGCCCGGCAAACAGGGGTTCCCCCTCTTTCAGCGCCAGGGAGTTCCACCCGATGTGGGGGATTTTCAAGCCGCTCTCCCTGGGCAGGCGGACAATGCGGCCCTTCAGCAGGCCAAGGCCCTGGGCGCCCGGGGACTCCTCACTGGTTTCAAAGAGGATTTGCAGCCCCAGGCAAATGCCCAAAAAGGGCCGGCCGGAGTCCACAAAATCGTGGATGGGCTGCTCCAAGCCCCGGGCCCGGAGCTGGTCCATGGCATCGCCAAAGGAACCCACCCCTGGCAGCACCGCGGCGTCGGCGGCCAACAGGGCGGCGGGGTCGGCGGTGACTTGGCAGTCGCAGCCGATGTGGCGCAGGGCCTTCTCCACGCTTTGGAGATTGCCCGCGCCGTAGTCGATGATGGAGATCATTCGCTTCACCTCTCTATCGCAATAAAGCGATTGTAGCAGAAATCTTCGCTCCCGTCAAGGGACAGTCCGGCGCACCCATTGAGTGACCATTTCTACAAACGCCGCTTTTCCCTTCCGCTCCGGGTGGCCCACCCGCAACATATGGACAGCCTCTCCGTCTACAACCGCTGTGGCCTCCAGCCAGGGCATGACCCTCTTTCCCACAGGAACCGTCTCCGTTCGGATCTCCGTGAAGCCCTCCAGCCCCCAGGGCTTCACAATATCGTAAGAGTTTCCTGTATACAGGACAATGTGGGTGGGGCGCAGTATCTTCACCTCTCTGGAAAACACCTGTAACTCCAACACACAGTGGCGCTTCATGGAATCGCTGGTCTTATCGGTAGTGGGGGAGTGATTGCACCGCACCAAATTGGTCATAGCAATCCGCTCCCTGCAACCTTCTAAAGTCTCCCCGGGAAAAAGCTGTTGTGCAATGGCCTGGGTATAACTCCAAAAAGCCCATTTCCGGGAGTTCCACAAAGAGCGGGCAGAGACAAATCCCACCTGGAAGGAACCGTAATCATCCGAACCTTCCATCTTTCCCCGAGCTACCTTTCCCACAAATAGCACACGGCAGCTTTGGGCGGCGAAGCATTTCCCCACCATCTAAGCTCCCAGGGGCCCGTCTTGCGCACTGTTTTCGTCCCGGCAGCAGGCGCAAATCTCCGGTTCTGGCTCCCAAAGGCGATGGTAAAGTTCCAGCAGTTCCCCTTCCAGGCCAGATTTCTTTTCCCTCTCAGCCATCTGTTTTGGCCCAGCCCATGCTGCGCTGGACGCCCTCGTGCCAGCGGGCTAAGTCCGCCTCCCGCTTGGCCTGGGGATAGTCCGGCTGGAACCCGGCGCTCTCCCGCCACAGGGAGGAAAGCTCCTCCAGGCTGTCCCACAGGCCCACGGTGAGCCCCGCCATCATGGCAGAGCCCAGGGCGGTGGTCTCCAGGCACTGGGGGCGGCACACCCGGGTGTTTAAAATGTCCGCCTGGTACTGCATCAGGAACCGGCTGCGGGAGGCCCCGCCGTCCGCGCGCAGCTCGGGGATGGCCACACCGCTTTCCCGCTTCATGGCCTCCACCAAATCGGCGCTTTCCAGGGCGATGCTCTCCAACACCGCCCGGCACAGGTGGGCCCGGGTGGTGCCCCGGGTGACGCCCAGCAGCGCGCCCCGGGCGTACATGTCCCAATAGGGGGCGCCCAGGCCGGTGAAGGCCGGCACAAAGCTGACGCCCCCGGCGTCCTCCACGGTTTCCGCCAGCTGGTCGGCCTCCTGGGGGGTCTTGATAAGGCCCAGCTCGTCCCGCAGCCACTGGATGGCGCTGCCCGCGTTGAAGGCGCTGCCCTCCAGGGCGTAGGTGGTGCGGCCGTTCAGCTTCCAGGCGATGGTGGTCAGCAGCCCCGCCTGGGAGGCCACGGGCTTGCTGCCTGTGTTCATCAGCACAAAGCAGCCGGTGCCGTATGTATTTTTGGCCATGCCCTCTTCAAAGCAACACTGGCCAAACAGGGCGGCGTGCTGGTCCCCGGCGATGCCCGCAATGGGGATTTCCTCCCCCAGCACGTCGGCGCTGCACATGCCCACAATCTCCCCGCTTTCGCACACCCGGGGCAAAGCGCTGCGGGGGATGCCCAGCTCCTGGAGCAAGGTATCGTCCCAGCGCAGCTTGTGGATGTCAAACAGCATGGTGCGGGAGGCGTTGGTCACGTCGGTGACATAGGCCGCCCCGTCGGTGAGGGAGTACACCAGCCAGGTGTCGATGGTGCCAAAGCGCAGCCTCCCCTTCTTCGCCAAGTCCCGGGCGGCGGGGACGTTCTCCAGAATCCACTTCATCTTGGTGCCGGAGAAGTAGGGGTCGATGAGAAGCCCAGTGGTGTCCTTGATGTACCCCTCCATGCCGGCGGCGCGCAGGCGCTCGCACTCCGGGGCGGTGCGGCGGCACTGCCACACAATGGCGTTGCACACCGGGATGCCCGTTACGGCGTCCCAGGCCACGGTGGTCTCCCGCTGGTTGGTGATGGAGATGGCCGCGATGTCCCGGGCGCGTATGCCCGCCTGCTCCACCGCCTGGCGCATGGCGTACAGCGTGGTTTGCAGAATCTGCACCGCGTCGTGCTCCACATAGCCCGGCTGGGGGTAGATTTGGGGGAACTCCCGCTGGCCCATGCCCGCCACGCCCCCAAAGGCGTCGAACAGCACCGCCCGGGAACTGGTGGTCCCCTGGTCAATGGACAAAATGTACTTTCCCACCATCATAAAGCCGCACGCTCCTCTCTATTCCAAGCCGTTATCTTCCAAACAGCTTGCGCAAAAAGCCCTCTCCCTTGCCCACGATGTGGTAGCTTTTCAGCCAGGCGGGGTCGATCTTCTCCAACACCACCTGGGGGCACTGGTACTGGGAGGGCTTGCGCTGCTCCTGCAGGTCCGCCAAAATCTCGTTGTAGCGGCGGACGGTGAGCTCCTCGCAGTCTGGCCGCAGGGATTTGTAATTCCCCGGCTTTGTAAACTTAAAGGCATAGAGGAAATCCGCCCACACCGCGTACTCTGTCAAATGGATGTACTTATCCGGCACATCCAGCACCAGCCGCACCGAGCCGGAAACCTTCCCCCCGGTGTTCTGCTTTTTCCCCTTCAGCACCCCAAAGATGGGGCACTCGCAGTGGAGGCCCAGCAGGTCAATCATCGCGTTGTATTCCCCCCGCAGGGTGAGGTTGGGCTTTGCCCGGTAGGTCTCCCCCGCCTTGAGGATGCGCAGCACCAGCTTGGACTGGTAAGAAATCACTGTCATAAAACGCCGCCTTTCTCCTTTTCTTCTTTCTCCCTTTTCGCCTTTTCCTCCCGCTCTTGGCGGACCTGCTCCGGCGTCTTGGTGGCCCACTCGTACAGGAAGGTGTCAAACTCCCCCCGCTCGTTGGGCTTGATGAGGAACCGCTTGAGCAAAGTGTCCTCCTCCAGGCCCGTGCCGCCGTAGTAAGCGTCGGCAATGCCCCCGGCGATGCAGGCCACGGTGTCCGTGTCGCACTTGACGCTGAACACGTTGCGGATACAGCTCTGCCAGTCCTCGGATTCCACAAAGCACCGGATGGCCAAGGGCATGGAGCCCATAGCCGTGTCGTCAAACTTCCCGAAGGGCCGGTAGAGGAACAGGGGGGTGGTTATCACATAGCCGAACTTTTTGTGCAGGTGGCGGACAATCTCCTTCTTGGTGGAGCCTGTGCGCGCCAGGAACACCGCCTCCGCCGTGGCCTGGGCGGCCTTCACCCCCTCGGGGTGGTTGTGGGTGACTAAGGCGCTGAACACCGCCTGGTCGCCCACCTCCTCCAAGGTGGGGTAGTGCCAGCCAATGTAGCTGACCCGCATGGCGGCGCCGTTGCCAAAACTATTATACCCCTTTTGGGAGGAGGAATTGAGCCAGTTTTTAAACATGGTGCCATAGCCCACCCGGGAATAGCGCTTCCCAAACAGGGAGTAGGCCTTGGCGTAGGGCGTGCCGGTGAGCACCGCGTACTTGGTGGCCACGGTGAGCACCGTGTCGTCGGTGTAGGTGCTCATGCCGCCGAAAAAGTCGGTGGTTTTCCAATCGAAATTCTGCGGCCGGCTGAACTCGAACCGGGAGCCGGCAATGTCCCCTAAAATCGCGCCGTACATACAGCGCCCCCTTTCTCTGCTTGCTCTGCGGGCTTTTTACCCCAGCCGGGCCTGGGGCCCCGCGGCCCGCTGCAGGCGGATGTCCCCCCAGGTGGTGGCCAAGGTGAGCTTGGGCCCGCCGCTGCCATAGAGCAGCCGCCCCTTCTCCCCGGCGCCGGTAAAGTCCGAGGAAAAGCGCCCGGAAACGCTGGCGTACTCCGCCGTAAAGCCGCTGTTCTCCTCCAGGTTGACGGTGATGTCCCCCGCGGCCGAGCGCAAATCCGCCTCTTGGGGGCATGCGCCCAGCCGGGTGGAGACATCTCCCGATACCGTTTCCACCGCAAAGGCCAGGGCGCTGGAGCCAGCGAAATCCACCCGGCCGGTGACGGTCTTTAAGCGGCAGTCCTGGGCCGTGACATCCGAAAGGCTCACCGGCCCGGAATTTGTCTCCACGTCCACCTCTTGGGCGCTGCCGCCCCGCCAGTGGACTGCCCCCGACACTGTAGAGGCATTCACCTTTACACCGTTGAATCCCGCCAAGTCCACATCCCCGGAAAGGGAGGAAACACGGGCGGTTTCCGCTGTAAAGCCATTTACCTTTATATCCCCTTGGGTGTTCCCGCAGGAGAACTCGTCCAGCTGGGAAGCGATGTTCTGGGGGATTTCCACCACCAGGCGCTTCTGCCAGTTTTGCAGCCCGCCCAGGGGCAGCAGGCCGCCGTCCCAGGCAATCTCCAAAGCGCCGCCGGAAAAGGACAGGGAGAGCATCTCCCCCTCTTCCAAGGGGCGGCTGGCGTACTCTGTCACCGTGACCACAGGGCCCTCCCCCACGCGGACCTCCACGGGGCCGCTGCCCCACTGAATCAGCAGGTCCTCCACCGGGCGGCCGGCTGGGTCCCAGGTGGTGGGATAGGCGTGCTCCCAGGCGGGCTCTTCCCCGGCGGCCAGGGCGCCCAGCCCAAACCAGCCGGAGGCGCCCCCCACACACAGCACACAGCCCAGGAACAGGGCACCCAACAGCCCCGCCACACCGGTGAACACCCACCGCTTTTTCATGTTCCTCTCCCCTTTTCCAGGCCTTTCAAGTTTTCCTATATATAGTATCTTACAATACCGGGGGGCGGCTGTCAATGGATTTTACCCCCTGTAAAGCGCCCTGGGACGAATCCTGTAAGAAGATGCGGAAAAAAGAAATTGTTTCCCGGCCAAGAGTGTGCTATACTATTCGCAAACAGCTTTCCCTGTCCTGGTTTTCGGGGCGGGGAGGGCTTGTCCTGTGAAAAAGGGGATGCTCATCGTGACCGATTTAGCCATTGCATTGCTGTGCGCGGCGGGGCTGTTTCTCACCCTGTTGGAGGACCGCTTCCGCCTGTGGGCCACTGTGGCCTGCTATGGGGCTGCCTACCTGCTCTCCTTGGGGGCGGGGTGGATTGCCGCCCGGCTGGCAGGGCCCTCTTGGGCGGTGGCCGCCGGGGCCCTGGTGCTCTTTGGGGCCTCTCTGTTCCTCTCCCGGAACAACCCCCTGCAAAAGTTCTACCTGGTGCTGCTGACCTTGGCCTGCCACTTCTACCTGGAGGCCTTCCTGCCGCCTGTGCTGGGGGCCATGCCCTTCCCGGTGGCGGGGGCCTTCGCGGCGGTGTTCTCGTTGGCGGCCCAGCTGGCCCTGGCGGCCTTGGTGGGGCTGTGCTTCTACCGGCCCTTCCACCACTTTAGCGACAGGGGGCCCTCCGCCTTTTTGTGGGGCATGTGCCTTGTCACTTTGGCCCTTTGCGCGGTGGGCAACGGCAAGGTGGACTTCCTCTTCCGCCTGCACATCCCCGCCCAGCGGCTGCTGGTGGCCACCCTGCTTTTTGCGGCGGTGATTTTCGTCTTCCGCTCGGTGTACCAGGCGGGACGCTTCCGCCAGGGCGCCACGGAGGACAGCCTGCGGGCCCAGATGCTGACGCTGAAAGCCGGCGACTACACCGACACCCTGGCCGCCGTGCAGGCCGCCAAGGCCGCCCAAAAGGCCGGGGAGTACGCCCTGGACACCGTCAGCGTGATGGTGCAGGACGGCAACCAGGCGCTGGTGCCCCGCTACGCGGCCATCTACAAGCAGAACAACGCCAAGTCGCCTTTGGCGGGGCTGTACAGCCAAAACCCCTATGTCAACGGCGTCATCGCCGCCAAGGCAGCCTTTGCCGCCCAGAACAGCGTCTCCTTTGAGAGCAACGCCTTCACCGGGGAAACGCCCCTGACCACCGTGGAGCTGTGCGTGCTCATCAGCGAGATGCTCACCCGGGCCTGCGGGGAGGCCGCCGCCTATGAAGGGGAGCGCCGGGTACGCTTTACCGCCCAGCCCGGGGAGAACTCCCTGACGATGGAGGCGGTCTACTCCGGCCAGCTGCCCCAAAAAGAGACCTTCTCCCTGAAGGGCAAGACGCTCTCCCAGGTGCTGGGGTGGCTGTTCGACGAAAACACCGGCGAGGACGACTTCCACGGCCTGGAAAACGCCCGGGACATTGTAGAGCGCTACAGCGGCAACCTCTCCCTGTCCGGCGCGCCGGGGGAAGTGATTCTGCGCATGTCCCTGCGCTTTTAAACATTCCCATTCCCGCGGGGCTGCCCCGCGTGTTTCACCCCAAACCAAATACGAAAGGAACGTAAACTTATGGAGCATCCCATCCAAATCACCCCGGAGATTTTAGAGGCCTTCGGCCTGCCCCGGGACTGCGCCTCCACCCGCCTGCACGGCGGCCACATCAACGACACCTTTTTGGTGGAGAACGGCGGCAAGTACGTCATCCAGCGCATCAACCGCTACGTGTTCCCCTCCCCCCAGGACATCATGGAGAACATCACCGGCGTGACGGAGTTTTTGCGGGAGAAAATCCTCGCCCGGGGCGGCGACCCCCTGCGGGAGACTTTGAACATCCGCCGCACCACCCAGGGCGGCACCCTCTTTGTGGATGAGGAGGGCGGCCCCTGGCGCTGCATGACCTTTGTAGACAAGGCCACCTCCCACGAGACGGTGGAGAGCCCCGCCATGCTGCGGGAGGCCGGCCGGGCCTTTGGGGAGTTCCAAAGCCTGCTGTCCAGCTACCCCGCCTCCACCCTCCACGAGACTATCAAGGACTTCCACAACACCCCCGAGCGCTACCGCCAGCTGCTGGAGGCCGCCCAGAACGACAAGGCGGGCCGGCTTTCTCAGGTGGGGGCGGAGATGGACTTTGCCGCCCAGCGCAAAGAGGACTGCGCCCTGCTGATGGATTTGCTGCGGGAGGGCAAGCTTCCCCTGCGGGTGACCCACAACGACACCAAGATGAGCAACATCCTCATCGACGACGCCACGGGCAAGGCCATCTGCGTCATCGACCTGGACACCGTGATGCCCGGCCTGTGCGCCTTTGACTTTGGGGATTCCATCCGGGCCGGGGCCACCACCGCCGCCGAGGACGAGGCCGACCTCTCCAAGGTCCACTTTGACCTGGGGCTGTTCGAGGCCTACGCCGACGGGTTCCTCTCCGCCGCGGGCAGCGCCCTGACGCCCCTGGAGCTGAAAACCCTGCCCGACGGCGCCCGGCTGATGACCTTGGAAGTGGGCCTGCGCTTCTTGGCCGACTACCTCAACGGGGACGTGTACTTCCGCACCGCCTACCCCGAGCACAACCTGGTGCGCGCCCGGAACCAGTTCAAGCTGGTGCAGGAGATGGAGGAAAAGCGCGCCGGCATGGACGCCGTCATTGCGAAATACCTGTAACACCCAGGAGGCTGCCCCGGCGGGCGGCCTCTTTTTTCTTGCGGACCCCCTGGGAAAAATACCCTTTGGGTGAAAATTTGTCACTTGCTTTTTGCCCTGGGCGGTGCTATGGTATAGGCGGAAAATCTTTTCCCTTTGGGAGGAATGTTGTATGAAAATCGCAGTGATCGGGGCGTGGCACGTCCACACCCAGGAGTACGCCCAGGCCATCTTGAAAAACCCCCAGGCCCAGCTGGCCTGCCTGTGGGACGACGACCAGGCCCGGGGCCAGGCCATGGCCCAAACGCTGGGCGTGCCCTTCCAGCCGGATTTGGAAGCCATCTGGGCGGACAGCTCCATCCAGGGCATCCAGGTGACCACCGCCACCAACCAGCACAAAGAGGTGCTGCTGGCCGCCGCCAAGGCCGGCAAGCACATCTTCACCGAGAAGGTGCTGGCCCTCACCAACGAGGACGCCCAGGAGATTGCCCAGGCCATCCGGGAGAGCGGCGTCACCTTTACCATCTCCTACCCCCACAAGTGCCGCCCCGCCCTGAAAGCCGCCAAGGCTTTGGTGGAAAGCGGCAAGCTGGGCCAGATTACCTACGCCCGGGTGCACAACTACCACAACGGCAGCGTGGCGCCCCAGGCCGACGGCTCTTTGGGCTGGCTGCCTCCCCACTTTTACGACGAGGTGCAGACCGGCGGCGGCGCCATGATGGACTTGGGCGCCCATCCCATGTACACCCTCCACTGGTTTTTGGGGGAGCCCAAAAGCGTGGTGTCCCAGTTTACCCAGGTGACCCACCGGGGCGTGGAGGACAACGCCGTGTCTGTGCTGGAGTTTGAGGGCGGCGCCATTGGCGTTTCCGAGACGGGGTTTGTCACCAGCGGCAACGGGTATTTCCTGGAGCTCAGCGGAACCCAGGGCTCTTTGCACGTCTTTGGGGACCACGGCGACAGACTGGAGTACAGCTGCCCCGAAACCGGCGGCAAAACCGTGGAGATGACCGACCTGCCCCAGCCGGACACCATGCCCATCGACGCCTGGATTGCCGCCTGCTGCGGCCAGGGCCAGGCCCCCAACGGCATCGACGAGGCGGTGGCCCTCACCCAGTTTATGGTGGGCGCCTATGAGTCCTACCGCACAGGGCAGAAGTACACCTTCCCCAGCGCCAACTAAAACAGCAAGCCAAAAGGGCCGTCCTGTAGGGGGCGGCCCTTTTCCTGTGGGCTTAGATAATCTCCAAAAACTCCCGGTCCGGCAGGGCGGGGAAGGGCGCGGTGGGCAGCGTCTGGTACCAGAAGGCCACCGAGGCGATGTCGTCCTGCAGGGGCAGGTACCGGCCGCCATCCCGCCAGCCCAAGGCCTGGATGGTCACCCGCAGGTTTTCCGCAAAGCGGATGGGGTCGGCGATGTGGAACCGATAGGCCCCAAAGCGCTTTTGGCTTTGGTACAGGCCGTCCTGGGTGACGGGGTAGAAGCCGCCGTAGGGGGTGGAAAACTCCACATAGCGGCTGTGGGTGCGGGGGTCCTCAAAATTGTAGGAGCCGCAGAAGTAATCCTCGGTGCCGGTGCCGCAGATGGTGGGGGCCTCCTGGTCGCCGTCCAGGTAGAATTTTATCTCCCCTTCGCCCCACCAGCCGTTGTTGTGCACGCCCCAGGCCATGTACGTGCCCACGTAGTGGCCCTGGCCCTGCACCCCGTCCAGGATGGTGTACACCTCTTTGTAGGGCAGGGGATTCACCCGGCGGAACTGGGCGTGGAAATAGGCGGCGTCCTGGGGCACCTCCCCCAAGGTGTAGTCGATTTGGTAGTAGTAGACGGCCTCCTCTTCCCCGCGGTTCTCCAAGGTGATGCGGCACTGCTGGCGGAAGGGCATGGTCCAGTAGCAGTTGAAAGCGCTGCCCGGGTTGACGCACACCGCCAAGGTGGAAACCTGGTGGTACTCCTGCCAGCCGCAGCAGAAGAAATCCCCCACCGGGCACTCCACCGAGGGCGCGGCCTGGCCGTCCCAGTACATGCGCAGGATAGTGTCGCGCCACTTCCCTGTGGGGGTCATCCAGATGTGCTGAATGGCGCCGGGCCCCTGGATGTTGGCAATTTCAAAGGTCTCCCCCGGCGCCACACGGATGTAGGGGTTTACCTTCCAGCCCTTGCCCAAGTCCCGGGCCGCCCACTTGGCCGAGCCGTCCTCCAGCTCGCACTGGGCCCCGGCGCCCTTGGCCCCCGTAAAGTTCTCCGGGCTGATGGAACGGGAAACGCTCCCCGAAAGCAGGGTGAGGTTCCCCATGTGGTTGGTCATTCCGTGATACATACAAATCAACTCTCCCTTTGCTCCCGGCCACGCGGCCTGGAAAATCCACCCGTATTATAAGCGAGCCCCTGGAGATTTTCAAGCACTTTCCACACATTTCCCACCCGCCGGCGCAAAACGGGCCGGGCCCGCGTCACGCTGGCCTGTGCTTCTTTCATATACATCCAGCCAACGTCAGCCAAAACCGAGACAAACCCAGCAGGCACCGCCAACAGGCACGGACACAACGCCCGCGCTCCCGCAAAGGGAAGGCAGCTAAAGCCGCTGTTCCGTGGCGCAAAAGTGCTTTGCTTCTTTCCAGAAAGATGGGCAAAAAGAAAGAGCTGCCCTGTTGGACAGCCCATTCTTTCTATGGCATTGGCCTTGCGCTTAGACGCGCTTCACGCCGAAGGTGACGGTTTCGCCGTTGACATCCTGCTGGGCGGTGTAGCCCTCCAGGGCGTCGAAGTGGCAGGCGTCGCCCAGCACGTCGTGGAGGATGGCCTCCTGGTTCTCCTCCAGCACCTGCTGGACCTTCTCACTGCCCTGGCAGTAGACCTGGATGTGGTCGGTGACGTTGAAGCCCGCCTCCTTCCGCATGGTCTGCAGCTTGCTGATGATTTCCCGCACAAAGCCCTCGCGAATAAGCTCCTCGGTGAGGGCGGTGTCCAGCACCACGGTGACGCCCCTGTCGGACACAGAGGTGTAGCCCTCCTTCTGGGCGGTCTCGATGAGCAGCTCCTCGGCGGTGAGCGCAATGTCTCCATCGGGCAAGGAGAGCTGCAGCACGCCGGTGGCGTCCAGCTCCTTCTTGGCCGCGGAGCCGTCCAGCTCCTGCAAAGCCTGGCGGGCGTCGTTCAGGCGCTTGCCCAGCTTCTTGCCCAGCAGCTTCAGCTGGGGCTTAAAGGTGTAGGCCGTAAACTGGGACATGTCCGTGAGGAACTGCACGTCCTTCACGTTGAGCTCCTGCTTGATGATGTCCGTGTACAGCTGCCCCAGGCCGGAGTTGGCGTCGGTGTACAACGCCTGGAGGGGCTGGCGGTTCTTCAGGTTGGAGAGGTTCCGGGCGGCGCGGCCCAAGGTGACCACCTGGAGCACCTCGTCCATCTCAGCCTCCAGCTGTTTGTCCACGCGGCTTTCCTCATAGGCGGGGTACAGGCACAGGTGGACGCTCTCCGGGGCGGACTTGTCCACGGAGCACACCAGGTTGCGGTAGATTTCCTCGCTCATAAAGGGGGCCATGGGGGCGGCCACCTTGGCGGTGGACACCAGCGCCGTGTACAGGGTCATAAAGGCGGCGGTGCGGTCGTCGCTCTCCGCCTGGGCCCAGAACCGGGGACGGCTGCGGCGCACGTACCAGTTGCTCATCTCGTCCACAAAATCCTGGAGAGCCCGGGCGGCCTCGGGCACCTTGTAGGCGGAGAGGTTGTCGTCCACGGCCTTCACGGTGGTGTTCAGGCGGGAGAGCAGCCACTTGTCCATCACGGTGAGCTTGCAGTCCTCCAGCCTGTGCTGGGTGGGGTCAAAGTTTACAATGTTGGCGTACATCACAAAGAAGGCGTAAGTGTTCCACAAGGTGGAGAAGAACTTCTTCTGCCCCTCGACAACGGCCTTCTCGTGGAAGCGGCTGGGCAGCCAGGGGGCGGAGTTGGTGTAGAAGTACCAGCGCAGGGGGTCCGCGCCGAACTTTTGCAGGGCCTCCATGGGGTCCACGGCGTTGCCCTTGGACTTGGACATCTTCTGGCCGTTCTCGTCCTGCACCAGGCCCTGGACCAGCACGTTCTTAAAGGGCGCCTTGTCAAAGAGCAAGGTGGAGATGGCCAGCAGGCTGTAGAACCAGCCGCGGGTCTGGTCCACGGCCTCGGAGATGAAGTCCGCGGGGAACTGGCTCTCGAAAAGCTCCTTGTTCTCAAAGGGATAGTGGTGCTGGGCAAAGGGCATGGAGCCGGAGTCGAACCAGCAGTCGATGACCTCGGGCACACGGTGCATCTCCTTGCCGCAGTGGGGGCAGGTGATGGTCACCTGGTCCACATAGGGCCGGTGCAGCTCGATGTCGTCGGGGCAATTCTTAGACATCTCCTTCAGCTCCGCGATGCTGCCGATGGCGTGGCGGTGGCCGCACTCACACTCCCAGATGTTCAGCGGGGTGCCCCAATAGCGGTTGCGGCTGACGGCCCAGTCCTGGACGTTCTCCAGCCAGTCGCCAAAGCGGCCCTTGCCGATGCTTTCGGGGTACCACTTGACAGTGTTGTTGTTGGCAATCAGCTGCTCCTTCACGTCGGTCATCTTGATGTACCAGGACTCCCGGGCGTAGTAGATAAGGGGGGTGTCACAGCGCCAGCAGAAGGGGTAGCTGTGCTCGAACTTAGGCGCGCTGAACAGCAGGCCCCGCTGGTCCAAATCCTGCAGGATCTCCTTGTCGGCGTCCTTGCAGAACACGCCGGGCCACTTGGTTTCACTGGTCATCTGGCCCTTGCCGTCCACCAGCTGCACCAGGGGCAGGCCGTACTTGCGGCCCACCTTGGCGTCGTCCTCACCAAAGGCCGGGGCGATGTGCACCACGCCGGTGCCGTCGGTGAGGGTGACGTAATCGTCGCACACCACGTACCAGCACTTCTCCTTGGGGCTGACAAAGTCGAACAGGGGCTCGTACTCCTTGCCCTCCAAATCGGCGCCCTTGTAGGTCTCCAGGACGGTGTACTCCCCCTCGCCCAAAACGGTGTCGCACAGGGCGGCGGCCAGGTAGTAGGTCTCCCCCTTGCTCTCCACCTTCACGTAGTCCTCGGCGGCGTTGACGCACAGCGCCACGTTGGAGGGCAGCGTCCAGGGGGTGGTGGTCCAGGCCAGGATGAAGGCCTCCTCGCCCTTGACCCGGAACTTGGCGATGGCGGAGCGCTCCTTCACGTCCTTGTAGCCCTGGGCCACCTCGTGGGAGGAAAGGGGCGTGCCGCAGCGGGGGCAATAGGGCACAATCTTAAAGCCCTTGTACAAAAGGCCCTTGTCCCAAATCTGCTTGAGGGCCCACCACTCGCTCTCGATGAAGTTGTTGTCATAGGTGACGTAGGGGTGCTCCATGTCGGCCCAGAAGCCCACGTCCTTGGAGAAATCCTCCCACAGGCCCTTGTACTTCCACACGCTCTCCTTGCACTTCTCAATGAAGGGGGCAATGCCATAGGCCTCGATTTGCTCCTTGCCGTTGATGTGCAGCAGCTTTTCCACTTCCAGCTCCACGGGCAGGCCGTGGGTATCCCAGCCGGCCTTGCGGGGGACCATCTCCCCCTTCATGGTGTGGAACCGGGGGAACAAGTCCTTAAAGGCCCGGGTCTGCAAGTGGCCGATGTGGGGCTTGCCGTTGGCGGTGGGGGGGCCGTCGTAGAAGACATAGGCGTTGTCGCCCTGGCGCTCCTCCATGCTCTTTTCGAAGATGTGGTTTTCTTCCCAGAATTTTTCCGTTTCCTGCTCCCGCTCCACAAAATTCAGGTTGGGGGAGACTTCCTTGTACATGCTCATGGCAGCCATCCTTTCTCTGGTCTGTGCTCACCGGAATTGACTGAAAAAATAAAAAAGCCCCGTCCCGCGCAAACGGGACGAAGGCTTGGCTTCGCTTATACCACCCATTCCGGCATATCCAACAATACGCGCCCCGGTAACGGCGGGGTGCCGGCGGCGCTTACTGGGGGTTTTGCTGGAAAACCCTGTTGGGCCCGCGGCTCGGGAGGGATGCGGCACCGCGTTTCGCGCGCCGGTTCGCACCACCCACCGGCTCTCTGAAGCGCCCCAACGCCGCCGCCTGTCTCCTTCAAGGCCTTTGCTCTTACATATAAAAATATCTTAGCATAGGCGCTGGGAAAAGTCAAGGGCTGCCGGGCTGGAGCAGGCTTTCTCCCGCGGGAAAAAATTTTTTCCAGATTTTTCGCAACAGGCCTGACCTCCCCCGCGTCTGGGACGTCTAATGGGCGTACAGGCTTGCTGCGCCCATGCAGGCGGCAGGCCACTGGAAAGCGAGGCGATTCCCTATGAGACGTATCTGCAAGCGGGTGGGCTGCTGCCTGTTCGCCCTGTGGCTGGCAGCCCTGGCGCCCTTGGCCGTGTCCGCCCAAAGCCTGGAGGAAATCCAGGCCCAGCAGGAGCAGCTCCAGGCGGAAAACCAGCAGCTGCAAACCCAGCTGGACAGCCTGCGGGAGGACCAGGCCCAAAAGCAGGCCTACCTGGAGACGCTGCAAGAGCAGATTTCCCTGGTGCAGGAGCAAATCCTCACCACCCGGGAGAACATCCAGGATTTAAACGAGAGCATCGGCCAGCTCACCTTAAAGCTGGAGGCCTCCCAGGCAGAGGTGCAGGACACCATCGACCTGTTTAAACAGCGGCTGGTGGCCCTGTACACCGCGGGCAACGTGAGCACCTTGGAAATCCTGCTGGATTCCAAGAGCCTGTCGGACTTCACCACCCGCATGGAGCTCATCGACACCATGGCCCTGCGGGACCAGGAAATCATCGGCAAGCTGGAGGACTACATGGCCAAGACCCAGGCGGACCGGGAGCAGCTGGAGGCCCAAAAGCAGGAGGTGGCCAGCCTCCAGGTCACCTTGGAGGGCAAGGAGAAAGAGCTGGCCGCCCTCTACGAGGAAAACCAGGCCGCCCTGGGGGACATCCAGGGGCAGGTGTACGCCACCGAGAACCAGCTGCAAGTCAACGAGGAGGAGCTGGCCGAAAGCGAGCGCTTGGTGCAGGAGGCCATCGCCGCCCAGAAGCGCGCGGAGGAGGAGGCCAAGAAGCAGGCCCAGGCCGCCGCGCCTCCCGCCGCGGTGGAGACGCCCTCCGGCGGGGAGAACGGCAGCGGGAACGGCGATGGCGGAAGCGGCGCTGTGTCTCCTCCCACTCCCAGCGGCGGGGGCAGCTCCGGCTTTGACCCCATCTGGCCACTGCCGGGGGTGACGTACATCTCCGACCACTTCGGCGGCGCCCGGGGCCACAAGGGCATGGACATCGCCGGGCCCTGGGGCACGCCCATTGTGGCCGCCGCGGACGGCCAGATCATCGAGGCCAACGCCACCGACAGCTGGGGCTACTCCTGGGGGTATTACGTGCTCATCTACCACAACGGCACCTACTCCACCCGCTACGCCCACATGAGCTCTGTGGCGGTGTCCACCGGGCAGTACGTCACGGCGGGGACCATCATCGGCTACGAGGGCAACACCGGCAACTCCTTTGGGGCCCACCTCCACTTTGAGGTCTACGAAAACGGCACCCGGGTGAACCCAGCTCGGTTCTTGCTCTAACACAGGGAAAGCGCTCCGGCAAGCGGGGCGCTTTTTTCACGCCCGCCCCTTCCTTGACAAGGGCCGCCGGCTTCCCCTATACTACAAGCAGCATGTACTGGAATGGAGCGGAGGCTGTATGCAGGACCCAGCACGCCCAACCACCCAGCGGGGGACCGCGGTGCAACGGCCCTCCCCGTCTTTTAGGAGGTACGTATGACAGAGCAAACCATCAACGGCATCCCTTTCCCCATGAAAGAGCTGTGCGACTTTTCCTTTCTCCAGGCCTACGGCAGCGTATTCCAGGTGTTCGCCCAGAACGATTCCGGCAACATCAGCTTTGGGGTGAGCCAAGGGGAGCGGCGGTTTTTCCTCAAGGTGGCTGGGGCCCCCACTGCTTACAGCTGCCTCTCCCCCGCCCAGGCGGTGGAGAACCTGCGCACCGCCCTCCCCCTGTACCAGCGGCTGGCCCACCCAAGCCTCATCCGCCTGGTGGAGCACTTCCCCCAGGGGGAGCTGTACGTGGCGGTCTTCCAGTGGGCGGAGGGGGACTGCCTGTTTGACCACTGGAACTTTGAGCGCTACGCAGCCACCGGGGAGCTCTCCCCTGGGGAGCGCTTCCGCCGGCTGCCCCCAGCGGAAAAGCTGGCGGCTTTCCGGGAGGTGTTCGCCTTTTTGCGCCACGTGGAGGAGCAAGGCTATGCCCCGGTGGATTTCTACGACGGCAGCCTGCTCTACGATTTTGCAGCGCGCCGCCTGACCATCTGCGACATTGACCTGTTCCGCCAGCGGCCGCTGCGCAACACCCTGGGCGCGGACTACCCCGGCACCAAGCGCATGAAAGCCCCGGAGGAGTACCAGCTGGGGGCGGATATCACCCCGGCCACGGCGGTGTTCACGGTGGGGGCGCTGCTGTCCAGCTTTTTCGGCCGCGCCAGCCAGCAGGAGCTTCAGCGCGCCTACCGGGAGGAGCGCGTCCTCCCCTGCCGCCGGGAGACCTGGCAGCTGTCCCAGGGACGCTATGAAGCCCTCTGCAAAGCCATGGAGCCCAACCCCAGCCGGCGCTTCCCCACGGTGGGAGACTTCTGGCGCGCCTGGGAGGGGGAAGTCGGCTGAAGCCGGTCCGCCAGAAGAAGCTCCTGGAACCGTAAAAAAGCAGCGACTAAAAGGCCCTTGCGGCCGGTTGCATCCACAAAACTGTCTCTTATACACATCTCCGAGCCCACGAGACTGCAGCTAATCTCG
>ERZ1090880.334-NODE-334-length-26954-cov-41.988290_pt1 | contig 26954 bp, 30 predicted proteins | sample MGYA00478471_ERZ1090880 | MGnify/ENA primary metagenome ERZ1090880 (study PRJEB33644, sample SAMEA5815734) | chicken gut metagenome | biome: Chicken; feature: Gastrointestinal Tract; material: Caecum | place: Ireland | collected 2019-01-01 | study: A study of the... | reverse complement strand
TCTACCACAGGAGGCCTTCTTTTTTCATTGTCTACTTTTACTGGAGCGGTTCAGCTCTCGGGGCCCTTTTTATATGCCCTCTCAGTCACAGGGCGCTTGCGCACCCTGTGACTGAGAGGGGAGCAAAAAATGGGCGGCGGCCCTACCCCGAAGGGAGAACCGCCGCCTGATGAGTTCTTTGGTTTACCCTCAGCGATTAGACAGTGCCGAGAGCCAGAGCGGTTGCGACCCAGCCAATGGGCGAGCCAATGGAGGCTGCGGTAGCAAAGACGCTGCGGATGCAGTTCACAACAGAGGAGGTGGTGTAGTTCAGCCAGGTGTCAACACCCTTCTCCAGGTCGGTGCCGATGTTGCCGGTCTTGTTGGCAGCATACCAACGGCGGGCGCCCATCAGCTGGTCGATCCAGTTAAACAGGGCCAGGCCGCCAACGACCAGGGAAACACCACTCGAAACGATGACAGCAACGTCAGCAGCAGTGCCGCCGGTGGTGTAGGTCATCTCGTCCTCGGTCATGAGGTTGTAGTTAGCGGGCATACGAACGGTCATTTCCATAATAATGCTCCTTTTCTTTGCAAAGATTAGGTTTATTGAGAACGGATACATTCCAACCTGCACGTGGATGAGATCCGCGCAGAAATGCAACCGTTTGCAACCAAAAATAAATCAGCCAAGGATCAGCAGCGGGATGCTCAGCGGCCACAGGCCCACCACCGTGATGGTGGCCACCAGGTCGCGGGTGAAGTGGGAGAGGGACTGGGACATATCTGCGCCCAGGTCGTCGATGGCTCTGCCCAGAATGGTGAAGATGTTGCCCTCGGCGTTGTTGTCCAGCCAGGCATCGGCCTGCCGGATGCCCCAGATATAGCTGGAACCAAGCACACAGACGCCCACCACAGTGGCGACAATGCCCAGAACGTTCAGGGCGGATGTGGCGGTGTTCACAGCGCCGTCAATGGCGTCGCCGACGTTGTCGAGCACGCTGCCGCCGTCCAGGTAGACCATTTCCTCCTCCGCGATGGGGGCGAAATGTTCGGGATAACGAATGGTGTCTTTCATAGGTAAAATCTCCTTTGCCAATCAGGGCGCAGCCCGCCGGCCCGCCCGCAAAACAGATTCCCCCACAATCTCCTAGGGCTCAGCTTCATTTTACCACATTGTGAGAGAATGCTCAAGGGTTTCCGCGAGAAAAGCGTGAAATTTGAGCGTTTTCTATAAGAACTATTGTACAACTTTGTGAAAAGAGGATGCTTCCCCCCTTTCATCCCTCGATCCCGGCCCGGTAGAGGTAGGGGTCGCTCTTGAAGCTGTCAAAGCTGTAGAGGACCAGGATCTGGTCGTAGCCGTTTTCGGCGATCAGGCCGTCCAGTCCGTAGTTGTAGTTGCGCAGGTCCACCACGTCGATCTGGGCGTAATTGGCCGTCAGGAAGGGGACGAACGAGTTGGCGTAGCTGTCCTTGATGACCAGGATGCGGCCCTCGCCGTCCCCCTCCACCCGGCTCAGGCCGTTGTTGCCGTGGAGGAAAGCCGCGTACTTGTCGTACACGTCCAGCTTGTCCAGGTCGTACAGGCCGGTGGTCTGCCCTTCCGTGGGCATTCCGGGCCCGGTGACGGTGTAAATGGTCAGGGGGTTGTCCAGATCGTAATAGGTCAGGGTGTCGGGCTGGGCATTCCAGGTGCGGGCGCGGGAATAGAAGGTGCCGTAAAAGTCGGGCACGTCCACCGCAGTGTGCGCCGCCCGGTCAAAGGGTTCGAGGCCCAAAGCGCTGCACAGCTCGCTGTAGGCGTAATAGGCCCCCTGGGTGGTCCAGTGGTGGTCGGTGCGGTAGTAGATATACTCGTCCTTGTGGGCGGACAGGGCGTCTTTCAGGGGCAGGTAGACGCCGCCGGCCTGTTCCACCGCCGCCTGGATCTGGCTAAGATAGCTTTCCTCCTGCAGCAGGGGGGCGTGGGCCGGCACCCGCTCGGGGTAAATGGAGGAGGCCGCCGGGGCCACCATCACATACACCTTGCCGGGGCAGCGGGCCGCCAGCGAAGCCACCGCCGCAATGTTGCGCGGCAGGGTGCGCTCCTCGCTGGAGACCAGGCCGTAGGTGCGGTCAAACATCTGACCTTTATCCCCCAGCAGGATGCCACCGCTCTGGGTCTTCTGGAGCAGAGCCGTCTCCACAAAGCTCTGCAGGCTGATCCAGGCGTCGCGGCCGGGGATCTGGTCTTTCGTATACTGGGTGTAATCGTTGAAGAACCGGTTCAGTCCCGCAGAGGACAAGATTTGCGCGGTCACTTTGGGGCGCTGGGTCAGGGTGGTGTTTTCCAGCTCGCTGACCGTGCGGTCGGGGGTGACGCAGTCCAGCAGAAACATCCCCACAAAAAAGACGCTGAACAGGATCAGCACCGGGTAGTGGATCAGCCCGCCTTTTCGTCTGCGCTTATGCTGCTGCATAGCTGCCTCCTTGTGTTCTACATTCGTCCGGGCCGGACGGCACGCGCGTACAGCCCGGACACAGACAGGAAAATTTTGTCGGAAAGAAAATCCAAATGGGTCCCTCTTTGCGGCTTAAAAGTTAAAGTACAGGAAGGGGCTGTTGGTGCTGCCCACCACGTAGGCCGTCGAGATCACCAGCAGCACGCCCACCGTCAGCACGCGGCTCCAGCTGCGCCGCCGCAGCACGTCCCAGAACTTTTCGATCAGGGGTGTGCAGCAGATGAAAGAGACGATCAGCAGCACGCCGTAATTCCGCAGGAAATACAGCGCCGATACGCCCGCGCTGGGGACGAACAGCTTGTGGAACAGCAGCCCGAACTGGACGCCGGGGTCGTTGCCCACGAACATGGCCCAGCCCACCACCACAAAAAACAGGGTGTACAGGTGGGGCCAGACCCGGCCTTTCTGCAGGTGCTTGAGCAGGAACAGCTTTTCCACCGCCAGCAGCACAAAGTAATACAGGCCCCAGCAGATGAAATTCCAGTCGGCGCCGTGCCAGATGCCGGTCAGTAGCTCGACGATGAACAGGTTGAAGATCTGGCGCTTGAGGCCCCTGCGGTTGCCGCCCAGGGGGATATAGACGTACTCCCGGAACCAGCTGGACAGCGTCATGTGCCAGCGGCGCCAGAACTCGGTAATGGAAGCCGAGATATACGGGTAGTTGAAGTTCTGGGGGAACTCGAAGCCCATCATCTTGCCCATGCCGATGGCCATCATGGAATAGCCCGAAAAGTCGAAGTACAACTGGAAACTGTAGGCCAGGATGCCCAGCCACACCAGCCCGGTGGAGGCGTTTGCCAGCCCCACAAAGGTGATGGAAGCATCGTCCGCCACCCCGATGATGTCGGTCCAGAGGGCGCCCACCGCGTCGGCCAGCAGCACTTTTTTGGCCAGGCCGAAGGTGAAGATGGTCATGCCCTCCTCGATCTGGGCGATGTTGTAGCGGTGCTTGTAGACGTGCAGCTGGGCCGCCACGTCACGGTATTTGACGATGGGGCCGGCGATCAGCTGCGGGAACATGACCACATAGGCCCCGAAGTCGATGATGTTCTTTTCCGACGCCACATCGCGGCGGTAGACGTCGATGGTGTAGGAAAGGGTCTGGAAGGTGTAAAAGCTGATGCCCAGCGGCAGGACGCTGATCCCCTCAATGGGCGCAAAGCTCGTCCCCAGCAAAGCGTTGGCGCTCTCCAGGACAAAATTTGCGTACTTGAAATAGAACAGCATCCCCAGGCTGCCCACCAGGGCCAGCCCCAAAAACAGCCGGCGCAGCCCCGGCCGGCCCTCAAAATGGGCGATGGCCAGGCCGCACAGGTAGTTGATGAGGATGAGGGCCAGCATCACCGGGAAAAACCGGACCTCGCCCCAGCAGTAGAACACCAGGCTGCAGATGAACAGGACGGTGTTTTTGGCCTTGGGCGGGGCGATATAATAGGCCGCCAGGGTGAAGGGCAGAAAGTGGAACAGGAAGATGATCGAGCTGAAGATCAAGGCGGTATCTCCTTCCGGGTCGGAAAATCAAAGAAAGAGCCCATGCCGCAGGGCACCGGCTCTGAAGGGGATCGTTACTGGGGCGCGTATTCGTTCATCACGTCGTCCACAGCCTGGGACAGGTCGCCGCTGCTCTCGTTGGAGGCAATGACCATCACCACCAGGCCGTCCCGGCCCGAAATAATGGCGTTTTCCACATTGGACTGGGCCTGGCCGAACTCGGCGTAGTTGCCGTAGAAGGCCACCTGATCCTGCTTATAGGTCTCGAGGGCCTCGCAGATCGCCTTCGCCTTGCCCGCGGCGGGCTGGATGACCAGCACCAGGCCGGCGTCGCCGTTGTCGTTGCTCTTGACGCCCTTGTAGGCGGCCACGTCGTCGGGGGACAGCATATAGTCGTACTCGATGTTCATGGCCGCGATCTCGAACTGGTTGGAGATGGGGTTTGCCTCCAGCAGGCGGCTGACGGCGGCGTCCAGGTCCACCGTGCCGTTCTCCTCGCCGGTGCGCGCCTCAGCTGCGCTGGACGCAGGCTCCGACGCCGGAGCGGCCGAAGAAGCCGGCGCGCTGGAGGAAGAACCGCCGCAGCCTGTCAGCAGGGCGGCACAGAGGGCCAAAACGGCCATCCAGGCGAAAACGTTGCGTTTCATCATAAGTTCTTTTTCCTTCTCTCTCGTTTTATAGATTCTGCGCACCGGGCGCAGGGTTCAAACCTCTGTTTTTGCGGGTATGCCTTATCTTATCATATCGGGCGGCAAAATGCAATCTGGACCCGGGGGCAAAAAGGGCCGCCCCCGAAACTTTCACAACCTGTTTACCTGCGCTTTACCCCGCCGCGGCGATGGACTGCAGCTCAGCGATATACTGCTCGAAGATCAGGCCGCTGGCGTTGATGCGGGCAGCGTTCTCGGGGCCCACATACCGCCAGTGCCACGGCTCATAGGTGATCTCGGTCACGGCCTCGGCGGCTTCGCCCTTGGGGTAGCGCAGGATGAACCCGTAGTCCCCGGCGTGCTGGCACAGCCAGTCGAAGGCGGCCGTGTCCTCAAAGCCGGGCTCGAGGGCGGTGTATTCGGGGCAGTTCAGGTCGGCGGCAAGGCCGCAGTTGTGCTCCGAGTAGCGGGGCGGGTTGACGACGTTGGCCGCCATTTCGCGGGCGGTGGCCTCGTCGTAGCCCTGGTTCAAGAACTGCTGGGTCTTGTTGTTGTAGAGGGTGGTCTGGTAATCGACACTGCGGTACCCGCTCTGCATCCAGACGGTGATGCCGTCGGCGGCCGCCGCGGCCTGCATCTCGAGGAAAGCGTCGGCTGCCTCGGTCTGCAGGGTCTTGTTGATGGCGGTGGACGAGCCGCACTCCTTGGTATCGAAGGTGTAGTCCTCGGGCATGGGCACCTGATGGTTCACCAGCACCATGCGGGGGTCGGCCAGCATGGCGGACGCCTCGGCGGCGGTCAGGCCCAGGGCGTTCTGGGGCGCGGCGGGCGCGCTGCTGGCCGCCCCTGCCTGGGAAGAAGCGGACATAGCCTGCCCCTCCGCCGGGGCGGGGGAAGCAGCTGAGGCCGACGGCCCGGCCGAAGCCAGGCGGGTCACGGCGAAGGAGACGCCGCCCACCACCAGCGCCAGGGCGCAGAACAGGACCGCCAGCCGGCGGATGGCCCGGCGGCGACGGCGGCGGCGCATCTCGGCTCTCGTCAGACGGCGGCGGGGCGGGCGGTGGGGATCGTGATTGGGATACGGCGGCATGGACTGCTGCATAACAAAAACCTCTCGATCTGTTCCAAAAGACGGATATTCCCCCCGCCGGGCGGGCATACTGCCCACAAAAGCGAGGCGAATGATTGTATGGGTCTATCACCGGAAGAATACGGCCGCCGGGTGCGGCGGGCCGGGCCGCCCTCCCCGCTGGGGCGGGACTGCCTGTGGGCGTTCTGCATCGGGGGCGGCATCTGCACCATCGGGGAGGCGCTGCGCCAGGCTTACCTGCTGGCCGGCGCGGACGCCGTGACGGCGGGCACCCTCACCAGCTGCACCCTGATCGCCCTCTCCGCCCTCCTGACCGCCCTGGGCTGGTACCAGAAACTGGCGCTGCGGGCGGGGGCGGGCAGCCTTGTGCCCATCACCGGCTTTGCCAACGCGGTGGTCAGCGCGGCCATCGAGTTCCGCCCGGAGGGCTGCGTCACCGGCACCGGGGCCAAGATGTTCACCATCGCGGGCCCGGTCATCGTCTACGGCACCCTGGCTTCGGCGGTCTACGGGCTGGCGCTGTGGGTGTCCACCCTCTTATAGAGATACGCCCGCCGGAAGGAAAAAATTGCAAAAAGCGGGCGGCTCGACCAAAAATACAACAGGAAGGAGCGATCGCGGATGGAAAAAGCCCTGCGGCAGGGGGACACCCTGCTTTTTCCCGCGCCGCCGGTCATCGCGGCCCACGCGGCGGTGGGCGGCAAAAAGGAGAGCGAAAGCCCTCTGGCCTCCGCCTTTGACGAGCTGAGCGGGGACAACCTGTTCGGCCAGAAAAACTGGGAGGCCGCCGAGCGGGCTTTGCAGCTGCGGGCGGCCCGGCTCTGCCTGCGCAAGGGCGGCGCGGCCGAGGACACGGTCAGCCTGGCCCTGGCGGGGGACCTGCAGGCCCAGTGCACCGCCTCCAGCTACGCCATGCGGGAGCTGGGCGTGCCCTACGCGGGGCTGTTCGGGGCGTGCAGCACCATGGCCGAAGCGCTGGGGCTGGGGGCGGCCCTCTGCGCCGGCGGGATGGCCGAAGGGGTGCTGGCCATGGCCTCGGGGCACTTCTGCGCCGCCGAGCGCCAGTTCCGCACCCCGCTGTGCTACGGAGCGGTCCGAACCCCCACCGCCCAGTGGACGGCGACGGCGGCGGGCTGCTGCCTGCTGCGGCCGGCCAGCCCGGACAGCAAGGGCGTCCGGGTGCGGGGCGTCACCTTCGGCCGGGTGAAGGACTACCAGGTCAAGGACATCACCAACATGGGGGCCGCCATGGCCCCGGCTGCGGCGGCCACCCTCCTGCGGTATCTGCGGGACACCGGCACACCCCCCGCCGCTTTCGACTGCATCTACACCGGGGACCTCGGCCGGGTGGGCAGCGCCCTGCTGGCCGAGCTGCTGGAGGCCGAAGGGGTCGGCCCCCTCCATCACGAGGACTGCGGCTGCCTGCTCTATGGCCGGGACCCCAAAGTCCACAGCGGGGCCTCGGGGCCGGGGTGCTGCGCCAGCGTTTTGTGCGGGCACATCCTGCCCCAGCTGGAACAGGGCAAGCTCGGCCGGGTCCTTTTCATCGCCACCGGGGCGCTGATGAGCCAGACCACCTTTTTGCAGAAGGAAAGCATCCCCGCCGTCGCGCACCTGGTGGAGCTGGCCAGCCCCGCCTGGAAGGAGGGTTCGGCATGAATTATCTCTGGGCATTCCTGGTGGGCGGGGCCATCTGCGCCGCCGGCCAGCTGCTGGTGGACCTCACCAGCCTGACCCCCGCCCGCATCCTCACCGGCTATGTGGTGGCCGGGGTGGCGCTGTCGGCGCTGGGGCTGTACGGCCCCCTGGCCGATTTTGCGGGGGCCGGGGCCAGCGTGCCCCTGCTGGGCTTTGGGCACTTGCTGGCCCAGGGGGTGCGGCAGGCTGTAGCCGAACAGGGCCTGCTGGGCTGCCTGACCGGCGGGCTGCGGGCGGGGGCCGCCGGCATCACCGCCAGCCTGTTGTGCGGGGTCATCGCCGCGCTGCTGGGCAAAAGCCGGGACCAGAACTGACTGCCCCCGGTCTCGACACACAACACGCGCCTTCGCGCCTCTGCCGCTGTATGCTGGAGGGCAAAAGGGGGCGTTTACATATGTTCCGTTGGTTTTGCTTTGGTCTGTCGGCGGCGCTGGCCGGCCTGCCGTCCTTTTTCTGGGCGGGGCAGGGGCTGTGGGCCGCTTTCTGCGGCCGCGGCCCCGGCTATGGGCCGGCGGCGCTGCTCCTTGCAGGGGCGGTCTGCCTGGGGTATGCCCTGGCCTGGGCCTGCCTGCCGGCCCCTGCGCCCGGCCCCGACGGCCTGCTGGAGACAGCAAAAACAAAAGCTCTCCTGCCGGATGAGTGGCGCGGAGAGCTTTGCTCGTCAATCGTATCGAACCAGTCGTGAGCGGCTTAGACTGCCTTGTTGGCGCGCTTGGCCATACGGCTGATCTTGCGGGACGCGGTGTTTTTCTTCAGCACGCCCTTGGCGCGGGCCTTGTCGATCGCGGAAACAGCAGCCAGGACAGTTGCGTCCTTGTCAGCGGCTTTGGCATCGATGGCAGCGTTTGCCTTCTTGACGACTGTTTTCAGGTTGGTCTTAATGGCCTTGTTGTGTGCCCGCTCTGCAGCAGACTGGACAACGCGGTCCTTCTGAGATTTGATGTTAGGCAATTCGTTCCACCTCCTTGGCTACCTATAACAGCGCATCTTATGATACCATATTCGCCGCATCTGCGCAAGCTTTTTTTGAAATTTTGTTTGAAAAATTTTTATTTGCCCACACTTTGGCCAAAAGGCGGGCCCAAACCCGGCCAAAGGAGGCGGCAGAATGCGCTATACAGACATGGCGGACGAGCTTTTCGGCACCGGGCAGGGGGCCGGCGGCGACGGCGGGGTGCGGCTGGCGTCGGTCCGGCGGGGCGGTGTGACCGTCACCCGGGTGGAGGTGGCCCGGGACGGCCTGGCCCGGCCGCGGGGCCGCTACGTCACACTGGAGACCCCCAGCCTCCATTTGCTGGACGAGCGGGATGTCTCCCTCATCGAGACGGCGGCGGCCGAGCTGGCCGCCCTGCTGCCCCCGGCCGGGCCGGTGCTGGTGCTGGGGGTGGGCAACCGCCGGGTGACGGCCGACGCCCTGGGCCCCCGCACCGTCCAGCACGTCCTGGTCACCATGGGCCACGCCCTGCCGGTGCAGGGCATCCGGCCGGTGGCGGCGGTGGCGCCGGGGGTGTCCCAGGCGGCGGGCATCAGCCTGCAGGCCCTGGCCGCGGCCCTGGTGGAGGCGGTGCGGCCGACGGCCCTGCTCTGCGTGGACAGCCTGTGCACTGCCGAGCCTGAGCGGCTGGGCCGGACCATCCAGCTGTCCGACACCGGGCTTGCGCCCGCCCAGCCGCGCAGCGGCCGCCATCTGGACGCCGCCGGGCTGGGCCTGCCGGTCGTCGCGGCGGGCATCCCCACCCTGATGGAGGCCGCCGAAGGCCGGGACCTGGTGGTCGCGCCCCGCGCGCTGGACAGCGTCATCGCCCACGGAGCGGCCCTGCTGGGGGCCGCCATCAACCGGGCCCTGCAGCCCCGCCTGACCGTCAACCAGCTGTGCTGGCTGGCCAGCCAGTGACATAAAGCCGCCCCCCGCCGCATACAACTGATGTGTATGACCACGGGAAAGGGGGCAGGGGGATGCAGCAGGAGCACAGGCAGGCAAAGCCAAGCCGGGCCGGCCCGGGGACAGGCCGGGCGGCCCTGGCTGCTGCGGCGGTGATGCTGGCCCTGACCGTCTGGGGCCGGGGCCCGGCGCTGGCTTTGGCCGGGGCGCTGGTGGGCCCTCTGCCCGCCCTGCGCACCGCCCTGGAATGGGGCCGGCAGGCGGCAGGGGAGGCCCCCGCCGCCGATAGCGCCGGCGAAGCCCCGGCCTCCTCCACAGCGCCCGCGCTCGACTCCACCGCCATCGAGCGGTATCTGGTCCCCCTGCTGACCGACGCCGAAAAGCCCGCCGACGCCGGCGCCGTGGCCGAGACGTCCTACGGGCAGGGCAGCGGCGAAAAGTACATCGCCTGCACCGCCGGCACCATCAAGAACAACACCAGCGTCTCCTCCGCCGAGGTGGCCGCCGAGATCCAGAACCCGCTGCCCTTTGCCATCGAGCTGAACAGCCCCGAGCCCCAGGTGCTCATCATGCACACCCACGCCACCGAATGCTACCGCCCCGCCGAAGGGCTGTGGTTCCTGCCGGGGGACGGGGCCCGCACCACCGACCGGGCCGCCAATATGTGCGCGGTGGGGGCCGTCATGGCCGACACCCTCAACGCCGCCGGCATCCACACCCTCCACGACGAGACGCTGAACGACTACCCCAGCTACACCGGCAGCTATGCCAACAGCCGGGCGGTGGTCCAGCAGTACCTGGCCCAGTACCCCAGCATCAAGGTGGTGCTGGACGTCCACCGGGACGCCATCGAAAAGGAGGACGGCACCCGCATGGCCCCGGTGGTGGAGATCGGCGGGCGCAAAGCCGCCCAGGTCATGCTGATCTGCGGGTGCGACAATGGGGACACCGTCTCCCTGCCCAACTGGCGGCAGAACCTGCGCTTTGCCGCCGCCTGGGAGGGGGCCATGGAAGGGATGTACCCCGGCTTTACCCGGCCGGTCCTGTTCAGCTACCGGTTCTATAACCAGGACCTGACCACCGGCAGCCTGCTGATCGAGATCGGCACCCACGGCAACAACCTCAACGAAGCCCTCTACGCCGGGCAGCTGGCCGCCAACGCCCTGGCCTCTCTTTTTACGGGGGCCGGTTGACAAACCCGCGCAGATATGCTATAGTTCCAGCATGAAAAGCCTTGATCGGGAAAAGTACCCCCCCACGACGGCCCAGAGAGCAGGCGGCGCTGTGAAGCCTGCCCGCAGGGGAAGCGAAAGAACACCCGGGAGCTGCAAGCTGAACCCCGTTTTGTGCGCAGGACGGGCAGTAGGCGCGCCGCCCGCCCCAGCGTTAAAAGGGGAATGCTTATCCCCCCTCAGGGCGGGACGGAGCATAACGAGACCGGCCGCCGGCCGGTGAATTCAGGTGGCACCGCGGACATTACAAGACAGCTTGTTCGCCCTGGAGAAAGGGCAAAAGCTGTCTTTTTTTATGTCAAAGAGGGACCCATTTCTGCCTGCGCAGGACAGAAATGTTTCCCCCTTTGGATTCTCCTTCCGGCAAAATTTTCCTGTCGGTGTCCAGCCAGCCGTACACGCCGCCTGGCTGGACAGATCAAAATCGTGTGCACTTGAATGGAGGAAACGTATGGAACGCACCGAGATCGCATCCCTTTACCGCGCCGTCCCCGCCGACGGCACCGTGCTGACCGTCTGCGGCTGGGCCAAAAACATCCGCGACAGCAAGAACATCGGCTTCATCGCCCTGTCGGACGGCGGCTGCTTCAAGACCCTGCAGGTGGTCTTTGAGGCTTCCAAGCTCGCCAACTACGAGGAGGTGGCCCACGCCGGCCTGTACACCAGTATGCGGGTGACCGGCCGCCTGATCCTGACCCCCCAGGCCAAGCAGCCCTTTGAGCTGAACGCCGACAGCATCGAGATCCTGGGCGCCTGCCCCTCGGAGGACTACCCCCTGCAGAAAAAGAAGATGAGCATGGAGTACCTGCGCACCATGCCCACCCTGCGCCCCCGCACCAACACCTTCAACGCGGCGTTCCGGGTGCGCAGCGTGGCGGCCTACGCCATCCACCGCTTCTTCCAGGAGAACGGCTTTGTCTACGCCCATTCTCCCATCCTGACCGCCTCCGACTGCGAGGGCGCGGGCGAGATGTTCCGCGTCACCACCCTGGACCTGGACAACGTCCCCAAGACCGAGGACGGCCGCGCCGACTACAGCGAGGACTTCTTCGGCAAGCCGGTCAACCTGACCGTCTCGGGCCAGCTGGAAGCCGAGGCCATGGCCATGGCCTTCGGCAAGGTGTATACCTTCGGGCCCACCTTCCGCGCCGAGAAGAGCTTCACCACCCGGCATGCCGCCGAGTTCTGGATGATCGAGCCGGAAATGGCCTTCTGCGACCTGTCCGGCTACATGGACGTGGCCGAGGCCATGACCAAGTACGTCATCCGCTATGTGCTGGACAACTGCCCCGATGAGATGGACTTCTTCAACAAGTTCATCGACAAGGGGCTGATCGAGCGGCTGGAACTGGTGGCCGGCAGCGAGTTCGGCCGGGTCAGCTACACCGACGCCATCGAGATCCTGAAAAAGAACAACAAGAAGTTCCAGTACCCGGTGGAGTGGGGCGTGGACATCCAGACCGAGCACGAGCGCTACCTGACCGAGGTCGTGTTCCAAAAGCCGGTCTTTGTCACCGACTACCCCAAGGAGATCAAGAGCTTCTACATGAAGCAGAACCCCGACGGCAAGACGGTGGCCGCGGCCGATATGCTGGTGCCCGGCATCGGCGAGCTGATCGGCGGCAGCCAACGCGAGGAGGACTACGGCAAACTGGCCGCCCGCATGGACGAGCTGGGCCTGGACAAGGCCGGCTACGACTGGTATCTGGACCTGCGCCGGTTCGGCACGGTGGAGCACGCCGGCTTCGGCTTGGGCTTTGAGCGGATGCTGATGTACCTCACCGGCATCCAGAACATCCGCGACGTGCTGCCCTTCCCCCGCACCGCCTACGGCTTCTGATTTGCACCCTTGTCCCGTCCGCCTGCGCCCGTCAGCCGGACGGGACGTTTTATACATGAGGTTCGACTGTGGAAAAGATCGCCCCCGCCCTTTTAGACTGGTTTTACCGGAACCGGCGCAGCCTGCCCTTCCGGGACGACCCCACCCCCTACCACATCTGGGTCAGCGAGATCATGCTGCAACAGACCCGCGTGGCCGCGGCCCTGCCCTATTACGAGCGCTTCATCCGGGAGCTGCCCGACATCCCGGCCCTGGCGGCCTGCCCGCCCGAGCGGCTGGACAAGCTGTGGGAGGGGCTGGGCTATTACCGCCGGGTGCACAGTATGCAGAAAGCCGCCCAGCAGGTCTGCCGGCAGTACGGCGGCCATTTGCCCGCCAGTTATGACGCCCTGCTGGCCCTGCCCGGCATCGGGCCCTACACCGCCGGGGCCATCGCCTCCATCGGGTTCGGGCTGGCCGCCCCCGCGGTGGACGGCAACGTCCTGCGGGTGTTCGCCCGGCTGTACAACGACAGCGGCCCCATCACCGACCCCGCCGTCAAAAAGCGGTTCACCCAGCGGGTGATGGAGCACCAGCCCCCCGACGCCCCCGGCGACTACAACCAGGCTTTGATGGAGCTGGGCGCGCTGGTCTGCCTGCCGGGCGGCGCGCCGCTGTGCGCCCAGTGCCCGCTGGCCGCCCTCTGCGAGGGGCGCAAAGCCGGCGCCGCCGAGGCCCTGCCCTGCAAGGCCGCGCCCAAGCCACGCCGGGTCCTGCCGGTGACGGTGGCTCTGGTCCAGAACGCTGCGACCGGCGAATGGCTGCTCCAAAAGCGGCCGGAAGGCGGCCTGCTGGCCGGGCTGTGGCAGCCACCCGCGTTTGAAGGCCTGCAGCTGGACGGTCCGGCGGTGCGGCAGGCGCTGGCCGCCCTGGGGCTCGGCCCCGGCAGCGGCGAGCCCGCGCCCCTGCCCGCGGCCAAGCACATCTTCTCCCATGTGGAGTGGCGGATGAGCGGCTGGAAGCTCACCGTGCCGGACCAGCCCGCCCCCGGCGGCTGCGTCTGGGCGGGCCGCGACGGCCTCGAAGGCCGCTACGCCCTGCCCGGCGCGTTCAAAGCCTACCGCAAATTTCTGCTGGAAGCATAGAAATTTTGGCCTTTACGGTTGTAATTTTGCTTCGCTGCGGGTATAATAGAGATATTCCGGGGGTATGCGCCGAATGCTGCCCCTGCCGGGTAGGAGGGCGGCTGTTATGTTGATGCTCAAACTTTCTGTCCATATGCTGACGGCCCTGTCCTGGGGGCTGCGGCTGCTGCTCCGCCTCGCCGACCGGTACCATGACTTGAAAAAACGCCTTGCGCGTGAAAAGGAGAGTGCTCGACCTATGAAGAAATCCTGTCTGATCGCCGTCATCGCAGCGCTGGCCGCCGTCGCCGGTGCACTGGCCGCCGTGGCTGTCTACCTCCGCCGCCGTGAGAAGGAGCTGGACGAATACGAGCGTCTGCTGTTCGGGGAGGACGAGGCCGTCCCCGCTGACGCCGAGGACGCCGCAGAGCCTGCCGCCGGTGAGGACGGCGAGGACGCCGCCGAGTAAGCAGCGCGGCTTCAACAGGGTATCCATGCCCTGGCAAAAATGGATTCAGGGCGCACCGGGGGACATTCTGCTCCCTTTCGGTGCGCCCTTTCTGTTTCTCTGAATGTGTGCGGACGTGAGAAAGAGGAGGAATCGCTATGCGGACCGTATTGCATATTATCCGGCAGATCCTGCTGTGGCTGCTGGGGGTGGCGCTGGGGGTGGCCGTCCTGCTGGGGGCGGTGATGGCGGCCAGCTACGCTTTTACCACCAGCGGCAGCCTGCCCGCCCCCGACGCCCAGTTTGGCGGGGCGGCCCTGACGGTGAACGGCAGCCGCTGGCGGGTGCCGCTGGTGGGCGGGATGCTGGACAAGGCCTTTTACAGCCCTTCCACCCTGTCGGTGGAAAAACTGGGCGTCCTCTATGAGGCCCACCCGGAGATCACCCTGCCCGAATGGGCTACATACGCCACCCTGCGCATCACCGCCGACGGCATGGGGGACGCGGCCTACTTCGACGGCCCGGTGGAGGATTATGCGGCCTTCCTCTACCCCGCCAACGGGGAATACAAGGCCGAGCTGACGGTCTGGCGGCTGCCTGTGGGGATGACCGACGTCGGTTTCGGCCAGCCCGCCGACGGGGCCGTCCTGCCGGGCAGCGGCCTGGAACGGCCGGCCCGGCCGGCGGGGTATTACCGGTACGCCTTCCGGTTCACCATCCAGGCTTCGGCGGAGCTGACCCTTTCGGCCCAGAGGATCGAGCAGGGCGGGGTGGCCGCCCTCGAGATCAGCGGCATGGTGGGCAGCGGCACCCCCGCCGTCGAGACCGACCTCGGCAGCGTCCAGTGCGTCCGCAGCCCGGCAGGCTGGCGGTGCTATATCCCCGCGGCCTACAACGCCTCGGCCGGCAGCCACGACATCGCCGTCACCGTGAACGGCGAGACCCTGCCCCTCACCCTGGTGGTGACGGCCAAAGCCTTTGGCGAGGCCGAAGCCCAGCCCGACCCGCCCTCGCCCGACGGCGCGGCCGAGGAGTTCCGCAGCGTGATCTGGTCCCTCTACGAGGCCCCCGCCCGGGAAAAGATGTGGCACGGGGCCTTCCTGTGCCCGGTGGAGCTGTACACCGTCCTTTTGGACTACGGCCAGACCAAGGTGATGAGCGGGGCCCGGGCGGGGCAGTCCAACTCGACGCTGCTCTACACCATCCCCGGCGACCCGGTGCGCGCCCCCGCCGACGGGGTGGTGGCGGTGGCCCAGAACCTGGGCCTGACCGGCAACACGGTGGTGATCGACCACGGCTGCGGCCTGCGCAGCTACCTGTACGGCCTGGGCAGCATCCACGTCCAGCCGGGGCAGACCGTCGCCCGCGGGGACGCCCTGGGCCCGGTGGGTGAGACTTTGACCATGGACTTTAAGCTGGGCAGCAAGAGCATCAGCCCCTGGCCCCTGTTCCAGACCAGCGGGGGATTGTTCTGGAAAGAATTTTGACGCATCGACGCATCTGCGTTCCGCAACCAAAAGTTGCGGGATAGTTGGTGGATGCAACCGGCCCTTTCTGGTATGCTGGAACCACCAAAAGAAAGGAGCTGATCGTTATGAAACTTGCTGCGATCGAACTTGTCGGAATGTTTTTAGCCTTCTTCATCCTGGCCGCTGTCTTTGTGATACCGGTGGTCCTGATGATTCTGTGCATCCGGGCCCTGTGGCTCTACATCAAGACCCACGCCCGCGCCCAGGAGGTGAAAAAGGAGACCGCCGCCGTCCGCAAGACCCTGTCCGAGACCCTCAAAGACCACCGCACCCGCTGCAAAATGACCCAGGAATTCGTGGCCGAGAGCCTCGGGGTATCCCGGCAGGCCGTCTCGAAGTGGGAGACAGGCGAGACCGACCCCACCATGTCCAACCTCGTCCTGCTGGCCCAGCTCTACGGCGTCACCCTGGCCGAACTGCTGGAAAACGTGATCTGAAACATACCCTGCAAAAACGGCCCCTTTTGCTGTGTGGTTACAGCAGAAGGAGCCGTTTTCATGCCCTCTCAGTCTCGCTTCGCGGCTCCCCTCTCAGTCTCGCCGCCCTTGCGGGCGTCTCGCCAGCTCTCCCCCAGGGAGAGCCAAGTTTACGCCCGTGGGCAGGCAGAGGAAAACCTTGTGGTAAGATAAACTTTTCTCTGCTTTGCCTTACCACAAACTTTGCAAAGATTGACGCAGGTACGCTTGCCTCCCCCCGCGGGGGAGGTGGCACAGCGCTTTGCGCTGTGACGGAGAGGGGAGGCTCCCACGCGTGCGGGACTGCGCAGCTGAGGCGCTGCCTGCGGCAGAAACAGCCGAAGCGGAGCAGGGGCAGCGGTCTGTCTTTTGCGAGGCCGAAGCAAAAGCAGGGCACCGCAACCGTGGCCCGCAGGGCCGGAGAGGGCCAGGCGCACCCCGCGGAGCAAAAACAAAAAACTCCTCCGTCGGGTCTAGGGACGGAGGAGCCTTTTGTAAGGAGGAAAATCAGAAGGGAGTGCTTCTGTGTTCCGGGGGATTGGACCTGTAAACCTGTTTTGGTGGGTACAGCTTAGTTGTTTGGGGTCTGCTCGCCGAGGGTGGCGGAGACGGTCAGCATCTGGCCGTCGCGGGCGACGGTGATGGAAATGGTGTCGCCGGCGGCGTGTCCGTCGATGATGGCCGACACGTCGTCCCGGGCCGCCACTTCGGCGCCGTCGATGCTGACGATACGGTCGCCGGGCTCAAGGCCGGCCTGGGCCGCGCCGGAACCGGCGCTGACATCCACGATATAGATGCCGTAGGTGGACACGCCCAGCTGCTGGGCGGTGGCCTCATCGGTCACGGCCACATAGGTGATGCCCAGATAGGGCCGGCCGCTGACATAGCCGTTTTCCAGCAGATCCTGCGCGATGGCGATGGCGTTGTTGATGGGGATGGCAAAGCCCAGGCCCTCGGCGCCCGAGGCGTCCGACTTTGCGTTGACGATGCCGACCAGCTCGCCGGCCATGTTGAACAGCCCGCCGCCCGAGTTGCCCGGGCTGATGCTGGCGTTGGTCTGGATCAGGGAGAGGTTCAGGATCGAACCGTCATTGTTCTGGATGGAAACGTCGCGGTTCAGCGCGCTGACGATGCCGTTGGTGACGGTGCCGCTCAGGTTGCCCAGCGGGTTGCCCACGGCCATCACTTCTTCGCCCACGGTCAGGGCGTTGCTGTCGCCCACGACCGCCGGGGTCAGGCCCTCGGCGTCGATCTTCAGCACGGCCACGTCGCTGGCCGAGTCGGAGCCGATGACGGTGGCGTCATAATCGGTGCCGTCCACCTGGACGGTGATGTCGTCTGCGCCGTCCACCACGTGGGCGCAGGTCAGGATGTAACCGTCGTCGCTGATGATGACGCCGCTGCCTGCGCCGGACTCGATCTGGCGCTGGCCGAACCAGGACCAGTTGGAGTAGACCACGGCCTCGGTGGTGATGGGCACCACGCTGGGGGTGACCAGGGCGGCCACCTGGGCGGTGGTCAGGTTGTCGCCGCCGGTGGAAGTGGAGGACGCCAGAGCGTCGTTCAGCTGTTCGGTGCGGTCGGCGGCCTGGATCACCAGCTTGTGGTTGTTGCCCACCATGCTGCCCACATAGCCGCCGGCAAAGCCAACGGCTGCGGCCAGCACCAGGGATACCACCGTGCGCAGGATCCGGCCGGCGCTGATGCGGCGGCGCTTTTTGGGCGCCTGGCCCGGATCGGGGACCGGCTTGTAATCCGGCGTGCGGGGCGGCTGTCCGCCCGCGCCGGAAGCGTCATATTGGTTGGCGGCGTTGCTGCCGCTGCTGCCTACGTTCGCGTAGCCGGTGCCGCCATTGTCGGAAGAATTATTGTAGAGGGAGGAATAATCATATTCCCATTTGTTCTCTTTTTCCATACTCAAATCATCCTTTCAGGGGGCGGAAGGGGAAGGGTCTTGACCTTTCCTCTTAGGCTGATTATAGTGTAACCTGAAATTGTGAAAACAGATTCATGCCGCCGTGAAGAAAATGTGAAATCCAAACGTTTGCGCCGGCTGCGGCCGCCGTTCATGAAGAAAATATGAATTTTGGAGGTTTTTATGGTCCTTGTTCAGACAGAAACCGGGTTCGACCTTTATAAAGAAAAGGCGCGGGTGGGCTGGTGCGCCCTGACCCGGGCCGGCGGCGAGACCGCTTTTACCGGCCTGTGGATCGCGCCGGAGTGGCGGCGGCGGGGGTACGGCTCCTATCTGCTGCGGCAGGTGCTCCACCGCTGCGGCGGCTACAGGCGGGAGCAGGCCAGCCTTTTCACCGCGCCCCTGCCCGCCGGGGAGGGGGAGGCGGCCTTCTGGGGCAAGTTCGGCTTTGTCCCCGAGGGGGACCGTCTGGTCCGCCGCCGCAAACCGGACCTGACCGCCGTCCGCCTGGCCCAGGACTTTCTCGCCGCCCATCTGGCCCGCCCCCGCCTGCTGGTGGACGCCACCTGCGGCAACGGCGGGGACACCGCCTTCCTCTGCCGCTTGGCCGGAGAGGAAGGCCGGGTGCTCGCCTTCGACATCCAGCCCGCGGCCCTGGACGCCACCCGGGCCCGCCTCGCGCGGGAGGGCGTCCCCGCGGACCGCTGCCGGCTGATCCTGGACAGCCACGCCAACCTCCTGCGCTACGTCCAGCCCGGCGCCGCCGACGGGGTGGTGTTCAACTTCGGGTGGCTGCCGGGCGCGGACCACGCCGTCCACAGCGAGGCCGGCACCAGCATCCCCGCGCTGGAAGCCGCCCTGACGGCCCTGCGGCCGGGCGGCGTCCTGTCGGCGGTGCTGTACAGCGGCGCGGTGATCGGGGACGCGGAGAAGCGGGCCGTCCTGGCCTGGCTGGAGGGCCTGCCCCTGACCCGGTACACCGTCCTGGCCTGCCGCTTTGCCAACTGGGCGGACACCGCGCCGCTGCCCTGCTTTGTGATAAAAAAATGACTTTCCCTCTTGCGCAAAGGGGCGTTTTGGCGTAATATAAAGTATGTGTGTAATTTTCAGTGCAGAAGCGATCACAGGGAGACATCACCCATGTAACAGGACGACGTTAACGTTTTAGATAGACACCCCACCCCGAACAGAAAGACAAGAGGTACTATGACAAATCGTGAAGAAATCGAACGCCGCCGGACGTTCGCGATCATCAGCCACCCCGACGCGGGCAAGACCACCCTCACCGAAAAGCTCCTGCTCTACGGCGGAGCCATCAACCAGGCCGGCTCGGTCAAGGGCAAGCAGAGCGCCCGGCACGCCGTCTCGGACTGGATGGACATTGAAAAGCAGCGCGGCATCTCGGTCACTTCGTCGGTGCTGCAGTTCGACTATGCCGGCAAGTGCGTCAACATCCTGGACACCCCCGGCCACCAGGACTTTTCGGAGGACACCTACCGCACCCTGATGGCCGCCGACTCGGCGGTCATGGTCATCGACGCGGCCAAGGGCGTCGAGGCCCAGACCATCAAGCTGTTCAAAGTGTGCACCTTGCGGCACATCCCCATCTTTACCTTCATCAACAAGATGGACCGCGAGGCCCGCGACCCCTTTGAGCTGATGGAGAACATCGAGGAGATCCTGGGCATCAAGACCTACCCCATGAACTGGCCCATCGGCTGCGGCAAGGACTTCAAGGGCGTGTTCGACCGGCAGGCCCGCAAGGTGCTGGCCTTTTCCAGCGACGGCCGCGCCAACGGCGTGCGCAAGGTGGACGAGATCCAGCTGGAGCTGGGCGACCCCGGCCTGGACGATATGCTCACCCCCTACCTCCACCGCCAGCTGGTGGACGAGATCGAGCTTTTGGACGGCGCGGCCGAGGAGTTCGACCTTGAGCGGGTCCTGAAAGGGGAGCTGAGCCCGGTGTTCTTCGGTTCGGCGCTGACCAACTTCGGCGTCGAGCCCTTCCTGCAGGAGTTCCTGCGGCTGACCCCCACCCCGCTGGCCCGCGTGGACAGCCTGACCGGCGAGGCCGTGGACCCCTGCCGGGACGAGTTCTCGGGCTTCATCTTCAAGATCCAGGCCAACATGAACAAGGCCCACCGGGACCGCATCGCCTTCATGCGCATCTGCTCGGGCAAGTTCGAGCGGGGCATGGAGGCCTACCACGTCCAGGAGGGCAAGAACATCAAGCTGGCCACCGGCACCCAGCTGATGGCCCAGGACCGGGCCATCGTGGACGAGGCCTACGCCGGCGACATCATCGGCCTGTTCGACCCGGGCATCTTCTCGATCGGCGACACCCTCTGCACCGGCAAAAAGAAGGTGCAGTTTGCCGGCATCCCCACCTTTGCCCCCGAGCACTTTGCCCGCATCGAGCAGAAGGACACCATGAAGCGCAAGCAGTTCGTGAAGGGGATGGAGCAAATCGCCCAGGAGGGCGCCATCCAGATCTTCCGCGAAGTGGGCGGCGGCATGGAAGAAGTGGTGGTGGGCGTCGTGGGCGTGCTGCAGCTGGAAGTGCTGGAGTACCGCCTGAACACCGAGTACAACGTGGAGATCCGGATGCAGCATCTGCCCTTCGAGCAGATCCGCTGGATCCTGAACGACCCCGACACCTACACCCTGCGCGAGCTGGACCTGACCAGCGACACCAAAGCCGTGGAGGATATGCGCGGCAACCGCCTGCTGCTGTTCACCTCGGACTGGGCCGTCCGCTGGGCGCTGGACCACAACGACGAGCTGAAACTGAGCGAGTTCGGCAATTTGGAGTTCTAAACCCAAAGCACCCAAAGCGACAACAAAACCGTATGCGCACCCCATTTTCACGGGGCCGCGCATACGGTTTTTTTGCTTGCCAGGCGGCAAGATGATACTTTATGTCCCAAACGCACCAGGCGCCGGGAACTGTCGTCTAAAATGCCCGGCCGGATGTCCTTGGGCCAACTCAGCACTTCACTTCGGCAAGGCTGCGCTTGATCTGCAGGAGCAGCAGCACCAGGCTGACCCCCAGCAGGATATGGCCGATGCCGGCCATGCCGGAGATCGCCGCGCTCATGCCGGAGGAAAGTTCGGTCCCCAGCACCTGGGTCACGCCGCGCACCGCCAGCATGACCGCGGTCAGGTTCAGCCCCACATGGTAGACGACCAGCACCCGCCCGGTCTTTGCGCCGGTGAAGGAAAAGGTCTTTTCCAGCACCAGCAGCAAAAGGAAGAACACCATGCCCAGCATGAAATAATGGGTATGTACCACCCCCAGGGCGGTGCGGCCGTCAAAGCCGTTAAACTTCGTAAACTCCCGGTAAAATACGCCCCCGGCCATGGCGAGGACTGCGTAGGTCAAAGCTGCGTTCAGATAGCGTTTCATGGTTCGTTCTCCTTTACTTGCACTCTTTTTTCATGGCGAAATAGCCGATCAGGACCGTCCACACATAGGCGCAGGTCTTGGGGATCATCAGCATCCCGATCATGGGCACAGCGTCGGCCCACAGCACCACCGGGATATAAAAGCCAAAGCTCAACACGATGGTCAGCCACATCCAGCGGAACGCCCGGTCGCCGCGCTCCCTGGCGCTGCGGAAAAACAGCACGATCACCACGAGGCCCAGCAGGGCAAAGGGGATGTTGCGCCAGATCCCCCAGCTGAGGGGCGCGTCGGCGCTCATCCAGCGGTTCTGCGGCATCATGCACAGGACGATCCGCAGGCCGGCCAGGACGTACACGGCGGCGGTCAGGCCGCTCTGGCCCTGCACCTGGTAGCGCTGCCTCCAGACGTAGTACAGCAGCACATAGAACACGGTCATGGTGATGGAGGTGATCCACTTGCCCAGGCCCAGGGCAGCCGTATAGTTTTCCAGCCCCGTGGTGCAGAGGGCGAAGGCCCGGGGGATCAGGTGGAAGGCGTCGCCCGCCCCCAGCACCACCGCCATCCAGCCGAACAGCCGGAACTGGCGCTCTCCCTTGCAGCCGCGGATCATCAGCACGCCGATGGTGATGACCGAGACCAGATAGACGATATCGAACAGGGTTTCTGCGATTGCTTGCATCATGCTTCCTCCTCGTTGGTTGTATAGATGGTCCTGCGAATGATCTCCAGCACGGCGCTTGGGTCGTAGTCCTGCCGCAGCAGCGCGGACAACAGCAGCGAGAACAGCACCTGGGCAAACTGGTCCGCTGTGAAATGCGCCTGGAAAGCATCCGGGCGGACGCGGGGGTCCTGCCGCAGGACGGCGCTCAGCCGCCGGACCACATGGTCCCAGGTCTGGTACATCCGCTGCTTGCCGTCGGCCTTTTCCGGGCCAAAGCTCAGGGCGTGCAGGGTGAAAAAGCCCGGGTATTTCTCGCTGCCGTACCGCATCCGCTCATACAGCCAGGAAACACAGGCCAGGGTATCGGCAAACGCCGTGGGCTCCTGCGGGAAATGGAAGATCTCGTGCCAGATGCTTTCCACCGTGGCGCCGACCAGCTCCGCCTTGGAGCTGAAATAGTTGTAGATCGACCCCACCGACACCCCGCAGGCTGCCGCCACCGAGCGGATGTTCACCGCCTCCCAGCCCTGCCGGCGGATCAGCTCCCGGCTGCTGTGCAGGATGTCCTCTCTGGATGTAACGATGGTATTCATTTGCTCACCTCAATCTGAACATTGTTCATTATAGCTGTCTGACCCGGCCTTGTCAAGCCTTTTGCCTGCAAAAAAGCGCGGGAGGAAACGTTCCTCTCGCGCTTGGGTCGGGTCATAGCGGCTTATTTGCCGAAATACTGGGCGATCTCCTTCATGCGGCCGGACTGCTGGACGTGGAAGGGGCAGCGGCCGTCGCAGTGGCCGCAGCCGACGCAGTCGGACGCGTGCTTGTCCAGTTTCCGGTAGTGGTCGGCGGCCATGCTGTCGCCGATGACCGCCAGGTCGTAGTATTTATTGATGAGGCCCACGTTCAGCCCCACGGGGCAGGGGGCGCAGTGGTTGCAGTAGACGCAGGTGCCGGTCACATCCTGCGGGGTAAAGGTGCCCAGGACGGCATAGTCCCGCTCCTCGGGGGAGGCGTCCAGCCAGGCCAGGGCCTCTTTCAGGTCGTCCATGTGGCGGATGCCGGGCAGGACGGTCAAAACGCCGGGCTTATCCAGAGCGTACTGGATGCACTGGACCTTGGTCAGCGCCTTTTGGAAGGGGGAGGTGCTGTCCTGCAGCAGCTGGCCCGCCGAATAGGGCTTCATGACCGAGATGCCGATGCCCTCGGCCTCGCAGCGGCGGTACAGCTGCATCCGCTCGCTGGCGCTGCCGATGCCGAACTCGCCGTGCTGGTAGTCGTAGGCGGGGTTGATGGAGAACATCAGCTGTTCCACCAGACCGGTGTCCAGAATGGTCTGGGCCAGCTCGGGGGTGTGGGAGCTGAGGCCAATGTGCCGGACCACCCCGGCTTTTTTCATCTCCAGCAGGTAGTCCAAAACGCCGTTCTCCTGGTACTGCGCCCAGTCCGACGCCGAGTCCAGACAGTGGATGAAGCCAAAGTCGATGTAATCCGTCTTGAGGGCGCTCAGCTGCCAGTCTACCTGGCGCTTGACCGTCTCCAGGTCGGTGGTCCAGCCGTATTCCCCCGTCTGATAGTTGGCCCCAAAATGGACCTGATACAGCATTTCCCGGCGCACCTGGGCGAACGCCTCCCCGGCGTACTGGAAGGTGCGGGCCCCCGCCGTGGCGAAGTCCACATAGTTGACCCCCTGCTCATGGGCATAGGTCAGGGCGGCGACAGCCTCCTTTTCCGGCGTTTCAAAGATGGGGCCGGTGCCCAGGCCAATGACGCCGATCTTGTCCCCGGTCTTGGGGTGTACGCGGTATTCCATAAGTATTCCCTCCCGATGTGGCGGCAGGCAGAGCCTGACAGCATGTGTTCTGCTGTTACTATAGCACGGCTCTGACACGGCGTCAATACAAACCCATCAAAAAGCCCGGGCCGAAACCCGGGCAAGGCGCAGCGCTTTTGCGGCACGCCCTATCACAGCATATACACATACATGACCAAAAAGTGGCAGAAACTGCCGGCCATCACAAACAGGTGGAAGATCTCGTGCATCCCGAAATTGGGGTGGCGCTGCTCAAAGCCCGGCCGCTTCAGGGCGTAAATGACGCCGCCCACGGTGTAGAACAGCCCGCCGGCCAGCAGCCAGCCAAAGCAGGGGGCGGACAGGCAGGTCAGCAGCTGGGGCAGCGCGAAGATGCAGGCCCAGCCCATGGCGATGTACAGCGCCGCCGACACCCACTTGGGGCAGAACACGAAAAACAGCATGGAGGCCGACCCCAGCAGGGTGCACCCCCAGATGACGCCCAGCAGCACCCCGCCCACCAGCGGAGGCAGCGCCAGCAGACAGACCGGAGTATAGCTGCCGGCGATCATGACAAAGATCATCATGTGGTCCAGCTTTTTCAGCAGCGTCTCGTACCGGCTGCCGGGGGCCACCGAGTGATAGGCGGTGCTGGCCGCGTACAGGGCGATGATGCTGAAACTGTACACGGCCATCGCAAAGAGCGCCAGGGGCCGGCCGGTCTGGGCGGCCTTGATGAGCAGGGGCACGCTGGCCCCCGCCGATCCCACCGCGCCGATGAAATGAGTGATCGCGCTGGCCGGGTCCTTGATATACAGCACCCGGCGGCGGCGTCCATAAGCTGCAGTGTTGTTCATGCTTCACGCATCCTTTCCTCTGTCTCTATCTAAAAATATGAAAGTTCACAACAAGCTGTTCACAAGTTTTTTAATAACTTGTTACCGGGTAATATACACCATTGAACGCCCGCTGTCAAGAGGAAAAAAAGTGAAAAAGAGCATAACCATGCAGTCGGCAATGAATCCGTTCGGGCGCTGCGCTATAGCCCTCTCAGTCACAGGGCGCTTGCGCACCCTGTGCCAGCTCCCCCGCGGGGAGAGCCAAGTGTACGCCCGTGGGTAGCGGCTAAGCGGTGGTAAGGCAAACTTAAAAAGCGGCTTCTTCTGTTGTAACCATACAACAAAAGGAGCCGCTTTCATGCCCTCTCAGTCTCGCTCCGCTCGACAGCTCCCCCGCACGCGTGGGAGCCAAAACGTAACCTTTAGGCTCGGCCTCCCACGTTTACGGGGGAGGTGGCCCGCAGGGCCGGAGAGGGCAACAAACAATGCGGGGGCCAGCCTTACAGCCGACCCCCGCAGAGGGACCCTATCTTTCGTGACGCAAAAGTTCTTTTGTTTTGGTGCGATCAACAACAGAAGGAATATTGGTTAGACATTCCTTTTTGCTGTCACAGTAAGAGGGGAATACCAGACCGACGATTCCAGTCCGCCGGTCTCTTATATCAATCCCGGTATGGTGCGCCTGGGACTGTTATAAGTAAAATGAGATTACTTGACCGTGCGGGTAATGGTAACGGCAATGAAGTTGGCCGTGCCATGATAACCATCGACAACAGTCAGAGCCTTGTTGACGACACTTGCGGAAACAGTGTAGTTGTACTCGTAGGTTTCGCCAAGGCAGGTGCTTGCCTTCTCGGGCAGCTGCTCAGCCACAATGGTGTCCAGAGAAATCAAATCGATTTCTTCATTATTAATGCCGAAATCAGGCTCTGCTACCTTATAAGTAGACTTCGACCATCCTTCAACCTCGTTGATATAGGTACTTGCACCGTCAGCGATCTGCTTCAGGGCCTTCTCCAGAGAGATGGTCCCATCGACCACAAAAATCATGCCGATCTTTTTGGTCGTGTTCACATCACCTTCGGCCTTAAGCACATTGCAGACCTGCTCCCAGTCGCCAAACACACCGTTGATGACATCGGTCACAACAACATCCAGGCCAAGGTTGTTCTTGAAATCATTGGAGATCACCGGAGAAACCACCGGCATGACCACGGGAGCCAGCGTGTTGCCATTCAGCAGCAGCGAGCCGCGGTTGCCAAGAGCATCTTCCAGAGCCTCCGCATCAGCGTTATTATCCTGGAAGGTAACATAATCTTTTTTGGTGCTCTTCTCCATGTACTTTGCCAGCACCGAAGAATAGCCAGTCACAACGCCGTTCCCACCGTCACCGCTGGAAGCGCCGCCGTTGACGCTGCCGGTATCGCAGGCTGTCAGCATACTGACAGCCAGGACGCCGGACAGAGCCAAAGCCATCATTTTTTTGAGTTTCATGTTGTTCACTCTCCATAAAACCATATGGAGAAGGCTTTCCTGCGGGGCCAGCCCCGCAAGGTCTGCCTTACCCCATAATACTGCTTGTCAAACGCTTTTACTGGCGTATCAGGCCACCTTAGCGGTACGGCTGACCGTCACAGCAATGAAGTGTGCGGAGTTGGAAGCCTGGTCGTAGTCGCTCTGCTGGGTCTTATCGACAACGCTCACAGAGATGGTGTAGTCGTACTTATAAGAACCATAAGCAGTGCAATCCTCGCCGTCGCAATTAGTAGGAGCTGCATTGGTCTCAGGCAGAGCATCTTTCGCCAGCTGCTCTTTAACCTCTTCAGCAACCATCTTCACAGCCTGGTCGACAGTCACAGCGCCGTTGACAACGTAGAGAGCGCCGTCCTTCGCAGAAGTATTGATAAACTTGCTGTGACCGCTCGCCTTATCATTATCATAACCGGCATACCACTTCATAGCGAGGTCGCCAACCTTCAGGTCGTCGTCAGAAATCTTTGCGCCATTCACAAAGATCTTCGCCGCGCGCTGAGAAGTTGCGCCAGTAAAATCGCCCCTCTCAACATCAATCGACTGCGCTACTTGAATCTCTGCATACTTCTTCAGAGCCTCTGCATCAACGGCATCCACAGCAGCCTGCAGGGCAGTCTCATCCGCAGCGCTATCCTGGAAAGTGATGTAATCCTTGTCTTTGATGCAGTCAACATCTTTCAGGGCTTCGCCCAGAACAGAAGAGTAACCAGAAACGACGGTGCCTTCACCCTCGCCTTCGCCCTCGCCGCCATTGTTGCCACCGTTGCTTGCAGTATCGCCGCAGGCGGTCAGCATGGAAACAGCCATGACACCGGCCAGAGCCAGAGAAGCAATTTTCTTGAGCTTCATAGTGAATTTTCCTCCTTATGGTGTATAAAAGATAGAGACCCAAAACAGGCTGAAAGGAAGG
>ERZ1090880.326-NODE-326-length-27082-cov-11.759389_pt1 | contig 27082 bp, 29 predicted proteins | sample MGYA00478471_ERZ1090880 | MGnify/ENA primary metagenome ERZ1090880 (study PRJEB33644, sample SAMEA5815734) | chicken gut metagenome | biome: Chicken; feature: Gastrointestinal Tract; material: Caecum | place: Ireland | collected 2019-01-01 | study: A study of the... | reverse complement strand
TCTACACGCGTAAGATCGTCGGCAGCGTCAGATGTGTATAAGAGACAGATGCTCCCTTTAGTAACCATATTTGGGTGTGAAGATATAAAATTCTTATTTGCACCATATAAACAGTATGATGAGACGTTCAGATTACTAACATATTTTCCATTTGGCGAAACAGGAATGGCATCGCTAGTAACGTATGAACCAGTATATTCATTTTTTTCTAATATTCCATTCACAGTACTATGCCAATAGCCGTTTGTTGTACCACTTATTAAATTAGTCCCGCCAGCACCGATTTTAGATAATATATCGTTATCAATTGATCTGATTTGTTCTCTTACCGCATCTCCTGCAGATTCGTAGGTGTATCCATTATAAGTCACACGCATATCAGTTAATTCAGCGTCGCCTGTTGTGGCCCCCGGGGTTAATTTAAATAAGTTGTTAATCCGTTCTCTAGCAATTAAATCCGTAGCTCCAACCTTACCATCCTCATAACACTGATGGATCCCATCATGTATGGCCTGGCGGACATCTTTTCCATATCGGCTTGACAGGATCTTATTAAGAAATTCTTCAATCTTGCTTGCCATTTCCAACACCTTCCTTACATGCTTTCTCCCATTCCGCCTGATCCTGTGTGTACTCTTTCTGAGCTACCATCTTAATTCCCGCCAGATACTCGCTCAGAATCATCTCAATCATGAACGGTGGCAGCTCAGATTTTAAGACAGCCGTCTGTATATCATTCTTCAACTGGTTTACCCGGACTGTAACTGGTCGGGTTATTTTCTTATTTTCCATATCTGTTCTCCTATTCATTTTGAATAACAATTCCGCACCATATATACAGCCACCCTTTGGATCCATCGGGTTTCATGTATTCCACATGGTCTGTGATCCCTTCTTTCCCAATCACAGAAAATGCCGTATTTAGCTGGATGCCAGGACGTTCATATCCGTTTTCTATAGTTATGTATGGGGAAAACGTATCATTGTCCGGCCAGTATCCCAGGCCTAATTTTCCGTATGCTCCATATCCACCTACACACATCATTCGGTTTGAAGGAATAAAAGACAGCATTCCGGCATCCAGCCCAGAGGCCTTGTCTCCGAAATAAACACATCCGCCCCACATGGAAGCAAGCCTGGTATCGTCCGAAGTCTCTACATACCCATCTATGATCCGGCACGCTCCGTCTACCTCCAGCTTGAACTTTTCTGTATCGATCTTTAGCCTCGGCCCGGACAACGTGATCTGTCCCGCCTCCAACGAAAGCTGGGAAGATACATCTCCTTTGCTGACTTTCTGATTGATCTGCTCTGATGTGACCTGTATGGCTGCCGCCAGCTCTACTTCCTGGCCGGTGGCCCTGGTAACCTCTGCGGAGATCAGGTTTTCTGCTACTTTAAATTGAGAAGTTACCGTAGTATTAATTTTATCTGTTACTGATTGCTTATACTCTGCGGATAAAGCCTCTGCCTGTACTGACCCAGCTTTAATAAATTCACCTAAGAATGTACCGTCGATTGTCCAAGCGTTCTTATATGGACCATCAAATCCATCCCTTGAAAATCCGATTCCATTCATATTAATCTGCATGACAAGGGTCGCGTCTTCTTTATTCGGAGCGTTCATATATAGATCTCGTAACCAACGTCCATGCTCATCATACTCAGTAACTTTATAACCGCCTTTCGATCCAGTCATCATTGCGGTGGCGTTGTCAATGGCTTGCTGTAACCAATCTGTCGTTATATGAACATCCTTAATTGAAGTATTGTATACAGCCTGTGTTTCAGTTAATGACGACCTTGTAACTCCAAAGGTGTATACGGAATTTGCTGGTTGATGCAAATTAAGTTCTATTTTAGAACATAAAAAATTATCATGAATATCATGTGGTGTTGATATCACTGTAACATACTTACCAACTTCTATAGAATCAACATTTGCACCAAGCAGTTTCAAATCTACGGCGGTTATTTCTATAGAGGTCACTTCCTGGATCGCAGACGCTAATTTTTCTTCAGCCGTGGACTTTAGAAGACTTGCGTCTGTAATATTATCCCAGGTGATGCACCTTTCAATTTTTCCATACAGTTTCTCACCATCAACAGACTTTATGTATTTTGATCCATTGTTAACCGATTCTATGGTTAAAGGATTTCCATCATCATCTTTTTTACCAAGCGGAATTAAATATGTATATACATCAGCCGCATTTACATATTCTTCAAGATCCAAAAGATTGACACCAAATGTGATTTGCTGATCAGCCATATTAATAGCGGTATTCAAATAATCTAAATAAGAAACGCCGTCATTTCTCCGTATTTGCAAATGACCTCCGCATGTCTCAACTAACACAGACAACATATTTGTTAAGACGTTTGCATAGGATTCCGATTTTGGATAAATGACTGTTGAGGAATTTACCGCTGTAATGATTCCAAGTCGGATATCCCGCTCAGTCGGACAATTCGCTCGATAACTCGAAATATATTTATTCAGCATTGATCCAACCGTGATTCCCGATTTACTATAATCGTATGGCTCTATCAAAGCATCGTTTAAAAATGCTAATTCTCCCTCGCATACGATTTTTTTATTATTGTAGAAATCTTTAGTAGTATCAATGACTCTTCCTCTCCAAATTTCTGCGTCATCATCTTTAACAGTAATGATAGATCTTAGTTTCTTAAAATGGTCATATTCTGGATGCATGACCGGAATGGTAAAAGTGAAACTTCCCGCTTTGTTGAGTTCGTACGTTATTTTCGCATCGGAGGTAATTATTTTCTGTTCAACCATCAAAGGAGAATAGATAATTTTATCATCGCAATAGGCGGTATACATTATAATTCTCCTCCTCTGAAATCAACACTTACTGTTGCATTTCCACTAAAAACCATAGTTGTGTCAGTGTCTTTTATAACAGTATCGTACAAATAGTTATTACCATTTTGAAGTGTGTAAGTTTTGTTCAACACTTTAACTGTAAGATTACCCGTCCCTTTATTTGAAACAATAACCGTCGGAGACACTGGTTCAGATGTTGCGATAATCTTCAAGGAAAAACTTCCATTTACAGTAAGATTCTTGTACTCTCTGATAATTCCTGTTTCAAAATCAAAAGGATCCCACAACCAATCTTCAAGTGAGCTGTTTCGTTCCCTTTTATAAGGATATACATTATAGTCAATCACAATAGACGACCACCATTTGTCAGATTTCCATTCGTTAATGGAGTATCGGCCTTCATATACAAAGCCAAGGTCATCTTCCAAATAGGCATATAATACTTTTCCATGTAGAAATTTCATTATTTCAGAATACAAGGTGCTCCAATCTTTATGTCCATTCTCCACATAAAATTCAATTGATCCAGTTCGATTTTCGTATACTGGGAATCCGGTCAAGCTCTCCGTGAGGTCAATTTGTCCATTACCCCCAGGAATGTCAACGTACTGTGTCTTTACTCCTGGGGGATTAAATACTGGCCTAGAAGAAGGAATTAAATACCAATCATCCCATGTATTCTTTTCTTCACCGGAAGAATTAACGAATGTTATCGAGTGATACATTAAATATTCCTCCTTCTATAGACCTCTTTTTTCCCAAAATTCTGATCCATCTTATTACTAATTCCTCCGACAGTCGCTCCTGTGTCAAGAACTACCTGCATATTTCGGATTTCTGACGCAATAAGATCCATTCTTTCACCTAAAGTATTGACAGCCTCTACCACATCGCGGTTATTTGTTTGTGCTGTTATCATTTTGGTTTCAGACATGGCGCCAACTGCTTGTAAATTTCTTCCTATATTTCCAGAATAAATTCCTCCGAAATACGTTCCATTTTGATTCATTAATAAAGAATCAATCAGACTTGCACCTCTTGAAACGTCTGACAAATCCATTACTGGCCGAATCACAGGAGAAGCGTCTATATTGTCATTTAATATAGAAGTAATTTTTGTCAAAGCAGATTCCATTCCGCTGTATGCAACATCCGCTGCTCTGGAAGCTCCTCTTTGGATTACTCCAGTGTACTTTAGGAAACCTCTGCCGAGACCTTCATCAGACATTCTACCTAACCACTCAAACTTCTTTGAAGGTGACTGAATGTCCAATTCTCTCTTAGCCGCGGCATAAGCAGCAGCGGCTGCGCTGGCGGCGGCATTGATTGCTGCTGAGCGATTTGCCCATATTCCGTCAGCAAGTCCATCCATAGCATAGGATCCTGCGCTGTAGAATTCACTGTAGTATCCAGACACTGCATTTTCTGCATCAGACATCGCACTTTCAAAGGAGTCCTCAACACCTGCTTTGTTTGCGTTAGCTCCTTCTTCGAGATTTCGCATCATAGTCTCTCCGAACTGTCTGAATTTCGGATAAGAGGAGGTAAAAATCTCCTGGGCTTTGTTTATGATAGCTACGGCTAACTGGTGCATAGCATTTTGCGCCCTGGATATGTTGGTGGTTATTACGGTAACTATAACATTACACATGGATGTCGTCATTTGTCTTGCGTTGGTCTGCAATAAAGCAGACGAAGCAGATAATTGCCCCATCATTCCACTAACCATGTTTTGAACTGCCGAAACAGCAGTTGCTCTTATAACTGGAGATCCAGAATTTATACTTGAAGAAATCGAATTAATTAGGCCTTGTCCAGCAGCCATTCCACTTGCAGAAAGTGTTCCGACATTTGCATTGATAGTCTCGCTTATAGAATTAACGATTGTTGTTGCCAGATTAGTTCCGACAGATGAAGCTTCCGGAGTAGCATTTCTAAAGGCATCCAGAAAACTTTGGACACCACTACTACCAAGCGCTCCAAGATTCATTGAGAAATTGGAAAGTCCTGAAAAATCTTGACCTGCAATTTCCGTAGCCATATTCGCCAGTTTCTTTATGGACGAGGTGGCTATGTCAACCACAGAAAACTCTATACCACTAATAACTGTGTAATAAGATGACATAGAGTTTCCGAACTTAACAAGTTGACTTCCAAAAGCTCCAAGTCCATTATCACCGGTAAAGAATGATACTAAACCACCGGTATTTGGAAGGTTGGATGCCAACTCAGATAATGCTTTAGCCGCATTTGCAGAATTAACTACCACATTTGGATCTAATCCGGTAATACTTGTTGCATATGCCTTCAATTTAGGGCCAAATTTCGATAACTGATCTGCAAATACTGATAAACTATTATCTCCGGTAAATAGAGAAACTAAGCCTCCAGTATTCGGGACATTCGCAGCGAATTCTGCTAATGTTTTTGCTGCATTCGCTGTGTTGGTTACGACATTCGGATCAAGCCCTGATACACTATCTGCATATTTTTTCAGCGCCGGACCAAATTTGGTTAGCTGTTCTGCAAATGCAACCAGACTGTTTTCTCCAGCAAACACACTTGCTAAACCGCCCATATTGGGAACTTTATTCGCAAATTCGGCAAGCGCCAAAGCTGCATTTGCGGACGCTTCTACCACAGAGCCATCTACACCTTTTATAGATTCATAATAAGCACTAAAGTACGGTGCAAACTCCGATAATTCTTGTCCGAACTTAACAAGTGCATTTCCACCAGTAAACCAACTGGTCAGTCCATCTATAACATTAGAAGCAGTCAGCACTAATATTGCAGAAGCCAATGTGCCGACACCGGTTAAAGCGCTGGAATCTATAGAGCTGATCCCATCGAAAAACGGACGGGCATTATCCATAAAATCAGATAAGTTCTGGCCTATCTGCGGAAATGAATTTGTCACTCCTGCTGCAAAACCACCAATAATGCTGCCAACGAAAGAACCGATAGCAGTACCTATCTGACTTAAGAAGGCTGTTCCTTCATCAATCAACCAAGTGAGTCCAGGAATCTGAGATAAGCCTCCAAGGGCTGTTAATATTACGGTCAACCCCGCTATGACTATCCCAAGTCCCGTGATACCAGTTAACGCCCCTTGTATCGGAACTTTACTTATAATAAACATACTTGCAGACAAAGATGTCAATAGCATGGATAATGCTTCTGCATTTTGAACAGATTCACTTGCATCAAACTGACCTAAAATGGCGAATATGGTTGCGATCATCCCCATAACAACCATCATAGCAGCAGTTGTCTTTATAGCCCCTTTTATCATTCCGGACATTTTTGATAGTAGTGCGAAAACTCCAACTAAAGCGGATATAGCTCCAATCATTGTCAACAGATTTTCTGGCTGGTAATTATCAAATGCTTTAAATACTTCATCTAAGAATTTTCCGATTAACCGTGATCCAACCGCTACCAATTCTGGCATTCTCTGTTCAAATACTTCTAAGAATCCTATGAGTATGTTAAACAATTTGTCTGCCAACTCTGGGCCATACTCTTCCACGATTGCTAACATCGCATCGAGCATAATTACAAAAGATTCTGCCAGAGCTGGTGCTGTGTTCGTAAGCGCTTTTGCCGCTGTTAAAATCAGGGTTTCCAGTGCTTCTTCGATAACAACTGCTTGAGACGCCAAGGTACTTACGAACGTAGCAATTCCTGTTACAACGCCTGCCGCTATTTGCGGTATTAATGAAACAAGAGTATTTACAATGATTGTCAACGCACCAGCTAAAGCAGTAGCTCCTGCAACACCGCTGACAGCAAGCGTGGCTAGTCCTGTAGAAACAAGGACTAAACCTGCTCCAATAGAAGCCGCTGCAATGCCAAATAGTGTAAAAGCTCCAGCCACTGTCAATAATGCTGGTCCCAATGGTGCTAATGCTACTCCTGCCGCGCCAAGCCCGACTAAAACAATCGCTAAAGCTCCTATACCTACTGCCAATGTAGAAATAGGCAAAGAACCCAAAGCAGCGATTGGCACTACGAGTAAAGTCATAGCTGTAGCCATTAATATCATGGCTGACGAAGCAGCTATTAATCCTCCAGAGTTTCCAGATAAGGCGCCTAAAGATAGAGTCATTGCTCCTAAGGCAACCCCAACTGCTACTAATCCCTTAGCCAGGGAAGACAGCTTCATCCTTCCCAATAACTCTATAGGAATGATCAGTAAGTTCAGAGCGACAGCTATCGCTATAACGGATGTAGAAACACCTTTCATATTCACACGGTTCATGGCCATGATTGCCACTGATAACTCAAGCATGAGAATCGATACAGCACTCATACCTTGAATTAATGTATTGAAATCAAGAGCTCCAAGCTTTTCAACAGCGTAATATAATACCAGCATAGCCGCTGCAATTTCAATGATTGTCTGTTTTCCACCCTTCAGCTTATCAATCTTAGATAACTGAATAAACGCACCGATTTCCGCCAGCAATACACCGATAGCTGTTAACGACTTTATTATCTGTCCCGTATCCAATTGTGAAAACGTCTGCATGGATTTTGCCAATTGTCCTACCGCTGCTGAAAATATCAACAGTCCTGCAGAAGCTTTTACAAGTTCCATACCATTAACGTTTTTGGATAATATCTTAGCAGACGCAGTTAATCCGGTCATCAGACCAACCATGGAAACTAATGCTGGCCATGTAGAATCCCAATCCTGAAATTCTTTAAATTTTGACATAGCAGACGCAAGCGCTCCTACAGCTATAGACATGATAACCATAGCTGTTGCAGCTCCTGCAATTCCAGTTATATTAAATTTACTTATAACAGCCATAGCAGCCAACACTTCTGCTAATAGTACAGAAACACCGGTTAACCCTGCGGCCAATTTATCGGAATCTACTTTTGTTAAAATGAATAAAGAGCCAGCCAATAAGGCAACCGCGCCGGCTATTCTTAACAAAGTTCCTGCGTTCAACTGATTCTGATAAGCTTCCAAAGCGCTTCTCACGCTATCCAACGTATCTGAAATTTTGTCGGTTAAACTACTTACATCATCAAAAGCGTCACTGATTGTGTCAACCACTCTTTTAATCATAAGAGCGACACCTGCTAGTAAACCTGTTCCGATGGCGTCTGTAATAGTAACTCCATCAAATGCTTCTCTTATATTTTCACTAATGGGACCGGTTACAGAACGTATTTCTCTTGCCAGTTCTTTCATAGAATCGATGACTTTAACTGTAAATGTAGTTATCTTATCAAATACTGTAGATACATAATCGGAGATTGTTCCTGCTCCAGAACGTAAAGAATCAAAAGAATCTTTTGCATTATTTTTCAATTCGATGAATTTCTGGATAAGTGTTTCAATTGATGCGATAGGATCCTCTAACCATGGGATAGAAATATGAGCGGATATAGCTTCTCCGAAACTTTTTACCTCAGAAATTCCGCCTTTTATAATATCTATGAATCCTTTAATTATACCCGTAACAGCTCCAACTGCGGAATCAAATACACCGTATTTTGTGATAAGTTGATCAATACCCGTGATGAAATCGCCAATGTTGGCAGTAACACCTAAAATTCCATCTCCCACTGGAAGAATATACCCGATGATATCTAGGAATCCTTTGGCGAAAGCTGACGCCGCCTTAGCCCCGATATCAAATAGAGAGAATACTCCTTTAAATGTACGGTTTAAGTTTGTGGCAGTTTTTTCACTTATTTTGAAATTTTCAGTCAGGTCTCGAATGCTTTCGGAAATCTTAACAAGTTTTTCTCCGGTCATCGGAGGAAATACATCTTGAAAAGCATTATGAATCGGACCTAATATGTCCATTAAACCATTAAACGCATTTGAGATAGCCTCTATAATAGCGTCTCTTCCACCATTTTCGTTCCAGAATTTCAGCATTGCATTTCTAGCATCTGTGGAGGGTTGGATGAGATTATTGAATGCATTACTTACTTCTGTTAAAGCTGCTGCCGCCTGTTCGCGGTTACCAATGATGTACTCCCAAGATTGCGCCCATCCAGATTGTACTGATTCGGCCATCGTATCCAATAACTGGGTTACTGTCTTAACCTGTGTAGCCGCCTTTACAAGAGTCTCATCATCTGCAAATTTTTCAAGAGTTTTGATAAGTACATCTGAGGTAAGCCAACTTTCTTTTCCCCCAGCAGTGCTTAATGAATCTCGGAAACTTACAGATTCATCAACCACAATTCCCATCTGCTTTGCGGTTTCTTTCAAAGCATTCTGGAATAATTCACCGCCCATTCCGGCATTAACAACTGAGTTCCAGTCCTGAAGACTAACTCTGCCGGCTGCAAGTGCCTGTGATAACTGGTACATGGCGGTTGATGCCTGAGCTGATGTTGAACCGGAACCTGCTGCCAGGTTAGCAATACCTTTGATAGCTTTTACAGAAGAATCCAGATCAACACCTGCCGCAGTAAAGGTTCCAATATTCCGAGTCATTTCGGCGAAATTGTATATGGTCTGATCTGCATAGGTGTTGAGTTCGTCCAACGCCTTATTTACATCATCCAGTGTAGTGCCTTTACTAGCAGTATTCGTAAGAATTGTGGTAATGGAATTCATCTTAGTTTCATACTCATTAAATCCACTTAACACAGGATCTAATGTTAAAGACTTTACCATCTGCGTTCCTGCATTGATAGCAGCGTTCGTAATATTGGTAAGAGCCGCTACACCCACAATTCCAAGGTTTGTAAATCTTGCAGAGATGGTTTCCACACCCGATGCAAGACCTGAAAAATCTATTTTATTTCCGACATTTTGAAGTTTTGATAAGCTCTGGACACTTTTATCAAAATTCAATGCTGATTTAAGTTTTTCAAGAGTGCTCATTGACGTTTTTGCACCCTGCTCAAATTTTGCATTATCGAATTGCATCTGTACAATTCTTTGATCGATGCTACTCACGCTGATGTCACCTCTCTCCAAACGTTATTTGCTATTTCATCAAAAATCGGCCGCATGGCAGGGTTAATATAATCTCTCCCCTGGACATAGCCGCCGTTTCGTGTTCCGTGACCATACTGTATAATTACAGCAATGTTCACACCTTTATTTATGTTTGAGTTTGTCCAATAAATTTCGACTGAATTTCTCCCAGTCCTTATCTCATAGCTCCAGGAACTGGCAGTTTTTCCAGAATTGATTGGTGTTGCTGACGCAAGAGCGTCCACACCTTTTTGTGCGTATTTCTCTAAATTTCGGAAAAATTGCTTTGACGAAACTTTTTTTAGAAACTTTTCTGTATGATTGAAGTTTCCTTTTTGTACAAATTTAATCATGTAAAACCCAGCCTTTATGGAAACTCATTTATCTATGTTTACCCCGTTTAAGTCTCTGATTATTCAAAGCCATACGCTGTCTAGCGGCTTCCTGCTTAGACATTTTCTTCGGTGGTTTACTGTTAATATCACAGACTCGAATAAGGGTGATTAGTCGATCTAAGTGCCAATACTGGCATTCAAAGGGAATATTAAACGAGACCATCCAATAGTAGATGATCTCTGCGGTGATTACTTTTCGGCTTTTCGGTTGTTTAGGTCCATGTTCAGTGAACCAGGTGGCTGTTTGGGTGGAACCCATATATTCATAAATTTCATCCAGATTTTTCTGTGAAATTAACGAATACAAAAGGGGCGAAACAGACTCCGGATTTAACGTCATACATTTTATGTATGATATGGTCTCATCCAGAGTCTTTGGCTTATCCGTCAAGAATGGTTTATTCCATTTTGATTCCCATGCAGCCAATGCATAAAGAGAGTGTTCCAACTCCAACTCCCCACCCGGAAGATCAATAAATTCATTGGTGATCTCGTTATAATATTCTTTTCCTTCAATTTTTAATTTAAGCATCAACAGCTGAAGCCATTTCCAATGCCTGTTTTTCTACCTCTTTTGGAACTGGTGTGGGCATAATGCCGTTTACAAAATCCAGCACCTTATCCTCACCACTGCAAAGTTCCATAAGCAATTCTGTATAGGCTTCAGTTTCTGAGAATGCTTTTGAAAGTTCTTCAGACTTATGGAAGTGTATTCCGTCTTCGCTCTTTTCTCCATAGGATTTCAGTACAAGCCATTCAAAGTATTCATACAGTTTTACTTTGTTCTTTTCTTTCACCATGGCTTTTAATTTTTCTTCGAGAGAAGATTCCGTAGTCATCTCCATCCGGAGAAGTTCCGGTCTGGATAAGTTGAAGTAAAAAGTTCCTGTTCTTTTCACACCGTTATAATCGGTATATGTAATTTCTTTTTTTAACATTGCAATATTCTCCTTTCGTTATGCAGCATTATGCCTCATTAAAAATAGCGATCACTTCATCCGGAGTGGGCAATTCCGCCTCTGTAGAAGTATCGCCATAAAGTTTCTTTTCAAGTTCTGTGAGCTTTGTTCTAACTGCTACTGTTGAGTCAATCTCAATATGTGCGGTTGGCTGATGACCAGTTACAGATGCGGGGGTTGTCTCGCATTCCCAACTGAATGTGATGGCTTCCGGGCTGTCATTGATTGTCTGATATGCTTTTTCTGACGGTGACGCTGTAGCTCCATAAATCAGATGAAGTTTATAGCCTTTATCGTCACTGGTATCATCACCAATTTTTGAACGATAACTAAAACCAAAGGTTTTACGTTTCTGCTGACCGATGTAGACTCCGTCTGCCGCAGCTACAGTTCCATCACACTCATAAAATTCTTTTGGGCAAGTGTACGCTTCGATTGTGAAACCAAAGGTTTCTGCTGACCTCATAGAACCATACTTAATATTGTCCGCATACAGATCAGTTGCCTCTGCTCCGGAAGGGCTTAAAGTTACTGCGGTTAATCCATTCCAGGCAATTCCATTACCATATCCGCCCACATCCTGTGGGTATAAAACACCATGGTCGGTACCAGACTCATATCGTCTTTCGCCCGTGCCATCCCATGTTAAAACTGCCATAGTCTTATCCTCCTAAAAATAAATACTGTATACAAAATGGTTTAAGTTATCCGTTGCGTAGTCTCGATCGTACTTAGAAGTTGGTAAATCTCCTATTTTCTCTGGTATTGTGGAATCCGGATTTTCGTCGATTACAGTCACCATATATCGTTTCTTTTTTATGTAAGGAACGTTATCGGCAAACGCTGTGTCGCCACCATTTCCGGAATAGACAATGCAAGGGTAACTAAGTTTCAAAGATTCCGGGGGCTGATAATAGACACTCTTTTTCGAATATCCAAGTTGTTCCATAATTGAACAAAGAATATTATGTAAATCAATTCGACTGCCCATTATATACACCCCCGACTGATAGAATAATTCTGGGCCGTTGTACTTCAGCCGCTGTGATTTTCCATCTTGTTCCATACTGTTCGACAAATTTCATAGCCCCAAAATTTTCGTAAGCAAAAGAATCCGCTAGGATACTTATTCGATTATTTAAACTTAAATCGTCGTTCACATATTCTGTAGATTCCCAACGTTTTACGTTGTTCAGCAAATCTCCTTTGTATGCTCTTAAAGTCTCCACTGGTCTGTATACCCCGGGTGCGGTTTCCTTCATTGTTACGAAACCAATGTTTCCATAAAATTTTGCCATTTTGATTTTCTCCTACTCTTCGGAATGTTCTTTTGAATAAAGAACTGTTGCTGCGGATGCTGAAGCAGAAATAGCTGTTGCAAATGTAACTTCTACAACCCCAGAATTTTCTTTGAAGAATAATGGTGTGTAGAACGTTCCATCATATGAAATAAGGACACCTTTCTTGAGAAGTTCAAGTAAAGTGACCTTATCGATACGATCCTTTTCCTCACAAGCGGAAGTTTTATTTAAGTAGTTATTACTGGTCTTTCCATAAAGAATAATAGTCTTTGCAAATTGCTCCTCTGCATCTGCATAGACTACATCATAACCTCTGTAATCCATCATAATTTTTCACCCTTTCTCAACCTGTTGTTTTCATTTCAAATGCCATTGCAGAATGCGGTACTGTCAGAGCACCAGCGCAGCGAGTTTCAATCAGATACTTCTGCCGGTTGTAATCAATGTCGAAGTCATCAAACATATTGACAGCTCCGCCACGATCAGCGCCAACATTGTAATCTCTCATGTTAACCACTACCGCAACCAGAGGGTTACCGTTCTTACCAGTTACATTCTCCATAACCGGAACTGTGACAATTTTGCTGACACGCATTTTACGAGCTAAAGTGGTCTCATCTGCATACAGCGCATGTCCAAGAGTATCTTCCAGAAGAAGCATGTCTGTCAGTACATCTTCTGTCGTATACATAACCGGATTACCTGATCCTCTGTAGAGTTTACGATTTTTAATAACTCCACGAATAATTGCTTTTGCTTTATCATCATCTGTAGCGGAGGACGCCACTTCGATATCTGCATGTACAGTAAACAAATCGTCATCAAAGGCTACCGGACGAATATTCTGGTCGTTGATGTGATCGTCAGAGGAAGCTGGACGCCCGTCTCCAATCAAATATGCTCTTGCGAGTTCCTCATTCAGCATCATCCGCATTTCGGTTTTCAGCCAAGCGGCGATGTCAAAATCAGTGATATCAATCATATCGTCACGGTCCATCTTCTGTTTCTTATACACAGTGGTGGGCTCGGTACGTCTCTTGATCAGGCTGAAGAACTCTTCTTTCTTCATCTTTCCTTTAATGTATCCTTTTGCTCTGGCGTCATCTTCGGTAATATCTGCAAATACAGATTTCACACGAGCGAATGGGGTATGGTGCACAGATCCCATGATGTCAGATACCCAGCCCATATCTCTCTGGATAAAGGTTGGCTGTGTGGTAATTGTCCGGTCATCTGGGAACAGGTAATCTACCTGATCAATGCCGTGCTGCAGAACCGCATCTTTTAAGCTACCAAGACGCTTAGCATCTTTAAAAATCTCACTGATCTCATCAATCGTAACTTCGGATCCGTCAGAGTGCATAAGTACACCTGTTTTACCCCGACCTTTGTCGCGATTTTCAAACACATTGAATTTCATGTCATTTCCTCCTAATTTTTCAGACTGTTCTAATGTTTCATCTTCTGGATTTAATCCAAGAGCCTCTCCAACAAGGCCGTACATAACCGTTTTCTGATCATCACTCATAGAAGTGATGATATCTTCAAGGGTCTTATTATCCTCTTTAGGTGTATCTTTAGAGTTAGTATCATTTAACTCATCAGCATGATAAATGACAATATTCTCGTCATAACCAAGAATCATGGCATCTCCAACTTCTTCCCCATGTGCCATTACGACGTCAATAAAGGCTCCCGGATTAGCACCAGCGGGTACCAGGCTTACCTCCTGAATAATTCCGTGAACCACATTAGAGCCAACCTGCTTTAACCGATTCGCCATAATGGATAAGGAACGGATGTCGCCATGCTGTACTCTCTTTCTGGCTTTTACGCCTTCTTCGTCATCGTTGAAAGCGCCATAAAAATAAACGCCCTCCGGCCGGTTCTCTAATAAACCATGGCCAAGAACGTTATCCACACTGTCATGCTGATGATTCCAAAAGATCGGTACTGTTTTTCCATCGCAGTCTTTGAAAGCATCTCTGCGGATAGTTCTTCCATCACTGCAATGGAGATCATTTCTAGTGGCCCAGCCACTAAAATCCCATTTCTGAGTTTCCATTTTGATTTGTTTCCTCCTTTTTGTCGGTGTTAATTTCAGATCCTGTCCGTGGCATATTGCTATTCTCTAATCTGTCTGCCTTCGGATCTGTAGATGGTTTCATACCAATGCCCTGACGTATTTCATTGGTTGTTACCACTTCATTACGTTCCAGGGAATTCACAATATCGCCCAAAGCATTGAGCGGTATGAGCTTAAATGGATCACGGAAGAACATAATAGATTGTCCCTGTGATCTGGCGGTCTTTGTAAGGAACTTCCATTTCATTCCATCTACAATTGCGGACAAAATAGGCTCGATTATCCGGACATAGTAGTTCTGCATAGTTTTTTCATCAGCAGTACCATTAAGAATTTCCAATGTCATGCCAAGCTGCGAGAACACTTCGTTTGTCAGGTTTTCAATCTGCTTCAACAGGTTGTTTTCTACAGCTCGGTTCAACTGTATGACATGCTCTGTACTGTCAATGTACGCAATTCCATACTTTGAATTTTCTAATTGGTCTGCGATTTCCTGACGTCTTTCCTGTGCGTATTTTTTACGGGCGGGCGATTTCACTGTATAAGGAACCTGAATGATTATGTCCAATTTTCCAGAACTGGACTGCTCATCTATGGCATCCAACATGCTGTATTTATGAATTAACCTCTGCATAGTAGAGTTTGGTTCATTCATGATCGTGTAAAAAGGATTTTCAACGATTGTTACAAAAGACTTCGGGAACCACATGTTTTCCTTCTGACCTGTTTTATCGTTATACACACGGACATAAACATCATCCGGACGCCATTCCAGGATTTCTCCAACACGCATACTTAATATGTCAACAGAACTTGTTAGGTATGGATTATCCGACAAATCTATTGGCACAATTCCAATCACACCCTCGTCAAGAAGGGACAAAACTGCGTCCTGTAAAAAAGCCCTTCCAGTTTGGTCCTTATTTGCATGTAAGTTGAATCTTTGGTTAAGCTCTGAAGTTGTATAGGTGCTTAGGTATCGTCCATCTGCATCTATTTTTACATGCTGTAATGAGAAAGAGGAAGCGTCTAAAGAAATCCGGTTATAAATAGAATTTACAATGGATTTCTCCCCACCCCTGCTTAGTCTGGGCCGATCTGGCCGGTATGAATAACCGTATCCCATATCTCTATAAGGAGTGGGGTCCCTACTAAAGAAAGCATTCCAGGCACGTTTTATCCTGGGACCAATATTTAATTCCATTTTGAAATTTCTCCTATTCAAATAATTCTCTGTTCAATTTATAAGCTACAAATCCGTCCATCATAGCTGCAACGCAGTCTATTTTGGCTTCGTATCTGCGCTTTAATAGTTTCCTATTTCCATTTGTGTCTTCCATCACAATACAGTTTCCCATAGCGAATTTCATAATCTTTTCATCAAACAAAAGCATTCTTTCCTCTGATAGTTTTTTCAGTTCCCCCAAAGGTACCGATTCTGTCTTAGATCCCTGTATTACTTTTGATACGCCGAACGGACCATTCTCCATAGTCCAGCGTTCTATGAAATCTTTCGCATTGTATGGATCATATCCTACACATTGGACGTCGTATTCATTTTTTATAATAAAGTTGTCCAAGTCATCATAAACATCTATCATGTCTAAGATGTTTCCTTCTAATACGACCAAGCTTCCTTCACTTAGGAATTCTTCATATTTTGTTCGCATAGCGCCTGGGAGTTTCATTAAAGTTAATGAAGAAATGTAATTACGGGTCTTTATTCCAAAGCACCCATTTGATAATGGGAATAGAAATGTAAATGAACAGAAATCATCTCCCTGAGATAAGTCAATACCCAAGGAGCAAAGCATTCCTTTAAAATTCTGTTTTTTATGAATTAAGGTTTCTTCATAGGTAAAGAAATATGTATATCCTTCCATAGGAATGCCGAATCTCTTGGCAATAATGTCGTTTCGAGCCGACGGACTTTTTTCAGCTCTTTCTACATCTAGCTGGTACGCCTCGTAACTTACGGTTTTTCCAATATTCGGGTTGGCCTTACACCATAAATCTGGATTATTAACTTCTTTGATATCGTCCAGACGATACCACCAAATGGATACGTGGGGATTGACATAATTTCCTTTAAGTATATCCATCAATTCCATTTTGATTGTATCGCCGCTACCATTTCGTACAGTTCCTTCTGAGCTTGTAGCAATGATAAGATAATCATCCAGTTTTGATCCACCCTGCTCAATTGCGCCTATAGGATCTTCTCTTATATCCCCTGATAGCCATTCATCTACGGTAGCATATTTAACACGAAGACCTTGAAGCTTTGATATTGACATAGGTCTTATACGTAAAATAGATCCTGTCAAGAAATTCTGTATTCCTTCTTTGGTAGACGCTAATTTCACACGATTCGCTTTGGATCCAGTTGTGTTCTGTAAAGAACCGTATGTCAAAAATTTAAACAAAGGTCCTCTAGCTCTTGTAATAGCAGTCCGAAAAGGTCCTAAAACTTCATCGGCCTGTTTCATAGTTGGCGCTGTCGTAATCTGGTCTGTGGTAGATGTATCAACGCACAACCCGTATCCATGCTGGCATGTATCATACAGACTTTTTGCAGCTCCTCTTCCAACTATAAGATATTGTTTGTGAGTCAATCTTTTGCGAATCCGTTTCTTTACATAACGACCAGAATGCCCATCTCCGTATGGTTCGTAAACCTCTTTTTCTACGAAATAATACCAGCCAAGGACTTGCTCCCCCCACAATTTAAAAGAAAACAACATGTGGAAGTCAGATCCGTCAGTAAGTGTAAGTTCATTCTCACAGAATTTAATCCATCCTTCTACGACACTTCCGTCGTAATATACACCTGGATTTTCTATAAGGTCATCTATGCGGTTCATTTCCAATGATACCATTTCGTTGACTGGAATTTCTCCTCGAATTACTGCCTCTCGGAACATACCGTAATATTTGGGGACCGCAGTATTTGATAACGCCATATATTGTCACCTCATAACTACTTATCTTTCTGTCCCTTCTTTGGATTTACAATCTGCTTCCCCTTCCCAATATATTTGTTAACCAGAGTACCCATGGCATAGGTGGTTAGCTGAGTTGCAATGTTTTTGCCAGATGTCTCCAACACATTCTGAACAAAGTCTTTTCCTTTATTCACTTTCTTTTGTCCTTCTGGCTCTAAAAGACTCTTATATTGTTTTTCAAGCTGCAATCGGTTAATCCGGTCCCTTAACTCCTGGTCTGACATACTTTTAACATGTGAAGTCACACCATCTGAGTACCGCTTTTTTCCCTCAGGTGTCAAAGATCCATCCCTGTTTTGATAGCGGCGGACTCCCCATTTCATACCTCTTATACCATGATGTTGAATCGTATTTTCCATTTTGATTGTCACCTCACTTATGTCTTTGTTTTGTCAGTAGTTGAACTTTCAACAATTGAAGATTCCCAATCGTTTAAGTCCAATTCGACGTTCCCTTTCAACGGCATACCATTTAAAGTCGGAGTATTCGCCAAATTGTTATAATCTAACTTTTCAGCCGTCGTGTCATGTGAAACATCAATTTCTGCTTGTACATTCAATCTCCATTCATCCTCTTTCAATATTTGTTTCATAGATTCAAGAACAGTTCCGGTAGGAGGATCAATCAATAGTCTGGTTCTTAGATAGACGTACTCTTTCGCTGTTTCCAGCCTTTTATTATCTGATAGTAATTCGGACCATGTGGTACTGTCATCAGAAATCTTTACACATTCATCTGGCCCAACACCCAACTGATTCAAAGTCATCAAAGCAGAATTTATTCCAATTATGATATCTGTATCAAATGCATTCGACCCTTCAATAGGGCCTCCAAGCATTGATTTTATTGTATTGAGAATGCTATCTTCCATATTATTCATCTCCAGGGACAAGTATCGTTCGGTTTTCTTTCTGTAATTATGTGAAGTAAATTGCGTGCCGTATCCGAAAATGTGAGTAATTCATGTGTATCAAAACTTACACATACTAAAAACTCTGGATCTAACAAATACTTTGTTTTATAAATGATGTCATCAACAGTTATCGGATTCATATGATGAACAATGATATTTCCATGTATTTCATGCCCGAGGACTCCTAAATCGCAGCCCATATCTCTGACAATTACCTTATTCCTTACACGACGCCATTCCGATGATGTGTAAAATCTCTGATTAATCCATCTGTTAGATCCGAAGGTTTCCTCCCCAACAGTTCCTTTTAAAGATACGTACTGAAGACGTTCTTCAAATGTTTTCAGTTTTGAGAGCTCCGTGTAAGACCGTAATTTATTATTCATATTCATATTCATCATCACTACCACCTGCATATTCTCGCATAGCATTAATGGCATTCTTATATAACTCTTCGTTTGACTGTGCTGCTCGTAAGGATTCTGTTTTAGCCTCGATTAATTCCTTCTGTTTCTGTAAAATTTGAAGTTCAACATCATTTTTCTTCTTCTCGGCGTCTCTTTTTAAATAATGTGTAATCACCTGAGAGGAGGCGGTTCCTTCCCGTAGCTGTTTTTCTGCCAAATTTACAGCTAATGCAATCATCTGATTCTCTCTAGCCTCTGGAGTAAGAGCTGGACGAATAGATTCTGTGGTGTTTTCGTCATTTACTATATGCTTTCTACCCACTTTACTCTCCTCCCATACATGTATTACATAATTTTACGGCACCTATAAAGAACTCACGAAGCCAACATTTTCAGCCAAAAGTGACGAAAGGAGAATCCGAAAGACACTAGGCATGTCCAACCCCGTAAGCTCTTTATAGATGCCATAAAATGCTTTTTCCAAAATATCCCGCCAGAGAATTTTTGGAGACCGGCGCGATTTGAGGATGGGGTGCCGATTTAGACACCCTCCCCCGGTATGTGCTGACAAAATATTTTCTTTTTTTTTCTTGCAACAACATTATTCGTCGCTAATTTCTTTTGAAACTTTTTTATAAACATTTACAATTCCTTGATCATTTTCTATGATCTTGTGCATGGAAATAATCTCATCAATTGCTCTTTCGACTTCTTGATTGTTCTCTTCATCAGTTAATTCATCTGACGTTCGAGCTATCCTTCCAAGGTATGACATAGTGCCATAGCCTTTCTCCTCATCGAACAGCATCCATCTATCGAAGTCATCAAAAGGATCATAAGGATTGTCAAATGTAGTTAACGCATATTGTGTCATGTCCTTTATCTCCTTTCCTACTTCAAATATTTGTTAACTGTATTTGCTGAGATGCCCAGATCTTTTGCTATCTGAGCGTTTGTATAACCATAGTCGCTTAACATCTTAATACGGTTAATCTTTGCCTGACTAAGTGTTTTCGTATTTCTTGGTGTAGCAAGCTTGCGAACCTGATCAATGTCTGTATAGTTCAGTATCTGACTAAGCGTGTTCTCACTAATAGCACCGGCCTGAATAGCTTCCCATTCTTTGTCATCGATGTTTATTGTATGACGCTCGGCACCTACTTGCACACGGGCCGCTGATAAAGCTCTCTGGGATTCCTTACGAACCTCAGCCTTTGTCATATCCGGATTGTCCTTCTTCTTAGCCTCTACTACAGAGTTAGCCAGAAGTTGGGCTTTCCTTTCTCTGGGGGCGTTCATTTGAGCGACCTTTAACTGTGATTCGAGGTGGGTTACTTCGTCTTTATACGTCTCTCTTGCAGACCGGTTATATGCAATACGACCGGTATTAATCATAAGAAGCCGGGCTTCATTTGCCATGGCTTTCATACGGTTAGCATACTCGGCATAGGCCTCTTCTTGCGGTGTACCAGATGAAAGAGTACGGGCGTCTTTTGTCTCTGCCATCTTTGTAGAACGCTGGGTTCTTTCCACAGTCTGCCCTTTTGCGTTGACATAGGTTTCTCCAGAATTCTTCCACACAAGTTCCCCTGTCTCTGGATTAATACGGGGGCTTCCTTTTCTTTTCGGAACAGTATACTGAGATTTTGCTTGTGAGAGAAGTGTAGACGCTCCGCCGTATCCATCGTCATTTTCATGCTTCTGGTACTTCTGTTTCAACGCTTTAATGCCGTTCTGTTCTTCACTGGTCTTCCAGTCAAGCTTGTGCTTTTCGGCATCAATAACGACCATACTATGTCGAACAGCACGGGCCAGCTCATCTTCAGTGGCACCCTTCAATGTCATATCGGTAATAAGATTTGAGATCTTACCCATTTCTGTCTGGGTATTCCTCATGACGCGAATCTTCTTTCCGTCCTGGTTATAGTACCCATCATCTTTCTTGACAGTACCATATTCTATCTTCGGGTCGAATCCTTTTAATCCTTTTAATTCATCCGAAGATGTAATCCGGACTTTACTTCTGGAAGAGTTGCAGGGAACCACCATTACAGTATCGCCGTCGAAGTCTGCCCCAGACAATCTGTCCGCAACTACTTTGTTAATCCCAACTGCGTCTAAGGGATTTGTTCCCATAACCTTCTTGCCTTCCTTATTCTTGTTATTTACTTTAAGAATAGGGATTTCAAAAGTACCGCCATGTGGGAAACGAATGAGGGCCACCGTTTCTCCGTCGTCATAATTCGGCGCATAAATTTCATTGTCTTTAATTGAAGTGAGGGGGAGTATTACCTGGTACTTTTGTCTAGGCAAAGCGGCTGCTTTCAGATGAACCGCTGATGAATCGCAATCGTCTGCGAAAGATTGAAGCAATCGTTTCTTTACAGTTGGATTCGTAATTTCTTTGATGTCTGAGAATTCTGCTTCCTTATCGGACAGTGTGATTCCCAACTGAGAGCGTATCAATTTCAAACTCTGTTTTCCAAGAAACTGGGAAGGGAGTTTATCTGCCCAATCACCCCAGTCGCCTTCTTCGGATCGCTTATTAATCAGAGATAGTTGTTTCTTTCCATTCTTATCATAGTAATAAGATTGTCCTCCTCTGCCGCCCTGTGTAGGGCCATCTGGATCATTAATACCTTCTTTAATCAAAGACCCAAAAGGATTATCAGGATCGTTCTTAATTGGCTTTAAAACGTCCATTTTTGGAGTACCCTTTTTCTTGTTGGTATTAAACACTATGTCCACACCATCGGGGAGATCGTCAGAATACACAGCCATTCCTTTGATGTAATGTGTACCGTCTACCAGAATCCTGACCTGGGCATAGTGGGATTTTCCTAAAGATAAGTCATCTACTCCTCTTCGGATCTCGACAACTCCATCTTTATCGATCCCACCATCTTCTGCATACCGGATTGCTAATCGCTTGGAATTCATAGATTTGGGATACACATATTTTGGATCGAAGGTTTCTCCGTCGTCATGGGATGTATAATCCCTTACGGAATTAATCTTATCGAAATCATAAATTTCTTTATGCTCCGTACCCGGAGGGCATATTACTTTTAAAGTAGTTTTCTTTCCTGCATTCGTTGCCTGTGCTACTCTTCCTCCGTATGTCGGATAGCCTTCCAGTTCCAAAATATACAGGGCTTCATTTAACTTTTCTTTGGAAACCCCAAGTTCCTTTTCCACTCCTGCACCAACGTCGATCATGCCTCTTTTGTCAATCTGTTCTTTCAGAAAATCTGCGGTCTTCTGCGCCTGATTCATTCGAGCTTCTGCATTTTCATTTAAAAGAGACCGCACAGAAGAATCATTATTAAAACCCATCTCCCTGGTGATCTCATTTAAACTCAACCCATCTTCTCTTAATGACCTTGCCCGATCAACCAGCAGACCTCTGCGTTCTTCGTTCGCTAATGCGCGCTGAACACGATACTGTGTGGTGGTCAATTCCATAGACTTCGCAATCTCCGTATCTGAAAGACCCTGCTTCTTTAGTTCGTCTACCCTGGACAAGAAGTCTCCAGTTCTTTGATAAGGATTCTCTCCTGAACCCCATGGATACCTACCTGAATGTCGAGGTGTCCCATAATGTAATAAGACAGCTTCTTTCATGTTAAGCCTCCAGACTGATTTTCTTTGAAATATCTTTGATATACATTAGTCGATCAATGATCTCCTGCACTTCTTCCGGTTCTGGATCGCATAATAAAATATCATCATTCTGATAAATTCTTAAATGCGTAGAAATCTTGGAAGGATTTACATTGTACTCCAGACAGAAGATTGCTGCATAAATCATCAATTGTTCCATGTGAACAGGAAGCCTGCCTGTTTTCAGGTCATGAATCCTGAGGGTTCCATCTCGAAAAGATATAGCGTCTGCGGTTCCGTATATATACTCTGAATAGTATAGTCTCTGTTCAGGTTCCATACGAAATCCTATCGCGTCGTTAATATGCAGACGCACCGTTGATAAAACTTCTTTCGGCGTGTTGCTCATAAGCCTTATCAACTTTTTTCCATGTTCGGTAATTTCTTCATGGTCTTTGTCCCAATACTTTTCTCCAATTCTTGTCAATAAAGAATGACTCAGATCTTTTATACTGCTGTACTTCATACGAAGTATGATCTGGAGATTGGCAAACTCATGAAGTTCTGTACCAATCGTAGCAGCATCCAATGATGTTAACTTTTCCACAAGTTTGTCATCATCATACCGAAGCCATGCACTCTGACTTGGACTGAATGCCGCATGTGTTCCTTTAATTTCCAAATGTTTGCTGAATTGCATTTAAAACATCCTCCTCATTTTCTGGGTAAATAAAAGAAGCGAAAGACATCTCATTCATAACCGAAACATAATATTCCTGATTCGGTCTCTTTGGTGCTCTCTCACTTCTTTTGCATTCTAATGCCGCCCAATGATTTTCATGGAGAATTAATAGATCCGGAATTCCTTGTATGTAATCAGGATCCGTTTTCATAACAATACAGTTCGGAAATCTCTTTTTAATCCGTTTAATCAGTTTTGCCTGATATTCGCTTTCCAGCATTGTATTCTCCTTTTCCTGTTCACTGAGAGGACTACACGGACATAAACATGTATGATAACTTTTAGAAGGCAGATCATGAAATCGAAAAGACAGAGTTCGCCCTCTCAGCAAACAAAAGAAGAAAGTGGCGTTTATACCCTCTCTCTTCATAACAGTCCATGTAAATTTCGCGCGGCATAATTTTAATTGGAATAAAAAAAAAAGACTACACCAAACAAGGTATAGCCTTTTTATAAAAAATATAAAATTTAATTTAATTCGTCAAGTTTTTGAGTAACTCTTCCCATAACCGCTGTATAATATGCTAGATCGTCAGGACTTAGTGTACTGGTGTCAATAGAATTCATTTTTTCTGTCATATCGGCATATTGGGTCATCATTTCAGTGTATTCCTGTAACATGGTTAAATATTCGTCATCGCTGGCATTCTCATACTTTTTCATGAAGTCCACGTAATCATTCATAAACGATTCGTAAGAATCCATGGTTGTCTTAAAGTCACTACTTACATTTAGATCCGTAGCCTCTGTTGTTTCATCAGTCTCTGGGATTTCCTGTGCTTGATTACCATTGGTTTCTGATTCCTGAGTTGCTTCTTCAGAATCCGGCTTGTCACTATTTGCATCTTCTGGATCACTGTCAGGTGCATCTGCCCTTATAAACGTGGTATTCTCGTATTCATTTCCATACTGCAAATTTAGGTGTGTCCCATCGCTCAAGTCTCCATAGTAATAATCAGTCCCACTTTGGTAATTATTTGTAAATCCAGAAGATTTGCATGCATCAACATATTCTTTAAATTGATCGGAAGTCATATCTGTAATATATAATACAAATCCGTTTTCGTTCTCCCATTCGATATACCCTCTTGTTGATTCCGGTTGTGGTACTTTTTTTGCAATTTCACTTCCAGGCCATGTAATGTCATCAAATGTTATTTCTTTTGTGGTGCTTGTCTCCTCGGTCTCTCCATTGCACCCTATTAACGTAAGAATTACAAACATTACCGAAATTAATACTGCAATCATCTTTTTCCTCATAACTCTTCCCTCCCATGTAACTTTATACTCCTTAAAATACACCATAGTTTACCAGAAATGAAAACTCTAAAAATATCCGCAAAAATTTTTGTGGGACATTTTCTGGCCAAAAACCCACTTTTTTTTGCAAAATACTATATAATACCTATATTTTTTTTTCACATTAAATAAAGAAAAAAAGTGGGAAAGTGGCCAAAAATGTGGGACATTTGTGGGACATTTTTAAAAACAGGCAAAAAATAGGCAAAAATGACCGTTTTTGACCCAAAATCACCCCAAAATGACTCGTTTTTCATCAAAAATGTGGGACATTTGTGGGACATTTTTGGCCAAATATTTTTTCAAAAGTGGGCGAAAAGTGGCCAAATGGCCAGATTTTTGTCCCACAAAACCATTTTGTCCCACAAAAACGGTCTATTTTTGTCCCACATTTGTCCCACAAAATCGAAAAATTTAGAAAAAGTGGGCTTTATGCCCGGTTTTAAAAACAAAAGTGGCCAGAGATTTTTCGTTTTGTCCCACAAATGTCCCACAAAAATCAGGATTTTTCAGGTGCATATTTACAAATTGAGCAATAAATATCGATAGCCTTTCGGATGGATTCCGAGTCATTTAATCCCTTAAGTTCTCCTATTTCTTTCAATTTATGATATTCTTCTTCATTTAATCGGACTTTTATATTATTATTTCTCTTATTTTTCTTCACAATAATCCTCCCCATACACCATTGGAGAGCCGTCTGGATTCACTAACATGGTGAGATTTCCATAGCTGGAAGTCCCACGACTCACCCAGTACATGACTTTGGTATCTTTTTGATAACATACTACACCATTAAGACTATTATATTCTATCGCAACAAACATGGATGATACGCTCTTTTCTTTCGAGTCCGAGCGTAATTCTTCTACAGATTTGTCCGGAGAACACCCGATCATTCCAAAACAAATAGCTGCGGTTAACATGGCTGCTAATAATCTTTTTCTCATAATATTATTCCTCCTCAATCTTTCTTTCTGGTAAATTGGCAATTTCTCTGGCGATAATAGCGGCTTTTTTATAGTTCGCTATATATGGATGGGACTGAAATATGCATCGCTTGTACAATCCATCAGAGTCCATGTCATCAGTTTTGTGTGAGCACATAAGTTCGCAACAAGTAGAAGGCCATTCGAGCGGACACCGTTCACAGTTGTATCTGGACCTTCCAATTTCTGAATTCAACACTCTCCCCGCATATTCGCAGCAATAACACATAGAATCTGGATCATCATTTGGGTAATGTTCTTTTACAAACTTTGCTTTTAAATGGGTTACTGGCACATCAAGTCCGTCAAGTTCATTCTCATACTGCTCTGCGATCCAATTCCACATTTCCCGATGTTTCCTTATTGCCTCTTTTCTGGATATGTTCATACCATCAATCCTCCCACTCATCATCTACAATCCAAGGTTCTTTGGAAACAAAAACGACAGCCCCCATCAGGACTGCCAGTAAAAGAAAAGTTGCGTCTCCTTCTAATAAGAAGGTCATGAAGACTCCAAATAATATAAGAATGATTGCATATATTTTATTTTTTAGTAATTCTCTTTTCATAAAATATCCTCCTTTTCTGGCAAATTTGCAATCTGGAACGCAATATCACCGGCTTCTTCAAAACTTGTGGCCTCGTGTCTAATTAAATAATACAAAGAGCGAGAACACAGGCTAGATTTAGCAATACTTGGCCAGATAATAGGGCACAATGTTCCGTCCTGACACGATCCGAAAGTACGAACCGTATAGTCACATAGGTAACAACTACTACTGACACACCCGTCCCCAATCATATGGATATAAGCATACTTCAGAAGTATTACGACATCTCCTACGGACAGGGTGTTAGGGTCTTCAAGGATTAACCCGGGATTGCTCATACTTGTATCAATAACATTCCTCCACAGCCCGCTTTTCAACATACTCCCAATCCAATTCCACATAGCTCTGTGTTTTCTTACTGCTTCTTCTCTGGATAACATTCTTCTACCTCCTCAAAAATATCTTTGCAATTCTCCTGAATTAACACCGGAGAGTTTCCTGGGATACTGACGGCTAGGTACCCATCTTCTGTCTTCTCCTGGATCTCTACATAGGTAACAAGATGAACCCCCTTAGCCAACTCCATTTTTCTTTTGTATAATTTCCCTGGTCTAAGATTCATTTCGGATCAACCTCCTCCACCAAATCAATTTCATATCCAAGCTCTTTTTCAATATCTTTGAGAGTCATCTTTTTCTTTGTGGATTTCTTAGGTTCTATTTTCACGATATATATATCAGTCACAGTTACAAGCTTTCCAGTATTATCTAAATAATTGAAATGTGGAACCATAAAAATATCATAAGTATTTTGTAATATTCCTATGCCACCTGATATTTTCGATGGATATATTGGACGATGCGCCATATGCCGTGAATAAGTCTCTTCAAATAAATCTTTTATAGTTATGTATTCATCATCAGATATAATCGGACCTACCTTAGGAATTATGTAAGTGTACCCACTCTCACTGTCTCTTATACACATCTCCGAGCCCACGAGACTGCAGCTAATCTCGTA
>ERZ1090880.325-NODE-325-length-27104-cov-8.729084_pt1 | contig 27104 bp, 16 predicted proteins | sample MGYA00478471_ERZ1090880 | MGnify/ENA primary metagenome ERZ1090880 (study PRJEB33644, sample SAMEA5815734) | chicken gut metagenome | biome: Chicken; feature: Gastrointestinal Tract; material: Caecum | place: Ireland | collected 2019-01-01 | study: A study of the... | reverse complement strand
GATCCAGACGAATGTGTTCCGAGATCGGAATTGTCGTACAATACTTCATTTTTGCAACCTCAGTCATTCGCAGAAAAAGACGACGGACTGCTCTTTTGCAACGTCTGCCAGGAAAGAAACACCTACGACGTACGCATCAGGTGCGGAGAGACTTGTATCGAGCGGGAAGGCGCCCGCCTCCCTCTTTGTCCGCTTGAAGGATACTTCCTCCCCGTTGACCGTCACGCGGCGCACCGTGCCCGCATCCTTCAGACAGTGGAACTTTACGAAAATCTCTCGGGCATGGCATGCCCGCTCTCCTTCAAAGCCTCCCTCCGCCGCGGACATGGTGATCACATAGGCGTTTTCTTCCTGGTCGAAATGTGCCGTATAGTCACTCTTACGGAACTGACCGAACTTATACGCGGTCGTCTCGCCGTCGTCCTCGTACAGATACCCTTCGTCCGTCCCCTTTTCATCGGGATAGAAATCGAATACGAGCTTGTTCCACTTCTGCTCTTTGGTGTTTCTCGCCTCGTATGCGAGGGGAACGAGCGCGCCGAGCCGCACGAAAAGCGGCATTTCGCGCAAGCCGTATTTTTTGCGGATCGTCTTGCCGCCCGCATATATTTTTCCGTCGAACACGTCCAGCCATTTCCCTGCGGGAAGATACACGCCGATGCTGTCGTCAGTCCTCACCGCGCAATAATACAGCCCGATCTCTGCCTCTCCGCCCGCCTGGAAGTATTCGATCTCCACGTTATGCGGCTTTCCGCCCTCGATCACCTTCAGCGGGAAATTCATCGCCGAATGCAGAGTCTTATCCTCGAGCACCTTTTCGCCGTCGATCCACACCGTTGCGCCGTCGTCGCAGCGGACGAACAGCGCGACGTCCTTTTCAAATTTCAGCTGCGTTTCGAACCGTGCGGAGAAGTTGTATACGGGCACGCCTTTTTCGGGAGACGTATGGCTCAATGCCATATCGAGCCTACCGTATTCCGCCGCTGCGATCGGCGCGCCCTGCAGCTGCGTGCCGTTAAAATAGGTCGCTTTTACGGGCTTCGTATAATTGCCTTTCGCAACGGGGACGGGGTTTCTTCCCGCGATCGGCTTGATCAGAATGTCGCTGCCGAGCATATACTCGTCGGTACACCTGAGCGCCTTTTTATCGGCCGGATAGTTCCACCCGAGCGCCTTGAAGATCGGCTCGCCCCTCATATAACTTTCGTAGGCGCCCCGATAGATCACGGGCAGCAGACGATAGCGCAGTTTATTATACTCCCGCACGATCCGGAGCGTTTCCTCGTCATAGGCCCACGGGTCGCGGTTGCGCCTGACGGTGTTCGTGCAGTGCGGGCGGAACACGGGCGAGAGCGTGCCGAACTGCATCCAACGAAGGAACACCTCTTTATCGGGATCGCCGATATGCCCGCCGCAATCGGCGTTGCAATACGCCACGCCGTTGTTGGTCGCTCTGAGCATGGACGCAACCTCCTGCGCAAGCGAATCGGGATCGCACAAGATATCCCCCGTCCACTGAATGGAATAGCGATGGCTCGCGCTGTCGCTTATCCCCTGATAGCATCCGTTGACGATATTCACCACATTGCCCATGACCACGGGGCGACGATAAACCCTGCCGTCCGACTGCTTCTGATAAAAGTGCTTGGTAATTTCTGAAAACAGATACAGACCGAACGTTTCGTGACGGATATTGCGCGTGGGAGATATGAGACTTGTCGACCAGTTCCGGTCGTACCACCAGATATCCAGTCCCAGCCCCATGAGCGACTGCAATTTCTCTTCGCGGTAGGCGATCTCTTTTCCTTCGAACACATGCGCCCCTTCCACGGGTTCGGGATGATCGTTGAACATTACCTCCACCCCGTGCGCATGCGCGAAATCCAGAAAGCGCTTCATATCGGGAAAGAGTTTGGTGTTGATATCGTATCCCCAGCCGTCGGCGCAGTCCCGCCAGTCGGTATCGATGACCATGTTGTCAAGCGGGATATCGTGCTTTTCATAATCGAGAATGAGCTGTTTCGCTTCCTCCTCGGTATAGGCGTAATACTTGGAATTCCAGCCGCCCAGCGTGGAAAGACGCACAAGTTCGCTCCTGCCCGTCAGCTCCACATACAGGCAGCGCAACTTTATACAGTCTTTCGCGCAGAGGAGAAGATAGATATCCTGCACATTTTCCTCGACTGCGTACTCCCCCTTCCGCTCGGCGGAATACCCGCCCTCGGGGATGAAAATGCGCGGACAGTCGACGACGGCGAACACTTCGGGCGTTTTATCGAGTGGTGGAAGTTCGCCGCTGTTTTTCTGCCTGCGATAGGTATAGACCCGCCTGCCGTTTTTTTCGAGCTTTATGCTCGAAAGGCTCCTGCCGTTTTCGGGAAGATACAATTCGTACGCCCCGAAACAGACGAGATTTCCCTCCTGCGAATAGCCGATATGCGTATCCGCGTATTGCGCGCGGTCGGGGATAAAGAACGTGTCTCTGTCGCAAAAGCCGCCCTTCTCCGCGCGCTCGATACGCACGATATCCTCGCTCAGAAGCTGTACGCGAAGGTTTCCGTAAACGATTTGTTCCATCTTGCTCTCCTTACTGTATCAGAGTCATTTTTTGAAAAGTGTAATTCCGTGCGGCGCTCCCGCATAACAGACCTGCGTCCCCCCTGCGAGAACTTTGCACGCCGTTCAGCTCTCATCGCAGCGCTCGAGCGATTTGATGAACGGATTTTCCGCCATGATCTCCTGCAGGCGCGCCGAGGAATACTCCTCGTCCGTGTTCAGCGTGGCATGATACAGCGTTTCGCTGCCCTTGCGCTCGATCACGAGGCGATTGAACCGATCCGTACGGAAGAGTTCCTTGATCTTCCCGCACTCCTCGCCGCCGTTGATAAAGCAGATCTTGATCTGATAATACTTCTTCGTCTGGAAAAAGCGGCACCTGACGTGCATCAGACACTGAACGGCGATCAGGATGACCGTTGCGCCCGCCGCGAACAGATACATCCCCGCGCCCGCCGCCATGCCGACGCCCGACGTTGCCCATACGCCCGCGGCAGTCGTGAGCCCGTGGATCTCGTGTTTGCGGTACACGATGATCCCCGCGCCCAGAAAGCCGATCCCGGAGACGATCTGCGCCGCCACGCGCGAGGCGTCCGCGTCGACGCTGTCGCCGAAGCCGTATTTGGATACCACCATGATGAGCGCAGACCCCGCGCATACGATGGTGTGCGTACGGATGCCAGCCTCCTTATACCGGAGTTTGCGCTCGTACCCGATCGCAAACCCAAGCACGACCGCAAGCAGCACGCTTGCGAGATACTCTAATTCTTCCAGCATTTTCTCAAAGGAGCTCTATATTCCCGCTCCCGATGCGCACCTTCGCGCGCAGACGGATATCCGCGACCGACGCGCCCACCATGATCTCGTAGATGCCGTCCGTCACTTCCCACCTGTCCTTTGAAACAGACCAGTGGGCAAACGCGCGCTCCTTCAGACGGAGCGTGACGCGCTCCGTTCCGCCTGCACAAACTTCCGTTTTCGCAAATGCTTTCAGCTCCTTTTTCGGGCGGTACACGAGCGGCGCGCACTCCCGCACATACACCTGCGAGACCTCCTTGCCGTCCCGTTCCGAGGCGTTGCCGACCTCAAAGCTCACTTCCAGCGCCATGCCGTCCGCTTTCAGGCGAAGCCCGCCGTATGTAAACTCGGAATAGCTCAGTCCGTACCCGAACGGATACAGCACAGGCATATCGTAAGTATCGAAATAGCGGTAGCCGACATCCAGCCCCTCCGCATACCGCGTGACGCCCGCGCACCTGTACGCGTTTGCCGCGGGAACGTCCGCAAGCGAGAGCGGGAAGGTCTCCGAAAGTTTTCCGCTCGGATTGATCTTCCCCGTAAGGATATCCGCGATCACCTCGTCGCCGCCCATACCGGAGAAGCCTGCGAACAGGATCGCCTGCACTTTGTCTGCCCAGGCGCTCATATCCACCGCGCCGCCCGCAAATACGACGACGACCGTCTTTTCGCACTGCCGCGCGATCTCGAGGATGGCGCGCTCCTGCACGTCGGGCAGGCGCAGCGTCTGGCGGTCGCCCGCCTCGTATTCGAACGCTCCGCCCGTTCCCACGCACACCACCGCGGCATCGCACGCCGCGGCGAGCTCCAGCGCCGTGCGCGCATTCTGCACGTTGGAGTTCACGCCGTCGTAGCGGAATGCGCCCTCGTATGCCGTTCTGTATCCGCGCCGGACAAGCTGCGCGGGCAGATCGAAGGCGGTATCCAGCCACTCCACGCACGCAGATCCCCCGCCGCGCTGCATATCCACCGTGTCGGGCTTGGCGAAACATCCGCCCACCATGACCGAGCTCCCGCCCTTCAGCGGCAGTACGCCGTCGTTTTTCAGCAGCACCATGCCTTCGGCGGCGATCTGCTTCACCGCGTCTCTGCGCTCCTTTTCGGTGCGCTGGACGCGCTTGCCCCTGCGCATCTCCTTGCACCGCGCGATGAGCCCGAGCACCCGCTCCGCGCAGGTGTCCAGCTCCTCGTCGGAGAGTTTCCCCGCGCGGTAATCGGCGCACAATTTTTCGTAATTCTTTTCGCTGAACGGCATCTCGATATCCAGCCCCGCCTTCGCAGATGCCGTCCTGTCGCGCACGGCTTCCCAGTCCGAGAAGATCGCCCCATCGAACCCGAACTCGTTCCGCAGGACGTCGAACCCCTTTTTATACTCCGCGCCGTACGTGCCGTTGATGCGGTTGTAACTGCACATCACGCTCACGGGCCTGGATCCGCATGCGATCTCGAACGGCACATAGTAGATCTCGCGCAGCGTGCGCTCGTCTACGTCGCTCGTCTGATGCAGCCGGTCGTATTCGAGATTGTTGCAGCAGAAATGTTTGAGACAGGCGCCGACGCCCTTTCTCTGCAAGCCCGCGATGTATTCCCCCGCGAGCGTTCCCGCAAGATAGGGATCCTCCGAAAAATACTCGAAGTTGCGCCCGTTGAGCGGATGACGCTTGATGTTCACCCCGGGCGCGAGCAGGATGTCCACGCCGCGCTCCAGACTGTCGTCCGCAAGGCACTCGCCCATGAGCGCCGCGCACGCCGTGCTCCATGTGTTTGCAAGGAGCTGCACGGAGGGATACCCCACCGCGGGGATCGTCTCCGTTTTTCCGTCCTCGGTCTCCCGCTCCGTGCGCAGTCCCACAGGGCCGTCCGATACCATGATGTGCGGCAGTTTCCCGCCGAAATCCTCCGTGTACCAACGCCCCTTCCCGCAGATAAGGCGCAGTTTTTCCTCTGCGCTCAGTTCCTTCACCGTCTTCATATTATACTCCTTTTGACCGACGCCCTCCGCGTCAACGGTTCCTGCCCGAACCTGCCTGCCTCTGCAGCACGGCAACGCCGTAAGGTGCGATCTCAATTTTTTCTTCGAATGATCTTCCCGTAAGGAGATCGGAATACCTGCCGTCCGGAACGACGCATCCCGCTCTTCCCTCCGTTTCGACGGCAATGATGCCGTCCGCCTCCCCCGTCCGCTGCGTGAGGATGATGTTTCCGCTCGCCTCGGCGATGGGAGTTTCGCCCGTCAGCCGCCGCAGATCCTCATGTGGGATGACGCTGCCCAGAAGGATGACCTTCCCCTTTCCGACTTTGCGTTCGGTAACGGCGGAAAGCCCGGAGAACTCGCCCGCCGTATAGTCCGCAAGGCTCTTCGTCCCCTCTTTGCACTCGTAAGCGTCGTAGCACACGCCGATTCCGCACGGCGTTCCGTCCCGCCACTCCGCTTTGAACACATCGTTCGCAACGGGCTTCTGGTACTTCGTATAAACGCCCGCAAACTCCTCCAGAAAGCTGTACGGCGCGTCCGTATAGCGGCGCACGTTGCCGTCCATGATGTCGGACATGGGTCCCACGATCCACGTTCCGCCGCCCTCCACCCACGCCATGACGCGCGCTTTGAGGCCGTTTTCGTCGACCGTTGCAAGGAAGGGCGAGATCAGGACATGGTACCCGGAGAGATCGTGCGGCGTATCGATGACGTCCACATTGTAATGGCGGAACGCCGCGTAAAAATATTCCAGCACGAATCTGCGGTAGTCCATCCCCTTCAGGAGCGGCGCGCTCTCGAAGCCGTTCATTGCCGCAGCGGAGTAGTGCAGCGCGATCCTGCTTACGATCTTCGTTCCCGTAAGGAAGTCCCCGCACACGGAAAAGTCCTCGGCGGCGCGGCGGACCTCTTCGGATACGCGGTATGCCCTGCCCGCCGGAGAAAAGAGCGCCCCATGCGCCATCTCGTGTCCGTTCGGATGCGTGCGGAAGAGCCAGTAGAGGTTCATCTCGGCGCCCCTCGCCACGGGCAGCCAGGTATTGGCATAGCAATTCCCCACGGGACGATAGCCGCAATCGGCAAAATTGCTCCCGTTCCAGCCCACCTGCGTCTCCGCCACCCAGAAGGGTCTGTCCTTCACGCAGCGCAGAAAGTCGTAGGAAAACGCCGTATTCGGAAGATCTTGCGCCGGATTATAGTGGTTGAACTGCACCACGTCGAGCTTTTGGTTGACGTCATAATAGCTCAGATAATTCTGCGCCATCATGTCTGTGCCGACGTTCCCGCACCCGAACCGATGCAGGATATCCGCCTGCTCCTCCACATAGCTCTTGATCTGCGCGCACTGGAAATCGTGCCACGCCTTGCGGAGGGACGGATGCCGCCATTGCCGCGGGTACGGCGGATCGACGTCGTCAAAACTGTCGTAAGTCAGCGACCAGCGCGTCATGCCCCACGCCTCGTTCAGGGCGTCGACGCTGCCGAATTTTTCTTTCAGAAGGCTGCGGAACGCCGCCCGGCATTTTTCGCAGTAGCACCCCTCCGAATAGGGATAGATCTCGTTGTCGATCTGCCAGCCGACGATGCCCGGATGCCCCGCGAACACTTCCGCCATTTTTGTGACGATGACGCGGTTCTTTTCGCGCATGACGGGCGACGTTTTGCAGGTATGGCAGCGGGAGGATACGTCCGCGCGGATAAGATCGTGCATGACCATGCGCGTCTCGGGATACTTTTTGAGGAGCCACCGGGGCGGCGTGGCGGTGGGCGTACACATCACGGTGTATATCCCCGCCGCATACAACTTGTCCACCACGTTTTTCAGCCAGCCGAAACAGAACTCGCCTTCCCGCGGTTCCATTTTTCCCCATGCGAATTCGCCCACGCGCAGGGTGTTCACCCCGAGCTGCCTGCACCGCTCAATGTCTTTTTCTATCTCGTCTTCGCTCCACATCTCGGGATAATACGCCGCGCCGAGATAAATTCTGCCCCTCATGACTCTTCTCCCTGTAAAAACAATCGGTTTGCCCGTTCGAGCATGGCGGGAAGTTCCGAAGCCTTCATCTTCCCCTCCTTTTCGCGGAATTCAGCCATAAACGAGAGCGGCATGCCGCGCATCCAGCCGAGCTCCTTATCGGTAAAGAATCCTCCGCAGGCCGCATTGAACGCCCGCGCCGCTTTCGGATTCCCCAGAACGTCGCCGACGAGCGACTGCTCCGTATAGGGCGGCTCGTCGAGCGGTTCCCATTCCGCCTCGAAACGTACGTTCCCGCGGATGCGCCGCGGCGCCTGCTCCGTCGGGAGAAAGAGCTCCGCCTCCATGCCTTCCGGGAGCGAAAACGTAAAGGTCACCTTCCCGTTGCGGTATTCATACGCGGAGACGATCGTACCCCGCACGCTGTTATACTCCGCGCGCAGGCGCGGCAGTCCCTTTACGGGATGCGGCGCGAGACGGATCCCGGCAAACCCCGCCTCGGAAGGGATGATGCCCGCGATGCGCCGCCACACAAACTCCATTACGGAACCGTAGGCATAGTGATCGAAGGAATTCATCCCGTCGTGCAGATCGGGCGCTCCCTCCTGCGTAACGGCATTCCAGCGCTCCCACGTTGTGGTGGCGCCCATATCCACCTCGTAAAGCCATCCGGGATAGGCGTTGTTGAGGAGCACTCTTCGCGCCGTCTCCCAATACCCGTTATCGGCAAGCGCAAATAAAAGATAGGGCGTGCCGACAAACCCCGTCGTCACATGAAAGCCGTGCTGCCGCACATTTTCGTTCAGCTGAGCGGCGAGCTGCGGACGAAATTTCTCGGGTACAACGGAAAAATACAGAGCGAGCGCCTGCGCGGTGACCGTGGAAAAGGCGAGCCTGCCGCTTGCGGTAAAGTATTCCCTGCGGATGCGCGCAAGATGCCGCTCGTACCGCTTCCGGTATTTTTCCGCGTCACGGTCGCCGAGGATGCGGGCGGTCTCGGCGACGATGCGGAGACTGACCGCATAGAACACGTTTGCGATATACCACACATCCGTCCCGCCGCCGCAGCTGTCGCCGAAATACCGCTCGCCGTCCAACGCAAGCCAATCACCGTACTGATGTCCGTTTGCAATCAGTCCGTTTTCGAGATGCCTTTGAACGGCGCGCAGATAACGCTTCATCGCCCCGAAATTGTCGGCGAGAAAGGAGATATCCCCGTACATCTCGTACAGTTTCCAGGGGATCATCGTCACGCAGTCGCTCCAGAGCGCGTCCGCCGTTCCCTCCGCAAAGATATCGGGTACGACGAAGGGAACGCCGTCCTCCGTCTGATCGGCGCGGAGATCCGCGAGCCACTTTTTCATGAATGCGCGGATATCGAAGTGATACGCCGCCGTACGGCAGAACACGTTGATATCCCCCGTCCAGCCGAGGCGCTCGTCGCGCTGCGGGCAATCGGTCGGGATATCCACAAAGTTATTGCGCTGGCTCCACAGCACGTTCTGAACGAGCCTGTCGAACCGGGTGTTTCCCGTTCCGATCGTCCCCGTCCGCACGAGATCGGTGTGCCGCACGACGGCACGCACGTTCTCAGCCGGAAGGCTCGCGCCTTCCATGCGCATATAGCGGAATCCGTGATAGGTAAACTCGGGGATAAAGGTTTGTTCCCCGCGCGCACGCAGGATATCCGTCGCCCTGGCAGAGCGCAGATTCGCCGTATAAAAATTCCCCTCCCCGTCCAGCATCTCCGCAAACGTAAGGACGAGCTCGCCGTCGAACGAAGCGTCCGTTTTCACTTCCGCCACGCCCGCGATATTTTGCCCGAAATCGTATACGCACTCCCCCTTCGGCGTTGTAACCACGCGCACGGGCGGGATACGCTCGACATCGCGCACATATTCGCACGCCTGGGGGATAAGCCGTTGCTTGGGATAGGCAACGGCGCACGGCGTGAGCGCCTTGCGCGGCGCGAGAAGATCGTGCTCCTCGCCGTCGTACAGACACGCGCGGCGGATAAAGCTCTCCTCCGCACGCCATGTTCCGTCCGTTGCCAGCGTTATGCGTACGCCATCGCCCTGCACGAAGAGCTCCGCGAGCGCGGCGGGGCATTCGCCGTACAGGCGGGATCGTCCCTCCCAGCCCAGACGGCCGCAATACCAGCCCTCCGCAACGGTGATGCGCAGGACGTTCTCCCCTTCGGAAAGCAGCGCCGTAACATCGTACTCCTGCACCTGCAAACGGCTGCCGTAAGACGTCCAGCCGGGCGCAAGCCGCGCGCTGCCCACGCGCTTTCCGTTGAGCTCGGCAGCGTACAGCCCCAGCGCCGTCGCACGCAGGCGCGCGGATACGGGACGGAACCCGCAGGAAAAACGCTTTTCGAGGACGAATACGCCGCAATCCTCCGTAACGCCCATAAATTTTCCGTTTATTTTCATGAATATATCTCCTTTTTCCGCCGCGCATTTTTATAAACGAGCAGACTTACTCCGAGGCCGATCGCAAAGACCGCGATCTGCGTGAGCGGCAGCGCCGCCCAGATGCCGTCCGCCCCCAGCCCCATCGGGAGCACGACGAGAAAGAGCGGCGTGAAGATGAGCGGGTCGATATAGGTACACAGGTTGGCGAGCCACACCTTTTTATGCGAATAATGCAAGGCGCACAAAAACTTGACCCCCGCTTTGAACGGATAGGAAAACGCGTAAATGACGAGCCCCGTCCGCATAAATGCCTCTGCCTGCGCGGAAACGGCGAAGAGCTTCGGAAGGCACCAGATCATAAAAGGCGTGATGAGCGCAAACACGGCGGAGAGCACGGCAAGCAGGATGACCGCGCTGCGCACCGCCCGTTTTTTCTGCACGCCGTCGTCCGCGCCCACGCAGTAACTGACAACGGGCTGCACGCCGTCGCACACGCCCTGAAAGACGTAGTCGTATGTATAGACGGCATAGCTCATCACCCCGTAGGCGCTCACCATTGCCGTGCCGCCCGCCCTCAGGGCGAAGTAGTTGGTAAACAGCAGCACGAGCGAGGAGACGAAGTTGACGCCGAAGGGCGCCAGCGAGGAGCGCAGGATCTCTCCCGAAAACGCCATGTTCAGCTTGTTCCCGCGTTTTATGCGGTAGGAAAGCAATCCCGCCGCCATGACCGCCGCCTGCGCGACCACCGTGGAGACCGCAACGCCGTACAGAACATATTTCTGCACGAGCAGCCAGTCGAGCAGGATGTGGATGACGAGCCCCACAGCCGTGTAGATCATGGCGCGCCCCGTCTTGCCGTCGCACCGCAGCAGCACCACCAATCCCGCGCCCAGAACCTGAAAAATACTGCCGAGCGTGACGATAAAGGCGTAGTTTTCGGCGTATTCGAGCACTTGCCCTTCCGCACCCATCAGAGAAAGGAGCGGAGAATAACTGAAAAAGAGCACGAGCGTTGTCAGAGCGCCCGCAAGAAACAGCAGCAGCAGCGACGTGCGCCGTGCGTTCTCCGCGCGCGCATCCTCGCCCTTTCCGCGCAGGTTGCTGACGATGACCGAGCCGCCCACGCCGATGCCCGTTCCCAGCGACGTGATGAACGCCACGATGGGCCAGACGATGTTGATGGCGGCGATGCCGTCGTCCCCGGCAGCGTTCCCGATGAACAGTCCGTCGATATTCGTATACGCCCCCACCAGCACCATGGAGATGACCGAGGGCAGGATGTATTTCGTCAGTTTGAATTTCATAGAGCTACGTTCAGCAATGCAGGGAGACCGGAAATATCCTCGAGATAGTCGTCCGCACCCGCGGCGCTGCCCACGCATACACTGCGCACGCCGCCCGCACGGGCAAATTTTATATCCGTCGCCGTATCCCCGACCATGCACATCTCGCGGGGCGATACGGGATATTTTTCACAGATTTCGCGTATGACGGCGGGATCGGGCTTTGCGGGATGCACGCCGTCGTCGGTAAAGACCTCTTCGAACAGATCGCCGATCCCGAGCCCCGAAAGGCAGATCCCGGTGACTTCGGGAAAGTCCGTTGTGACGACGAAGAGCAAAAAACCGCACCTGCGCAGGGATATGAGCGTTTCGCGCAGGTTTGTGCAGGTCGGCACGACCTTCCCTTCCGCCGCAAATTCACAAAAGAGCGCCTTCATCTCCTCCGCCGTGACGGACGCGCCGCTTTCGGGGAAGAGGCGGCGGACGATCTGCGCCATCTGCGCATATGTTCCCGCGCAGAGCACGCCGTCGCTCTGTATGCCGCTGCCCGTCAGCCCGACAGCCTCTTTGAGCGCAGCCGCGCGCTGCGGCGCGCCCAGGCGCGCGGAGAGCGCCGCGAAAGCTCTTTCCGCAACGGGCGCCCAGAACGGCGCGAACTGCATGAGCGTGCCGTCTTTATCGAACAATACCGCACGCATCAGAAGGAGACCTCCATGCCGTCGTACGCGACGATGAACCCCTCTTTCTCGGCGGCAGCGCACATTTCGTCGTACGTCTGCCCGCCGTTGTGGGAAAAGTGGCTGAGCACCTTTACGGTGTCTCCGTCCGCCGCGCCGATCGCGCAAAGCCTTGCAAACACTTCCTTCACCGTCTGGAGGCTCATGTGCCCGTACCGCCAGGCTCCGTCCGCGCCGAGGCAGCCCGTGCAGTCGAAGGAGATAAAATCGAGTTTGCCGAACGCGGCAAGCCGTGCGAACGTCTCTTCGGGAAATATGCCCGTATCGTGCGCGTACAGCATCCGTTTGCCGTCCTTTTCCACCGCATAGATCACCGGCGAGGAGGCGGGATCGTGGTCGGCGGCAAGCGGCAGAACGCGGTATCCTGCCGCGGTGACAAATCCCCTGCCCGCCTCAACGAGCGCTGCGCTTGCGTTGCTTTCCGCCTTCTGCGTGAACGGCAGGAGTTTTCCGTAGCCGTCCGCCGCCGCGTAGAAACGGATGGGCGGATGTTCGTGGCTGTACGGCTTTGCCGCGATCTCAACGTCGTCGGGATAGAGATGATCGCAGTGACTGTGCGTGATAAGACAGTCCGCGACCGTGGAAAAATCCAGCCCGTACCGCTGCGCATGGCTCACGGTATCCGCGTTAAAATCGAAGAGCAGCGCGCCGTCGAGGAGCGCCTGCTGGCGGGAGCGGATGTTGCGCCCGCCGGCAAGACGCGACTTTCTGCATACGGCGCATTGACAGAACAATGCCGGCACGCCCTCGTACGCCGCCGTTCCGAAGTATTTCAGTTTCATATTTCTCTCCGTTCCATATCTTTCTCAGCGTTCTGCCGAACGCTTTTTTCCGCGCCGACGGCGCGCAGGAACGCCCGCGCAATGACCATGCTCCCGATCCTGCCGGGATGCACTCTGTCCCACGTGATAAAGGCGGGATAGCGGTATTTTAAGATCTCCGCGAACGATTCCTGCAGGTCGATACACAAGATCCCGCGCTTTTCCGCCTCTTCCTTCATGATCGCGCCGTATTCGTCCATGCGTCTGCGCATGGGGTCGCGCCTGTTGGGCTCCAAGTAATACGGCGTCATGAAGATCATCTTCGCCTCCGTCTTTTCCGCCATCGCGCAAAGGTTCCTGCGGTAGTCCTCGGGCGTGACGGCGTGATCGGGCTGGCAGGGACTATCGAACTGCCGCCACACGTCGTTGAAACCGATGCACAGAACCACCCAGTCGGGCGAGAGCGCCGCGACGTCCGTATCCCAGCGGGCGAGGAGGTCGCGCGAGGTGTCGCCTGCGTTGCCCATATTGACGCAGCGCAGAGACAGCTCGGGATAGTCGAGCGTGAGAAAGGTATCGACAAGGCTGACATAGCCGTTGCCGAGCCCTCCCCACAGTCCTTCGCCGACGGGGCGCTTCCTTCCGTCGTCTGTGACGGAATCGCCTGCAAATACGATCTTTTGTCCCTGTTCCAACAGCATAAAAAACCTCTTATCCCGATAACGGTATTATATCTCCGCCGCGGTATTGTGTCAAGATGTTCCGCCGCCGCGGCATGCCTGCCTCACGCAGGACGGATCACTTGTCTTCAATAACGCAGCCCGCCTTTTCCAGCTGTGCCGCATAGACGTCGACATAGGCATCGAGCGTAGGATGCACGCCGTCTGCCGGGCGGATATACTCAGCGGTCATCAGATCTTCAACGTCGATAAACGTGATCCAGTCCTTATCTGCGCACCACGCCTGCATGGCATCATTCAGGTCAGACACATTCTGCCTGTAAGAGGTGTTTGTGCGTTGCGCGACAGAAAAATACCAGATGTGCGTTTCCGGCATTTTGTCGTGCATGAGCGTGAACATGCGCTGCACGCTTTCGATTGCCATATCCGTGGAGTCACCGTCATCGTAAAAGTTATTGGTGCCGATATCCATGACGATGTTCTTCGGATTCATATTGTGAAGGAACACCCTATCGAGCATGATCTGTTCCCAGTCATACGTCGTCGTCGAACTGATGCCTGCGACCTGCGCATCTTTTCCGGCATAAATTTCATCGAAATTCGTCCAGAAATTGGTGCCGTCAAAGAAGGAATCGCCGATAAAGACCGTGGTCTTGCCGTCCGTTCCTTCGCTTTTATACAAGTCGGCAGAATTTCCGGCAAGCTCTTTATACCAGTTGATATCCCCTTGCCAACGGTACCCGACGCGGTTGACGGATTTGCCGATGACGGTAAAACTATCCGTGCTGCCGCCCGCGCTCACCGTGACCGGAAACCTGCCGTCTTTCAGCGCCTTGACGGTATGCGCCTCGGCGTCCAGCGTAAGCGCCGTTTCGTCATAGGTAAACGTGACCTCTTCCGTTCCGTTGTAGCCGAACGTAAACTCGGAGGCGGGATAATTCCTGCCCGTCCAGGAGTAGACGTCTGCAAGAGTAAACGGGCTTTCCGGCTCCTCCGGCGCGGGTATGACGGTATCTTCGCGTGCGATCTCAGTCTCGCCCTGCGCGTCGGCAAAGAGTTTCCCGCAATCCGTGCATTCCCAATATTTGATATTGCCGTCTTTGCCCACTTCCGCCTCGACGCGGGGGACTTCGACGAGCGTATGCTCGTGCGGCGGCTGCGCGCAGCCCGCCAGTATAACGGTAAACAGCACCGCCAACAGTGTACACAGAATTTTTTTCATAGCAAGACCTCTTTTTGGTTTTTTGGAAAAAGCGGGGCGGTGTGATCCGCCCCGCTTCCTCTGCTCTTACTCTGCGGAATTGTTTGTAACGGTGATATCGGAGAAACTCCAATAGTTGTATGCCGACCAGAACGTGATCGTGGTAGCGTCGTCGGCTGCGCACTGCGTTTCGCCGATCTGCACCCACTCCGTTCCGTTGAGCGCATAGGCAGTGATCGCGGCGCCTTCGCGCACGAACCGGAGCCTTACGCCCGCGCCGTCAGGCTTGACAAGCGGCGTCATCCAGGAAAGTTCCGAATTGACTGCCGATCCGCCCGCGGAGGGAATGATATTGTCCGCCTGAGAGCCGAACGCCATCACTTCCGTGCCGCCGTTCGTATCCCAGGATTTATTCCAGCCGAGCGCAAGCCCGTAGTATGCCTCCGCTTCCGCATTCTCCGCCATCGTGATGCCGAACACGCGCCAGCTGAAGCTGTCGCCAATATCGTTGATCTGCTTTACGGTGACTTCGAGCGTGACGCTGTCGCTTGCGGATGTCGTCTCGGAAAGGATGAGGGACGTGCTCGCGGGATCCGTCGGCCCGGCTAACCCTGCCGTTGCGCTGCCGAGCGCAATGCTGTACGAATAGCCGTTTTCCACACGGTTGACCTGCGACGAAGTGTATTCGGGATGGCGCACGCCCTGCGCAAATTCTGCATTGAGCGCAACTGTCACATTGCCATCCTCCGTTACCGTGACGGTCGTATCCATATATCCGCTGCAGCTGACCGCATAGCGGCCGGTGTAAACGGTATCGCTGTCGATCTGCGCCGCGCCGTCTGCGCCGACGGTGACCGTGTACTCCTCGGCGGGTTCGCCGAGATACTCGAGCGTGATCTGTGTGCCTGCGGCAAGCGAACGGGCGCCGTCGAGACCTTGTGCGGAGACGCTGACCGTGCCGACGGAGACCTCTTCGCCCTGCTCCGCCTGCTCGTTGTTGGTAACGACGAAATCGGAGAACCGCCAGCAATCGTATGCCGACCAGAATCCGAGCTCCGTCATGTCAGACGATCCGCACGTCGTGCTGCCGAGTTCCACCCAGTTTTCGCCGTTTTTCGCCAGAAGCGTGATATCCGTTCCCGTGCGGACGGCGCGCATGCGGATCCCGTCGCCCTTGACGAGCGGCATCATCCATGCAAGCTGCGCATTCACATTGCCGTCGTCGGCGGTCGGAATAACGTTATTCGACTGCGATCCGAACGCAATCACGCTCGTGCCGTTTTCACTGTTCCATGCATTATTGTTCCAGCCGACGGAGAAACCTCTGTCGCCCGCCATGGTGACGCCGAACACGCGCCAGCTGTTGCCGTCGCCGAATTCCCAGCTCAGCTGCACGGTGAACTCGACTTCGATGTTCGTGCTGCCGCGCTCCGCCGCCGAGAGATCGAGCGTCGCTTCCGCGGGGTTCTGCGGCGAAAGGCTCGCCCTGCCGCCCACCTCGATGGATTTGACGAACGTCGCCTCGCCGTTCTGCACCGTCTTTTCCGCGCCCAGAGAGACCGCGGACTCACCGCGCTTCGCCGAAGCGAAGTTCTCCAGGAGATAGAGCGTCATGTTGCCGTTCTCGTCCAGCGTGGCGAAATCGGTCACATACCCGTTGCAGGTGACGAAGTAATCGCCGACGAACATCTCGCCGTCCACCGTGAACGTGCCGGCCGCGCCCACCGTGGCGGTATAGGAACGGTCGATAAAGGCGTCGAACACAAATCCGATCTCCGTTCCCTCCTCCGGGGCGGACGAAGCCGCTCCCTGCGCATCGTATACCTTGATCGTGCCGGAAGAGAGTTCGACCGGCGTATACCGCTCGATCTCCAGCTCGATCACCAGCGTTTCGTCGAAATAGCGGGGCAGGAAGATGGATGTGCCGTTATCGACTTCGTCAGTCCTGTCCTCGCCGTTGATGACGAGGCTTCTGAATCCGCAGTCCTCGTCCGCCCCGATGGTCAGTTCGATGGGCATGCCGGGCAGATACTCCGCTCTGTCGAAGGAGAGCGTGCCGTTCTCCACCTCGACGCTCGCGCCCGAAACCGTCGTTCCGTTGACGCGGACATTGACAGGAGTAGTGGAAAGCTCCGTGAACGTTGCGCTGATCGAGAGATCTTCCGTGACGTTTCCGACCGTGAATCCGATCGCATAGCCGTCTGCGTCGTATCTGACGCTACCCATGGCGTCCGCACCGTTCACACTCAGCCCCGTAAGACGGGAATCGCCTTCGTTGACGACAAAACTTGCGGAATGCCCGTCCACCGCGTAGTCGTACCCGTTGACTTCGGCGATCGTTCCCGCGGAGGAAGTATTTTCGATGGTGACGGCATGCGTCTTGGCGCCGTTTTCCCCGAACGGGTAGGAATGGCTCGGGTTGCCCCATTCATAGCCGTCGAGTTTATGCTCGCCGAAGCTGAACCATTCGCGCCCCATGGTATAGTCCGTCGTCTCATAATCGAGCGAGCTGATGAGCACGGGGTTGATATACAGGTTTTCGAGCGAGGAACGCTCCAGCCCGAGATAATCGGTAAACACGTACGGGATAAAGAACTCCAGCGTATAGCCCGTGCAGGTATCCGAATTGACGGCGCCGTTTTTCGTCTGCGTGCCGAGGACGGGCATCTTGTCATACGTCGTATTCACGGCGCCGCGCCCGCCGAGCGCCGGATCCTGGCCCATCTTGACGGAGAGAGAGCCGTCCGAACAGAGATTGATCTCAAAGGAGCCCCTGTCGTCGATATTCGTGACGCCGTCCACAGCGAGATACATTTCGATGCCGCTGTTGATATAGATATCTCTGTTGGGATTCACCCAGTTGTGGTTGCTCTCGTCGACGTCGAAAACGATATACAGACCCTTTTCGCCGTAGGCGGTCGTCATTCTCAGTTCCGCCGTCCCGAGTCCGTCGCCCTCGCGCTTGGAGAGTTCGAGCCACGTCCTTCCCTCCTCGTTGTAGATCGCCTCGTCGAGCACGCCGTCGATGGTCATGCCCTCGTCGCACTCCGCCGTGGGCGTATCGGGATTTGTAAAGGTATAATCGTCGTTGTTGAGCGTGGGCGCCGACCCGCTGCAGGCGGCGATCCCGCCTGCGCAGGCGGCAAGCATGCCTGTAAGGGCGCCGATCATGATCTTTCTTGTAATGTTTTTCATAATTACCCCTTATTCAAACTTATTTCCCGAGGATCCTGATCTCGGAGATCCCGACAAGTTCCTGTCCTTCCGGAACGTCGATCGTGATGCGCAGCTTCTTTACGGTGTGCTCATAGAATTCGGCGTATGCCGCGGAACCGGGCGTGATATAGATGAACGAACCGTCCAGTTCGAGCACGCGCGCATACTGCTCGGAATCGAAGGGCACCTCGTCGATGTAGCGGACGTAATCCACGCCGTTCTCATCTTCGCAGATCATCTCGAGCTTGAAGGAGCGGAAGGCGTTCTCAAACATCTTGGAGTTGTACACCATCACCGCGCGCACCGTGCGGGCGGTCTCGAAGGAGAACTCAAAGGAAGTCGTTCCCGTGATCTCCGATTCCTTGACGTATTCGGAAACAAAACCGTACGACGCATTGCGGTAAATGGAGAGCAGACCGTCGTTGAGGAAGGAGGCGGAAGAGCCGTCGGCAAGCGAACCGCTCACGGAGACCTCGGCTTCGTCGGCAATGTTCGTGTACTCCACGCCGGGCGCGCCTTCGAGCGCGGGCTGCTCGGACACGGTGGGTCCGTTGACGTACATTACGTCGAGCTTGTTTCCGTTTTCGTCCTCCGTCGTCACCCAGACGACCTCGTCGATCGCCATATTGCGCGCAGCAGAAGGCGCGGCGGGATTATTGTGACGGTGGTAGACGATATAGAGTTTGCCGCCCATCGTAACGAAGGAATGATGTCCGGGGCCGGAGACCTGCTCGTTGTTGCCGCTGTCGTTGGAAAGAAGATGCCCGTTTTCCGCCTCGGTAAGTTTGCGGAAGGGGCCGAGCGGCGAATCGGCGACGAGCTGAATGACGGAGTAAGGCGCCTGATCGTACGCTTCGATGGAGAGCGTAAGATAGTACTTTCCGTTGCGTTCGACCATCTCGGGGCCCTCGTTGACCCCGTTGTTGGCGCTCTCGTAGGAAACGTACTCGGCGGCAACGCCGTTCCGCACCTCGTTGATGAAATCCTCGACGGTGTAATACCTCGGGACGGCGAGGACCGTGATCGTATCCCACTTGGGTTTGAGCCAATTCTCCATCTCCACGCCCATCACGCGGTTGGAACTCGTATTATCGACCCAGAGAAGGTATTTGACCTCGTTCCCATCTTCGTCCGTCGTGACGAAGGGGTGCGGGTCGATGGTGCCGTAATAGCCGCCGCGCGTGGTAAGGCTGGTGACGATATCGGCATTCTCTTCATGCCATGTGCCGTAGATCGTGGGATCGAAGAATGCGTACTTTGCATAGTAGTGCGGGTAGTCCTCGCGGCTGTACGTATGCACGTTCTCCTCCCCCACGCTCTCGGGATCGGTGAAATCGACCATGTTGAAGGGGCCTTCGGGGCTGTCGGAGACGGCAGCGTACATGAGATAGATCCCGTCCCCTTCATATTTCCCCGTTACTTTCGTGTCCGGATCGGGCGAGGCGCTGAAATACATGATGTACCGCTCGTTTTCCTCGTCGTACACGACCTCGGGCGCCCATACGCTCGTCCATGTCGCGCGCGAGATCTCGTTGTAGCCCTCACGGATGTTCAGCGTTCCGCCGACGGGCTCCCAGTTCATGAGATCTTTGGAGCGCGCCGCGTCCATGGAGTTCTCGGTGCGGTAAAGGTAGTAGTATCCGCTGCGCGCGGTGTCGTCCAGCACGAAGGGATCGGCGCCGCTCACCTTGTAATCGTTGCGGTAAAAAACTTCCTGATTGTACACGGAATCTCCGAACTCGTCGACCGTCTCCCCGTGGTAGTTCGGGAGCTCGTAGCGCGGAAGCGATGAGTATTCATCGGAAGAACATCCCGCAGCCCCCGCCACACAGCAGAGCGCGAGCACTGCCGATATTACAAACTTTGCTTTCTTCATGATTTCCTCCTTAAAATTTTCTTGTTTCAGGTTTACTCTTTGCCGCCGCCCACCGCAATGCCGTTGATGAAGAGCTTTTGCGAGAAGCAGTAGATGATAATGAGCGGGAGCATGCCGAGTACCGCGGCGGCGCAGTGCACGTTTTCCATGCCGGTGCCCGTGAACACGGTGCTGACGCGGCTCAGAAACAGCTGCAGCGTGATGTACTCATCCTGCCCGTTGAGATAGAGCAAGGGTCCCATGTAGCTGTTGTATCCGCCGACGAATCCGAAGATGAACTGCGCCACGAACGCGGGGACGGCGAGCGGGATCATCATGCGGAAAAAGCAGCCGAACTGACCGAGCCCGTCGATGCGCGCCGCCTCGAAGATCTGCTTGGGAACGCCGTCGAAATACATGCGCAGGAAGAACATCGTTCCCACACTGCCGAAGAGCCCCGGCACGATGAGCGGAAGCACGGTGCCCGTCCAGCCGATCATCGAATAGAAGATATACGAGATGATGCCGAACGCGCCGAGCGGGATCATCGACATGAACACCTCCACAACGAACAGCTTTTCCTTGCCGGGGAATTCCAGTTTGGAGAAGGAGTACGCCGAGAGCCCGGAGACGACCAGCCCCACCACGAGCGGGATAAGGGTGATCCAGAGCGTGTTCAGAAAGCCGAGCGCAAACGACGAGATGCCGTTGCTCCACGCGTAGGGGTCCTGCTCAAAGACGTCGATATACGGCTGGATGGTAAATTCCGGCCACCACACGAAACTCATGGTCGAGGTGAGCTGAAACTGCGAAGTAAACGACGTTGCCAGTATGGTATACATGGGCAGGAAGAGAAAGAGGCAATAAATGATGAGTATCGTATAGCCGATGATCTTCCCGACCGCTTTCCGCTTTTTGGGTTTCGCGGCACAGGGCGCTGCGGGGGCAGGCTGTGCCGCCGTTCCCTTCATTTCCGCCTGCAATGTTTCAGTAGACATCTTTCATCCTCCTGTCGCGGATGCGGAACAAGATCATGGAGGCGACGCCCGTGAAGAGGAAGAGCACCCAGCTGATCACGGAGGCGCAGGAGGCGAACGCGTCCTCCGTGCGCACAACGCTGTCGCCGATCAGCCAGTAAACGAGCCGCATGAGCGTAAGCCCCATATTTTCAGGTCCGCCGATGTTATCGCCCCACCCCTGCGGCGCAATGAGCGCAGCCATATCGTAGGTGAGGAGTCCCGCCCCCACGCCCGCAATGAGCAGATAGAACGTTGTGGGCGATATGGAGGGCAGGGTGATGTAACGGAACTTCTGCCATTCGTTGGCGCCGTCGAGCGACGCCGCCTCATAGAGCGCGGGATCGACCGCCGCGAACGCCGCACGGTACATGACGATGCCGTACCCGGGCGCCTGCCAGACGATGGCGAGAATAATGATCCACGGAACCGCCATGGGTTCGTTCAGCCAATCGATTTCGGTGCCGAAGATCGCGTTGATGAACCCGAAATTTCCGTTAAACACCCACCGCCACATGAGCGAGACGGCGACGCCCGAACAGATATACGGTACGAAGAAGAGCACCATGAACACGTTCGAGCCGCGCCACTTTTTGGAAAGCAGCCAGCTGATGCCGATGGCGATGGTGAGCGAGATCAGCTGCGCGCAGGCGATCCAGAACGTGATGCCGAGGGACTTGTAGAAATAGCCGGATACATTGATCGCAAAGTCGTTCGGGTAATAATTCGGGTCGAATACCAGCCAGAACGCACGGAAATTGTTCCATACGAACGGATCGGTCAGATCGTATATGTTGATGTTGAAGAACATTGCGATAAACGATATGACGAGCGTGAATCCGCTGAATATAACAAATCCGATGAGGGGCAGCAGCGCAAGAACGAGCGCAAAGACAGATTGCAGCGTCCACTTGCCCTTTTTCTTTTTACGGTTGCGGTCGCGCACCGCGACGGCAGGCTCCTCGATTGCGGAGACGTCCGCCTCGGCGGCGATCGTTTCGGAACGGTCTGTCATGTTTTTCCTCCCTTTTCAGCAGACGATCATCTGCCGTAGATGCGAAGATTCATGAGTGCAAGCGCATTGTTTGCCGCCGTCTTTACACCTTTAAAGAACTCCGTGAGCGTCTTCTGCCCGAGGCGGACGGCGCCGTTGAAATCGGAAGACCAGTTGTTGATCCAGGTGGACTGATCGAAGTATGCCCAGTCGCCGATATCCGAATTCTGAGAAGCGAACGCCGCCGCCCAGACGTTATCGGAGAGCCTGTCTTCCGATTCGAGGTATTCCGCGCTCATGGCGTAGGAGGTCTGATTGGGAACCATGGTGTTGCCCTGCGCGAGGATCTTCTGGCCTTCGGGGCCGACCAGCCAGGAAACAAACTTCATGGCGGCGTCGTATTCGGCGGAGTCGGAATTGCGCGGGATGGCGACCATGTAGTTGCGCGAGCAGCTCACCGCCTCGCCGACGATGGGCGTATCGTTCCATGCCGTTTTCACGTCGCCCGTGTATACTTCGCCGTCGTACTCCTCGCCGATGACCTTGAGGTATTCGTTGGCAAACTTGCCCTCGCCCGAGGTGATGCCGTCCGCATAATACACTCTGCCGCCCTCAAATTCGCGGTACTGTGCAAGGGGCGCCATATCCCATTTGCCTGCGAGCGCGCTGCCCGCATAGCTGTTCCCGCGCGAGAACGCCTCGTTGAGCAAGGGGCAGTCGTTGCCCGTAAGGAACCTTCTGGAACGATCGGACGTATCGGGCGATGCAACGCCGTAGCCGTAGTTCCCGTCGTCCACTTCTGCCGTTTCGGGAACCATGAGGCTCTCGAATTCGAGGATGGCGTCGTACTGCGAAGGCATGATGTAGAGCGAAGGCTGATCCCCTTCCGTCAGACGGGTCTTTTCGGATGCATTGTTGTTGAGGTACATCGCATCCTCATAGAAGAGGATATCGCCCTGCGCGTATTCCGTGCCGTTGACGGTGATGCCGTCGTCGGCAAGCACGAGGAAATTATCGGTATCCTGCGTGACGGTGAGTTCATACTCGCCCGTCTCCTCGTTCCAGCCGATGCAGTCGCCGCCGACCGACCAGCCGTAGTTGAACCACCACTCGGCGAGATATCCGTACTCATACGCCCTGTAATCCTCCCAGCCCGTCTGGAAGCTCTTCGCAAGGCAGCGCAGCTCTTCCCAGCTCATGGGGATGCGGTTGTTGAATACTTTTACGACGGACTGACCCTTTTCGTTGAGCGACGCCTCCGCGGCGAGATCGCCGCCGACAAATTCGGGCGTGTACTCCGCATAGCCGTGCGCCTTGAGCTTGGTGCCGTGCTCGGCGTTGTAGGCTTCGAGATCCTCTTCCGCCACGGAGATGACGACGATATCGCGCAGCCCCATGATCTCGGTGTTGTAATAGAGCACCTGCGGGTCGTCGCCGATGGGCAGGGCGACGAGGTTCGTCCCCGTGCCTGCCGTATATCTGCCGTTTTCATCGAGCGTTGCGTTGAAACGGAGGCGGTTCGTCATCCCTTCGGGGATCTCCGACCACTGCATCGCGTTCTGCACGTCCGCCGTGAGGTAGCTGTCGAGCGGGAGCAGGTAATCGAGCGCCGCGATCTGTTTGAACTGATCTTCGTACAGCGTGACGACGTTGTAGCGGCAGTCGCGCGCAAGCAGCGTCGTGAGATTGGACATGGTGCCGGATTCGTACTTGGGTACGACGTATACCTCGTCTTCCAGCCCCTGACCTTTGTTGTACGTATCGACAAGTTCACGATAGACCTCGAGATTGTAAGTATCGTAGACGACAGCATATTCGATGACGACGGTATCTTCCGAAGCGCCCGGAGGGAGCTGAGGCCCTCCGCAGCCCGCCATTACAGCAGAAACAGCCGTCATTATGCCCGCGGCACATGCCGCAATGATTTTTTTGCCTTTCATTTTCTCCTCCTGATTTATGATTTTAGGATTTCAACCAATCTCTCGCCGAACGGATTTGCGTGCTCCGTGCCTCCCGTCCGGCTGCCCGCCCTCACGCCTCCTCTCTTGTGAGCGTGAATCCGGAGAACTGCCAGGTATCGTAACAGCCGCGGAAGGAGATCTTGCCCGCGTCGTCTGCGCCGCATGCCGTTTCGGCGATCCGCACATATCTGCCGTCAGCACCCGCCGCATCCAGCGCGATCGCGGTACCCGTTTTTTCAACGCGGAACTTCACGCCTGCCTGCAGCTGCGCGAGCGTATTGCAGAATTCGGGAAGAGGCTCGCCGCCGTCCTCCGCGAGATTATCCTGCGCGATCGCGCGGACGGTGCCGGCTGCCTCCGTCGTATCGTTCGTACTGTAGATAAACAGGAACCCGACGTTCGCCTCGGTCAGCGTGACGGAGAACCTTCTCCAGCCGCCGCCGTCGCCCGTCGTCTCCGTCTGCTTTACCGTAAATTCAAAGGCAAAGTCCCCTCCGGCATTCACGTTGAGCGTGGCTTTTGCTGATACAGTCTTGTCCACATCGGGACCCGTGTTCTTTCCGCCCAGCGTGATCGTGCCCGCCTTTGCGTCGATGCCGACGCTTTCGCCGCCGCGGTCAGCCGTGGCGAAACTGTAATTGAGCGTGACCGCATACGCCTGCGTTTCTCCCGCTTTGATCTCGAAGTTTGCCGAAGTAAGATAATAATCGATGGTCGAAGTGACGGTATAGGTGCCGACCTGAAGATTGCCCTCGAGCGTGAGCACGCTGCCTTTGAGCGTGAACGCGACCGCCCTGCCGCTCCGATCCGTCACCGCAAGGCGATCCGCGGAGAGCGTTCCCCCTTCGGAGAGCGTAACGGTGACCGTAACATTCTCGATGAGTACAGGGATCTTGACGGGCGCCTTGATCTCCTCGCCTGCGGTATTATACATGGTGCCGCTTGCGCTCGTGAAGTATGCCTCCGTTCCCTCCGCGGTGCTTGTGGGAGGAACTTCCGCATGGAAGGTGAGCCCTTCGGTAAACGACATCTCTGAGAACTGCCACGTATCGTAACTGCCGCGGAAGGAGAATACGTTCTCCGCCTCGGCGGCGCACTCCGTCTGGGCGAGCTGCACGAGCGCGCCGTCCGCATTATAGGCATACAGCGTAAGATATTCGTTTGCACGGACGATGCGGAACTTCACGCCTGCCTGCAGCTGCTCGAGCGTGTTGCAGAATTCGGGAAGCTTGATCTGATCTGCGTCGCCGGCGAGATTATCCTGCGCGATCGTGCGGACGGTTCCGACCGCCGCCTTCGTATCGTCTGTATTGTAGATGAACAGGAACCCGACGTTGGAATCCGTCGTCGTGACGGAGAATCTTCTCCAGCCGCCGCCGTTATCCGTCGCCACCGTCTGTTTTCCCGTGAAGTCAAGGAACCAGATATCGTCCGCCGCGCCGAAGACCGGATTGAGCGTCGCCTTGGAAGGGGCATCGGGACTGGTATTTTTGCCGCCGAGCGTGATCGTCTTGTTCTCGGAATCGATCTGCGAGGCGCTGCCCGCGACGTCGATACGCGCGTAATCGAGCGCGATCGACGCGGTATAGTTCTGTTCGTCGCCCGCAACGATCGTGAACTTTGCGGGTGCGGAATAGAAGGGAACGGAACAGGTGATCGTGTATTCGCCCGTGCGCAGGTCGCCTTTGAGCGAGATGACGTTGCCCTCGACCGAGAACTCCACCTGCGCTCCCGCGGCGTCCGTAATGGCGATATCTTCTGCAGTGAACGTTCCTTCGCCCTCGAGCGTGAGCGTGATTTTTACATTCTCGATGAGCACGGGGATCTTGACGGGCGCCTCGATCTCCTTGCCCGTAATATCGTAATAATTTCCTTCCGCGTCCTTGAAGTATGCCTCCGTCCCCTCCTGGGTGCTTGTGGGAGGAACTTCCGCCGTATACTCTACGTCAGTAGACGATATCCCGGAGACCTGCCAGGTATCGTAACTGCCGCGGAAGGAGAACACGTTCTCCGCCTCGGCGGCGCACGAGGTTGCGGCGATCTGCACATAGCTGCCGTCGGCGCCCGCCGCATACAGCGTGATCTGCGTGCCCGCCTTGATGATGCGGAACTTCACGCCTGTTTGAAGTGCGTCAAGCGTATTGAATCCCGCGGGGAGAAGCGTGCCGCCGTCCTCCGCGATGGTATCCTGCGCGATCGCGCGGACGGTTCCGGACTCCGCCGCCGTATCGTTCGTATTGTAAATGAACAGGAACCCGACGTTGGACTCGGTCAGCGTGACGGAGAACCTTCTCCAGCCGCCGCCGTCGCTCGTCGTTTCCGTCTGTTTTACCGTAAAATCAAAGAAATACGATTCGGACGAAGTCGTCTCCTCCGCAACGAGCGTTGCTTTGGAGGACTCCTTTCCGTCTACGTCGGGGGCGGTATTACTGCCGCCGAGCGAGATCGTTTTGTTCACATGATCGATCGCGGCGCCGCTGCCGCTGCGGTCAAGCGTTGCATAGAGGAAGTTGAGCGCGATGCCTTCCGTTCCGCCGATGACGGTATCGCTTCCCTCCTGCACGGCAAACTCCGTCTGATAGTCTTCGTACCCTTCCTTGGAGACCGTGAGCCTGTAATACGTTCCTACAACAGCGTTCGAAACGGTAAACCTGCCCGTCTCCTCATCGTAGGAGACCGTTACGCCGTCGTCGTTCACGGAGACCGTTACGCCTCTGTAATCCGTGACCGCCGCGCCGTACTTTTTCAGCTGCACCTGTCCCGAAGCCGTTCCGTACACGATCTCGGGCGCGGGCTCCTCTTTGCCGCATTCGCACTCGCCGTCGACATAGGTGTGCTGCTCGCGGCTGGATTCATCGATCGCGCCGTCGTCAGGGCAGACTTTCCAATGTTCCTCGCCGTTGCTGTCCCACTGCGTATAGGCGTGCTGGTGCTCCGTCGGGGGCGGAGGCGTCTCTCCTCCGCCGTTGCAGCCGGCAAACACGCCCGCCATGAGTCCGCACGTCAGTGCAAGTGCCGCAAAAGGTATCAGTCTTCTCTTTTTCATACTCTTTTTTCCTCCTTATGATTTGAAAAGCTCTCGCTTTTTTATCCGTTCGTCGGTACAGAACTCAATTGTCTTAAACTATTTTCTTCTCCACGACGCACCCCGCAGCTTCCAATGCAGGCACATAAATATTGGTGTACGTTCCATCTTTCGGGTGCAATCCGTCCTTCAGATCGCTCGAACCGACCCGACCTTCCACATCCACAAACGTGATCCAATCTTTATATTCGCACCACTGTTCCATTAAATCGTTCACAGCGGAAATTCTCGTTCCGTACGATGTGGTATCGACGCGCTGCGCGATCGAGAGATAATAAATGTTTGTATTCGGCATTTTATAGTGCAGCAATGTAAAAAGACGCTGCAAATTCTCTGCCAACCCTTCTGTCGTGTCCAGGTCGGCGGCAAGATTGTTTGTGCCGAGGTTGACGACAAGATTTTTCGGCTGCATACCGTCGAGAATGCCGCCGGAGAGGAAGTTTTCCCAGTCGTAAGTCGTCGTGCCTCCGATCCCGAGTTCCAGAGCGTCTTTTTCCCTCGCGTACGTCGTGTAGAAGTTGCTCCAATTTCTCTCGGTGTTATCGAAGAAAGAATCGCCGAGGAACACCGTAGTGGAGCCGTTGTTTCCGTACG
>ERZ1090880.324-NODE-324-length-27117-cov-5.373291_pt1 | contig 27117 bp, 23 predicted proteins | sample MGYA00478471_ERZ1090880 | MGnify/ENA primary metagenome ERZ1090880 (study PRJEB33644, sample SAMEA5815734) | chicken gut metagenome | biome: Chicken; feature: Gastrointestinal Tract; material: Caecum | place: Ireland | collected 2019-01-01 | study: A study of the... | reverse complement strand
CGTTTTATCGCAATGGTCGGGGTGAAGAGACTCGAACTCCCGACCTCATGGTCCCAAACCACGCGCGCTGCCAACTGCGCCACACCCCGTTGACGGCTTCCGTGCGACTTCTAAACTATACTATACAACGCCGCGTCTTGTCAACGATTTGACACCACTTTTTTTGATTTTCGAGAGAAAAATTCCCCTTGTATTTTCTGCGTTTTGCGCAAACGGACGCAGTACGTCCGAAAGGCGCGTTTTTCGCCGTTTCCGACATGAATACTCCCCGGCTTTTCACGGCCGGGGAGCGCAGTCTTGCGGCAAAAACTTATTCCTCGGTCTTCTCTTCGACGACCTCGGCGCTTTCTTCGGTCTGAGCGGCCTTCTTGGTCCTCTTAGCCTTGGGCTTTTCCTCGGCGGGAGCTTCCGCGGTCTCCTCGGCGGGCTGCTCGTCGTCTGCGGCAAGATCCATCAGGTTGAACAGATCGCCGAAAGTAGCTCCGGTGGATTCGGACTTCCATGAAGTGACTTCGTGACCTTCGTCCTGTCTCTTGGAGCTCTTCTTGCGCGGAGCGGAGCCGATGGAGCCTGCGGCGTTCTCGAACTTCTTCGCGTTGCGGGACGCCCTTCTCTCCTTTGCCTCCTTGTACTCCTCGTCGGATATCTCGACTTCGGGCTCGTCTTCCTTGGCGAGCAGAGCCTTTATCGAAAGAGTGATCTTGTTGTCGCTGAACTTGATGACTTTGGCGGTGACTTCATCGCCTTCCTTGTAAAGCTCGGCGGGATCCTTGACGTAGTGGTTCGCGATCTCGGAAACGGGAACGAGTCCGTCCACGTCTCTTTCGATCAATACGAAGATGCCGTACTTGAACACGCCTCTTACCTTTCCCGTAACGACGGAGCCGACGGGATATTTTTCGAGAGCGATCTCATAAGGCTTTTTCTGGAGCTGCTTGTATCCGAGCGAAACTCTTCCCGCCTCTCTGCTGGCTCTCAGTATCACGAACTGATAGGACTTGCCGATCTCGAGAACTTCGCTGGGATGAGCGATGTTGTAGTGGGACAGATCGGAAATGTGCGCCAGGCAGTCGAAACCGTAAACGCTGACGAACGCGCCGAAATCGGTCAGTCTTTTGACCTTGCCGGTAACGATCGCGCCGACCTGGAGTTTGCTCCACATTTCGTCTTCTTTTCTCGCCTTTTCCTCTTCGAGGATCACTCTCTGAGAAGCGATGATCGAACGTCTCTTGCTGATCTCGATCGGCTTCTTTTCCGCCGCGTCGTCCGCCGCGGTCTCGACGACTGCCGCGTTCTCAGCATTCTCGGATATTGCCTCAGCGGATTCCGCCTCGGCCTCGGCGCTCTCGGCGACCTTCTTCTTGGGCTCGATCGCGCGCAGACGAAGCGTCTTGCCTACGTACTTTTCGAGATCGGTGACGAATCCCATTCTGATCTGCGACGCGGGGATGAATATCTTGTATCCTCCGAGTCTGGCTTCGAGACCGCCCTTGACCGCTCTCTCGACCGTGACCTGGAATTCTCCGCCGCGGATAGCCTCTTCGGCTTCCTTGTCTTCTTTAACGCGCTTGTCTACGGCTTTCTTGGAAAAGCTGACTTCGTCGTTCTTATCTTTTTTGCCGGACTTTTCGACGACCATCGCGTCGAACTTGTCGCCCGGCTTGTAGTTGTCGGGGTTGTATATAACGTCGTCGAGTTCGGCTTCCGTCTTGTCGACGAAACCGTCTTTCTTGCCGCCGAAATCGACGTAAATGCCGTCGCTGTTCGCACTGATTACCGTGCAGTGGAAAATCCTGCCCGCTTTGATGCCGAAGGACCTGTTGGTTCTCTTCTCCGACTCTTTGAGAAGTTCCTCGAAGGACTCTTCTTTCACGTTGGTGTTTTGAGTGTCACTCATTTGTTTGATTACCTCCACGATCAACTCTTTCGGAGTTGACGCCCCGGCCGTTATGCCGAGGTTGTTATAATTTTTTGCTACAACCGACTTCAGGTCGGCCATATTGTCTATTAAGAAAGTATCGGGACAAAACTTCTTGGAGATCTCGTAAAGCTTGTATGTATTGCTGCTGGACGCGCTGCCTATCACGAGCACGGCGTCGCACTTTTTACTGAGTTCTTCCGCTTCGTTCTGCCTATCTGTTGTAGTATAGCAAATAGTATTGAATATTTCAACTGTTTTGCATCGTTTTTCGAGAATTTCGCATAAACTACGGAATTTTTTCACGCTGTAAGTCGTCTGTACGACCGCGCAATATTCCGCCTCGGGATCGATCGCGGAAAGATCGTCTTCGCCGTCCGCGACGAGAGCTTCTCCGTTGCACCAACCTATGTGTCCGACAACCTCGGGGTGGTCTTTCCCTCCGATGACGACTATCTTCTTTCCCGCGTCGTAACTGCGCTTGATGATGCCGTGTATCTTCTTGACGAAAGGACAGGTTGCGTCGACGTACGGTATTCCCCTCTCTTCCAGCTCCCGATACACCGCCTCGCCCACGCCGTGCGAACGTATGATGACAGTGCCGCTCTTATATTCAGACAGAGAATCTATCATGCCCACTCCTGCGGATCTGAGTTTGTCGTTTACGTGATCGTTGTGTATCAGCTGTCCCAGAGTGACGCGTTCGCCGGGAGTTTCGAGCGCGGCTTTGACTGCTCCGCTGACCCCGAAACAGAAGCCCGCGCTCTTGGCGACGGTTATCTTCATTGTTTCGCCGTACCCGAAGCCGAGGAAGCTTTTTTCGCCTGCTCGTACTTTTTGAGCGAACCTCCGTATACTTCGACTATTTCGTCTATCTGCGCCCGCAGCTCGTTCATTTTCTCTATAACGAGTTCGTTCGCGGCGTCCTTCACCTCATGCACGGGCTTGCCGTAAAACTGCGAAAGATCTATCGGATCGCCTACGATGAGTTTGTTGCGCTTGAAGCCGAAAGGTATCTGCTTCTTATAATAAAGCGTGGGAACGAGCGTCGTTTTGGTCTTGAGCGCAACCGAAACCGGTCCTTCCTTGAACGGCATCAGCTCTTTTGCGGCGCCGTCCTTGTTGCGCTTGCCTTCGGGGAAAATGAGTATCTTCCCTCCTGCGTTCAGCTCCTTGATCATCTCTTTGAGCGCGCCGATATCGGATTCTCCTCTCGATACGCTTATCGCTCCGCACAGCGCGGTGAGGAAGTTGCCGATAAAGCGGTTGTTCATAGCTTCCGCCTTGACAACGATACGTCCTTTGAATTTGAAGAGCTTATGATATATCACGCACGCGTCGAGCAGCGAATAGTGATTGCATATGCATATCACGCTGCCCTCGGTCGGGAATTTCTCTGCATAATACACGGTGCGAGGCTGCCATATCAGCCGCATCAGCACCCTTCCCAAAGCTGCGAGCGCACGGTAGAAAAAGTTGGGTCTGTCGCTGTATTTACGCTTGATTATCTTTTTTTGCTCTTTCTCGGACATATCCGACGATCACCTCCGCAACCTGTTCCGCAGTCATGTCCGAGCTGTCGATCAACACGGAATCCTCCGTCCTGGTCAGCGGCGCGAACGCCCTGTGCGAATCGTTGTAATCTCTGTCTTTTATATCGGCAAGCACGGTATCGTAATCTATATCCGCGCCTTTTTGTTTCAATTCTTCAAAGCGGCGGCGCGCTCTCTCTTCGACCGAAGCCGTGAGGAAAAACTTGAACTCCGCGTCAGGGAGCACGTAACTCGTAATATCTCTTCCGTCGAGAACGACGTCGCTCGCGGCGGCGATCTCACGTTGCATTTTTACGAGAAAAAGCCGTACCTGCGGGATCTTGGATATGTCGGAAGCAGCCTTGGATATCGCGTGTTCTCTTATCGCCGAGGAGACGTCCTCGCCGTTGAGGAATATCTTTCTGTCCTCTCCGTCGGAAAACGATATGTCGATCTCGTCCAGAAGCGGGACTACTGCCGCTTCGTCCGTGGGGGCGACCCCCTTGCGCAGCGCGTAGAGCGCGACAGCTCTGTACATAGCTCCGGTATCGAGATATGTTATGCCGAGCTTTGCGGCAAGCATCTTGCCGATCGTGCTTTTGCCCGCACCCGAAGGTCCGTCGATCGCTATGTTTATCATCATTTTTCTCCGAATTTATACTCGCGCGGCGCGCTTTGGAATTAATTATACACCGCCCGCGGCATTTTATCAACCGAAATTCGCAATAAGAGCGGACTCGGCTTTTATCGCGCGCGCGGCGCAGTCCGCGGTCGCAAAAGCCGTTTGCAGATTGAACCCGCCCGTCAAAGCGTCCACGTCTATCACTTCGCCGACGAAATACAGTCCCTTCACCTTGCGGCTCTCCATGGTCTTGGGATCGAGTTCGGCTACGTCCACCCCTCCCGAAGTGATTATCGCCTGTTCCCGTCCCTCCGCGCCGACGAGCGGAAACCGCAGATCTTTTATTGCCGCCGCAAGCGCGACGCGGCTTTCTTTGCGTATATCGCAAGCCTTGACCGTCGGAGATATGCCCGCCTCGGCGAGTACCGGCGCCGCGAGCGCGGCGGGAGCCAATCTTCGCATGACGGTCTTTATCTCCGCAAGCGGCGTCTGCGCAAACTCCCTGCGCAGGCGCGCGTCCAGTTCGTCCGCGTTCAGCGCGGGTTTGAGATCGACCGAAGCGTAACTGCCCGTCGGAAAAGCTCCCGACCCGTCGCGATACGCCGCAGTCCTTGACGAACACTCCAACGTTACGGGCCCGCTTATCCCCGTATGAGTGAACAGCATCTCTCCGAACGCCGAAGCCCGGGCTTTTCCGTTGACGTACAGCGACAGGGAAACGTTTTTCAGCGATACGCCCTGCAATCCCGCGACGTTTTTCGCCGCAAGTCCGACGAGAGCGGCTTTGGGCGGGATCACCTTGAGCCCCGCCGCGGAAGCGAATCCGTATCCGTCGCCCGTACTGCCCGTAGAGGGATAAGTAAAACCTCCCGTTGCGACCACGACGGCGTCGGCAGGAAAAAACTTTTCGCCTTCGAACACTCCGCAAACTCTGCCTTTCTCCGTCTTTACCGCCGTGACGCGGGAGCCGTATCTTATCGAAGCCCCCTCGCTTTCCGCTTTACGCACCAGAACCTTTGTCACGTCGGACGCCTTATCCGACACGGGGAACACTCTTCCGCCGCGTTCCGTTTTGAGTTTCAGCCCCAGCTCTTCGGAAAAATACGTCACGGTATCGGAAGGCGTAAAGGAATACGCCGCCGAATACATGAATTTCGGATTGGTCACCACATGCGAAAGATAATCGTTCACCGAGCAGTCGTTGGTGAGATTGCATCTTCCCTTACCGGTAATATATATCTTTTTCCCGGGTTTTTCGTTGCGCTCGAATATTTCGACCCCGATATCTTCGGACGCGAGCCTTCCCGCGCAGAAAAGCCCCGCCGCGCCCGCGCCGATAACGGCGACTTTCACAGTTTCACCTCTTTGACGGCGGAGTAAACGCGGTCGTCGTTGAGAGATATCCTGACGGGCGACACGGTCGCCCATCCCTGTTCGCACAGTACGACGTCGCTTTCGGGATCGCAGTCTTTCGCGGGAACGGGACTGCCCGTGATAAAGTATCCGCTGCCTTCCACGTACTGGTATTCGTCGTCGTAGTAGCGGTCGCCTGTGCGCGCAAAGCGAACTCCTTTCAATTCGCTCTGCGGCAGAGGAAAATTGATATTGAACACCGTGTTGCAATCGTCGGGCAAAAGTCCGATCAAAAGCGAAAGATTGCGTGCGACAAAGTCGCTCACGTAAGTATAATCGCCGTCGGCGCAATCGTAAGAAACGGCAATGGCTTTGACTCTGTGCATACACGCTTCGAGAGCGGCGTTGACGGTACCCGAATAGACTATATCTGTGCCTATGTTGCAGGTATTGTTTATTCCGCTTATCACAACGTCGGGTCTTTCGCCGAGTATGACGTCTATCCCGAATTTCACGCAGTCGGACGGCGTTCCGTTGACGGCGTAAACTCCGTCCTCCGTCTCTTCGAACCGCAGCGCCGAATGGAAAGTAAGACTGCGCCCGCTTCCCGACCGTTCGGAATCGGGAGCCACGATATTTACCTTATGTCCGTCGCGTTTCAGTCTGGCGGCAAGGTCCCTTAGACCGTGCGCATGAACTCCGTCGTCGTTTACAAGCAATATCTTCATACGACAATATTACAATATCGCGGCGGGTTTGTAAACTTTTTGGGCGGAAAAGCGCGGCTCTTTATTCTTTCGCAGGTCGAATGAAACGTCCTTGCTCTTCCGTCAGCAGCGCTTTACCATGTCCTTGCGCAGCTTCGCCATTACCTTTTTCTCCAGTCTGGATATGTACGACTGGGATATTCCCATGATATCGGCGATCTCCTTCTGCGTTTTCTTTGCGGCGCCGAGTATCCCGAAACGCATTTTGACTATTTGTTTTTCGCGGGGAGTCAGCCTCTCGAAGCATTGCAGAAGCACGTCTTTTTCGACGTTGCTTTCTATATCCTTATATATTATGTCGCTGTCGGTGCCCAGCACGTCCGAGAGCAACAGAACGTTGCCCTCCCAGTCCACGTTCAGAGGCTCGTCGAGCGACAGTTCCCCCTTCGTGCGGACGGCTTTGCGCAAATGCATGAGTATCTCGTTCTCTATGCACCTGCTCGCGTACGTCGCAAGCTTTATCTTTTTGCCGTCGTCAAACGAATTGACTGCCTTTATCAGCCCTATCGTGCCGACCGATATGAGATCGTCCATATCCACGCCCGACGTGTCGAACTTCTTCGCGATATAGATGACCAGCCGCAGATTGTGCTCTATCAGCTCGTTACGAGCCTCGACGTCGCCGCCCGCGAGCTTTGCGGTCAGTTCCCTTTCTCTCTCGGGCGTAAGCGGTTCCGGCAGAGAGTCCGTTCCCGACAAGTAGTCCACTTCCCCGCCCGAAAGCGGATTCCGGAACAGTTTTTTCAGCTTTTCCAAGAGTTTTCCGAACATGATTACCTCCTTTCGTTCAACCGCATAGGTCGCAGTTGAGCAGTACGGAAAAACCGTCGAATCCGATATTTCCGTTCGCCGCCACGACGTCTTCCAGCACTTTATCGCCGCCGCTCCCGCCGCGCAGGATCAGCCTGTCTATGTAGTATGCCTCGCACGATCTTTCGCCGCCGACCGATCTCAGTCTCAGCGTTCCCGCTCTGTGTGCGGCGGCAGCTATCTTGTTTCCCGTTTCACCGTCCAGGACTATGACGGGAAGCCTGTTTTTGTAATACAGCGTATTGCCGCTGTCCCAAAATCCCAGGCACTCCACCGTACAGCCGCCCGCCTGCAACGACAGTTTCTGTATGTTTTTCCTGCGTCGTTTTGCGGCGACGACTGCGGCATACGCGCGTTTGACTGCATATCCCGCGACAGCGAAAAACGGTATCGCAATAAAAGGCGAAAACGCGTAAACTTTTTCAGACATGACGCTTTGCAACAGCGCGATGAAACCGTTCCCCGTCAGCGAAAACGCCGCAAACACCGCCGTAAGAGCTGCGAATCGAGCCCCGCCTTTTTTCTCGTCCAGAACGATCGCGCATATAAGAAACATTGCCGCTCTCGCCGCTATGGCGGCGCGCAGTCCGAACGAGGATTCGAAACACTCGTAAGCGCCGATCGCCGCCGAAACGATCGCAATGCGCGGGACCGACGGCTTCATACGCGTCACGAGTCTTGCGCTCCACGCCGCGAACGCTGCCGCCGCTGCGGCGTTCAGTATCTGCACTTCCGCAAATCCGTTCATACGCACAGCATACTCCGCCGTCGTCGCGAAAAACTTCTTTCGGTGTCGAAAGCCGAGATTTGTACCGACTTATTTTTATGCACAAAACGGTTTATTTGCAAAGCGACTATCGGTCTTACCGCGGACGAAACCAATGACCGACGCTGCGCGACGGCTGCACGCTATCGTACCGTTCGACGATCCGTATCGGCTATGCCGTCCTGCCGGTGTTATGCCGAAACGGCAGACGATCCGTTGAAACGCTCAGAACCGTATCAACACACCGATACGGCGATTTTCGGAGAAGTTTACTTGTCGCCGTTATTTATGCTCCGCAGTCTGTTTTTTCAGACCGCCGACCTAAGCGTTTATTTTTCTGCGCACCGAGGTATGAGCGAATAACATCTGCCGATCGGACTCTCCGAACACATCGATCCTCTTCGTCATTTTTTAGTAAATATTCACAAAACGGGAAAATCGCGATCGTTGCGAAAAAAATCCAAGCGAGAAAAAATTGATCCGACATAAAAAAGCGGACGGCAAGAGCCGTCCGCCTCTACAGATAGATCGATCACTTTTTCTTCTTGTTGAACAGCCTCAGAAAAGCGGGTTTGCGTTCGTCGAAATCCTCTTCCTGATCGTCCGCGGCGACAGGTTTTTCGGGCTTTCTGTATCCGCGGTCGTAGGCGTTCGGTCTTTCGGGATATCCTCCGGCATAGCCGCCTCTTCCGTAATCCGAACGCGACGGCTGACGGTACGCGTCGGCATCGCCGTCGCCGTAACGGTCTTCGTATCTCGGTTGAACGCGGCGTTCGTCGTAACGGTAATCGTCTTCGTAGCCGCGGCGTGGGGCGGGCTGTTGTCCGTAAAGATTGTCGCGAGCGCTCTGACGGGGTCTGACGTCCTGCTCTTCGCGGACGGGACGCGCCTGCGGCGCCGAACGTGCGACGCGATCGGGCTCCGCATTTCTCTCGGCATATTTTCTCATTGCCTCCTCGATGCGTTTCTGTCCCGAACGGACGTCGTTTTCGGCTTTGCGCTGAGGCGCTTCGTAGACCTCTGGCTCGTCGTAATATTCTTCCTCGTCCATCGGCACGTTCTCAAAGCCTGTGGCGATAAGAGTGACCTGCACTTTGTTGTGCAAAGACTCGTCGAATCCCGCTCCGAAAATGATGTTTGCGGAAGGATCCACTACGTCGTTGATGAGTTTGACCGATTCGCTGACCTCTTTGAGTTTGAGGTCCTGTCCTCCGACGATGTTGATGATGACGCCGTGCGCTCCCGCGATATTCGTTTCCAGCAACGGGCTTTCCACCGCATTGCGTATCGCCTGGATAGTCTTGTCGTTGCCCTCGCCTATACCGAGACCCATATGCGCAAGTCCCTTTTTCTTCATCACCGTGCATACGTCGGCAAAATCGAGATTGATCATGGACGGCACGACTATGAGATCGCTCAGACTCTGTACCGCCTGGCGAAGGACTTCGTCCGCCTTGATGAACGCGTCGACGAAGGATATATCGTCGGGAAGGACTTCCAGAAGTTTCGCGTTGGGCACGACGAGAAGCGTATCGACGTATTCTCCGAGCTTCTCTATACCCTGCTGGGCGTAAACCATGCGCTGATTGCCCTCGAACGGGAACGGCTTTGTGACCACCGCCACGGTGAGTATGCCGAGATCGCGCGACAGTCTGGCTATGACGGGCGCGGCTCCCGTACCCGTACCTCCGCCCATGCCCGCGGTGATGAACAGCAGATCGACGTCTTTGAGAAGAGCCCTGAGTTCTTCCTGAGACTCCTCGGCGGCCTTTTCGCCGACAGCGGGATTGGCGCCCGCGCCGAGTCCGCCCGTCAGCTTTTCTCCTATCTGTACTTTTGTGGGCGCGTTGGACAGCGAAAGCGCCTGCATATCCGTGTTTACGGCTACGAATTCCGCGCTCGTTATCCCCGACGCTATCATGCGGTTGACGGCGTTGTTGCCGCCTCCTCCCACGCCGATGACCTTTATCTTTGCCATACCCGTGATCTTATCCGACATATGTTACCTCCGAATTTTATCCAGCAGTCTGCTGAGTACCGTATTGCTTCTCTCTATTTTGTCCGCCGCGTCGAAAGTACCGAAAACCGAGGAATACTGCGGTTTCGAATACATCGGCACGCCCGGGGCGAACATCTCTGCGTTCAGTCCGAGCGAATTGCCCAGATAACCGACTGCCCCTTTGACCGCGAGCAGTCCTCCGCCCGTGACGAACAGCTTGTCCGCGCTTTCGGGACAAACGCTCCGAACGAGTCCCGCAAGGTCGTCCAATCTCGCTTTGACGATCCCGTTCGCCTTATCGGCTCCGAAACTGACCACGCCCCGCGCCGTGTCCAGCATATACGTTTCGTCGTCGGCAAAGCCGAGATTTATCTGCCCGCATAACCGTTCCGCCTCGCCGTACGATATACCCAACACCTGCGACAAGTCTCCCGGAATATGCGCGCCGCCGACAGCCAGCGACGAATGCGCCTCAAAGCCGTCTCCTTTTACATACGCCGCAGACGACGTGCTGAAACCTATGTCCAGCACAAGAGCTCCTCTTTTGCGGTCGTCCTCGTCTATAAGGCGCACGCTCTCCGCCCAGAACGCGGACACGAAACATATCTTGTCCGCTCCCGCCGATCTTGCGATCTTTTCTATCCGCGAACAGAACTCTCTGTCGCAGAGTATGTACGTTACCGTGCACTCGACCGAAGAAGTCTGCTTCCCGATCGGGTCGACGACGTATCCGCCGTCCAAAGTAAAGCCGCACGCCGCCGAAGCTATTACCGTACGGTCTTTGTCCGAACCGAACAGGTTGCCCCTCGCGTAGATCTCGTCGATGAGTCCCGACGTGACCGTCCGCGCGGACGGAAGCACGTGTCTTACGAAGTTGTTGCGGTATTCGAGAAAGTCGCACGGCACGCCGACGTAAAGCACGCGGGGCGCGTCGCCCCCGGCGGAGAGAACGACTCCCCTCACGTCGTCGCCGAGCTTGTCCTCCGACATCCATTGCCCCTTGTAAAAGCCGTCGTACGCCGCCGTCGAAAAACGGGAAACGGTGTACACTCCTTTTTCGGATCTTCTGCCCGAGGCAAAGACGAGCTTGCCCGAACCTATGTCCAGCAAACACACTTCCTTCATAAAAATATTATAAATAATATCGCAAAGGCTGTCAATAGAATATCGCTAAAATATTATAATATTTAATTAATATAATACGCATACGCGAGCGCGCAAAAAGCGGTCGTCAGTTCGCGACATACGTCCAGCCGCCGCTCTGCGCGTCGAGGACTATGCGCCCCCCGTTCTCTCTTTCCGTGCCGGAAACGTGGTCGGAATAGTAATTCCACGCATAATTGAACATGGTCGCTATATACCCGTCGAGAGGTATCTCTACGGCGCAGCCTTTGACCGTGACGAGTATCACTCGGTTTTCTTCGGGACGATAGCGCACGGACGGAAACATTTTGCCGAATCGCGTCTGTACGAGATAGGACATTTCCGCGCCTTCGATGACCTGTCCGAGCCATCCCGCGGCGGATTCCGTAAGGAAACTGCCGAGCAGCGTTTCATCGTCGCCCGCTACGATGAAATTGTCCACCACCGCTAGGGAGTCGACTCCGTCGGGGTACGCGATCGAAACTATCTTGAGATCTCTGTCCACTACGGCATAACGGTCCGAGCCGTCTATCGGGATCGCCGCCACTCCCGTGCGGCGCGCCACGCGGATATCAACGTCGTTCGGGAACACCCTCTCGATTGCTATGACGCATATCGTGGGATTGTTCTTCTCTATCGCGTTTATCGCGGCGCTTTCGTCGACGGAAAATATACCCGATCCCTTCTCTATTCCGGAATCAGCGACGATCGCGGAGGCTTCTTCGTCGGAGAGCTGCATTCCCGATACGGCGGTCACCGTGACGTCGTCTATCACGAACATCACGCAACAAACGACCACGATCACCACGACCGCCGCTACTGCAACAAACAATCCGATAAGCCTTTTGTTCATCAGGTGTCTCCGACGCCGAGCGTCAGCCGACGCGACTTATCCTCACCCCCACGGTCGGCAGTATCTCGGCAAGATCTTCGTACCCCCTGTCGATATGGTGGATATCGTCGATCTCGCTCACTCCCTGCGCCGCCATGGCCGCCAGTACGAGCGACGCCCCTCCGCGGAGGTCCGTCGCGGTGACCTGCGCGCCGTAAAGGCGTTCGGCCCCTCTGACGACTGCGGTGGATCCCGACACGGTGATATCCGCTCCCATCTTGCAAAGCTGGCTTGCGGTCTTGAACCTCGTCTCGAAAATGTTTTCGACAATGACGCTGGTCCCGTCGGATATCGATTGCAGAGCCATCATCTGGGCCTGCAAGTCGGTCGGAAAACCCGGATAGTACATCGTCTCGATTTTGGGCACGGCCTTGTGCCTGCCCTCGCTCGACACGAATATTTTATCATCGCGCGGGTATATTTTGCAAGTGCTTTTCGGTATTTTGGCGATCAGCGACGATATATGCTCGGCACAGGCGTTGCCTATGACGAGTTCTCCCCCGCACATCGCCGCGCCTATCAGATAAGTCCCCGCCACGATGCGGTCGGGGATCGGCGTGTATTCGACGCCGTGCAGCGACTTTACGCCCTCTACGGTTATCACGCTGCCGCCGGCGCCTCTGACTTTCGCGCCCATCGCGTTGAGAAAGTTTTGCAGATCGACGATCTCCGGCTCTTTCGCGCAGTTGCGCAGAACGCTTATCCCGTCGAGGAACACGCACGCCATTATCAGGTTTTCGGTTGCTCCCACACTGGGCAGATCGAGCACTATATCCGCACAGCGCGCGTGCGTGCAGTCGCAGTCGATATGACCGTGCTTCTCTCCTATCTTTATGCCCAGTTCGCGCAGTCCCGCGAGATGGATGTCTATCGGGCGCAGTCCTATATCGCACCCTCCCGGATAGACCACCCTCGCCCTTTTGAGCCGTGACAGCAGCGACCCCAGCAAAAAAATCGACGACCTCAACTCCTTTGCGAGGTCGCACGGTATCTTGTATGACGACAGCCCGGAGCTGTCGATAATGACCGTTCCGTCTTTGTCTTTTTGCGTCTTGCACCCCAGTTTTCCGAGTATTTTCAGCATAGTGTCGACGTCGCTTATGTTCGGGCAATTTCGCAGAACGACCTTCTCTTCGGTCAGCACGGACGCGGCGAGCAGCGTAAGAACGGAATTTTTCGCGCCTTTGACGTCGAGTTCGCCGCGCAGCCTGTTGCCTCCCTCTATTATGTATTTACTCATAGTTATCTCCCGTCGTCCTCACGGACGATATAAAGCCTTACTACATTTTATGGCCGGGATCCCCCGATTGTGACCTGGCTATACCGTCCAGAGCGCCGACCGCGCTCATGAACATCAGGAGCGAACTTCCGCCCGAACTCAGAAACGGCATCGGCAGTCCCGTAGGCGGGATACTGCCCGTGACTACGGCTATATTGAGAAGAGTCTGCAACGCTATGACCGCCGTGATCCCCGCCGCGAAAAACGCCTCGAAACGGTTGTCCGCTCTCGCCGCGATCCTGAACCCCGACGCTATGAGCACGCAGAATACCGCTATGACGAGGGCGCAGCCGATCAGTCCCAATTCCTCCCCGACGATCGAAAACACGAAATCGCTTTCGGCAAACGGCAGGAACAGGTATTTCTGTCTGCTGTTGAACAGACCTACGCCGAACCATCCGCCCGAACCGAGCGCATAATAAGACTGAATGAGCTGATATCCTTCCGCAAGCGGAGACGACCACGGATCGAGAAACGCGAGAAGACGTTTTATGCGATACGGTTCGAGAGCTATGAGCACGACGAGAGCCGCCGCGGCGGGCACGGCAAGCAGCGCGAACCAACGCAGTTTTACCCCTATCGCAAAAAGCATGAAGACCGTGACGAGAGCGACGAGTACGGTTATGGACATATTCGGTTCGAGCATTATCAGAAGACAGACGGATCCCGCCGCAAACGCAATGAGAGCGAAACTGCCCGCGCGCAGTTTTCTGTCCCGCGCGGCAACGGCGGAGATGAAGAGCACCAGCGCGAATTTCGCGAATTCGGAAGGCTGTACGGTGGCTATGCCGAGATTGAGCCATCTGGTCGCGCCGTACCGCTCCACTCCCAGCCCCGGGATGAATACGGCAGCCAGCGCCGCTATCGCGATCACAAGCGCCGCGGGCGCGAATTTCGCGAGTTTTTTGATATCAGTCCTCGACAGGACGAACATACAGGCGAACGCCGCCACCGCGGCGAGAGCCTGTTTTTTCACAAAGAAAAATTCGTCGCCCGTCTGTATCTGAGCGTTGTAACTGCTCGCGCAATACTGCATTAAAATGCCGAACATCGCAAGAAACGACGCCGACAGGATCAAAGGCGAGCTGCCGAAAAACCTTTTTTTACGCGTCGCGTAAAGAGCTCCCGTCATGCGCAGAATGTCTTGACCGCCTGTTCGAAATGCCGTCCGCGCTCCTCGAAATTGCGGTATCGGTCGTAACTGGACGTCGAAGGCGAAAACAGCAGATTGTCGGCATGAAGCGACAATCCGAGCATGACCGCCCTCTCCAACGTGGCGGTACGGAATATCTCCGCCGAAAAGTTGTCGGGAGCGCACTCGATTATCCTCTCGCTGTTGTCCCCGCAGCAGATTATGTACTTGACTCCGGAGGGAAGCCGTGAGAAAAAGCCGCAATACGACAGCTTTTTGTCATATCCTCCCACGATGAGCGCCGTCGATCCCTTCATCGCCGCGCACGCCTGCAATGTACCGTCGATGTTGGTCGCCTTGGAGTCGTTGAACACCGCGGTCCCTCCGTATGTACCGAGATATTCGAGCCGATATTTGGGCGCGTTGAAACTTTCCAGTCCGCGTTTTATCGCTTCGTTTCCCACCCCGTAAAGTTTGCACACGGCGACCGCCGCAAGGCAGTTGGCGACGTTGTGCGCTCCGACGAGTTTGACAGAATCCAATCCGCACACTCGCTCCTCTGACGTTCCGTCGTCGGAAAACATCAGCTCCGTTCCGCGCAGAAAAGCGCCTCTGCACTTGTTTTCCGCAGAAAAAAAGTAAGGTCTTGCCTTGACTTTGCCCGATATCGCTCTCGTGATCGCGTCATCGGCGTTGAACACGGCGTATTCCGAAGGCGACTGCGCGTCGAACAGTTTCGCTTTGATCCTGGCATACTCGGCAAAACTTCCGTGCCGTTCGAGATGATCCGGAGTCACGTTGAGAAGCACGGCTATATCGGCGTCCACCGTCCCGTATTCGAGCATGAAACTGGATACCTCCAATACCGCGACGCCGTATTCGGGAATTTCGGCGGCCTCGGACGAAAACGGCTTTCCGATATTGCCCAGCGCCACCGCCCGCACGCCGTCCTCTTTCAGGATGTGCTCGATAAGGCTCACCGTCGTGGTCTTGCCGTTGGTGCCGCTGACCGTTATCTTCGCCGCGTCGCACACCGCGTCCCCAAGTTGAAGTTCGGTTATTATCTTTGCCCCTCTCGCCGCCAGCGCCGTCGCAAGCGGATGCGAGAGAGGGACTGCGGGATTGAAGACCGCGAGAGAAACGTCGTCCGTCACCGCGGAATATGCCATGCCGCTCCTGTTTTCCGCCCAATCGGGGATCTGTGCGCCGTCGTCGTAAAAGGCTACTTTCATTCCCGCGGCGCGCAGCAGTTTCGCCGCGCTTTCGCCGCTTGCCCCCCAACCTACCACGAGAGCGTACCCGTCCGTATCTTTTTCCGAAAGTCCCAGTCTTTGAGCGAGTTTTGTTTTCGTTTCCATTCCTCTCCTCACACCGCGCCGCAACCTATCGCGTCCGAGAGCAGCGCGAGCGCTCCCGCCGCCGCGGTGATTATCACGTAATACGCGACTATCTTGTTTTCTTTGATCCCCTTGTATTCGAGGTGATGATGATACGGCGCCATGAGAAACACCCTCTTTCCCGTGCGTTTGAACCACAGCACCTGCACTATTACGGATATGCACGATACCACGTACATTATGCCGACGAGCGGAAGTAAAAGCGCGTTGCCCGAAAAAACCGCCACGGATGCCGCCGCTCCTCCGAGCGCAAGCGATCCGGTGTCGCCCATGAACACTTTCGCGGGATTGGAGTTGAGCCACAAAAACGCCGCCAATGCTCCGACGAGAGCAAAAGAAAACACCGCGAGAGACGCGTCGTCCGCCTCGCCTCCGACGGAAAACGCAGTCGCGCATATTACGCCGAAAACGGCGAAATACACGCTGCCCGTTCCTGCGGCGAGCCCGTCGAGTCCGTCGGTAAGGTTCACCGCGTTGACCGCCGCGACGTACACGAACATGGCAAGAGGTATATACCACAGACCAATATCCGCCTCGATACCCGTAAAAGGTATCCTCAGCACCGTACCGGAGTCGAGTTCCAGCACTCCGTAGGCGGTAAGTATCGCGGAAATCCCGAGCTGACCTATGATCTTTTGGTACGCTTTCAGCCCGAGGTTGCGCTTCATGATGACTTTTATGAAATCGTCGAGAAATCCGAGCAATCCGTATCCCAGCGTCGCCGCGGCGGCTATCTTGCCTACCTTTGAAGGCGAAAACGCTATGACCGAGATCGAAGCCGCGAGCAAAAACGCGATGCCTCCCATAGTGGGAGTACCGCTCTTTCCCTCGTGCTTGTCCACGTAAAACAATACGGTCTGCCCCGCTTTCAGTCTGCGCAGCAGCGGAAGGAGCGCCGCCGAAAACACGGCGCACAGCGCAAACGAAACGAGCGCGGCAGCGAGATAGAGTATTTCGTCGTTCATTCCGCGATACGCCTCCGCGCGGCAAGCGCGTTTTCCAGCGCGGACTTGTCGCTGTACGGAGTTTTGACGTTATTCTCGTCGATATACCCTTCCGATCCTTTTCCGGCTATCACGACCGTATCCCCCGACGCGGCGCGATCGACAGCGTGTCGGATAGCCGTTTCTCTGTCCAATATGACGATGAGATCGGCGTCTTCGCCTATCCCCGCGCATATATCTTCGGCTATCGCCGCCCGTGATTCGGTGCGGGGATTGTCGCTGGTCACGACCACTCTGTCCGCAAGCCGCGATGCGATCTCCCCCATCATCGGTCGTTTGGTCGCGTCGCGGTCTCCTCCGCAGCCGAACACGCATATCAGTTTCCCGCGTGTGATCTCGCGTGCGGCTTTCAGCAGATTTTCGAGCCCGTCGGGCGTATGAGCGAAATCTATGACGTAATTCACGCCGCCTTCGCAGACGAGAGAAAACCTGCCGTCGGGCGGCGCTATGAGCGGCAGATATTTTTCCATGCTCTTCGGCTCCGCGCCCAACAATCTCGCGGCGCTGCACGCCGCAAGCGTGTTGTAGACGTTGAAACGCCCGAACAGCCTCGTTTCGGCATAGATCAGCTCGTCCATGAGATTTATCACGAAATCGGTACCCGAAGGCACGCTCTCGATATTGACCGCAAATACGTCCGACGGGGAATCGAGCCCGTAGCTTATGCTCGGGACCTTGCCCTCGCTCAGCAACTCCGCGCCGCAGGGATCGTCCGCGTTTATCACGGCGCATTTGCAGTTTGAGAACGTGAACCAGCTCTTCTTCACTTTCTTATAGACGTCCATGTCCTTGAAAAAATCGAGGTGATCACGGCTGAAATTGGTGAATACCGCCACTTCCGCCCTGATCCCGTAAAGTTTGTCGTAATAGATTGCGTGCGCGGACAGTTCCATGACGACGTACTCTATCCTCTTCTCGACGAGTTCGGCGAAAAGCCTGTTGAGATCGGTCGGATCGGGAGTCGTGAGCGACGACGGGTATCTTATGCCGCCGTATTCGATATACATCGTGCCTATGAACGCCGACCTCATACCGCACCGTTCGAGAAGTTCGTGTATCAGATAAGCCGTGGTCGTCTTTCCGTTCGTCCCGACGACGGTGATTATTTTCAGCTTTTCCGCCGGCCGTCCGTAAAAATTCTGAGATACCAAAGACAGAGCTTTGCGCGTATCCGCGACTATCGCGCACGGTATGCCGCAGTCCTCTTCCTGCTCAGCAAGCACCGCGGCGGCGCCGAGCTGTCCGGCTCTCTCGCAGAAGTCGTGCCCGTCGGCACGGCTGCCGCGGAGACATACGAAAAGATCCCCGGGGCGCACGGACTCGGCGTCGAATGTTATGCCGGATATTCGGATCCGACCGTGTTCACGGGCAATTTTCGCACCCGTTCTTTCCAACAGTTTTCCCAGTAACATATTTCCTCCGTGCGACCATGATAACTCTTTACGCGCGCTCGTGTATCCGCGCGGTAAATTTACCCCGATATCGATATTTTCGGACATCTTCCGCGCACGGACGGACGCCTCGTCCGTGCGGAATAACTCGCATTCGGGCGGATATCGTCGCTTCGCGGCGTACGCCCGTCGGCCCGGGAGCCGCCGCGATCACCCGAGCGAAAAGAATACGACCGATCCTTCGGACAGCGTTTCTCCCGCCATCGGGAACTGAGTCGTGACCCGCCCTTCTTCGCCGGTGTATTCGTATTGCAGTCCCGCCGCTTTGACCGCCGCGGCAGCCTGCGCCAGACTCAATCCTTCGAGATCGGGCATGACGGTTTTGTCGGGCGTTTCGTTTTCGCCGTAATCGGGTTCCTCGCCCGCCGCGGCGAAAGCTCCCGCGAATATCTGACCGACGTACGGCGCCGCGACTATGCTTCCGTAGTAGACGTATCCCTGCGGTTCGTCCACTTTGAACAGACAGACCACGGTTCTGCCGTCTATCTCGGTAAAGCCAATGAACGACGAAACGTATTTGCCCTGCGCTATCGAACCGTTTTCGTATTTTTGCGCGGTCCCCGTTTTGCCGCCGATGCGGTATCCTGCGACGTAGGCGTTTTTGCCTCCGCCCTCTTCAACTACCGAATAGAGATATTCCTTCATCGCCGCCGAAGTGCTCTCCGAAACGGTCTTTCCCTTCTCGGTCGGAGTATTGGAATAAACGATCTTTCCGTCCGCGTCGGTCAGCGTCGACAGCACGTACGGCTGCATGAGCCTGCCCCCGTTGAGTACCGAGCATACTGCGGAAGCAAGCCCGATCGGAGTCACGGCGATCGCCTGTCCGAATCCGATCCTCGCAAGGTCCACGGTCTTTACGCTGTCCCGAGCCAGCATTATGCTCGATCCCTCTCCCGACACGTCTATCCCCGTCTTTGCCGTAAGTCCGAACGCGCCGAGATAATCGTACATCGTATCCGTGCCCGCCGCGAGCGCTATGTCCATGAACACGCAGTTGCAGGAGTTCATTATCCCGTGCGCGAAATCCTGACTGCCGTGACCTATGCTGCGCCAACAGCGGATCCTCTGACCGTCCACCATCCTGTATCCGGGACAGTAATAGGAATCGGCTATCACGCCGGTCTCTATACCTATCGCCGCGGTAAGTATCTTAAACGTAGAGCCCGGTTCGTACACGTCCGTCACGGGAAGATTTTTCGCGCCCTGCAACAGATAAGCTATATCGTCCCTCGGAAGATCGTTGAGGTCGTAAGTCGGCGCGCTCGCCATAGCCAGTATCTCGCCGGTATCGGCGTCCATCATCAGACACGAAGCCGACAGCGGCGAGTATTTGTCCACGGCGTCCCTCACCGCCTTTTCCGCAAGGCTCTGCAACGTGAAGTCTATCGTAAGAGTCGCGGTCAGACCGTCTACCGGCGCAAGATAAGTCGTATTCGTACCGTCGAGTTTGTTGCCTACAAGGTCGGTTTCGGTGTAAGCGGCTCCGTCGACGCCTTTGAGCAATGAATCGTAATACATCTCGACGCCGCTCTGTCCGTCGCCGTCCGCATTGACGAAACCCAGCAGCTGAGTGGCAAAATTGCCGTATTCGTAATAACGCGCGCTGTCCGCGACTACGTAGAGTCCGGGATATCCGTATCCGCGCAGCGCAAAACTCTGCGCCTCGCTCAATCCCGTAACGACCCGCACTTCCGATACTCCCTTCCTGGAAACGCGGGCGTACACTCTGGCGTATTCTTCTCCCGAAACCTGTGAGATCGCGGAAGAGACCGCGGCGACGTCCTCCATCTCGTTGGGACGAACGTAAACCGTATACGTAGTGTAAGACGACGCGAGCACGACGCCGTTGCGGTCGGTTATGTCGCCTCTGTTCGCCTTCATCGGAAGATCGCGGGTCCACTGCCCGTACGCCTTGCCGGAAAGCGCGGAGCCGTCCACTACCTGGATATAAAAAAGTCTAGCTATGAGAATACAAAAAAGAAAAGCTATCAGCAGCGCCGCCGCGAATAGCCTTCTTTTTAATGTGATGTGGGAAATATTGCGCATCGCTGTCCTCCGTTGACCGAAGGTGCTCTGCGTTTTGGTATAATCTGCGTTATCGCGCCGTCCTGCGGCGCCGTGCGGTCTCCGTTATCTGGCGCCCCCGGACAGCCAGTCGCAGAAACCGTCGAACCAGTTGGTCGTCGTATCGTACTCGTAACCTTCGAGCGTCTCGGTCGCGATGCTCTCGGTCGTGCCGTCTTCAAGTACGGCGGTGCTCATCAGTTCGGAAGAGTATTCGTTTACGGGAGTCTCTGCCTCGACCGTCTTTTCTCCGAACATGACCACGTTGGTGATCACAAGCGAAGCTATCAGCGCCACAAGCGCAAAATAGACGGCTATCAGAAGCTTGGAGCCTCCGTTGATGTTTCTCTTTTTCTTGACCGCGGGAGCGGAGAATTCCACGGGAGTGAATTCGGCGTATCCCCTGTCGTCACGCATATCCGCGCGGCGGTCGTCCTCTCTGTCGTAGTAATAATAACCGTATCCTTCGTGCTGAGGATCGCGTCCGGGAGCGCCGAAGTCGTACGGTTCGGCACCGTAAGCGCGGCGGTCGCTCACAAACTCGTCTTCCCGACGGTCGCGACGGACGTCGGTACGGGCATAGCTGTCTGCGAGATAGTCCGAGCCGAGATCGCGGCTGCGGTAAGAACGCATGAAAGCGTCCTCGCGGATTTCGTCCTCGCGGGTATAATATCCGCGGTCGAAGCCGCGGCTCTCGCCGTAGCCCCTGCGGACGTCTTCCTTTTCTCTTTCTCTCTCTCTCAACATATCCATATTCTCTTCTCCCTCTCTCTATGCCCTCATATTCGTTCCGCTATCCGCAGTTTCGCGCTTTGGGAACGGCTGTTTGTTTCTCTTTCCCGCTCGCTCGCCGTTATCGGCTTTTTGGTCAGTATTCTGATCTCGCTGCGCTTTCCGCAGGTGCATACCGGCTGTCTCGGCGGACAAACGCAGTCGCTTTCGAGATATCTGAACGCCGTCTTCACTATCCTGTCTTCCAGCGAATGGAACGATATCACGCATATCCTTCCGCCGGGGACGAGCATCAAGGCGAGTTCCTTTATCGCGTCTTCCAGACCGTTCAGTTCGCCGTTGACCTCTATCCTCAGCGCCTGGAACGTACGCTTACAGGTATTGGCGCGGCTGTATCTGTCCTTTGCCGGATAACAGCTCTCCACTATCGCCGCGAGCTGTCCCGTGGTCGAGATCGTGTTGTCCTGTCTGTATCTTACGATCTCTCTCGCTATCCTTCGCGAAAGCCTCTCTTCACCGTATTTGTAAAGTACGTCGGCAAGATCGTTTTCGCCGTATTCGTTGACTACGTTGAACGCCGTCAGGAACTGGCTCCTGTCCATCCTCATATCGAGCGGCGCGTCCGCGTTATAGGAAAATCCTCTTTCCGCGCTGTCGAGCTGCCACGAGGATACCCCCAGATCCATCAGCACTCCGTCTATCTTGTCGAAGCCCGCCTCTCTCAGCCTCTCGGGAGCGTTCTTGAAATCGTCGCGGATATATATCGTTCTGTCCGCATACGCTTCGAGGCGTCTTCTCGCGTAACTCATCGCCTCTTCGTCTTTGTCGAACGCGATAAGTTTTCCGTTCTTCAACCTTTCCGCTATCTTTTCGCTGTGTCCGCCCCCTCCGAGCGTGCAATCGACGTATGTTCCGTTCGGTTTGACGGCAAGTCCTTCGATACACTCGGTCAGAAGCACCGGAACGTGCGAGAACTCAGCCATTTGCCTTGCGCGAATTGGCGAACGAATCGATAGCCGCCATGGACCTGTTGTATCTCTCGTCGTCCTTTTCGTACTTCTCTACGTAAGTTTCCTTGTCCCAAAGCTGAAGACGATCTCTCACGCCGATGAAACGGACCTCTTTGCCGAGATGGGCGAACTGTCTCAGAATGGGCGACAGCAGGAATCTGCCCTGAGAGTCTTCGTTGAGCTCGTTCAGCCCCGCGGAAAACATCGCGAAAGCCTCGCTCAATTCGCTGCTGCCCGCCATGGAGACGTCGTCGAAACTTTCCATGACTTTGTTGATGTATTCGTCGGTGACGATATCGATGCATCCCGCGGGATTTTTGCGCGCGTAGATCGTTTTGCAGGAATCGAAATAGGGTCTGAACTTACCGGGGATCCGGAGTCTGCCCTTCTGGTCCGCCTGCAGATCTGCCATTCCGCACAATATCGACATCGTCTTACCTCCTATCGTTTTTGTACTTACATTGTACACTGCCCGAAATACACTGTCAACCACAAATCTCCATTTTTAGCCACACAAAGGTAAACACTTGTTCGTTTTTGCGTTTTTTGCCGAAAAACCGCGTTTTCGCGCCGATTTTCGCAAGAGCTAATTTTGCGCGCGTACGATATTAAAAAAATTAAAATACATTGATTTTAATTAAAATAACGGCAATTTTCGGATTGTGGATAAAGTGGACAATTCGGTGGATAAATTTCCCTATTTTTTTGCGAAAACACCCATCTCTGCCCCGTTCTTAGCGGTAAAAACGCAGAATAGAATATCGTTTTACCCCTGCATAGGAAGCTTTATCGCGCCGAAAAGGAGCGCGTGGCAAATTGTGGCGGAGATATTCCGCCGTAATCGTTTTTTTGTGAGATCGGCATCTCGGCATGTCTTGAAAAACATTGCTCAAACGACGTATTTTATCGAAAAACGGCTGTTTCACCGACAGGGACGGCTGTCCCCGAAAAACAGGGAATCCGCGTTCGTCTACGCTCCGCGCGTTCTTTCTATTCCCGCTTCACGACAAGAGAAACGAAAAAAGCGACAGCCTGTCAAAGACTTCCCGAACGGCGCGCCGCTCCGAGCGGGCGGACGAAGCCAAGGTTTTCCCTTTTCTTTCGGGAGAGCCCCGCTTCTTTCGGAACGGAGAAGACGCCGCAAAGAAAAAACGGCGCCGCTACGCGGACAGCCGAAAATTCGCATTATTGCACGATATTTCTTGTCAGCCCTACCCTCTCCCGAAGCGTGCCTCAGACGGCGCCGAATATTTCTACCAACCTGTGCCCTACGAGATCGCAGGAAGTAAGATAATATTTTACGCCTTTTTTATCTACGACTGGACGCACCCTCACGTCTTTGCCGTGCAGATGACCGTATATCACGGCGTCGGGCGCGTATTCGGCTATGAGATCGGTAAAGACGCTGTCCGCGAAACTCGCGTCGAACGGAGGATAATGGGTCATGACCGCGACCTTGTCGCCGTCCTGTCTTTGCGCGCGCATGGCTTTCAGGCTCATTTCGAGCCGTATATACTCCCTTGCCGCGATCTTTTTATCCTCTTCCGCCTGCGGATTGACGCTCCAAAGCCTGCTGCCGCATATCAACAGCGAGCCGCAGCGCAGACAATCGTTCTGCACGGCATACATCCCCTGCGGAAGAGCGTCTCTCACCTTTCCTATCGCGCTCCACCAATAATCGTGGTTCCCTCTCAGGATATACTTCCGCCCCGGCAGAGAGCCGATATCCGCAAGATCGGGCGCGGCGGCTTCGAGCGTCATCGCCCACGACAGATCGCCGGCGAGAAGCACGACGTCTTCGTCTGCGACCCTTTCTTTCCAGTCCGAGCGTATCTTTTCCCAATGCCCTTCCCAGCCCGGACCGAATATATTCATGGGCTTTTCACAAGTGGAATCGAGATGAAGATCGCTTATCGCAAAGACTTTCATATATCCGATTATAACCGATAAACAGATCAAATGCAACCGTTGCCGCCGCGAACCCGACCGCACGCTTCGCCGATAGTTTCCCGTCGTGCGGCGCGCAGCCGCAAAAGCGGCACGGTATCGCTTGCAAAAACGGATCCGTTGTGTACGAGCGCGCGTGTATTCGGATATATCGCGTATCGGCTCAGTTCGTTTTCGTTATTTCCGACCGCAAACCACGGATTTATGTAAACGCGGCTTTTCGCTTCCCGCGAATTTACGAACGCATCGACAGGCGGCTGCAAGCGATCCTGCTTCCGCTCTTCGGACATACTATTTCCTCCGATCCGATACTCGGTCATGAGCTTACGCCGAACTCTCACCGCGCCCATCCGTACCGCTTCCGCGTCTTAAAAAGGCTTATCGCGCAAAGGCTCGAACAGGCGCGTTTCAAAAGCCCGACCCAAGAGAACAAAGTCGTAAACGAGTCGCATCTATATATTCATAGCTATATCTTTATTGATTATAACAATCGCAAACGCGATACAAATCCACACTTGCACATTTTTGTACAATTAAGCATAATTATGTACGATATCCATGCGAATTACTCTGATAATTCACGTAATTCATAACTATATCGAGCGTCGGTAGCACTCAACGGAGCGTTTGCATATAATTGTATAGTGAATTGCGAAGTGCGAAAAACCGCATATCGCCGTAATTGTAAAGGAGGAATACATATATGTCATTTTCTAACTGCAAATCGGACAAGATCCCGGGAGCGATACGGGGCAACGCTCTTTCGGGTCTGTGCGAAAAGGTCTGCATTCAGGTAGATAAAGTTTTCGACGCCTGTATGCGCCAGGAGAGCCTTACCGATCTTGCGCTCACTATGACCGACGTTACGCCCGGACTTACCGAGCCGTACAGATTCGTCAGCGCGAGGTCTTCGTCCACACAGGCCACGGTCAGCGATCTCACGGTCACCGAACTGCCCGACGCCCCATGCTATGCGAGGGTCACCTGCACCATAAACATACCCGTTCAGGTGGTCTTCACGGACGCATTCGGAGTCCAGGGCACGGGCAACGCCACGATTACCCTTATGCGCGACGTGATCATGCACGCATCCGCGCCGTCGGTGATACCCTATTCGATACAATGCACCGCGGGGGTCGTGTCGCCGAGAGGCGTCTATACTTCGACCAACACCTTCACGGTGACCGCGTGCGTTACCACGATACTCAAAGTAACGATGCCCGTAGAATTGCTCGTTCCGAGCTACGGCTACTGCTATATACCGCCCTGCCACGACTTCACCGAAGAAGTGTGCAGCGGAGTGACGGATCTCCCTCTCTATCCCCAGGAGAACGGGATCGAACCGCGGTGCCCCAACCAGCTCAGAGGCTGAACCGCAAGACGGAGACGCGCGCAGGCGCGCCTCCGTTTTTTATTCCGCGAAAACTCTGACGAGCGCGACCTTTCCCTTGGAGGGTTCGGGTCTGAATTCCGTGCAATTCAGATAATTTACGCCGTCCGCCCTGATATAATCGCCGTCGCCCCTGACGTACGATATGACGTATTCCGTTCCCTTGAAGCGGTAACTTAGTTTCAGCCTTTCGGGATCGTTTGTCAAAGGTCTGCCCACGCAGAGCAGCCCGTTTTTCATTTTCAGCCCGAATATCTCTTCCGTCATAGTCTTATACATCCATGCCGCGCTGCCCGTATACCACGTCCAGCCCGCTTCCCCTTCTTTGCCTTCGGCAGAATACACGTCTGCGGCAAGAACGTACGGTTCGCCCTTATATCCGCCGTATTTCGCCGCGCGAACGACGGGATTCAGTTCCCGCAGCAATCCAAGCGCCTCTTCTTTTCTCCCGGCTTTCGCCAGCGCAAGCAGATACCACACCGCCGCGTGAGTGTATTGACCGCCGTTTTCCCTCACCCCGGCGGGATACGCCGAGATATATCCGAAATAACGGCGTTTGTCGAAAGGCGGATCGAGCAGCTTCGCTATCCCCGTTTTTTCGTCGTACAAAAGTCTGCGCGCGGCGTCCAGAGCCGAGGCTCTTTCGGCGGCGCCGCCTATCGAGGCTATCTGCGCCCACGCCTGACATATTAGATCGCATCGGCAGACGTCGCTGTCAGCCTTGCCGAGCCATTCCCCTCCGTCTGTGAACGCTCTGGCGAATCTTCCGTCGGCAAAAGTCTTTTCCGCCGCCGCGGACAGCTTTTGAGCCTGTTCGAGAAAGCGCTGCCCCTCCTCGTATCCGACCGTCTCGGCGTAATCGCGCAGCACTCTCACCGCAAACTCCGTCAGCCATACGCTCTCGCCTATTCCGAGAGTCCCCACCGCGTTAAGTGCGTCGTTCCAATCTCCTCCGCCGATTTTCAGCAAACCGTGTCTGCCCGTTGCGGAAGCCGAAGCTATCGCCCTTTCGCAATGATCCTTGACGCTTGCGGGCGCGTCGGCATATGAGGGATCCTCGTAACGTGCCTCGGCGGGACCGCTCAGAGGCGCGGAGACAAGATAATCCGTCTTTTCGTCGAGCAAAGCCCTGTCGCCCGTGGCGAGAACGTATTGAGAGACCAAATACGGTATAAACAGCTTATCGTCGGATATCTTCGTTCTCACGCCCGTTTTCGGCGGATGCCACCAATGCATGGCGTCGCCTTCGGCATACTGATGCGCGCAGGCGTCTATGATATTTTCCGCGGTCTCATCGGGATCCAGCCACAACAGCGCGAGGCTGTCCTGCAATCTGTCGCGAAGCCCGACTGCGCCGCCCGCCTGGTAGTATCCGCATCTTCCGTTCAGCCTGGATGAAACGATCTGCGGGCACAGCCATCTGTTGTAAAGTATGTCGAGAGCTTTGTCCCCGCTGTCGACGGCAATCGGATTCAGCGAAGAAAAATACGCTTTCGTCTCCGCGATCCCGTTTTCCAGGGACTGCTCCGTCTGCGCCCGAAGAAGTTCCTCGTCTTCCGACATGACGATATAAAACCGCTTTTTACCGCGCGCGGCGAGCGTGAATCGCACGCGAAAACCTATAAGCGGTTCGTCGTGATCCGACGTCGCGCCCTCTCTCACGGGTTCGCGCGACAACCTGGAGCGGTATAGGCTCATATCCGTCGCGCACTCGGACCGTACCCCCACCGTCGCCGCAAATACTCGCTTTCCCGTATTGCAGTTGACGGCGCGGATAGTTCCGTTTTCTTCGGTACACGCACAGAAAGCGCTGCCGTCGGCATTGTCCAAAGACGGGCGGATCCCGTAAAATGCCGTCAGTTCCTTTTCCTCTCCCGAAACGTTTACGGCGTCCCCCGCCGTCACGGAC
>ERZ1090880.320-NODE-320-length-27194-cov-6.799256_pt1 | contig 27194 bp, 23 predicted proteins | sample MGYA00478471_ERZ1090880 | MGnify/ENA primary metagenome ERZ1090880 (study PRJEB33644, sample SAMEA5815734) | chicken gut metagenome | biome: Chicken; feature: Gastrointestinal Tract; material: Caecum | place: Ireland | collected 2019-01-01 | study: A study of the... | reverse complement strand
GCTCAAGTGGACTCGAACCACCGACCTCACGCTTATCAGGCGTGTGCTCTAACCAACTGAGCTATGAGCCCGTATCGTGTCTGGTGGAGATGAAGGGAGTCGAACCCTTGACCTCCTGCTTGCAAGGCAGGCGCTCTAGCCAACTGAGCTACACCCCCATACGGGGTGCTGTTTTTCGACAGCTTATATATAATATCATTACGCCCCGACGATGTCAAACGAATTTACCGACATTTTTCATTTTTTTACGGCGCCCCGAAAACGCTTCGCGCAAGCGGCCGCAAAGCGCCGTTTCGGAAGCGGGCCGCGGCGCGCGACATAAAAAAGCGGCGGACTTCCGCCGCCGCAGACGCTATTCTTTACAAAAGTTTTTTCCTGTGCAGGAACACCGCGAGCACCAGCGATATCACTATGCTGATGCCGAGTACGACCCAAAATCCCCAACTCTGCCCCTCGAACGGCACGCCCGTGTTCATGCCCCAGAACGAAGCTATGAGCGTGGGAACGGAAATGACGAGCGTGACCGAAGTCAGCACCTTCATTATTATGTTGAGGTTGTTGGAAATGACGGATGCGTATGCGTCCATCGTACCGGACAGAATGTCCCGGTAGATCGAACACATTTCCATCGCCTGTTTGGTTTCGACGGCGACGTCCTCGAGCAGATCCTTGTCCTCTTCGTACATCTTGATCATACTGCCGAGATTTTTGCCCGAAAGCAGACGGGTTATGACCGCGTCGTTGCCGGTAAGCGACGTCGAAAAATAGACGAGAGAATTTTCCAGATCGAGCATCTGTATCAGTTCCTTGTTACGGGTGGATTTGTGCAGTTCGTTCTGGATGCGCTGGGACGCCTTGTCTATCTGTTTCAGATAAGCGAGATATTTCGCCGCCAGATTGTACAGTATCTGGAACAGAAAGCGCGTTTTCTTGAAAGTCGCGAAGTTCCTTATCCTGCCGCGCGTGAAGTCGCGCAGCACCGCGGTGTCTTTAAGGCAGACCGTGATCATGCAGTCGTTCTTGATCACCGCGCCGAGAGGTATCGTGAAATAGCTGTAATACGCCGCCTCTTCCTCGATGACGGGAATGTCCACGAGAACGAGTCCGTAATCGTCCTCGTTCTCGTACCTTGACCTTTCTTCGTCGTCGAGAGGCGTTTTGAGCACGTCCTCTTCCACACCCGTAACGGATGAGATGAACGCCACCTCTTTGTCGCTCGGATTGACGAGGTTGACCCAACAGTCTTTGGGAGAAAATCCTTCTGCCGAATATACTTCCTCGAGAACGGTCTCGAGTTTTCCTTCCGCGTTTGTTCTGAAGATCTCTATCATCGGGGCACCTCCTTTTTCAAGCGTGTACCCTTATGATAACACCCCGAAAGACTTTTTTGCAACCTCTATGCGGTATATTTTTTCATTGAACCGACTGCGGCGTTGAGTTTCGCAAGCTCGTTTCCGTCCTTGCAGGCGTAAGCTCCGCTCTTTTCCAGTCCGTCGCATACCGCCTTTGCGACCTCTTTGTCGGGTTCCGACGCAAGATAATCGAGCGCGGCGTCGCAAAGAGTGCGCGCGGGCGCAGTCTGCTCTCTTACGGCAGGGGCTGTTTTCGCCTCCACGGGAAGCACGTACAGTCTTCCCTCTGCGGGACGGAGAGTCAGCTTTGCCGCCAATATCTCGGACAGCTTTGCCGCCGCCTTGGCGTTGCGGTTGCCTCTGTGCGCGCGGTATATTGCCGCGGGCACGGCAAACACCGCCCATACCGCCGCGACTCCCGCGGTGTATGCTATCGCGGTCGCCCAAGGCAGTCCTTTGCAGAGAAGCACTGTCTGCAAGAGCGCCGCAACGGCGAACGCGCACGGTATATAGACAGAGGGTATCTTGCGTTCTCTGCCCAAAGAGCGGTCAAACTCGAATTTGAGCGCGCTTCCCGCGTATTCTCTGCCGGTCAGGGTGTGACGCTTCCATGCGCGGCGTATCCTGCGCCCCATATGCTTTACGCACTGTTTGTAAAATCTGTGCGCGTTGGAGGAGACGATCTCTCCTCTCTTGACCACGAACCTTCTGACCCTGCGGTAATCTCCGACCGTCCGCGTGAACGCGCGGCAGACGGCGATCTGTACGACAAGCGCGACGACCGACAGCGCTGCGCAAACCGCAAACGCCATGATCGGGTCGAGCTTGGCGAGAGTCTGTTCGATGAACTCGCTTACATTGTTGACGATGTTTTTCACAGCTGGTTGCTCCTTGTGTTTTTTATGTAAGAGCTTGCCGATTCGTCCTTTTGATTATTGCTTATCGTCCGCGATTTATGCAGACGGAAAAGAAAAATCCGTTCCGCCGCAGTCGCGGCGGAGCGGACAAGGATATATTTATCCTATTATTATATATACTCCCGCGTCAGACGTCTATCTCCTCGTTTCTGCCGAGAACGAAAAGGCACTTCCTGTCGACTTTTACTTTCAGCCCTTTTTCTATGGCGTAAGCGTACAGCTCCAACTGCCTGCCGTAACGTCTTTTCAGTTCGGCCGACGGCAGAGAACTCTTTTTGAAATCGACGAGCACCGTTTGTCCCCTCTCCTTGTCGAATATCACGAGATCGACCGTTCCCTGTACGAGCACTTTGTCGTCCGCGCAGCCTCCGAACAGTTCGTTCGCGGGGACGCAGAGCATAAATTGCTTTTCTCTCCAATGTTCGTTGCGGCGGGCGCGCATTATTACGTCGCTTTTCAGACAGCCGAGCAATACGTCCGCGTCAAGCTCTTCACGCTCGCCGAACGTCAGGACGCCTTTTTCGTACATATCGTCGAGAGCGGCGTTTATTTCCGCGATGTCTGTCAGATCGTAATCCAATTTTTCGAGGACCTTGTGATATGCGGTGCCGCGCGCGGCGCTCTCGCCGCCGAACCATCCCGAAACGGAGGTCTCCTCCGCAAAGTGCGGGCGCGACGGTTCTTCGGCGGAAGCATTCAATCCCGTGACCGTGTGTTTGAGCGCCACGCGCGTGCTTTCGGCATAAGGATATTCGGCGTACAGACAGCGTTCGAGTTCCCGCTCCGCCGCGGGATCGGGGTCGGAGAATACCGGTCTCCTTATCTCGCGTTCTTCCGTGCGATCCCCTTCCGACAACGGATATGTCTTTACGTATCTGTCCTTGAATCCGTTCTCTGCGGCGCAGACCTCTTCGATACAGTCGAATACGCTGTTCCTTCCCGTCGCGCCGCCGAATTCTTCGGGCTTTTTTTTCATGCCCGTGATTATAAGACGCGTTTTTGCGCGGGTGAACGCCACATAGCACAGCCTTATCTTTTCTTCCCTTTCGGCAGTCATGACGCGCTCTTTCGCGGCTATTGATTCGAGAGTCGGCAATTTGAGCCTGCCGTGGGGATCGGGACAGCCGAGGACTATGCCGGACGTACGGTCCAACGTCATATCTCCGCTGTCGACGTGCATAAATCTGTGATCGGAATCCACCGAAAACACTATCGGGAACTCGAGGCCCTTGCTTGCGTGCACGGTCATGATCTTCACGCTGTCGCGGCCTGCGGACCGCTCTGCGGACTTAACGCCGTGATCCGTTTCGTCGAAATACGCGACGGCGCTTTGCAGCGTAGCCGCGAAATTTTTACCTCGCATCGAGTCGATAAAGAACGACAGCGCCGCCGCGGATTCCGCCCCTTCCGCAGCCGTTACGAATTTGTCGTAATCGAGATCCGCCACAAGCCTGTCGGCAAGCGCCGCCGCGTCGTTCTGGCAGGCAAACAAAGCGTACCTGCCGAGCGTTGCGTAAAAGTTCGAGAGTTTTCTTCCGAGAGCGTCGTCTTTCAGAGCGTATTTCTCCGCGCATGACCAGAAGAATTTTTCGTCGGGATACGCCGATCTGACCAGCGCGACTTCTTCGTGGGTAAAACCTCCGAATGCCGACAGCATGACCGAAACGAGCTCGACGTCGCGGCGAGGATTGTCTATCGCCTTGAACATATCGATGAGCCTCTCCACGGCAGGTTCGTCCTTCTCCCGTTTCAGTCCAGACGCGTCCACGGGGATACCTCTTCTCGCCAGCTCGGCGGCGATCTCCTCTACTCTGTCGGAACGGCTGAAACACAATATCGCTATATCGCCGTAACGGACGCCGCGCATCTCCCCGCCCTCGCGCGATACCGGTATGATAGGCTTGCCGATCGTTTCACTGATCATATCGGCTATGCCTTCCGCCTCCGGACATCTCGTCCTGCGCGATCCCGACTCACCGTCCTCGCGCACGCTGTAAACTCCGTCCGCGGGAAATTCGTAGCTCTTGTCCTTGTCCTCCCGGGCAAGCACCGCGATCTCCACGGCTTCGCCGCCGTCGGGAACGGGAGCGTCGGTCGTCAGCACGGAAGTGCCCGCGTAATCTATCCCGCCTCTATCCTTGGTCATGAGCCGACCGAAGACGGTATTGACGAAATCGAGTATCCGCTTATCGCTCCTGTAATTGCTGTTGAGCGTAAGAGCGATGCCTTTTTCGGGTGCGGAACGGTATTCGTCGAACTTGTTCACGAAAATCCCTATCTCGGTCAGTCTGAATCCGTATATACTCTGTTTGGGATCTCCGACCATGAACGCGTTGGAGCCGTTGCTCACCGCTCCGAGCAAAAATTCCTGCACGTAATTGGTATCCTGGTACTCGTCGATGCAGACGTGATCGTAACGCGACGATATCTCGTTTCTTGCGGATTCGTCGCGCAATATCTTTATCGCGTAATATTCCAAATCGGAAAAGTCGAAGCGGTTGTCCGCCTGCTTTATCGCGGCGTAGCGCTCCGAAGCCTTTGCGGCGATCTCCGCGAGTTTGCGAGCGTAACGGCTCGCCGTCGCGGAACGCTCCTCCCACTCTTCGGGAGTCGTATCGGTGATTTCCGTCACGTCCTTGCAAAGGTCCTTGAAAGCCTTCCCCGCCCTCGTCTGCTTTTCGCGGCCGAGCAGATATTCGGGAGAATTCTCGTTCCTCTTTTTCGGTTTGAGCGCGGGATCGGCTGAAAACAAAGCCCTGTTTTTATACAGGTCGTCCGTTCCGCCGCATACGGCGAGCGCACCGCACGCTCGCGCTATATCCGCCATGACTTTCACGTTCTCCGCGTCGAAACCGCAGACTTCGAGATATTCGGCGGCGTCTTCGGCAAAGCGCGCGACCTCTTCCGCCCTGCGGCGCAACCTCCCGAGGTATTCCTCTCTCAGCCGCGAGCCGATCCCGTAATCGGCATCGCACGCCGCGAGCCACGCTTCCCTGTCGGGCTGGGCCTCGAGATAATTCATGACCGCGAGCACGGCTGCACGCAGCCCCCTGTCCGAACCGAAATACAGTCTCAGAGTTTCCGCGTCGCGGTCGGCGCTCTCTCCGTACTCTTCCAGAGCCTCGTCTATCGCCCTCGCGACCGCGCCCGCCTTCTCCTTCTCGTCGTAAAGAGTATAAGACGGATCCACTCCCGCCTGCTCGAAAAACTCCTTTATCAGTCCGCCGCAAAATGAGTGGACCGTGCCTATATCCGCCATGGGAACGTCGTCTATCTGCCTGCGCAGGTATTCCCTGTCCGCGCCTTCTTCCCTCAGAGCTTTGGTCAGTTCCGCGGTTATCCTCTCTCGCAGTTCCGCCGCCACCGCGTTGGAGAACGTGAGCATGACGATCCTGCGGACGGGCGTGCCGCTCTTTATAAGGCGGACGACTCTCTCTATCATCACCGACGTCTTGCCGGATCCCGCGGACGCGGAAACCAGAGTATTGCCGCCGACGCTTTCGATCGCCGCGAGTTGTTCCTTGTTCCAGCTCACCTTACTCATTTTGCGCCCCTCCCGCAAAATACGGATATTTGCTCAGATCGGCGGATCTGAAAGCCGTCCTCTCTCCGCCGTCGCCGTTATAGCCGCATATGCCGCCGTAACGGCAGTAATTGCACGCGTTCGCTCTCGGAAGCGGTCTGATATATCCGTCATCTATCTCGGCGGCGGCTTTTGCTGCGAGATCGCAGACGTAACGGCTGAGTTTGCTCATCGTGAGCGTATCCGCCGCGGTCCCCTGCCTGCTTATCCCCTTGATCACGGCGGTCCCTTTACGCGTCTCCTTTGCGATCGGATAAAGTTCTCCCACGTGATCGTCCGCAAGGAATCCCCTGTCGCATTCTGTCGGAATATCGCCGTCCGTGTTGATAAAACCTACATATCTGAATCGGGAGTTCTCCTTATCGGCTTTGACGTATCTGTTCGTCATAGGCAGATAAAACGCTCCCGCGGGACGCACCCCGTCCTTTTCCGTCACTGCGGCGAGATAGACGAACAACTGTATCCTTTCGCCGAAAAACACCTCGGGTACGCCGAACGTGACCGAAGACGACGACTTGTAGTCGAGTATGACGACGTCGTTTTTGCAGCGGTCTATCCTGTCTATACGGCCGCGCAAAAAGAGTTTTCTGCCGTTGACGTCGAGTCCGATGGCGGGATAGGCTCCTCCGAAGCCGAAAGATTGCTCCGTCGCGTACGGAACGAAATCGCTGCTGCGCATACGCTCCACGAGCGTGGTCACGAGAAAGACGCATCTGCCGCGCAGTTCTTCCAGTTCTCCTCTCAATCGGGGTATCGACGCAAGTCGGGCAAAGCGGGCGTCGCGCAGTTCCTCGTCCAAAAACCGTTCGACGTCGGCTTTTATCTTCGCTCTGTCGCCGGGATCGTAATCCTTACGCGAAAAATACTTTTGCAATACGTCGTGGATCATCGTACCCGTTTCGGTGACCTCTATCTTCGCCTCCTCTCTCGGTTCCGCACCGACTATGTGATCCATATAATGGGCGAACGGGCACTTGAAATATGTTTCGAATCTGCTCGCGCTCGTGAAGCCGCCCCGCCACAGATCGACGCGCGAAACGTCGATCGACGACGGAGGTCCGTAGCCTGCGAGCAATTCGTCCACGCGCTCTTTTCCCGTCTCTTTGCACGCTATGCGGTACAAAGCGTCGTAAGCGCCGGTTTCGTCTTCCGCCGCGCCCGCTTCGATCCTCGACTTATACAAAAGCAATTCCCTGACCGCGTTGCGCGCGTCCGCGAACATATAGGCGTATTCCGATACGGAGCCCGCCTTTTCGGGGCCGCGCGACCGTTCGACGCCTATACCGAACTTCTCGGACATCTGACCTATGACGGCGGACGGAGAAAGCGCCTCTCCGCCCGAAGAAAATTCGGGATAAGATATCTCCAGCCTGACGGTCGGTTTAAGCAGGAACATAAGCGTATTCAGCCTCTCGGCATTGTTCTGCGCGGCGCAGTCCGGCTCGACGTCCAGCCCCGCTTCTCTCCACTCCCTGCTCTCCTTTGTCGCGAAAATGCCCCCCTCTCCGTGTTCGGGCGGCAGTTTTCCCGCAGTCGCTCCGACCACGTACATATAGGAAATGTTGTCGTATCTGCTCTCGCGCGACTCTCCGACGAACACGCTGTCCGCCGACAGCGGGACCATGGATATGCTTTCGCCTGCCGCCGCGCCCGCAAGTACGTTGCAGTATTCCGACATCGACATACGGCAGTTTCCCATAAGTCTGACGCTCTGATCGACGAGATCTTTCAGCTTGTCCACGCTCTGTTTGAGGCATGACAGCTCTTCCGGCGAATCCAAAGACGCAAGCCTGTCGGCATACGAGGCAAGTCTGTCGTCGAAATCGCATCCCCGCATGAACGCGTCGATCCGCGTAGCGAACGTCTTTACGTCGGCGTTCTTCGGCGACAGCGGCGCCAAAAGAGCGCATATCTCGCTCCTCACTTTTTCCGCCGCCGCAAAATCGGGATCGTCAGTACCGACGGAAAACGGAGAAGTCAGCGCATAGCCGTCGATCCCGTATTTGATACAGCGGTTTTCGAACGCCCAGACTTCTTTCGGATCGAAGCCCAATATCCCGTTTTTGCAAAACTCGATCACGTCGCGCAGCTTCATTCCCTTCGCCGAAGCGCGCATCGCGGAGAAAAGCAGTCTGACCGCCGCCTGCGAGGACAGAGAACGCTTTCTGTCGGCAAAATAGGATATGCCGCAGCGATCGAACACTCTCGCCACAAGCGGCAGATAGGTCTCGGCGTCGCAACACACGACCGCAAAATCCTTGAATCTCGCGCCCGCCAGCACCTTGCTTTTTATCTCCCGCGCGACGCGCATGATCTCCTCTTCCGCCGAAGGCGCGCTGTACAGCCCCGTGAATCCGTCCGACTCGCAGACGTACCCGTTGTATGAAAAGAGCTGTTCGGCGATGATCCTGCGGTCGCCGACCGTTTCGGGCTCCGTTTCGTATATCTTTACCGCACAGCCCGCCATACGCGCGCGTTCGATGAGCGCGTTCAGACAGGCGGTCGGATAGATGCGCGAATTGTCCCTTCCTCTGCTGCCCACGAAAAACACGGACGCTGAGTGCGCGCGCTTGAATATCGCCTCGCATACGTTGCGCTCCGTCCCCGTGAACCACAGGTAATCTGAGATATAGACGTCCGCGTCTTCCAGCCCGTCTCTCTCTATGACGGAAGTCAGCGCGTCGAGCTTCGAGGTCCCGTCCACGAAACCGTCGCGGAGCGCTTCTATATAACCGCGGTAAAGCAGAAGTATGTCTTTGGTCTTGTTGACGACTTTGCGAGGCAGTCGTTCGACCGCCTCGGCTATCATATCGGTGGAAACTCCGCTGTTGCGGATCTGAGATATCACGGCGTATATTTCGGACGCGAAGTCGGCGTTGCCGTACGATGAACGGAAACAGACCAACTCGTCCCTTTTCTCCTCGATGACCTTGCGCAGCAGCATCACCGCGCCTTGCGGCGAGAGGAATTTTTCGCCCGTCATTCCGAGCATCTTGCCTGCCAGACGGGCAAAACTGACGACCTCGACGTCGAAGCACGCTTCTTCTCCCAGATATTCCATGACCGCTTTCTCGTAATAGAGCATGAATCGGTCCGGAACAAGCAGAAGCTGACGCCTTTTTCCTCTTTTTTCCTTGATTTTTGCGAGCACCGCCGCACAATCGAGCGTACCGGTTACGAAAAATTCGACCATAGCTATATTTTACCAATTTTGTGCGCGCGTGGCAATATAATTTCCCATTTTCGCCGACGGGATCAAAATGTACGGCGTTTTTTCTTGTGTTAATTTGTTTTTATGTTATAATAGTGCTATGAAAAAGAGACTTATTGCGATAATCGCAGCGCTTGCGGTCGCCGTGACCGCACTCGTCGCTTTCGCCGGATGCCAGAGCGTCTCCCCGCAAAGACTGTTGCTCAATTCCCGTCCGTGGGAATCCGTGGATACGGAAGAATATTTCGTCTACGACGTAGTCTATTCGCCGTCCGAAGGCGAAACGGTCAACGGCAGCTATACCGTAGCGGTCAAAGGTTACGCCGCCGGTTCTTCGCTCACGGTGGGCGACTTCACTTACGAAAATCCGTGCTTTTACGTACACGCCGAGCTCACGCTTGACAACGGCGACTATATAATCACCGACTCCGTAGTCGATCCCAATATCGTCGCGCTTTACGGCAGCGAGGAAAAATCGGAGAGGGGCACTCTCACGAAATATACCGCGCGTTACGACGACGGCGACTGCAACTATTCCTATTCGGTGCAAAACGAGGGAGAAGAGGCTACGGTCTCCGAAGGCACTATCGGCATGGGCGACTTTTCTTCGTCCGCATATATCGACAACACGTTCCTTTATCAGCTGGTCAGATGTCTGCCGTCGGTCACCTCGTCGCTTTCCTTCTCCGTCCCCAATTTCGTACAGGGCACCAAGGAATCCGCATCGGTAGCGATATCTTCCACGATAGTCAACGAACCGTTCTCCAACGGCGCGGAAACGGCGGAAGGCGAAGACGCTCCGACGGTCGCGTGCTATGCGGTCACGATCTCGCTCAACCGCACGTTCCCCGGCAGCGGCACGCCTCTTATCTGCTCGCTCGCTCGCGACGATTACAAACTTTCCGACGACGTGTCGATCAGGCACATGGTCGTCAAGATGATCGAGGGCGCGACTACTTACACTCTGCGCACCGTTTCCGATTCGATACCCGAGTAAAAACAGACGTTCGATCGAACAGGCCCCCGAAAAGGGGTCTGTTTTTCGTTATATCCGACCATCGTGCGGCATATCATCGGATAGGAGGACCGATGGCTCTTTTCTGGTTTTCGGACAACTGCATATACACCGTGAACGGCGCGCCCGCTCGCTCCCCGTTCGAAACGGACAGGGATTTCGCCCTCGTCGCATGGAAAGACGGATGTCTGCCCGTGTGCAGGATAATTTCGGCGACGGCGCCGCGCGGCGACTGCAACACAAGCGTCACGGACTTTTCGTGCGGGAGATATCTGCTGGAATGCGATCCCACGCCTCTGCCGCCTTCGCCTTCCCTTCCTCTGTGCCAATGCGAATGCGCGTGCGGAAGACAGCGGCACCTTATCACGGCGTACGGCTCGTGTCCGTGCCGCATCGCGATAGAAACGGACGGAGAGTATTTCGGGATAGACTGTCCCGTCTTCCCCGATAATATGAGCGCCGCCTGCACTCCGCTCAACAGAGGGACTCTGATAAGAATAAGCTGCGGCGGCGCGAAGAAATTTCTGTGTATACTCCTGTACGACGGCGATTACAGACTTTTGCTCAAACTCTGCGCCGACAGACTGACGCTCTCCGACAACGGAGTCTGTGCCGAAGACGACGTAGGCGGGATGCTCGGGTGCACGGTCTGCCGCACTCTCGCCTTTCGGGACGGAGCTTTCGCGGAGGTACGGCGGATGTGCCGATACGCATACGACCACGTATATCCCGACGAACTGATAGGGGAACTGTTTGTCTACAAGCATTTTTACGGCGACTCGGACGGGTGCGCGGCTCTGCTCTCCCGCGACTGTCCCGCGCACAGGATAGAGGGGCTTCTGGGAGGATATTCGAGGATATTCGACGCCGCGCCCGCCGAATGCGCGCCGTGCGTGGTATGCGTCGCAGACTCGCCGTCGCCTTATTGCAGGGTGAGAAAGATCAGATTTTCCGTGTCGGGAGGACTGATAACGGGCGCCCGTCTGATATGACGACGGCGCCGCGGCACACGGGATGCGAATGCGAAAACGTAAAACAGGCGCGGCAAAAAGCCGCGCCTGCGTCATATCCGTCCCTCCCGTGCGTCAGAGCGGTTTGACCGCCACGGTTATGCCTGCCGTTATACCGGGGTACAGTTTCAGTTCGACCTCGTAATTTCCGACAAGTTTGATCGCGTCTTTGAGGACGACCTTCTTCTTGTCGATATCGTAGCCGCTCTGCGCGAGCTTTTCGGCGATCTCCTTGGAAGTGACCGCTCCGAACGGCTTGCCGTTTTCTCCGCAGCGTATAGCGATCTCCACGACCGTTCCTTCCAGTTTTTTCGCGGCTGCCTCAGCGGCGGCCTTTTCTTCCTGCCGTCTCTTTTCGTCGGCGGCGATCCTCTGTCTGGTTTCGTTGACTACCGACGCCGTCGCCTCTTTCGCAAGACCTCTCCTTATGAGAAAGTTGCGCGCGTATCCGTCGTTGACCTCTATTATTTCGCCCTTTTTGCCCTGGGGCTTTACGTCCTGAAGCAGTAAAACTTTCATATTCGCCTCCTTTTCTGTATGATATCACATTCGGCGCGGCTTTGCAAACAAAAGCGTATCGCAAGCCCGTTTTTGCGCATAATACGAACGGAGGATATGGACTGTCATGAAAGGATTGATGTGTACAACCGGAAACTGCGAACATAACCGCAGCTGTCACTGTCACGCCGGGATCGTGAACTTCGACAAACACGGCGCGTGCAGAACGAAACAAAAGCGCGGCGGCGTACTGCCGTCCTCTCCGTCTACTATGATAGAAGCCGCGAGGGACTTCGATTACGGAGAAGATACGGAAGTGCTCGTACAGTGCGACTGCGTCGGCTGCGCTTACAACCGCAACAGAGTGTGCGCGAACGAAGCGATCAACGTCGGAGACACGATGCTCAGAACGAAATGTTTTACCAAACGCGCGGACTGAAAATTTCCGAAAAAAAGCGCGGAGCTCACGGCAAATTCGTGACCGGACTGCACAGAGCGGTATATATGCGCGACCGCGCGAACGGAAACGCGGACAAAGACGATTGACGCGGCGAATACGGACTTGCGCACGAGTAAATCAAAAAGACGACCCTTCGGGGCCGTCTTTGTTTACGTATTGCCGTTATTCCTCTTCGCCGTCCGTCGGATCTCCTCTCCTTATCGGAGCGACCAGTTTGACCTTCGGCGCCTCGGGAGCGGGTTCGGGCTCGTTTTCCTCCGCCGCGGGAGGGAGCTGAACGGGCTCTTCGCGATCGCCGTCGGAATTTTGTCCGTTCTTATTCAGCGCGTCGCGGATAAAATATTCGGTCAGGCACAGGATGAAGATAAATATCATCAGCAGGTTCACGCCTACCGTGGCGAACAGCCCCACTACCGACAGCGCAAAAGCAAACCAAAGGTTCTGTACGAGCTTTTTCTCGTCGGTCATGCCGTATCCGCCGTCGAGCCTTTGCTTGATCAGCAGTATCGTAAGGACCACAGCCGCGCAGAATACGAGCCATCCCAACACGAGCGCAAACACCGCTGCGCCGCCTGCGGAGTCGGAAGCGCCGATGACGACGGATTGGAATATAAGATAAATAAACGCCGCCACGACATAGAATATCGCGGAAACGAGCCGCAGATCCTCAATGAGTTTCAAACTTTTTTTCATTTCTTTACCTCGCCGATTCCCTTATATTATTATTTTATCCTCAAAACCCGTATATGTCAACGGTTTGCGCATTTTCCGCTTACGCGCAACGCTTTGCGGATCAGGATATTATATGCCGGGGCTGTCTTTTCCGTAACCGACGACAATAAAACGACAATAAAAAAGATCCCGCAGAAGCGGGATCGCGTCGACTTTGTTCCGTCGCTTATTTATCGGATATTCCGGTCATATAAGCCGTGGGATCTATCTTTTCGCCGTCCTTGGTCAGTTCGAGATGAATGTGCGTGCCCTGAGCTATTTCGGACAGAGCCGACGAAGACACGGTGCCCAGCACGTCCCCTTCGGCGACGGAATCGCCCGCTTTGAGCGTAACTCCGTCGAGAAGTTTGTACGTCGTTTCGAAACCGCCGTCGTGAGTGATGACAACGGTCGTACCGTCGAAGCTGTCTGTGGTCACGGACTTGACCGTGCCGTCAAACGAGCATTTTACCTGTTCGCCCGCCTCGGCTATCAGGTCCACTCCTTCATGGGTAGCCCAATGCTTCTGAGTGGGGTCGAATACGAGTTCGGTATTGCTGAAACCGATATCGACGGTGTATTCGGACAGGATGCCGTCGAGCGTAAACGTCTTCTGCGGTTTATTATCGTCCGAACCGTCATCGTCGTCGGCATCGTCGTCACCGTCGTCGGGATTGGTCGGCGTATCGTCGTCGGCGTCGTCGTCATCGTCTCCGGGCGTGACCACGGTGGGCGGATCCACGACGTTGTCGTCGTTTGAATTGACTACGGCAGCTACCGTTATGATCGCTCCGATCGCAAGCACACATACAATCATAAGCACAAAGTAGATGTTACGCTTGAAGAACATCGCAACTCTGTTGGTAGAACCGCCTTCTTGCTTTACTTTTTTCATAAATACCTCCGATTTATTTTTTTCGTACAGCCTTTGCGCCTACGAATTTATGTACTCTCAGGTCCGTCGGCAATGATTGTTGACCGATAACGCGGCGTTTATACCGCCGTTTTCGCCGTGTTCTCCCGCGGCGGGAGCGCCCGCAAGAACGAAAGCGAGCAATATTCCGAATACCAACAATGCGAATTTCTTCATTTCTGCCTCCGACGCGTAGATTGTTGACAGATCGGCGCCGTTTATACCGCCGTTTTGCAATGCGACCGCGCTGAGGTTGACTTGCCGCGCGCCGTATGCTATCATTTGCATGAGGTAATTATGAATTATTTGTCGGCAAGATGCAGATCGGTGACCCCTTACGTCGCGGGCGAACAGCCTCGCGGTTCCGTTTTCGTAAAACTCAACACGAACGAGTGTCCTTATCCGCCCTCTCCCGCGGTCGAAAAAGTGCTGAAAGACTTCGACGCGGGCGTTTTGCGGCTCTATCCCGACCCCGACAACACCGCGCTCAAAGACACCATAGCGAAAAAATACGGATTGAAAAGGGAAAACGTGTTCGTGGGCAACGGCAGCGACGAAGTGCTGGCTCTGTGTTTTCCCACATTCTTCGACGAGGGCGACGCCGTGGCTTTCGCGGACGTTACCTATACTTTCTACAAGGTGTGGGCGCACGCGTTCGGACTGGTATCGCACGTCGTGCCCGTCAACGACGAACTGAAGATCTCCGCCGAAGACTACCTCTCTCTCCCCTCCAAGGTGAAAGGGATCGTGATCTGCAACCCCAACGCGCCGACAGGTATGCCCATGCCTCGCGCGGATCTGATAAACATAATAAGCTCCAATCCCGACAAGATAGTCATAGCGGACGAAGCGTACTGCGACTTCGCTCAGGAGAGCATGATCGGATACCTGAACGACTTTCCCAATCTCGTCATCGTAAAAACGCTGAGCAAAGCGTACGCGCTTGCGGGCGCGAGATGCGGGTTTGCGCTTGCCTCGCCCGAACTGATCGCCGGATTGAACACCGTAAAAAATTCGTTCAATTCCTACACGGTCAACGCTGTCACGGAAAAACTCGCCGTTGCCGCGCTGGAAGACGCGCCGTATTACGCCGCGGTCGCGGACAAGATAGTAAGACAGCGCGAAACGACTTCCGACGCATTGCGTGAACTCGGTTTCGAAGTGCTGCCCTCGCGCACGAATTTCATTTTCGCCGGCCATAAAAAGATACCCGCAAGCGAGATATATTTCAGTCTGAAAGAGAACGGCGTCCTGGTCCGCCACTTCAAAGCGGACAGGATAAATAATTTCGTACGTATCACGATAGGTACTCCCGAGCAAATGAACGTTCTGTTGGACAAAGTGAAGAAACTGCTCAAAGGAAAACTGTAAAATTCCCCGCCTGTGTTCGTTATTCATATAAAACGGTCGATAAAACGGCCGTTTTCGTTTTTATACGCGCGCATTACGCGCCCCGACAAGCCGCTATGACGGATCGACAAAATAAGTTTATTTTCGCCGCAAGGCGCCGTTTTGCGACGGCTCTGCCGCGGTATCATATCTGCATGGAACGACAGCCTATAAGATTGGATAACTACGAGCCGCCTTGCATAAAGACCGCGGGCGGAACGGTACGCGCTTATACTTCGAAAGTGATATGCGGCGATAAGGCCATGACGAAACTCGCCGAAGCGGCGGCGGACGTAATGCCTGCGGGCAGGATCGCGCTCTGTCGGAGCGAAGGTCTGGACGGACTGTCGTCGGTCGCCGCGGATATCCTGCGCAAAGCCGGATATTTCGTGGACGAATATCCTGTGCAGGACGGATCTCTCGACGAGAAAAATCTGCGCGACGACGACCGCTTGCTTATCGCCGTCGGCGGCGGAAGCGCGGCGAACGCCGTAAAGCACGCCGCATCGGTGCGAGGCTCCGACTGGATATACGTAATGACGTGCGCGTCCACCGACAGCGGGCTGTACTCTTACGCCGAATTTTTCGAAAACGGCGCAAGATCGGTGCAGAGATGCGCTCCTCCCGCGGCGGTCGTCGCGGACGACGCCGTGATCTGCGCCGCTCCGGCGCGCTGCACTGCGGCGGGATTCGGCACGCTGTGCTCCAAATTGCTGGTGCTCTTCTCGCTCAGATCGGAAAAGCTTACCGACGGAAAGGACGATCCCGCGGCGGACCTTCTCGAAGCAAACCTCGGACATTTTTTCGAAGAAACGTCGTGCGAGAATTTTGCGCCCCGCATCGCAAGGGCGCTTATCAGAACGGGACTGACCGAACAGTGCTGCCCCTCGCCCGACTATCTGCAAAGAGAAGAATACACTGCGGCGCTGACGCTGTCCGCATATACGGGAGGCAAACGCCTTATAGGCGAAGATCTGATGCTCGCGTTCGCCGCTATACGCACGCTGTACGGCTGCTATCTCGAACACGCTCCGTCCGATCTGTTTTTGCCGTGTGGATTCACGGAGGATTTTCGTATGCTCGACAAATTGTGCGGACTCGATATGCTGACGCTGACGTCCGCTTTCTCGCGCGATCCCGACTGCATCCGCAAGATGTTCGTACTGCGCGAATACCGCTCCGAACTGGCGGATATTTTAAACGGCGTCATCCCATCCCCGCAAACGCTTATACGCCGATTCCGCAGACTTTACGACGACGTCGGCTTCTGGCTGGGCGACTATATAACTCCGCAAAAACTTCTCGGTATCGTAAACCTGTCCGCGGCGCTGCTGCGCGACGGCAGCATGCTTCGTCCGTTGAAACAGAGCGGCTTTTTGGACGTCGTATGCCGAGAAATGAACGTATCGCTATAACTCATCATACTCCTTACTTTTTCAAACGCGCGCTCCGATCCTCGGGCGCGCGTTTGTTTCGTATAAAATAAATATCCGCGCGCGGAACGGGCGGCATCCCGCATATCGCGCACAGATCCTTGTTGCCTGACGAGCCGGAACGGCACACGTTTGAGCCGGCGTCCGCGATCGCATCTCGGCGTTTTCCGAATAAAAGAAAACGGACGGCAAATGCCGTCCGTGTCCGATCGAAAAGTAAAAGTTACTTGAGTTCGACTTCCGCGCCGACGTCCTTGAACTTCTTCTCCATCTCTTCGGCAGCTTCCTTGCTGACTGCCTCTTTGACCTTGCTGGGAGCTCCGTCGACGAGATCCTTAGCCTCTTTGAGTCCGAGACCGGTGATCTCTCTGACGACCTTGATGACGGCGATCTTGTTGCCGCCGACGCTCTTGAGATAGACGTCGAACTCGGTCTTCTCTTCGGCGGCGGGAGCCGCAGCGCCCGCAGCGGGAGCCGCAACCGCCATAGCCGCGGCGCTTACGCCGAACTCGGTCTCTATAGCTTTGACGAGGTCGTTGAGTTCCAGGACCGTCATGCCTTTGATTTCTTCGATCATCTTTGCGATATCTGCCATTTTTAGTTTCCTCCGATTGATATACTGTATTGATTATTGATTTTTCTCTGCAATCTGCTGCAAAGCTCTTGCCAGGCCGCTGAGCGGGCTCTGGAGCAAACCGAGCAACTGAGCGAGCAATACCTCTTTGGACGGGATCGCCGCAAGTTTTTCCACGGTAGCCGCGTCGATATAAGCGCCGTCCATCAAGCCGCACTTGACTTCGAGAGCTTTTACCGTTTTACTGTTCTCGCTGATCACCTTAGCCGCGGCGAGCGGATCGCCGTTGGCGAAAGCGATAGCGGTCGGACCTTCGAGATGCCCCTCGAAACCGCTTATTTTGAGTTCGTCAAGAGCTCTCTGGACAAGGCGGTTTTTGAGGACGCGATACTCGACGTCGTTGCTGCGGAAGTCGGAGCGCAGCTTGGTGTCGTCCGCAACGGATATACCCTTGTAGTCGACGACGACGAAAGCGCTGCACTTCTCGATCTTCGCTTTTATCTCTTCGATCTGCGCGGCCTTCTGCTGTCTCGCTTCCGAGATCTTCTTCTCTGCCATTTTTACCTCCGAAAAAATTCCCTCCGTGCACAGACACGGAGGGACGCAATACGTCTTTTCTTCTCCGCCTCGGCAAGATATTGAGCTTGCGCACTTGCTGTCTGTGGCTTCGGGTCGTTATTTACGCTGACAGTATACCACCGACGCGGCGGTATGTCAACGGTTTTTAGCTTATTACGCCTTTACGGCTACTTTCACGCCGGGGCCCATCGTGCTGGCGACGGTAACGCTCCTGACGTACTGACCTTTCGCCGCCGACGGCTTCGCCTTGAGGATAGCCTCGTAAAGAGCGTTGAAGTTGTCGGTCAGCTTCTCCGCGCCGAACGACTTCTTGCCGATCGAAACGTGGATGATGTTGGTCTTGTCGAGTCTGTATTCGACCTTACCTGCCTTGATCTCGTTGACCGCCTTGGTGACGTCCATCGTGACGGTGCCGGACTTGGGGTTCGGCATCAAGCCCTTGGGACCGAGCAGTTTACCGATCCTTCCCACAAGACCCATCATGTCGGGGGTCGTGACGCATACGTCGAAGTCGAACCAGTTCTCGTTCTTGATCTTGTTGATCATATCCTCGCCGCCTACGTAATCGGCGCCCGCAGCCGCCGCTTCGTCGGCTTTGACGCCCTTGGCGATGACAAGCACTTTCATGGTCTTGCCGGTGCCGTGGGGCAGAACGATGACGCCTCTGACCTGCTGGTCCGCGTGACGGGAGTCGACGCCGAGTTTGACGTGGACTTCGACGGATTCGTCGAACTTCGCGGAAGCGGTCTCGACGACCGTCTTCATCGCCTCGGCAACTTCGTACGCCTTGCCTTTTTCGACAAGCTTTGCCGCTTCGGTGTATCTCTTTCCTCTTTTCATGGTTTCGACCTCCTTACTCCTCTACGGTGACGCCCATACTGCGCGCCGTGCCTTTGATCATTTCCATCGCCGCTTCCACGCTGCCCGCGTTGAGGTCGGGCATTTTGAGTTCGGCGATCTCTCTGACCTGCGCGAGAGTGAGTTTCGCGACTTTGTCCTTATTGGGCTTCGCGCTGCCGCTTTCGATCTTGCAAGCACGCTTGATCAGAACGGGAGCGGGAGGGGTCTTGAGGACGAAGGTGAAAGACCTGTCGGCATAGATCGTCATCACAACGGGGATGACGAGTCCCGCCTGATCCTTGGTCTTCTCGTTGAATTCCTTGGTGAATCCGGGAATGTTGATACCGTGCGGACCGAGAGTGGATCCGACCGGAGGTCCCGGGGTAGCTTTGCCGGCGGGAAGCTGAAGTTTGACTACCGCCGTGATCTTCTTTGCCATAGTTGCCTCCTATGCAATCGTGGTACAGACGAGCCGCACGCTTTGGATTTTGCGGCTCTCCCAACCCCTTTCGGGGATATTTGTCACATTAACTTTTCGATCTGTCCGAATTCGAGTTCCACATTCGTATCTCTGCCGAACATCGAAACCGATACCTTGACCTTCTGCGTATCGAGCTTGATCTCCTTGACCTCGCCCGTGAAGTCCTGCAACGGTCCGCTGATGATGTGGACCATGTCGCCGACCGAAACGTGCAGATCCTCCGCTTTGACCTTTTCGAGCTGCGCCTTTTTGACGTCCTCGGGGGACATCGGGAGCGGCTTTCCGTCCGCGGACGTGCAGAAATCTCTGACGCCGCGCGTATTGCGGACCATATACCAGATCTGCTTGGTGTAGATCATCTTGATGAAGACGTAGTTGGGATACTTGCGCCGCATGACGAACTTCTTCTTGCCGTCCTTGTTCTCGACGACTTCTTCGACCTCGGGTACGACCACGTCGAAGATATAGTCATGCAGGTTGCTGCTCTCGACCATCCTCAATATATTGTCGCGCACGATATAGTCATATCCGAACGAAGCGCATATGATATACCACTGCGGCTTGGACATATCTATCATAAACTACCTCCCTCTCAGGCGGCGGTGCCGCCGACAAGCAGATCGAGCAGCCATCCGCAGAGCGAATCGAACGCCATGACGATCGCCACGAATACGACGACCACCACAAGGACGGTCCCGAGCTGAGAGAAAACTTTCTTCGCGGTAGGCCAGTTGACCTTTTTCAGTTCCGAGAAGATCTCTTTGAAGAAAGTCTTGATCCTCGAGCCGATGCCGGGCTTGTCGCTATTCTTTTTCTGCTTTTTGGACGGCTTGGGATCCCCGGTGTTTTTGCTGTCGAGCTGAGCGTCGCCGAGCGAATTGTTGATTACTACGTCGCTGCCTGTCTCGACATTCTTGTTCTTTGCCATATTCCCCTCTTTGAGTTACTTGGATTCCTTGTGCAGAGTGGTCTTCTTGCAGAATTTGCAGTATTTCTTCACTTCCAGTCTGTCGGGAGTGTTCTTCTTATTCTTATAGGTATCGTAGTTGCGCTGTTTACATTCGGTGCAAGCCAAGGTTATTCTTGTTCTCACAGTAAACACCTCCAAAAAAATTACACCCTTTTTTGGTGCTTTCTCATTTTAGCACAGCAAATCAAGTATGTCAAACGAAAACATACGATATATGCAAAATATCGCGATCCCGCCGACATACGCGCTTTTTCGGCGTATTCCAAGGCAAAACGGCGCGGCGGAAACGGTTTCCTCCGCGCCGCAGGTCTTATTTGTCTTCGAGAGGATCGTTCGCGAAAGCGCCGCCCGCGGGGACCTCTTCGAGAGATCCGTACATCTCCTTCTTGCGCTCCTTGAACATCTTGTTCAGCTCGTCCTTGCGGTCGATCTGTTCCTTATATATAGGATAGAAGGACTTGACCGCTCCGCAGAACTTCTTGATCAGCACGCCCGTCGCCTTGCAGGTGAACGCGGGGCATACTCTCATGCCGAAGTCCATCAGTCTGGCTACGCCGTCGGTGACCACTCTGGTCTTGCGCTTTCTCATAGCCTTGACGATGCGCTTTGCGGCGGTTTCGGCGGTGATGCCGATGCTCTCTACCAGGCTGTCCGCCTTGTCGGACTTTTCGCCCTCGCTCTCGCGGGCCTTATATATATCGGTCTTGACCGGACCGGGCATAACGCAAGAAACGCCGATACCGAATCCGCGCAGTTCCTGAGCCAGACATTCGGTAAGCGCCCAAACGCCGCCCTTGGTCGCGGAATATATGCTTTCGCCTCCGACGGGCAGTATCGCGGACGCGCTGGCGACGTTGCAGATATAGCCGAATCTGCTCTTTTTGATATACGGCAGCATTTCCTTGCAGGCGTAGACGACGCTCATCAGATTGGTCTTGACGACCTTGTCTATCTGGTCGGAAGTCATATCGTTGTACTGCATGAAAGGCTGTATCATGCCGGCGTTGTTGATCAACACGTCGACTTTGAACCCCATCGCGTCGAGTTCGGCTCCGAAATCTCTCCACGCCTGTTCGTCGGAAATGTTGATGCGGCGATAGCTGAATTTGTCGCCCAGCTCGGCTTTGAGCGCGTCGAGTTTCGCCTTATTGCGGGCAATGCCCATTACGTTGCAGCCGTACTTCCTGACGAGTATGAGAGCGATCTCCTTTCCCATGCCGGTCGAGCAGCCGGTCAGGACGACGTTGCGTCCGTAGATCCAATCTTTTTTCGACATATTTCACCTATATACAGCGCTTACGCGCGTTTTTTGCGATATACGCCCCTTCCGCCGCATCCGTAACGGCGTTTGAATTTTAACATACTGCGGCGTAAAAGTCAAACGATTACGCTTTTATCCGTTCCGAGAGCCGTTATCGCCCGTTTTCGCCTGCGCGCAGAGCTTCGGAAACGAAGCGCACCGCCGCTTTCACGCAATCCCTTCCCGACTTGCCGCGATCGCAGGCAAGAGCGCCCGCGTGGACGCCGTTTATGCCCTTGCAGAGATAAAATTCGGCGTCCGCTCCCGCTGATCTGAGTTTTTCGTAAAAGGCGGTCGATTCGCCGAGAAGGCTGTCTTTTGCCGAGCCCACGACGAACGCGGGAGGAAAATCCCGGTCGGCATAGTATTCCGGGCTGAAAAATCCGTCCTTCTCTTCTCTCTCGGCGTCTTTGAGCGCGAGTATCCCTTCGGTATCCATACCGCATATGGCGTGAGCGATGAGATCGATATCGGGAAAACGGCATCCCGCGACGCGGGTCATCGAATATACGCCCGACAGCAGCACGCACGCTCCGACGCGGAAGGTATCCGCATACGGAAAATCTATGCCGTATTTGGAATATATCTCCCTGTGCGAAGCCGCCGCCGCCACATATGCCGCGATATACGCGCCCGCAGACTCTCCCGCGACGACGACGCGCGAGGCGTCGATCCCGAACCTGTCCGCCCTGTCCAGCACATACGTAAGTCCCGCGAACACGTCTTTGAGATGCGACGGGTGCCGTATCTCCGAACCGTAATCGTAGCCTATGTTCACGGCGACGTAGCCGTTTTCCGCCCAGTGTTCGCAGTAATAGCGGCGCGCGGTGCGCAGTCCCGAGATCCAACCCCCGCCGTGTATATACACGAACATAGGCTTTTTCTCCGCCGAGCCGCCTTTGGAATAGACGTCCAGCATTTTTCTTTTCCCGTTGCCGTAACGTATCCGTTCCTGCGCGGTAACGTCCGAGTGTTTTTTGTAAAACAGCGGATAGAAACACAGTTCCATCGCATTGAGTTTGAGTCCCGCCGCCGCGGTCCTCGTCTTTTCCGAGATCCTCATACCGTACCTCTCGCGCGCTCCGCTTCGTCCGCAAGCGCGACCGCGCTCTCTTTCAGCAGATCCGCCAGTTCCAGCCTTTCGGTAAATCTGCGCGGGACGGCTCTTTCTCCGAAGAACGCGCCGCACAAAAGACATCCCGCAACTCTTTCCCTGAGATCCATAATACCCTCCGCAGTTTCCGTATCCATTATATCACGCCTGCGGACGCGCGTAAAGGACGCGGAACGAAAAACCGCCCAAGCCTAAGCCCGGGCGGCAACGCGCGATCGCATTTTCAGCCTATCTGCTGACCGCCTTTGCTCAACACACCGTCCGTACAAGTCACTGTGTAGCTGTCGGTATTGTAATTCCAATCGTATGTTTTACTTATATCCTTCCATTGCTGCATCGTCCCTTGGAATGTTATGCTCGTCAAGCCGCTGCATCCATAGAATGCTTGAGAGCCTATACTCGTCACACTGTCCGGGATAGTTATGCTCGTCAAACCGCTGCTTTTGTAAAATGTGTAATTGTCTATACTTGTCACACTGTCCGGGATAGTTACGCTCGTCAAGCCGCATTCTCTGAATGCAGCATTGCCTATACTCGTCACGCTGTCCGGGATAATTATGCTCGTCAAGCCGCTGCATCCACGGAATGCATACCAACCTATACTCGTCACGCTATCGGGGATAGTCACGCTCGTCAAGCCGCTGCAATTATAGAATGCCCAATCGCCTATACTCTTTACGCTGTCGGGGATAGTTATGCTAGTCAAACCGCTGCATCCCGAGAATGCAGACGAATAAATTACTTTAGTCCCACTATGGATCGTGACGTTTGTTACACTGACGAATTTTGCTTTTATAAAAACCACATACGGATTTTCCGTATTTCCGAGATAGAAACCGTTGCTATACTCGTTGTATTGTAATGACGTGCCCGAGAACGCAGAATCGCCTATACTCATCACGCTGTCGCCGATGGTTACGCTCGTCAAGCCGCTGCATCCCGAGAATGCCCAATCGCCTATACTCGTTACGCTATATGAGTTGCCGTTGTAAGTTATGCTTTCAGGTATCGCAATATTTCCGCTTATACCTATCGGTTGCGCTACCACCGTTGCCTGACCATCTTTTAATGCATATCTAACTCCGTCAACTACTGTATAGATATATCCGTCATTGGCAATATCCGTTTTATTACAATCCCATACTACAGGGTTAGCAGGGTTGATATTCCAATAGCTATCCCAACCGCTCGGCTTACTTGTAGCTTCACAATATATAGTAAGCGAAGTACAAGCAGTGAACGCAGACACGTCTATGGTTGTTACGCTTGCAGGGATAGTTATACTTGTAAGCGTATCGCAATTAGAAAACGCATATGAGCCTATGCTTGTTACCCCATTCGGTATAACAAGTTCTGTTACAAGCTCTCCATCCACACAAAGATTTCCATAACTTAATGGATTTGAATAACTACCGCTAAACGAAATACCGCACCAACTTACTATATCGTTTATATATACACTTGTAAGCGAAATACAAGCATCGAACGCATATGAGCCTATGCTCTCAAGCTGACTGTTTTCGCCAAAGGTTACACTTGTAAGCGAAGTGCAATTAGAGAAAGCAAGTGCGCCTATGCTTGTCACACCACCCTCAATTATTATACTTGTCAGATTACTGCAATTATAGAATGCTCCGTATAATATATCGCCACCCATGATTGTCACATCTTTTAGAGAAGTCGGGATATAATATGTTATATAGCTTTCTGAAGCATAGTATTGGTCAGTTGCCGTGCCTCCGACATAAGAAGTCGTGCCGAATATATATCCGAATAACGTTGAAGAAGACGCACTTGCAGCACTTCTGCTTGCTCCGACAAACGGCAACGTAATACTCTCAAGCGAACTGCAACCGCTAAACGCACCCTCAGCTATACTCGTTATGCTATATGAGTTGCCGTTGTAAGTTATGCTTTCAGGTATCATTATATCTCCACTTGTACTTGTCGGTTGCGCTACCACAGTTGCCTGACCATCTTTTAATGCATATCTGACTCCGTCAACTACCGTATAGATATATCCGTCATTAGCAACATCCGTTTTATTGCAACCCCATACAACGGGGTAATTATCGGCATTCCAATCGCTAGCCCAACCACTTGGCTGACTCTCCGCTTCACAATATATAGTAAGCGACGTACAACCACTGAACGCATAGCCTCCTATACTCGTTAAACTGTCGGGGATTGTTATGTTCGTCAAGCCGCTGCATCCGTAGAATGCTCTATCGCCTATACTCGTCACGCTGTCCGGGATAGTTATACTTGTCAAGCCGCTGCATCCCTCGAATGCAGAACCACCTATACTCGTCACGCTGTCAGGGATAATAATGCTCGTCAAGCCGCTGCACCGATAGAATGCCGACGGACCTATACTCGTCACACCGTCCGGGATTGTTATGCTCGTCAAGCCGCTGCACCAATTGAATGCCGACAAACCTATGCTCGTCACACCGTCGGGGATAGTCACGCTCGTCAAGTCGATGCAATTGTAGAACGCCCAATCGCCTATACTCGTCATGCTATATGAGTTGCCGTTGTAAGTTATGCTTTCAGGTATCACTATATCTCCGCTTGTACTTTTCGGTTGCGTTACCACCGTTGCCTGACCATCTTTTAATGCATATCTGACTCCGTCAACTACCGTATAGATATATCCGTCATTAGCAACATCCGTTTTATTGCAACTCCATACAACGGGGTAATTATTGGCATTCCAATCGCTAGCCCAACCACTTGGCTTACTCTCCGCTTCGCAATATATAGTAAGCGAAGAACAATCTCTGAACGCATCGCCGCCTATGCTCGTCACGCTGTCCGGGATCGTTATGCTTGTCAAACTTATGCAATATTGGAATGCCTCATCGCCTATGCTCGTCACGCTGTCCGAGATCGTAACGGAGGTGAGAGAGTTGCAACCATGGAACGCATACGAGCTTATGCTTGTTATCACATCCGGTAAAACAAGTTCTGTCACAAGCTCTCCGTCTATATAAAAATAGCGGGCATAATATAATGGGTTTGAATAAAAGCCGTCAAATGAAATACCACACCAACCGGCTATATCACCAGTATAGTATACAGCTTCAAGTGAATAGCAGGAATAGAATGCCTCATCGCCTATGCTTGTCACACTGTCGGAGATGGTTATACTTGTCAGATTACTGCAATTATAGAATGCGCTGTACAAGATATCGCCGCCCGTGATTGTCACACTCTTTAGCGAAGTCGGGATATAATATGTTGTATATCTTTTTGAATCATAGTATTGGTCAGTTGCCGTGCCTCCAGCATATGAAGACGTACCGAATATATATCCAAACAGTGTTGAAGAAGACGCGCTTGTGGCACTTCTGCTTGCTCCGACAAACGGCAACGTAATACTCTCAAGCGAACTGCAGCCATTGAACGCAGAATATCCTATACTCGTCACGCTTGCGGGGATAGTTATATTTGTAAGCAAACGACAACCATCGAACGCATATGAACCTATGCTTGTTACACTATACGTGCTGTCATCATACATTACGCTTTCTGGTATTACTATATCTGTTTTATTCATAAATCCCGGCTGTCTTACTACTGCTGCCTCTCCGTCTTTTATGCCATATAACAATCCGTTTATAGAAATATATTGATATCCCCAGACCACAGGGCAAGCATCGACATTCCAAGAACTACTCCAACCGCTCGGCTTACTTGTCGCTTCACAATATATAGTAAGCAAAGTGCAACCATCGAAAGCATAGCCTCCTACGCTTGTTACGCTTGCAGGGATAGTTATGCTTGTAAGCGAACGACAACCATCGAAAGCATAGCCTCCTACGCTTGTTACGCTTGCAGGGATAGTTATGCTTGTAAGCGAACTACAACCATCGAACGCATATGAGCCTATGCTTGTTACACTTACAGGGATTGTAATACTTGTAAGCGAAGTGCAATATCTGAACGCATACCCTTGTATTCTTGTTACCTCATCTCCAAGAACCACTTCTGTCAATTGATCACAATTGATAAAAGCATTTTGCAAAATATTACCTCTTGCGATAGTAACACTCCTAAGAGCCTCTGGTATGTAGAAAGTTGTTACTGTTGAAGAACTACTGCTTATGTCTGCCCTGTAGTAACGCTGTTCCGTAGCAATCGCTCCGTCATATTGCACCGTTCCAAAAACATATCCGAAAGGATATTGATATGTATCATCAGATGTTTTTACACTATCACCTACGAACGGCAATGCGACATGATAAAGCGAACTGCATCCGCTGAGCGCTCCCTCACCTATAGATGTTACACTGTCCGGGATAGTTATACTAGTCAAACCGCTGCATCCCCAGAATGCAGATGAGCCTATGCTCGTTACGCTGTCGGGAATGGTTATGCTCGTCAAGCCGCTGCATCCGGCGAACGCACCGCTCCCTATGCTCAATACAGTTTCGGGGATATTTATACTTGTAAGAGATTCACAATTTTGATATGCGTACGCACCGATTTTGACAACATCGTCGGGAATAGTTATGCTCTCAACATATTTAAAGCCGCTAAATGCGTTTGCCGGAACTTCAGTCGCGTTTGTTACCACAATATCTTTGAGGTTTTCAGGTAGTGCGTCATAAGCTGTGGCGCTCTCGGCTCCGAATATATATCCTAAATATGTATTGCTTTCTTCGCTTTCTCCTATAACGGGCACCGTGATTTTTTCAAGATTTGTGCAATTATCAAACGCACCTTTGTTTAACCCTGTTAGAACACCATATAAGATTGCCGCCTGAATAGATGGCGAATCAATCCTTATTTTTTAATGCCTTTCGTGGTGTCGTTGTACCACAGAATTAAGCGGCAAG
>ERZ1090880.317-NODE-317-length-27325-cov-4.777521_pt1 | contig 27325 bp, 37 predicted proteins | sample MGYA00478471_ERZ1090880 | MGnify/ENA primary metagenome ERZ1090880 (study PRJEB33644, sample SAMEA5815734) | chicken gut metagenome | biome: Chicken; feature: Gastrointestinal Tract; material: Caecum | place: Ireland | collected 2019-01-01 | study: A study of the... | reverse complement strand
TCCTTATTGGCCGCATTTGCCGAAGCAATCAGGTTCGCCGTTTCTTTTCGTACCTCTGCCAAATCCTCTCTGGCGTCCCGAAGCGCCTGATCGATCATCTTTTCCGGGTCTTCCGCCTTATCCAGCAGCGCATTGATATTGCTCTTCATAATTGTCGTAAAACGATCCAAAACTCCCATATGAAATCCTCCTTTAAAAAATTGTCAAAACAGCCGCAACCGCTGCTAACGTTCTTGTGGCTTTCCGCTCGTCATCCCAGGTCTTCGTTGCGTTCTCCGCCTGCTGTACCGCCTCCGGAATCGTCTCCTGAAGCAGTCGCAAATACGCACGATACGGCAGTTTTTGCAAAAACGGCACCAACTCCTCTACCGTCAGACCCTTTTCCCGCATCTGCGCCAATACCTCCGTATGGACTTCCTTTCGAAGTTCCATCATTGACGCGTCATCCAAAATACATCTTCCATACAACTCAGCCATAACAACGCTGCATCTTTTACAGATATTTATCCTTCAGATCATCGGACGTACCGGAAAGCGGCGTCTTTAAGATCCGTTCCGTCTCTTCCGCCTTTTCCTTATCCCGCTTGAACTTCATCCGCAGCAGGATCACAACACCCAGGATAATCACAACTGCCAGGACAATCAACAGCACAACCCATACCAGATCCTCAACCGTGGTACTCTTGTCCATGATCGTTTTCGCAGTCTGATCAAACGTATGTAAAAATACATCCGTCATGGTAAGGTTCGGATTCACCCAATTGCGGTCCAGATAATTCCAGAAAATCGAAACCGCTTCCTCATCCATCACCGATGTCACAGCCGTTCCATTGACATAACACATGTATCCGACCGCATCCTCACTGGCTTCCGCAAAATACATGTACAGAAACGTTGTTTCGTTGTCAATGTGTTCTTCATACCACTGCTGCGCATATTGTTCCTTCGCCGCATCACTGGTCAGACTGCTGTCATACGCTTTTAAGACGATATAAGGCTGAATACCCGTTTCGTCATAAAAATCCTGAAGCCCGGAAGACAGCTTACTGACGTTCTCCACATAACCGATTTCATCCACGACACAATCGTTCCGAAACGGCGCGGAAGCCTCCAGCTTTTCCCGGTTCCTGGTAGAACGTACGTCAGAATTTACCGAACAGCTTTGCATGACCAAACCGCCAATCACCACAAAGAAAAAGATGCACATGATTACCGTCATCAAACAGCTGCCGGAACCGCCACCTCCGCCATAATACCTGCGCGGCCCCCGATATCCGCCATAATGCACATACCGCGGACCGGAACGATACGATCGGTTCGACGATCTGGTATGCATTCCCGGACGGCTGCCTCCGCCGCCGACCCGATGACCCCCGCTGGAACGTCCAAAGGAATGTCCTCCGCCACTGCGGCTGCCGCCGCCACCCATGCCCGGTCTTCCCATAACAACTCCTCACTTTCTATGTATTGCGTATATCCCAATTTTACCATATTTCTTCTCATTTATCAACAAAAAACACCAAACACCTACATACGGCTACACAATTTTCTACCGAGAGCAACTTACAGCAGATACGCTCTTGTATCTTGCCGTAAGATTGCCTATAATAAAAACAAACAAGCATTTTCTATCTCAGAAAGGAGAACTTTTTTCGTGATTACAACCAAAGACTTAAACCGAAAGCAACAGATTTTCGGCTGCTTTTTACCTGATACACTGATTCCGGAAATTCTCCCCATCTTAAAAGCCGAAGGCATTCCTTACGATGTCCGGCACTGGAAGGATCTGACCGAGGACAAAACCTTAACCGGACCAGTCATCCCCATGTACAAAAAGTACATCGAACAGGCACGCAGCCAGTACGAAGCCGCCGGCTATCCGGATCCCTACTGTATCGGAATCTTAAACGTCCCCTTCCGTCCCGATGCCTTTTTCGCCTTTACACAAAAATTTTTCGGCCCGGGCATCGACAAGGACTATCAGAAACAGAAAGAAGAACAGACCAGACGTTCCCAGCAGCTTTATGAAACCTGCTACGAACCGCATCTGACCGAAGGGACCATGCCGGTAAAACAGCCGTAACACCAACGAGAAAGGAGCTATCATGCGGGATTTCGCACAAATGATTCGAAACGCAACGATCAATCAGACGTTGCTTTCCAGAATTTCCAACAAAAAGACGCATGCCAGCCGTCACATAGAAATCTCTGACGCAGCCTCTTTGGATCGCGCCATGAACAACACGCTGGCAAACAGCCGGTTTCTGTCTCAGAAACAAGCGGACGAATTAACCGAATATACGCTGTTCGTCAATGCCAAAACCATTGACAACTGGCTGAACACTGATACCGGAGACCCTTACGAAACCAAAGAATTTCTTCAAATCATCGAACCGGAGCAAGGTCCGGTTGGTTCCGGTATGATCTGGGATCCTGACCGCAATGCGATCCGGGAATACTATACGGATACTATTCGTGTCGTTTTACAAAAAAATCCGACACGTTCCATGGGCTTTACGCTGCTGACCGCATATCCGGACATGAGTTCCCCGAACATCCAGCCGACCGGCCGGAACCTGGCAAAAACGGTCACCATGGAAACCGAGACCTATCAGAAAGCCGATCCCGCAGGAAAAGCTTATCAGCTGTACCGTACCGATTCCAGAAACAATCTGTACACCTATTATCAAAAAGGACAGACACCCGAACAATCGGTCATCTGTGTTCGCGTACCGACCAACAACCCGAACGTCAAACACAACATTTATCTGTCCGAAACCGAAAGTACACTGATGACAACGGAACGCCAGCCGGATGGCAACTACCTTCCCATCCGTACCAAATATACCGATATGCGGGATGCCATGCATCCCAACAAAACGTTTCGGAATTACAAAGTGCAATTCCGAAAAGACGTCCAAAGCGCGTTCTACCAGGACTATCCGGCAGCAACCAAACAGATCGCTGCGATCAAGCATGCCATTCGGGACAACATCCCGGAAGAACGCAAACCAGAATGGCTGAAAGTCAAACCAAAACGGGACTTCGTCCCTACACCTACCGAGCCAGAACGAAAACCGGCAACGCCGGACTTTTCGTTTTGAATATAACAAAAGCAAAGGAGAACCAAAACCTATGATGATGATCATCGATGAAAAGCATTTTCACAACGACGTATTCAACAAACTGCAGAAAGAACACCCCGAAGCATCCGACATGCTGGATGTCTTAAAGATGGTTCTGATGGAAATGGCCAATGAAGCCAAACCCGCCAATCAGGCATTTATGATCAAAAGCCTGGGAAAAGATAATTTCGCAGACATCTTGACACAGATGGTCAAAGAAGCATCTGAATCCAAAGAATCAGAAGAAACTGCTTGTCCCTGTGAAAACTGCGTACTCTGTAGTGAAGACAATGACGAAGCGTCGGAATCCGAACGTAAATTCATCTTCTGGAATTACGACTGCTATCCGTACATGTTAGGCGGCGAACTGACCGAAACATTTCCGGACGGCAGTTTCAAGGTCAAAGGCTATGAAACCATGACCTTCTCCAACCGTGCGTTCATCGCAACCATGCCGTACGAAACCGGCAAGTTCCTCTATGAAAACATCGTCCTGAAATTGAGGGATCAGTACACAAAAGTCATGGCCGCACAGGACGAAACGGCACGCGCCGTAAAAGAACTGCTCCGCGCGCTGGCTGACGAAGAAATCTAAATACACGCAGCACCCCGGCATTTGGCATTTTGCCAGATGCCGGGATACAGTAGCACCAGGAGGTGATATCCTATGACCATCCCTACCTTTGGCCCAACCACCCGTTACTTTAACGGTTTTCGTTGAAAATGCATCAATGATGAAGTATAAGTGCGTAACGGGCGGGTTTAAAACCAGAGGATACAAAGTAAATAATCCCGACTCTGAAAAGTGGGTATCAGTTGTTAATGGTGATGTTCTTGAATGTGACGGAGAGTGTATCGTGAAAGACGGAGTTTCACTGTGCCATAAAGATAGCATTCTTGGAAAATATCATTTCAGAAAGGTTGATGAATGAATATGAGAGAAATATTATTCCGTGCCAAGAGGAAGAACTGGCGTGAGTTGCCGAAAGAGGAATTGTGGGTTGAAGGAAGTTATCATCATCAAACGGATTATTATGGCGATCCATGCGACAAACACTATATCATTGATGGAACTGAAACTGATATGGGAGGGTATGGAGGACGCTATGAAATCGACCCAGAAACCCTCTGCCAGTACACCGGAAAGTCAGACGAAGATGGAAAGAAAATTTTTGAGGGGGACATTGTTGGATTCATTGACATCTACTCCACAGAAAGCGGATATTCAGAAAGTAGTTGCCTAGGAGAGGTAATTTGGAGCAAAGAAGAATGTTGCTTCCATGTGACAAACAGATTATCTGCTGAGTCGTGGGAAGTCCTTGACGAGTGCAAAGTAGTTGGAAATGTATTTGACGATAAAGAGATATTGGAGGACTTTTAATGAGTCGAACAAATTTCAATCAATTCATCTACGGACGGCATCATGGAACAGCAAATCCCGGATCCGGTCAAAGACTACCTGACCATCCATCCGAAAACACAGGCTGTCATTTTCGCTCCCACCATCTTTCGCTTGACCTATGACTCCAGAAGAAGGCTACTGTCCGCCTGTGGCATCAAACGTACCTACCTGGATACCCTACTCTGCCCCAACCGTACCGTTGCCGATATTCTTCGTACCCTGGCGGTTCTTACTTACCCCAGACGGACATTCATCTTAGGACAGGAAGGAAAGGATGCAGACAGCATTCACACCATTTACGAGATCGATTGGACGGACTACCAGTACATGCAAACCGGAAAACAAACCTGGGACATCGGACGAAAAGCATCGTTCGATTACGAGCGTTCCGAAGATGGCAACATTTTGGATCGCAACAGTCGGCTTTTCCATATGGAAACCGGTGCCACAACCAAATACCAGATGACAACGCCATCCGGCATGCTGATTACCGGAAACACCGGTCACCTGTTCGCCATTGGCTGCTGACCACAACAGGAGAGAACCCCCTCTCTCCTGTTTTTCTACGCAAAAAAGGAGATACTCATGTACAACACACACCTGACGCCATTCGGAAAATTCTGTCAGGATTTACAGGAAGAACGGCACGAAACCAGCCGGCAGATGGCGAAAAAACTGGAAATCAGCAGTGCCTTTCTCTGCTACGTAAAACACGGTCAGAAAAAACCGACACGACGCATGCTTTACAACCTGATCGAAGCCTATCATCTTCATGACGACAAAAAACAAAAGGCCATTCAAACCTATCACAATACCCTTCACGCAAAGCTTCCGTCCATCCAGGACTTCAGCTGCGACGAACGGGAGCTGCTGATTGCTTTGATGCAGAATTTTCACAAACTCGACCAGAACAAACTGCGTGAACTATTGAAAGGAGCCACAAATCATGTATAACATGAAAATAAGCAAACACTTGATCCCCAAAGATCCGGCCGCTTTCCTCCAGAACCTTCAGGACGCGCTGATCAAAGACCGAGAAGCCAACGATTCCCAGGCCGCACCCATCTACTACGGCATCGCTGATATGAACGAAGAACTTCGCCCGGACGGTTACGGCGATCACGTTCAGCTCTACGATGTTGATAGCTGCGAACATACCAATCCCGTCGAAGTCTGGAACGAACTGGACGATGATGTACGCAGAGATCTTGCGGAAACACTGGATACCGGAATTCTTACCGATGCAGACGGGAAACCCTACCTGGACAGTGAAGACGATTTTGCCAATTACCTTTGTGACAACTGGTCTTACGAACAGTTTGCCATCGAAACCGTCCAGCAGATCCAAACAGACACCCTGTTCTTAACCAGGGACGACGCCAAAGCATTCTTAGATGCCAACAGTCACCATTACACAAAAAACGCCGTAACATACGCCATGACTGCCTGGCGGTCACCCAGGTACGAAACATTGCTCTGGCTGCTGATGCATCTGGATTTCCAGAAGTCCCAGCTGGTACTCAAAGATCCGGCGACAGAAAATACGTAACTGAAAAACGAAAGGAGCCATTACCATGTCCGATTTCACACATCTTCTGGAAGAACTTCGTGTTTGCGAAGCAAACGCTCTGAAAGATCATACCGTTCGGACACCCTGGGAATTCGGTTTTCGAAGCGCCTGCAGACAGTTTGCTACCATCCTTCGCTGCTATTCCGGCGCCGATGGCTGGATTCCGCTTCGCGAACAAACACCAACCGTACCGCCCGATCTTCCGGATAAAAACTGTCCATCGTTCGAAGTCATGCTTCACGGGGAACGTCGCCCCTGCGTATTAAAATACAACAGCCAGGGAATCTGGTTTCCGGAAGAAGACGAAGATCGAGAACCCCAGTACGCAATCATCGCATGGCGCCCACTTCCACAAAAAACAACCTAACACATGCTGTATTAATCATACAGCATATAGTCATACCACAGAAAGGATTGCCGCTATGTACTGGTTGATTTACACCTTACGAGAACTCTTCGTCTACATTGGTATTTACACTTCCATCAAATTCTTCTGGCAGACGTACGAACTGCGCAAATACAAAGAAATCCGACCAAACGGTCGGGACGTGTTGATCGCCCTGGTACTTGCGCTTATCTTAAAACTACTAATCTTCTAACAGAAAGGAGACTTCTCATTATGACGACCTTACCCTGTACGCCCGAAAACATCCGGAAACTGTTTCAGGCTGCCAACATCACCATCCCGGAACTGGAATCGTTTATCCAGACCTTCGGCGATGACGAACCCATCGTATTTCCGGACAGCAAAGTCATCGCGTCCACTATCTGGACGATAGACGACCTGTACGCCGGTTTGGAAGAACTTACAAACGACATTACAGAGGACCTGCCGGACGAAATTCAGGACAATGTTCCTTACCACACCAAAGCCGACGACATCGTCCGTACGCTGTTATCCGATACCGACCAATTCGATAAACTAAGCAAAAACCTCAGTGATCCCAGTCCGGATCAGACAGATCTTATCAAAGAACATCTGATCAAAGCTGCTGAAAAGATCGGAATCTCAAATAAACCGCAGCGCGGCACACTGGAACTTTATTACCAGGACACGCTTCTGGTTACATTTCCGGCGTACTACTACCAGACCACACTGGAAGTAACAACGGAATTTCCCATTCCGAACCTGTTGTTCCTTACCATGACCTTTGTCCCCGCGGATAAAAGTCCGTCTTTTCCGGTCTACGCAGCATTTGGCGAGATAAACGATCCGAAACCGCCGTTCGGCGTCATCATCAACAATTACCTCACCGATGCCTACGATGTGTTTTTCAAAGCAGAACACAACACGCATTGCCACGTTGATGGTTTATGGATAAAACTTCACGGAGAAACCATCCCGCTCGGATACAACCTTACACATCCGACGTATCGTATCATAGAATATTTCAGCAAACGTCTCCGGGAAACCGTTTACAACGATCCCTCCGATCGCCCGGAAAGCATCGGATATACCAGCTATCAGATCGACCGCGAAAAACACGAACTCCGTTCCCGCAACTATACAACAGAACTCACCATATAAGAAAGGAACCATCCCTATGAGCATGTACTACGCCGCTTACTTTGGTCACGGTCTTCGTCTGAACAACGAGGAATTTGACCAGTTTCTGAACGCTTATGGCGCTGCCAACAACCTCGACATCCGCAAAACCCTAAACGAAGAGACACCCCTTCGGGAATACGCCTTCCATTGGTCGAACCAGGATTACACCTTCGATATCACACCCATCTATACCGATGATTGTGACGGGATGCGGCTGCTTCCCATCGTAAAACCCGATGGATCCGCCAACCAGCCGGTCACCATCGAATACGATCTTCGCGCGGAAGACAGCTACCTGATCTTCGCCGACCGCAGCATGGAGGGGCCACACGCGTTCGATGCCAACACACTGGAATACAAAGGTTACCGCTCCTATTCGGAACTGAAACGAGAAATGATCGACAAACTGCAGAACTACGTTCCGGACAACTTCGACTGGGACAGCCACATCGGCTTATTCTCCTACGCCGCTTATGCCTGATCTCGTCAGAAAGGACAACTTATGGATAACAACAAACCTGACCGCCATCCGTCCTACGGGACGGTTGGCTTTTACCGTATGTACGGAAACAAACCGACAGCTCTGTTCGGCAGCAGCATCCCGCACAGCCAGACCATCCAGCTGGTCGTTCATCGTGCAAAAACCGAACGAAAGCTCTGCCAGGATTTTATCTCACCAACCAATGAAATTCTGCGCCTGGAAATCAGCTACACCCAGTTCGCAGAACTGCTGACCAACTTAAACAACGGCACCGGGATTCCGTGTACGCTGCGCTACACCGAAACCGATGGTTCGATCTCGCCCTGTCCGTTCACCAACAAATACGAAACCTTGCAGCAGGAATTTCAGGAAAACCTGGACAAAACCAACGAAACTGCCGAACAGCTGTACCAGGAAGTGCAGACGCTGTTTGACAGCAAAGCGTCTATCAGCAAAACAGACCGAAAGGAAATCCTGAACAAACTCCACAAGATCGTCACGATGTCCAAACAGAACGAAGCGTTTATCTTAAAGCAGTTCCAGCGCCAGACGGAACGTACCATTCTGGAAGCCAAACAGGAATTCGAAGCCTTCGCTCAGCAAAAACTGCTGGATCTTCAGCTTTCCGATAAGGACGTACCGATCACCGGTCTGTTGCCGGAGGTTACACAGTCAACCGAAAAATAATTATCCACAGAGTTATCCACAACCTGTGGATAACTCAACAATTCCTTTCATAAATGAACAAAAAAATAAAAATCAGGAATGTCCAAACCCATCCCACCGTGCTATAATAAAAGCATCAAACAAAGGAGGTATTGCTATGAGTTACAACGAACAGATTCGGGACGCCAACGACCAGATCGATGCGCTCTACATCATGAAACGTTCCGGACAGCGCGTTCCGTTTGATCGCAGCAAGATCATCAACGCCGTTCGCAAAGCCAACCATGCCATGAGCATGCCGAGCGAACAGCTGTCGGATGACGCCATCGAAACGATTGCGACCAACATCCAGCGTCTCGCGAAACGCACGAACCGTGACTTTTCCGTCGAAGAAATCCAGAACCTCGTAGAAAACGAGCTGATGGAAAGCGGAAAGCACAACCTGGCACGTGCCTACATCACGTACCGGTATACGCACAACGAACGCCGGAAAGCATCCACGCTGGACAACCGGATCAAAGCGCTGATCGAAGGTACCAGCGAAGATGCCAAACAGGAAAACAGCAACAAAAATCCGACCATCCTTTCCGTCCAGAGAGACTACATGGCCGGTGAATGGTCCCGTCACTACACCGAGACCGAACTGCTGCCGCCGGACATCGTGGAAGCCCACAAAGACGGCATCATTCATTTCCACGACAGCGATTACTTCGCGCAGCACGAACACAACTGCGAACTGATCAACCTGGACGATATGCTCCAGAACGGTACGAAACTGTCCGGTACCCCAATCTACAAGCCGCGTTCCTTTCGGACCGCATGCAACCTGGCATCTCAGATCGTATCCAGCGTCGCTTCGCTGCAGTTTGGCGGACAGACCATCACGCTGTCGCATCTCGCGTCGTTTGTGGACGTCAGTCGGCAGAAAATCCGGAAACGTCTGATGGAAGAATGCAAAGCCGAACACATCGACGCGTCCTTCGAACAGATCTGTAATATGGCGGAAAAGGAACTGGCAAAAGAAATCGAAGACGGCTGTCAGATCATTCAGTACCAGCTGATCACCCTTCAGACCACCAACGGACAGGCTCCGTTCGTGACTGTCTTTATGTACCTTCATGAAGTACCGGAAGGACAGCTGCGGGATGACCTTGCCACCATCATCGAAGTAATGCTGCGCCAGCGTTATCAGGGCATCAACACCGGAAACGGCGTGTTCCTCACACCGGCTTTTCCGAAGCTGATTTACGTACTTCAGGAAGACAACATCGATCCGGGTACCCCGTACTACTATCTCACCGAACTGGCCGCAAAATGCACAGCAAAACGAATGGTTCCGGACTATATTTCTGAAAAGATCATGCTGGAACTGAAAGGCGATGTCTATCCCGTCATGGGATGTAGATCCGCATTAACACCGGATCGTTTTTCCGAAACCTACGGAAACATCGCCAATGCAAAAAACTACGAAGAAGGAAAACATAAATATTACGGACGTTTCAACCAGGGTAGACACTATGCCCCTTATCCGTGTGAACGGGTGATGACAAGTCATTAAATTGCTGGGACGAACCTAAAGCCCAAAACGCCAAAACAGTCGTTGGAAACAACATGCTGTGAAAAATTTTTCAGGGTGGCGAAAGCCAGAAACAAAGGTTTTGGGATGTTGCAAGCTGAAATAAAAATCCCAGGTATCACTACATGGGACGCTAAACAACGAAGACGAAACAACTTGTTTCGCAATGGTCAATCAGCAGGGAAATACCTAAGTCTTATTTTAACCATAAGATATTTCAATGGTGACATTGAAATCTGTATCCAACAGATTGGTAGACCTTCATCGAGTATAATATGACATACTTATCAAATAAGTATATGGTGTACTCAGGCTTTATGGAAACATAAAGATTTTACGGTAGTAACTCTCAACCTCGTAGACGTTGCCTGCTCGTCCGGTGGCAACGAAGAAAAATTCTGGAACCTGATGGACGAACGCCTGGAACTGTGCCATCGCGCGCTCCGGATTCGTCATGAACGGCTGCTCGGAACCCTTTCCGATGTGGCGCCGATCCAGTGGCAGGACGGTGCGGTCGCACGTCTCAAGCCCGGAGAAACCATCGACAAGCTGCTCTACCACGGCTATTCTACGATCAGCCTGGGCTATGCAGGACTTGCCGAATGCGTCTATTACATGAAGCACTGCTCGCATACGTCCGAGGAAGGAAAAACCTTCGGTCTGGCCGTTATGCAGAAAATGAACGACGCTTGCAACAAATGGAAAGCCGCGGAAGATATCGACTATTCCATCTATGGGACTCCGTTGGAGTCAACCACTTACAAGTTTGCCAAATGTTTACAGCAGCGTTTCGGTATCATCAAAGGTGTTACGGATAAAAACTACGTTACAAACTCGTACCATATCCATGTGACGGAAAAAATCAACGCTTTTGACAAATTAACAAAAGAAGCAGAATTTCAGAAGCTGTCACCAGGTGGTGCGGTAAGCTACGTTGAAATCCCCAACATGCAGGATAACATTCCCGCTGTCCTTGCGATTATGAAACATATTTACAACACCATTCTGTACGCAGAGCTGAACACCAAAAGCGATTACTGCGAAAACTGCGGATACGACGGCGAGATCCAGATTGTCAAAGACAATGGACAGCTGGTCTGGGAATGCCCGAACTGCGGCTGCCGCGACCAGTCCAAAATGCACGTCGCGAGAAGAACATGTGGTCAGGAATGTTACCTTGCATGAATAGCCACATACCAAACCAATAGAAATTCAAGGGACGTCCACGGTCTGCCAAACCGTTCAGGGCTATCTTGAGCCACGTTTCTCTACAAATTAAAAGCAGAAAGGAATCCGGATATGATTTGCAAATAATCAATCAAATACCTGTCTCAAAAGACAAAACCATCGGTTCTGTCATCATAAACAAAAAAACATATTATGTATGCGAACAATGCGGAAGATTGTCTTTCCGCAAAATCAAAGCCCATGGACATGTCTGGTGCAACAAACATTACAGACAAATGAAGAAATACGGACACTGTCTGGACGACAATCCCCGGACAATTTATGACCGTAATGAAATTCATATCGAGGGTGATACCGCATACATCTATCTTTACGACAAAGATTGCAATCACATTGCAACCGGATTGTGTGACGCCGAAGATGTCCCGAAAATTCGATACACAAAATGGAAACTTTCCTCCTCCGGATACATGATGAATACACCAAGATCCGGAAAAGCCATCCATTTTTCCAGAGTCATTCTTAATACAAATGCCTTTGTGGACCATCGAAACCATAACACCCTGGACAATAAAAAACGAAATCTTCGACCTATCACAAAATCACAAAACCAAATGAACGCCAACTACAAAGGCGTCACGCATACCAAAACTGAAAAATGGTATGCACACATCAAACTTCACGGGAAAATGGCAAACTTAGGCGTTTACATTTTCAAAGAAGAAGCGTTCTTTGCGAGATGGTATGCAGAAACACTTCTTTTCAAAGACTTTCGTTATCCAAAGGAAGAACCAGACCTTCCAGAAGATCGAAAAAGACAAATCAGAGCTTATGTAGAGAAAAAGGTGCAACGACTGTAAGTATTGCTATTGCGCAACCAAAGAAATGGAGCGAATAGAAGGAACAGTCTACTCCCCTAATAAATATCGGGAAACCGAGGGTAAAAAGGTATATCGGCACGCAGTATTGGAACCAGGGCCGCACACAGGAAATCGCGGAACGGGTTCTTCACGTAGCAATCGAAGACAACAAGTAAAGCAACCGACAGGGCAGACCATCTGCCCTGTCTTTTCGCATCAAGGAGTGTAATCACCATGGGAAAACCGTTTCGAAAACCCCGTCCGTCCCCGCCGCACTGGCACTGGTGGGACAGCGACGGCTGTTGGTGGTGCCAGAACCGGAACAATTGCAACCAGTGCAGAATACTAAAACACGTAAAAGCCAAACAACGAGACAGACGAAAACGAAAGGAGAAACAACGTTTACATGAATTACGGGAAGATTTACTACTGTGATACCGCCAACGGCATCGGCTGTCGTACCGTCCTGTTCGTCTCCGGCTGCCGGCACCATTGCAAAGACTGCTTCAATCCGGAAACCTGGAACTTCAGCTACGGACAGCCCTACACCGATGTAGTTCAGACCCGTATCCTGGAGTCCTTACAGACACCATACATTGACGGTCTAACCATTCTCGGCGGCGAACCCTTTGAACCGGAAAACCAGCCGATCGTTCACAACCTGGTACGCGCTGTCCGTACCAGCCATCCGGACAAATCCATCTGGATCTATTCCGGTTACACCTGGGAAGAACTTATTGACCCGCTGTCCTTTGTGCATACCGCACACACCATGGACATCCTTTCCAGGATCGACATCCTGGTGGACGGCGAATACCAGGAAGAACACCGCAACATCACACTCCCCTTCCGCGGCAGCAGCAACCAGCGAATCCTGGACGTTCCGGAATCTTTATTGCATCCCGATCAGCCGGTCTTATCCAGAACCATCCAGAAAATCGAACAGAACCACGGCATCCTTTGATCCGTCCCAGGACGTCCAAATTAGCCGAAATTTGCCGCAAAAACACCCGAGGCGACCTTCCGATCGTCTCGGGTAAAAAATCGGCGAGAATCGCCGTATACGCCCTCACAGGGCTATGTATCAAACACGCCAATAACCCAGCTCTTCCGGTGACCAGAAATCACCAGGTCCCCATTCCGATGGCTGCGGAACGAAATACGATTCATGAATTGCATACAAAGCGATCAACAGAACCACACAGATTACAACAATTCCCAGACCGATCAGCCATTTCTTTCGCCGCATAACATCCCTCCTTTATAGAAACATTATAACATACCGAAACACAAACATCAATCTACATTTTTCTACAATATTATGTTCCATACCGGGTGAACTCCTGAACAGGCATTTGCACACTGTGTTATTTGACAGACACAGACATCTAATTTCTCTCTTTTTTCAGGACGCTCCTCCCCCGGGCGTCCATTTTTTTCATGATTTTTACAATCAATACCTACACACCGTTACTTTCGCGGGTGTATACCTACAAAAAACACACCACGAAAAGGAGATCGATCACCATGCGCATAGGAATTACCGAACGGGGCGACGCCGGACTGGACCTGTCCTGGGACGCAAAACTGCGAGCAGGCGGTTACGACGGCGCCATCCTGATCACCAAAAACGCAAACCGCAACTTCCAGACGCACGTGCTGGATCTATACCGCTCCGGTTTTCAGAACCTGATTCTTCACATCACCTGTACCGGACTGGGCGGTACGACATTCGAACCCTACGTTCCCCGCCGTGACGAGCAGCTTTCCAACCTGCAGTCCCTGATCCAACAGGGTTTTCCACAGCAGCAGATCGTTTTACGGATCGACCCGATCCTGCCAACAACCCTCGGTATGGCGTGCCTGGATAACGTCCTCTCGCATCCAATCGTCCACACCTTACAGGCACAAGGACCGCTCCGTATCCGGATTTCGCTCCTGGATCTGTACCGACACGTCAAAGACCGACTCGCCCTGGAACAATTATCGCTCCCATGGTATACTTTTCATGCGCCATACGATCGCATGATGCTGGTAGCAGCCCATCTGGCAAACCATCCCGGTTTCGTTTTCGAAACCTGTGCAGAAGACCATTTCGCCGAACTGGCCGTCAAAGCTTACCCACAGCTTACCATCGAACCCTGCGGCTGTCTGTCCGAAAAAGACTTCGCCATCTGGAACCTGACCGTACCGGATCACCTGTTATCCAGCATGCAGCGAAACGGCTGCCACTGCCTGTCCTGTAAATCCGAACTGCTGACCGCGCGCAAACGCTGCCCGCACCAGTGCCTGTACTGCTACTGGAAAGATTAACATCACAAAGGAGGAATACACCTATGGCTCAATACTACTTTGACATGGACGGCGTTCTCGCCGTCTACGACCGCGCCGGATACCTTCCGGCATCCGCCGGAGAAACCCCGGCTTACTTAAAACCCGGCTACTTTTGCAACCGTGCCATTGACGAACGCGCCTGTTATGCGTTCCTGCGGATGCTCTACGAAAATCAGTACGATACCCCGGAACACACCATCCGCTGTCTGACCACCGTATCCAGCACCGGCTCCCTGTTCGTTCAGCAGTATCATGACAAGAACAAATGGCTGTACCAGATGTTCCAGCACATGAAAGAACGCTATCCGGAAAACTTCCTGACCGAACAGGACAAACATTTCCTGGAATCCAACAAACAGATCATCGTACCGGCAGTCACCAACAAACACCAGATCGTCGATACGTTAAACAGCAAATCCTTAAACCTCAACCAGATTCTCATTGATGACTACAACGAGAATCTCATCGAATGGAAAAAAGCCGGCGGTCTCGCCATCAAATACTTAAACGGCATCAATTCCCCGGACAGCTGGAACGGCCCATGCATCGATCCGGATATGTCGGCCAACGACATCATCAACTTCCTGAAATGTCTGTCGTATTCGTTATAAGCATATAAAGCATTCATCATGATCACAAACTTTGGAAAATTCCTGCGAAAACTGCGCATCGACCACAATGAATTCTTAAAAGATATGGCGGCACGCCTCGGCGTGACCGTCGCTTACCTGTCCGCCATAGAACACGGCAAACGGGACGTTCCGGATCACTGGATTCCTCTTCTGGAAACTGTTTACGGTCTTACCCCCGAACAGGTTAACGAACTACAGACCTGCGCGGACGAACCCAAAAACAACATCAAAATCAATCTTTCGCACCGTACACCGGAAGACCGGGAACTCATCCTGGCATTTACCCGCGCCATCAACAACCTGTCAGAGACCGACAAAAAAGACATCTATGACATTTTACAGAAAAGGAGAAACTCATGAAACAACGAATCATTTACGTCTGTTCTCCCCTCCGGGGAGACATAGAGCAAAATCTGAAGAACGCCCGAATTTATTGCAGAAATATCGCCAAAGAATATCCGGACACCATCCCGCTGGCGCCACACCTGTACTGCACCCAGTTCCTGGACGACAATCATGCCGACGAACGGGAACTGGGAATCGCCTACGGAATGCAGTTCCTGACTATCTGTGATGAATTATGGGCGTTCGGACTGGATTGCCCCAGCGAAGGCATGAAAAAAGAAATCCGTTACGCAAAAGACCATAACATTCCCATCCGTAACGGATTTCATCCAGATAAAATCGTAAATCCGATCACTGATAGTAAAGATCTCACACACCGGATGACCGATACACCCATCGTCTTTCTGGACTTTGACGGCGTATTAAATCACGCAGGATGCGACCCGGAAACCAACTTCCTTCCGGAAGCAATTTCCGTACTGAACCGTCTGTATGACGAACACGACATCCGCATCGTATTGTCTACTTCCTGGACACACAGCTATCTGTTTACAGAACTTCAGGCTTTGTTAAAAGCCCACGGACTGTATGCGCCGGTCATCGACAAAATTCCGGAATATGCAGGCCCCTACCCGGTCACACAACAGTATTTTCATATGTCCGAAACAGAATTTTACGAAAATCGCAGCACCCTGGAAATTAACGGTCGGCACTATCAAATCGGCCAGGACGCAGGAATCCTTCACTACATCCAGCGCCACGATATCAAACACTACGTCATTCTGGATGATCTGCCGTTTTCTGATCCGACTCTAAAAGCACACACCGTACAGACTTGCTGGCATGATACCAAGCACGGAGGTCTTCGGGAACATCATTATCCGGAGATTTTAAAAATCCTGAACAACAAAAGAACATCCAAAAGACCAGTCCATGAAATTTTCCAGAAACACCAGCCGGTTACTTCTCTGACCTTTACCCCGGAAGCCTTCCAGGAACTCTGTACGGATGCATTCCACTACCCGATCACTCTATACATTGAAGACGGTACATTAAAACCCACAAAGCCGGACGGCACACCCATTACGGATTTGAAAGAACGTCTGACCGACTATCTGGGAATACAAATCACATCCCTGCATGTAGAGGACGACGCAAAAACACTAACAACCATCTGGTTATCTTACGACGATACAACCGAATAATCATCAAAAATATGCATTCCTTACGAGAGAATTCATGACAAGACTGTTCGCAGGTTTCTATGGCAGAAACGCTCATCCGCCGGCACAAGACCGGATCAATAGGTGAAACAACCCCGGGGCCAGAAATGCCAGGTTCAAATCCTGGGCGGACAGTCCTTTTCTTTCACTTTACCAAAATAAGAGGACAACAATATGAACAAACCTACAAAGCGTGGAGAAATCACAGATTATAACAAGATCTTTCAACTGTATCATATTGACAGAACATGCCTAAGCGAATACGAAATACGTAATATCCGAAATTTCCTCACACGGCATCTTCGGGCATATCTGAAACGGAATAACCTCTCCGACCGCCCCTGGTTTGAGCTTCCGGAAACCATACAGGATGATTTCATCTGCTACGAAATCAAAGACAAAATGCTGCGAAAACGAACCGCTTCCGACCAAGCCATGATCACAAAAGATCTTGACAACTACCTTCGGGAAAAAATGAACAAAACCACGAAACCATTGGAACATTCAACCCAGAACCAGAAAGGATCCACAACCATGCCTACCTATCTTTACAAACCTGTCGGAGCGGCTCTTGCCGCACTTGCCGACAACCTCCCCAAAACCGAAATCGAACATTACCTGCTGCCCTATGCAAAACCCTATACGGCAACCAGCTTCTCCAAATATTCCGGTTTTGCCATCGCCATTACCGACCGGGAGGTTACCACCATTGTCCATAACCGGACACGAAACAATGGTATCATTCCGGATGACGTTCTGTTAAAGCTTTTACAGCTCCCGAACAACCCTTACGGATTGATCTTTGAACCCATCTCCCAGTGGGACGATACCGACCAGCATCTGTACCATCGTCTGCTCTGGCACATTCAGTACCAGGCCAAAGACTTCCCGGACAGCTTCCCAACCATCACAGACAACGTACCAGACGGCTCCAAAGTGCTGGAACATGCCTACCATGTAGAAATCGAACTTCTGTTCGCAGAGTCAGATCATCTGACCCGAACTGTTGTGATCAAACAGGATACCGTCAACGTCCCACCTATGGAACTCGTCTATGACCTGTTTGACAACGAGGATTTCGAAGAAATCCGGGATGCCATCCCGGACGATCCGAACTTCTTACAGTACGTCAACGACGAAGATAATCTGGGCTACGAAGTGCTGTTCTACACGCCCAGCGGCATGGTCATGCCCTGCTACTACCGTTCCGCCAAACAGCTGCTGAACCATCTGGTCAGCTTCCGGGTTATCAAATCCGAACTGTATAAAACCAAATAACAAAGACGGCCCCGCCCAAAAAGTGGGACCGCTTTTTTTCATATTTACATCGGGTGTACAAACAGAAAATAAGAAGAAAGAGAGGAATGTTTTATGATAAATAAAGCAGGAAAGGAAATTTTAAAGATTCTTCAGGATCGCTTCTACATTCACTACCTGATATACACACCGGACAATCTTCTGGAAGGATTCGAAGAAAAACCAAAATATGACGATCTTATCGACCATTGCTGGCTGGAACCGGATGGTGCATTCGGCGTAAGTCTTAACCAAAATTACTTCGAAAATATCATTCTGGACAACAACCTTCCGTTCGAACCGTCAGACGTTGTCATCCAGCTTCCGACAAACAACCAGCCGTTTCCTATCAGTGAACTGCTGTAAAACATCAGAAAGGAGAATCTCTATGCGCTTTTTTCCAACAACCTTAACAACCAAACAGGCAGCAAAACTGCTTCAGACCAATCCGGATCTTTTAAACGAATTTGAGAACGCTTACCAGCGTATCAGCACACCGGATAATCAGAATCCGTTCAAAAGAAACGCCAAAGACGTCGCCCGGGAAAACGAAGGAATTCTCCCGGAAACAACCGCAAACCTCGGTGATCTGATTACCCGCATCGTAAACGGTCTGCTGGCCGACTGCCGCGTATGGTCTTACGACGGCCATACCGTCACGACCACACCGGCGCTTCCCGGCACGGATGCTTACCAGGACGTCACTTTGGACGAATTAAAACAGATTCCGCTGGAACTTCGTCCACAGCTGACCCGCACGGCAATCAAAAAAGATATTCCCGATCCGTCCTATCGGCTGATACTGTTCTTCTATGAAAAATATCTGAAAGCAAAAACGCCGGCACAGAAACAGCAGCTGTACGGTCAGTTCCGCAACAGCCTGGACACCCTGGATCTGGATCCCGTAATGTACGAAATGCTGGGATGCAACCCCATCGCCATGGGCTACTGGCTGCCCCGCATCCTTCCGTCTATCCAGACCGATACGGATCTGAAGATTCCAAAGACCAAAATCCTGAAGGTGCCGCTGCCGATCCTTCAGCTGACCAGACTGGCTTACGAAGAGCTGAACCGCACCACACTGGATATTGTCGATGAAGTCATCTACAAAGCCTTCAATCTGGACGAAAACGAAACGTACATGATCAAAACCGGTACGTTCTCCAACAAATTTGATTTTCGGAATGTCAAAGTGACCTCCCCCAAAGAGGTTCACGAACTGGGCGAATACCTGCTGTTCATTCAGAACTACGCCACCATGACGTGCAACGTACTGAACAGACGTCCAGTATACGGCGTTTCCACCACCAACGAATGGGTGGTACGGGAATTCATCGAAGATGAAGAAGACAACCCGTGCATTTACCACGGCATGCCGCTCCACACAGAATACCGTGTATTCGTAGACTTCGACACACGGGAAATCTTAGGCATCAGCCCATACTGGGAGCCGAACACCATGAAACGTCGTTTTGAACAGAGCGCCGACAGCAACGAGCCGGATCAGATTCACGACGCCGTGATCTACCGGATGCACGAACCGACCCTGATGAAACGCTACGAAGACAACAAAGACTTCGTATTGTCCCAGGTACAGCAGCTGCTGGACGCACAGCCGGAACTTTCCGGACAGTGGTCTATCGACATCATGCAGAACGGCAAAACCTTCTGGCTGATCGACATGGCAACCGCCGATGTATCCGCATTAAACGAATGCGTCCCAAAAGACAAATTAAAAACAACGGCAGTCAACTGGCTGCCGACGTTACCCGATCCGTCCCATCATTAATGGGACGGATTCTTTTTACACCATCGTTACAAAAAAATAAATCGGGTGATATCATGCAGGTCTACTCAAGCGGCTAAAGAGGACGGTTTCGAAAACCGTTAGACGGCATTTGCCGTGCATGGGTTCGAATCCCATGACCTGCGGTCTTTTTTACCAACCAAAAGGAGGTATCCGTATGACAGAACCCTTTGGTGAATACGACCGGAACAAACTGAAAAAAGCCAGACAGTTGGTCTATGAGATTTACGGCTACAATTTTGGCGCACCCTATATGGGAAAATACACCCGGAGACTGGAAACCGTCATGAAAAAGCTGGACGAACTGATCCAGACCAGTTCACCGTCCAATCCCAACACACCCTGACAACCTTTGTTCCCTCTTGTGGACACGCTTTCCCCGGCGGGTCCACTTTTCTTTTCTCTCTTACATGTGCGGATAACCGCACCGGGATAAACCTTGAAAAAAGCAAGAGACAAAAGGAGGGAACACTATGCACCTGTACCATTTGATCCACCTGATCGACGAAGCGTACCAGAAAAAACATACGGCCATCAACTTTCATTATACCCGTGAATTTCTTTATGCGGGCATCCAATATCCGACATCAAAAATCATGATTCGCATCTGGTTACACAAACAGAAACCGGATCCATTGGATGATACCAAAACAACCTACGAATGGATCGTCTGGAAAGACAGCGTCTATACCAATGACCTCATCACACCGGATAAAAACGAACGGCTCGCCGTTTATGCGGCCATCCGGAAACTGATCGAATCACCCATCGACGGATTTCTCGGACACTGGGACATTGACGAACCGGATAACAAGCTGCTACGCATCCTGTATCGCACCAACCGGGAATCCATGCTGCGCCAGATTGGTTTCCTGCGCGAATACGACGTCTTTACACCAAACATTTTTCCGCACAACGACGCGAGATGGTATCAGGACGCTCTGGACGAACTCCCGTACCGCGTCGAAACCGAACGGTATCTGAAAAAACTGATCCAGGAGCGCAACCTTCCAAAGATACCGAAACGGCAAAAAGAACATCAAATGAAAAATCCGATTGCAAAAACAACTGAAAAATCAGTATAATAAAAACAGGAGGCACCACCCATGGCAAGAGGAACCGTTTACGAAATCGAAACCGATCGGGACAACGTCGGATTTCTGGATGAATCCGATCTCTACGATCTGGCCGGCTACGAAGCCGACTACTTCCAGAACATCGAAAACGAAACACCCATCCTTCAAAAGTTCCTGAAGCGATGGAAAGATTACGGTGCTTACACCGGAACGGTGACCAATTACGAAGGAAAATCCATCCCATGGATCGTCTTTACCAGAGACGCCCGGGAAGCATACTTCAAAGCAAAATTTGTCACCATGCAGAAACTGGCAGCAACCATGACGTTCGACCAGTTCTGCAGCGATGTCACCAACTTAAAACGCGCAGTCTGCGACACCTACGATGACGCCGTTTACTTCAACAAATACTTTCAGCCGATGGATGACTTCCTTCGTACGCTCATCCTCGGCAAAAGATACTACATCGGCCATGCCGTATTCATGCACTAAAAAGGAGGAACTTCTATGATTCTCGCAGTTACCGGACCCGATCCGAAAGAAATCCTTTCCGATCCCCGTGCCGGAAGTCAGGAACAACTCATCACACAGCTGACCGTTATGCTCTCTTCGGCTTATGCCGAAGGAACACGCATCTTTTTATTTAACGGCAGCGAACCTTTCGGTACCCTGGCATTCCAGACCCTTCAAAACATAACAACCGATGCGGAACTGACAACAGCCTTCTATCTTCCATTTCCAGATACGGAACAGGATCCGACATTGCTGTCAAAAGCGTCCTTCGTACACTGGCATCGAACCGCTATCCCGGACATACCGGAAAAACAGCCGGTCGTTCGAAAATATTGCAACGACCGAATGGTAGAAGACTGTGACGAACTGCTCGTCGTCTACGATATGGAACAGAACTGGCTGACAGACTCGTCCGAAACGGCTCGCCTGATCCGGTATGCTTCCGAAAAACAAAAACCGATCTCCGTCCTTAATCCTTACAAAGTCGTATGCACCTGGTAAATGGAGGTATCCTGCATGTTTGAAACAACCCTGTTGGTCACCATTACCAACGATAACAATCTCTTCCGACTTACCGCGGAAAACGACTGGTACAAAATCAACATCCTATGCACCGTACCCTATCAGGAACACGCAAACGCAAAAGACTTCACGCCGATGCATCTGAACCATTCGTTCCACACCAAAACCACAGAACCATCCATGCCGGAATTACATGCCTATTCCGATTTTGACAAACGGTCTGGAACAATCATACTTCACTATTACATCGAACCATTGCCCTACATCCCAAAGTCAGTTCCAATCGTTATGTCCGACCAGATTCCGGATTTCATTCAAAAATTACAGATTGCCGGACAGACCCTTCAGGAATTACAAACCCTGATCCAGCAATACTTCCCCGGCATCTCATTTGACACAAAGGAGGAACCTTCATGCGTACCAAAGCCATGATGCGTCTGAAACTGACGTATCACATATTCTTAACCCTCATGGGCGGCATCATCGCCGCCTTCCTGATGGGTGTACTGCTTCACTATCATCCACCGCAGGACAATGGCACCTGGCGGTTTCCCACCGTCTTCCTGTTCCTGGTCGGTATCGGTATGATCGTCTACCATGTCCAGCTGGCAGCACTCACCCGTTTCATTCAGAAACACATCAAAAACCGCCATGTCCGCAGCTTCTATCTGGACAGCTTCACCAAAAACGGCATCCATACCATGCACTGGATCAACAGCCGCCAGGATTGCTACGTCTTAGGCGCACAGATCACCTATACCTTACGGAACCATCCGGTATACACCCTGATCTACAAACTGTACATACACGAAAAAGCATACGGATACGTCTTCCCACGTATCCCGGAAAGGAAACACTTATGAGACATTTACTCCGTCAGAGCAAAAAACGCATCCTCATCGGATGCTTCCAGTTTCTTTGCTGCTTTCTGATCCTCCGGATCCTTCAGAACGGATTTCCCGTTCTGTACTGGAACTACCAGAACCAGTTGTACAACCTGTACCTGATAGCACTTTTTGCTATCAGCATACGCACGCTGTTCGCCATCGAAAGCATTCAGATGCACAAATTCCTGTACAAAAACCTGCCAAACAACTGGCTGTGGTCTTGCTACGCCAGCTGCTTCTCTGAAAAACGCTGGCAGAACTACACCAAAACACACAACGCGCGCGGCGTACGAAACGCCTGCTATACGCTCTGGAATCTGCTTCGTCCGTACCCAGTATACCAGCTTCTCTTCTTCTGTCTCAGCACTAGAAACGTCCGGTCTTTATTATTCCAGAAACTGCGCGCCCGTTACATTTCCCGCTAGACTTCTTCGAAAGGAGCTGTTACAATGAATTTCACAGAAAAAGACATACAAAACGAAATCAAATACCGGAAAGCTATGAAAAAATTACAGCTTGCCGTCCTGGTCTATCTGACCGGTATATTCGTTGCGGCTTTCGCTTTTCCGGACTCCTACGCGTTCCTTTACGTCCTACTGTCACCCATCCTTCTTATGGTGATCGGCGGCGTCATTTACAACACCTTGATCTTTCGTATGAACCAATTAATGCGAAAACACCTGACCGTACCGGCGTATCTCTATTACGAAAACAGCATGGATCTTTACGGCTCCATTTGCAACGAACGTATCGACCCGGAGCTTGCACAGGTCTTTATCAATGACATTCTGTGGACGCTTCATCCACACAAACATTTATACAAACTGTATCTCAGCGAAATCAAATGCGATCCGGACACAATGACAGCCCGGCCCGCACCCTAATGCACAGAAAGGAGAATCTCTATGTTTATCGCACTTGCCATTTTACTCATCGTACTTGCCTTCGCAGGCATAACATTGATCCTGATATTCGCCTGCAGAATCTACCATATGGATCCGGAACTGGAAGCCATCGAACTTCAGGAACAGGCCGCATGGCTGGAAGAATACAACAACAAAAAGAAAAACAAAAAGAGAAGCCTGTAAACAGGCTTCTCTTTTTTATTTATCTCAAGCCGATCATTTCAGAAACTTCTTCTTGATCACAGCCAGCGCACCCAGCGCAGTCGTCAAAAGTGCGGACAGTCCGCCGTATACCGGAAGCGCCAGAGAGTCTGCCGTATCCACGGAAGTTGCGACCGTATCGCCCTTACCGGTATTAGACACACCGGAACCTGTTCCGGAAGAACCGCCCGGATTCTGCGTATCCGGTGTCGGCGTATTCTCTTCGCCTTCGCCTTCGCCTTCGCCTTCTCCCTTGCCCTTTCCGTTCATCTCAGACAGTTCCACATTCGTATCTTTTGACAACGATACCTGATACGTTCCGTCTCCGGTCTTCGTTACCTTCGCGGAACCCATCGCCGTACCGTCGGCATTATACGCAATCAGCAGTACCTCGCTGCCCTCGGCAATATCGGCGATCTCTTTCATCGTAATATTCGCGTCTACCGCCTGCTCCTCCGTCGTAGCCGTCTTCAGACCCCAGGAAGAAACCGTATAACCCAGCTTCTCAGCCAGAGCGCCCAGCGTCACATCGCTGTCCACGCCAACCTCGGTCTTCGTACCCGTCGGAGAAATGATGGACAGGGCATAACGCTCCGTCTGCTCCTCCTGCTGATTGTTGTTATTGTTTCCATTGTTGTTCTGACCATTGTTGGTATTATTGTTATTGCCGTTGTTGTTCTGGCCATTGTTCTGATTGTCGTTGTTATCGTCCGGATCCTGGTTGTTATTGTTGTTATCACCATTGTTGGTATTGTCGCCGTTATTGTTATCACCCGGGTTGTTGTTATCCGGATCCCCCGGCTCCTCTTCCTTCAGCCAATGCGCATACAACGTCACATCCTCAGACATCTCAGAAATTGCGGTTACCTGATTACCGTCTTCCACAGCATCAAACCATCCCAGGAACTTATAACCTTCCCGCTCCGTTTTCGGCAGGTTCGTAACAGCATCTCCTTCGGTAACCTCCATCGGAGCGATCGTCTCGCCGCCCTGAGTATCAAACGTCAGCGTAAACACCTGCTTCTCCGGATCTTCCGGATCCTCAGCTTCCCACTGTGCATACAGGGTCACATAATCAAACACTTCCTGAAGGAACTCCACCTGATTGCCGCCCTCTGCTGCGTCAAACCAGCCGAGGAACTTGTAGCCCTCACGCACCGGTGTCGGCAGTTCCATCAGGCCCTCGCCATCTTTAACCTCCTGTGCAGGAATCTCTTCGCCGCCCCGGGTATCAAACGTTACGGTATGTACGGTCTTTTCGGGATCCTCCGGATCGGTCGGATCTTTCTCCTTCCACTGTGCGTACAAGGTCATATCACCGCTCATTGCGTTGATCCGGGTCACCCGGTTGCCGCCTTCTGCAGCGTCAAACCATCCCAGGAACTTATAACCTTCCCGCTCCGTTTTCGGCAGGTTCGTAACAGCTGCGCCCTCTTCTACCTTCTGCGCTTTCACTGTCGTTCCGCCCTGTGCATCGAACGTCAGCGTAAACGTCTCCTTATCCGGATCCGTCGGTTCCGTAGGATCTTCCTTCTTCTCCCACTGCGCATACAGCGTCACATCACCAGTCATCGCATCAATGCTCTTCACCGGATTACCGCCTTCCGCAGCATCAAACCAACCAAGGAAGGTATAACCTTCTCTTACCGGTGTCGGAAGCTTCTTTACCGCATCTCCGATCTCCACGGTCTGAGACTCTACAGGATCTCCGCCCTGGGTATCAAACGTCAGGGTAAACTTCGTTGCATCCCACTGTGCGTACACCTTCATGTTGCTGGTCACAACGGTATCTTCCGTAACCGCTTCGCCGCCCTCGGCTTCCGTAAACCAGCCAAGGAACTTATGATCCTCATCCCAGGTCGCCGTCTGCTCAATATAAGACAGCTTCTCACCACTCATACGCATCACATTCATGCTCTTACCCAGAGTTCCACCGTTTCCATAGAAACGGACAATGTACGCGCCATCCGGCACAGCGCCCTGATTATTGATCCGAACCGTGCCGTCCGCATCTACGGAAAATACCATACGCAGCATCTCACCGGCTTCATCCCGGAATACAACCAGAGACAATCCGTTCGCTTCACTGGACGCCAGCTCACACAGGCCATCCAACGTCTGTACCGACATCGCAGCATCTGCTTCCGCATTTCCTACACGAAGTCTCGTACGGTATCCGTCAGAACCCACCCAGTCCAGACGAATCTGATCGGTGGATGCCTCATCCGGAAGGGAAAATCCAGCCATCGTCAGAATTTCATTCAAAAAACTTCCCAGATCCATGGAACCATCCATCGTAACGGAATCGAATCCATTATAAATAATGGTTCTTCCATCTTCCGTTCCGTCCGTTTCACCGCCCGTCTCTTCCGATCCGGAATCTTCCGTCTCGCCAGGCGTCGTCTCAGGAATGGTAATCTCAGAATCTTCCGTTCCTTCTTCACCCTGTGCCAGTGTTGACACATGCACATCCTCTGTCTCATCCGCCGCAGCCGCAAACACCGGAGCAGGAACCGTACTGCCTACCATAGCTGCCGTCAAAAGCACAGAAGCTGCTTTTGCATTCACTTTTTTTGACATCTACTCTTCCATCCTTTCTGTATTTTTCAACCCACAGTCGGTTCGTTTCACACTTCCCCTGATCGGCACACGGCTGTTGATTGATGTGATATCAGCAAAGGGATTCCGGGCTTTGCCGGTCACCCACTGCCAGGTAAAGAGAACCGACGCTCCTATTTTTTGCACGCAAAAAACGGGACAATCGTGTTCCTATACAGTCAAGTATACACGATGTGAAACCAATTTTCAACAAAAAATCTTCTCTTTTACGAAAAGATTTTTCAGAAAAACAGCCGTTCGATTCATCTTCGAACAGCTGTTTTCGTTTAAATTTGATACCCGTTGTATTTCGCTCCGGTCGTGTCCAAAGACCCGACTACCTGCGAACGCAGCTTCTCGGCTTTTGCCACCCGGGATTCCCGTTTTCTTAACTTTTCCGTTGTCTTTGCATCCTTTGCAATCGCCTTTTCCGTCTTTTGCATCTGCTTGTAATAATTCTCAGAAGCCTGCGATTCTTTCGTTCGCGCCTTATTCAGCGCCCGCGTTTGCTTCACATCGATCGCATTGGTCAGTGCTTTCGTTGTCACATTTCCCACTTTTCTTAAAAC